>MDTE01104408.1_pt1 | contig 109770 bp, 109 predicted proteins | sample 811231 | NCBI WGS metagenome assembly MDTE01 (sample SAMN05326651, study PRJNA326480) | marine metagenome | isolation source: seawater | place: Indian Ocean: Red Sea | collected 2010 | reverse complement strand
TTCCACGACTTTTTATATAACTCACCCTACCACTAATCAGAAATTCTCTAGACAATTGAAAATTGATGAATTAGTTTGCATTCCAACCCCCATCAACAAATAATGCAGATCCTGTCATCAACCGAGATGCATCAGACGCCAAAAAAACTACAGCTCCCATAATATCTTCGATTTGACCAACTCGACCAAGCGTGATCTTAGAAAGCACCCAATCCATAAAATCCTTGTCATAAAACATAGGTTTGGTCATTGGAGTTTCAATAAAAGTTGGGCACAAACTATTAACTCGAATTCCATACTGACCAACCTCCCAGGCCAAACTTCTAGTCAATCCTTCAATGGCATGCTTACTTGCAGAATAAACCGTTCTGCGTTGAGCGCCAACATGCCCTAATTGAGATGACACGTTTATGATAGATCCCGCAATTTTGGAACTAATCATACTGTTCACAACAACCTGCGATGTAAAAAAAGAGGCCTTCACATTCAATTGCATCACCGCATCATAATCTGATTCAGTTACATCCACAGCCAAAGCAGGTCGATTCATTCCTGCATTATTGACAAGTATATCAAATGGACCGTAACGACCTACTGTCTCTTTAACCGCATCGTGATTTCTTACATCCAAAACATGTGCACGAGCAGATCCACCAGCATCTCGTATGGCGCTACTTACTTCATCAATTTCAACCTTGGTCCGAGCCACAAGATGAACATCTGCACCAGCTTCAGCGAGAGCAGCCGAAATCGCCAGACCGATTCCACGACCAGCGCCCGTCACCAGTGCGGTCCGATCTGATAGGCTGAACGATGGAGTTTTGGGTAACTGCATACCTGATTACTTCTCTACTTTCGAATAGGGTTCAATTTTTCGGCCACCATATCGTCGCACTCTGATGTTAGCTTGCTCTCCATGCCCTGAAAAACCTTCAATAGCACAGAGTCGTGAGCAATATTCTCCAATTATGGTCGAAGCTTCATCGGTTAATACTTTCTGATAGGTACAAGTTTTCATAAACTTGCCAATCCAAAGTCCTCCCGTATATCGAGACGCTTTCTTGGTAGGTAATGTATGATTTGTTCCAATAACCTTGTCTCCATATGAAACATTAGTACGTGGTCCGAGAAACAGCGCTCCATAATTAGTTAGATTAGCAAGGAAATAATCAGGCTTATGCATCATCACCTGAACATGCTCAAAGGCAAGGCGATTTGCTTCATCTACCATCTCTTCCAGTGAATCACAAATAATTATTTCGCCATATTTCGACCACGCCTCTGAAGCTATTTCAGCCGTTGGTAAGATCTTCAACTGCCTTTCAATCTCCGATTCGGTCGTCTCTGCCAAATCTTCTGAGTTTGTTAGAAGCACGGCTGGGGACGTAGGTCCGTGCTCCGCTTGGCCTAACAAATCGACGGCACACAATTCTCCATCGACGGATTCATCAGCGATGATCAACGTCTCCGTAGGTCCGGCAAACAAATCTATGCCCACTCGTCCAAACAATTGCCGTTTCGCTTCAGCTACATACATGTTGCCGGGTCCTACCAACATGTCAACCGAATCTATAGACTCAGTACCAATTGCAATTGCACCAACTGCTTGGATTCCACCAAGAACTAAAATTTCATCGGCACCTGCAAAATGCATGGCCGCCACTACCGCAGGGTGAGGCTCTCCCTTAGTGGGGGGTGCGGTAGCTAAAATGCGTTTTACTCCTGCAACCTTAGCCGTAACTATACTCATATGAGCAGAGGCCACCATTGGATACTTTCCACCAGGGACATAGCAGCCAACTGAATTAACAGGAATATTTCGATGCCCTAGGATAACACCCGGCATTGTCTCAACCTCAAGGTCTCTCAGGCACTCTTTCTGTTTTTCAGCGAAATTTCTAACCTGCGCTTGAGCAAATTGGATATCCTCCAAGTCTTGCGGGGCGACTTTAGATATTGCCTTATCTATTTCCGAATCTGACAATCTAAATTTATCAGGGCACCAATTATCGAATTTCTTGGAAAGCTCCCTAACTGCCTCATCTCCCCGCTTTTCAATCTCCAACAAGAGTTTCTCTACGGTCAGCCGTACTTTATTTTCTGAATCAAGAACCTCTTCCTGTGGTATGCGCTTTTTCAAGAATTTCGCCATTGCCGTCCTCGATATCTGTAGTGAAAAAAATTTCTTTTAGCCTATTAGGCTGGATGATAGGCTTTGATTCGAGATTATAACAATGATCTGGATAACAAAAATGTGCAGATATTGCTAATTTGTCTCGCCATGAAGCTACATTTTCCGTTACTATCCACACTTTCCAAAAATGAGATACCAGTAAAATGACAAAACACAACGCATTGGCCGCACTTGGAAGATCTGGAAATCCGGTGTTCAGGGGAAATTCCTTTAAGACAGATGCGAGTTTTTCTGACTTGCCCACGGAACAGCGTATGACCCTAAGTGGAACAGTCAATAAAACTGGGCTTCTTTTGATTCTCTGCCTAGCTAGTGCTTGGATAGTATGGAATCGATTTTTTGAAACAGGAAACCCAGGCTCCATCATGGGACTTCTTTGGATTGGTCTTATCGGTGGCTTGGTTATGGCATTCGCTACCATGTTCAAACGAACATGGGCAGGAATTACCGCTCCGCTATACGCCTTACTACAAGGATTAGTATTAGGAGGGATTTCTGCAATTTTTGAGGCACAATATCCAGGAATAGTTATTCAAGCTGTAGGTTTAACTTTTGGCACCCTTGGAGTTTTATTGTTTGCATACAAAAGTGGGTTGATTAAACCAACTGAAAACTTTCGACTAATGATTGTAGCGGCTACTGGAGGCATTGCAATTTTGTATCTCATTAGTTTTATAATGGGCTTCTTCGGCTCCTCAGTAGGCTTTATACACAGCAATGGTCTTTTTGGTATTGGCTTTAGCTTATTCGTTGTAGCTATTGCTGCACTAAATTTGGTGCTCGATTTTGATTTCATTGAAGCAGCTGCCGATGCTGGTGCTCCCAAGTATATGGAATGGTTTGGGGCATTTAGTTTGATGGTAACATTGATATGGCTATACCTAGAGATTCTTCGTCTTTTGGCTAAACTTAGAAGTCGTTAGATATGGGCATAAATGAAATCTTATTTGGCGGACTAGCACTCATAGGTATTTTACTATTCCTATTTTTTGGTCGCTATCGGTCAAGCCGATCGCAACGCGAACGCACAAATAGAATAAATTGGACCAGAAGAGTTAGGCGCAAACGAAAAATATAATTTAAATGAACCCATAGTCTTTTGCACTGTCTGTAAGCAATGCAGTCATTGCTTTTTCTTCACCACAGTCATACCATCTCCAATTGGCAGCATCGTCAAAGTCACCCTCTCATCCCTAAATATTTTTTCATTTAAAGATCGAATAGAAACGGTGGTATCTTCTTGGTTTGTTGGATCGGCTACTTTTCCGCTCCATAGAACGTTATCAATGCAAATAATTCCGCCGGGTCGTATCAAAATCATTAATTTTTCATAATACCGATCGTAATTCTCTTTATCAGCATCAATAAGTGCGAAATCATATGTTGACTCCCCTTCAATGCTAATAAGCTTATCAAGAGTTTCCAATGCTGGACCAATCCGAAGATCGATTTTCTCTTCAACACCTGCTTCAATCCAATAACGCTGAGCTATTGACGTCCAACGTTTAGAGATATCACATGCCACCAAACATCCATCCTGGGGCAATACAAGAGCTACACACAAAGCGCTATATCCAGTAAATGTACCAATTTCAATCGATTTCTTAGCTTTAATCAATTCCACTAAAAAACTCAAAAGTTGGCCCTGATCCGGTGATAACTGCATTCGGCTAAGCTCTAAGGTAGAAGTTTCTTCGCGACACTTGATAAGTACTTCGCTTTCACGCAATGAAGTCTTCTTTATATAACTGTCGACTGTACTTTTTATCAATAAGGTTTCATTACCCATAAATTACTACCATTTCTCGATGTGTGGTCGAAGATCTATCTCAAACGACCAAGCGGAGCGCTGTTGCTGTGTTAAATTGTAAACAGTTTCAGCTATCGCATCAGGTTGTAAGAAAAATTCATCGGGACGACCTACCATTGTGGCTCGACTAGTTTCAAGATTAATTACTCCATCAATCACGACGTAACTAACATGAATACCTTTTGGTCCAAGACTTCTAGCCATTGATTGTGCGAGACTACGCTGTGCTGCTTTAGCAGATGCAAAACCGGCAGTTTGGGCTCCACCACGAAGCGAAGCGGTTGCCCCAATTACTACTATAGAACCCTGACCCCGCACTTTCATCGTAGCGATTACCTGTTGAGTTGCAATCAGTAAGCCATAGGTATTGGTCTTCCATGAGGATTCAAACTCCTCGGGTTTTGTCTCTTCTAGTGATTTCCAATCTCCAGCCCCAGCGTTATAAATCATCACATCCACAGGGCCAATTTCTTCATGAACACGACTGATTGCAATAGAAATAGATTCCGGATCACGAGCATCGCAAGGAACTGCCTTACTGTTTTCTATCTCAGAGCTTAGCTTAGACAAAAATAATTGATTCCGAGATAGCATCGCTACTTTGTATCCTGCATTACTAAACCGTCTAGCGAAAGAAGCGCCATTTCCAGGACCTACTCCTATGATTACACAGTTCTTATTCATTTTGCATTTTTTCCAGCGACCAGGGTCATTACGTAGGTACCCTACCATGAAGCAATGACATTTTTCTATATCCTTGGCCACAGATATAATCTTATTGTAATTCACATTTGCTTTTTTAGATGATCCAGAGTTGTCTTTGGCTATGTCAGCTCGCTTCACGCTCACTTCACGATAAAATATGAACAATTCCAATTTCGACATCAATTCACGAGTCACGCCAATGAGATCAGAACCGCAATCCAAAGGAAGTATATTATTAGTTGAAGATCACCAAGACATAGCTGAGATGATGTTCACTTTTTTTGAAAAACGTGGCTATACACTAGACTATGCTGCAGATGGGGCTGTCGGAATGGTTTTGGCTAATGAGAATAAATACGATGCCATTATTCTTGACCTAATGCTGCCCCGGGTAGACGGTTTAGAAGTGTGCCGACGTCTTAGAACAGAGGCAGGTGATTCTACTCCAATTCTCATGCTAACTGCTCGTGACACACTGGAAGACAAAATCGCAGGGCTAAATGTCGGAGCTGATGACTACCTTGTAAAACCTTTTGATATCAATGAGCTTGAAGCACGGGTGAATGCCTTAATTCGAAGAAATAGAGGCGATCTGAGTAATGAAATACTTAAGGCAGGTGATTTAACTTTCGATACTGGCACATTCATTGTGAAAAGGGGCGACCAACAAATCAACCTTTCTCCAGTCGGATTTAAACTACTGAAGATTCTGCTTAAAGCATCACCAAAGCTTGTAACTCGTCGAGAAATAGAACGAACTATATGGGGAGATCTGCCACCAGATAGCGATGCACTTCGTAGCCACATGTATAACCTGCGAAAAGCTATTGATCGACCTTTTTCAAAGTCATTACTGCATACTGTTCAAAGTCAAGGTTATCGTATCTATGATTCTGATGCATAATTGATGAAGCCGATGCATGTAAACAAAATGGGAATTGCCCGCCGATTTGGGCGTGCGGTCACTTTACATATTGGCCTTATAGCAATTGCAGTAATTTTAGGTATTTTTGCAGCCAACTGGATTATCGAGGAGCGCATGGTAAAACAAGCACTGACAGCTGAATCAGACCATTTTTGGGCTGCATTAAAAACTAATGGAAGTTTTGCATTGCCAGACACTAGCAATTTAAAGGGTTACTTATCCATAAAAACTGATAACCAATTACTGCCACAGGAACTTCGTGGCCTTCCCTTGGGTTTTCACAAACTCAAATCAAGCTCCGATTACAGAGTCGCACTCGTATCAGAGTTAGGATCTGAGCAACTCACACTAGTTTTTAACGCAGGACAAGTTCGACAACTAGCAATATTATTTGGCTTGGTTCCGCTGGGATTCCTACTATTCGTGATATATGGTTCTGTTTTTGCCAGTTATCGCTTATTTAGAAGTTCTGTATCGCCAGTCGTAATGCTAGCTAAGAAGGTTCAACAATTAGGTCCTGAAACACTTAATAGCGAGGATTTCAATGTCGATGATCTCGACGATAACGTTGATCAAGAGATTGTAAGCCTCACACATGCACTGAACCAATTAGTGCTTAGAGTAGAAAATTTTGTTGAAAGAGAAAGAGACTTCACTCGCAATGTCAGTCATGAATTAAGAACACCTCTAACCGTAATAAACATGGCATGTGATCTCATTTTGCAAGAACCCGACATAACAGATTCATCTGAAAAAACAGTTAGGCGTATTAAAAACGCTGTGAGCAACATGGTTAATTTAGTAGAGACATTCTTATTGATCTCTCGGGATATGGATGATGATTTGAAAACAGATGCGATATCTATCAGAATGCTCATCGAATCCGAGTTAGAATTTATTCAACCACTTATTGAAAATAAATCTATTGAAATAAGCATAAAAAACGATAATGATTTTAGTATAAAAGCTAACGAAAAGGTTTTATCAGGTTTGATAGGAAATCTCCTGCGAAATGCAGCAACCTATACTGATGAGGGCCAAATATCGATCGAAATAGGTGAGCAAACTCTAACTATCAGTGATACTGGAATCGGGATGAGCCAGAGCGAAATTAATCAGGTTTTTGATGCTCATTACCGTGGGAACCACACGAAACGTATCGGTCACGGCATAGGAATGACCATCGTTAAAAAACTTACGGATCGATTTGGCTGGGACATAAATATACAAAGTGTCTACGGACAAGGAACAGTCGTCTCCATTACTTTTAATACATAGCTTTAGTGTCAATTATTCATCAAGTACCGAGCTATTTTTTCTAATCAAAGATTTGGCACAAAATAAAATAGTACCGCTAATTTCAATAATTACCTTCACCTAAAAATCACATTAAATAAGTAGAGTGTGAAGTTGAGGAACCCCACAAAACCTCAGAAAGTCCTCCTTATATTGTGGGTGGGTCGCCTCACTATGTGTGGGGCGACTCTTAAACCTTAGGAACCATTCTGGATAACTGCAGAAAATATAAAATTGAACCATTAGCGTCATTCAGTACCTGATTAACAACCCTATCTAAAAAATCCGTGAAAAAACCAGTTAACTGTGTTGACAACTTATTTAGAACAACTAATAGGTCTATTTTTAAAAAATGAAAATCGATTACAAAACTAAAATAACTACCATTGATGGCAAAGACACAGATCTCATGAGCTATATTGGCGATGTCTTGCTAGTTGTTAATACCGCCAGCTTTTGTGGCTATACAAATCAATATTCTGGGCTTGAAACGCTTTACAGCCGTTATAAATCGCGTGGCTTTTCAATACTTGGTTTCCCCTGCAATCAATTTGCCTTTCAAGAACCTGGAAAAAACCAAGATATATTAGATTTTTGCGAAAAAAAATACTCTGTTACCTTTCCAATGTTTTCAAAAATTGAAGTCAATGGTGCTAACGCCCATCCATTGTTCAAACAATTAAAAGATGCAAAACATGGCTTTTTAGGCAAAAATAAAATTCAATGGAATTTTAACAAGTTCTTAATTAGCCGAAATGGTACTGTATTAGCACGCTACGGCTCAAATCGAAAACCAAAACAACTTGAAGCGCCGATAGAAGAAGCGTTACAAACAAATATTTAGTAACCAACGGAAGGACTATCAGATTGATACATTAAATTTTTGGTCCTTTAGCTCGTTTAACCAACTCCTTTGAATTTGATTTTTTTAGTTTTTCCCAAGCTGCAAGAGCCTGGCGCCTTCCATCATCTAAATCAATAATTGGATTAGGGTAGTTATGACCTAACCGTATTCCAGCTGATCGCATTAGAGCATCAGGTGCACACCAAGGTTGATGAATCCACTGCTCTGGCAATTCTCTGAGTTCTGGTACCCAAGCCCTAATATAGGCTCCATTTGAATCAAAGCGCTTACCTTGTAAAACTGGATTGAAAATTCGGAAATAAGGTGCGGCATCCACCCCACACCCAGCCACCCACTGCCAACTAGCCGCATTATTGGCTATATTGGCATCGACGAGCGATTCCCAAAACCATGCTTGCCCTTCCTGCCAGGGTACTAGCAACTGCTTAACTAGAAATGAAGCTGTCACCATTCTTGCACGGTTATGCATCCAACCGATAGATCGTAACTGCCTCATACCTGCATCTACAAAAGGGTATCCAGTTTCCCCATTTTTCCAAGCAGCCAGATAATCATCATTAATTATCCATGGGAAATTTTCGAAACTTGCATTTAGTGGCGCATATGGAAGTGAATTCCAATAATACAATAGATGGTAAGAGAATTCGCGCCAAAAAAGTTGGCGAAGATAGGCTTCCAAATCATCATTATCTTGTCGGCCATTGAATCCCTGTATTTGGGTCCATATATCCACCACACTAATCTCGCCAAAATTTATATGAGGTGACAACTTGGAAGTCGCATTTAAACCCGGCTCCTCTCTGCTCTTAATGTAATTATTTGCGTGATCCCTACAAAATATGTGAAATTCTTCCAGAGCATTAAATTCTCCAGGTTTCCAATAATTGCCTAAAGATTGGTCTAAAGAATTTGTTTCCCGGAAAAAATTCCATTCTAAAGGTGATTCAGTTCTAATCGACACAGCAGAGAATTTCAGAGATACCTTTGGAGCATCGGTTCGAATTAGTGATCGATTTTTAATACAAGCTCTATAGAATGGGGTGAAACGTTTAAACGGTTGCCCACTCTGACTAAGAATCTTGCCAGGCTCATATAAGAGACCATTTTCAAAAACCTGAGCATGAATACCACTCTCTTTTAGACTAGTCTGTAAAAAATCATCCCCTTGATCAAAAAAATCGTATCTTTTTGACCAAAATATCGAGCGAGCATTGGTCTCGTTGGCTATGTCCTTAAGGGTGGCGAGAATTGATCCGCGCCTAAATACTAATAAACTGCCTTCTTCTCTAAATTGCTGATCTAATGTTAGAAGACTTTTTAAGAGCCACCACCTTGCTGGCGCGCCAGGTTTCCAAGAATTCTTAGAACCATCATCAAGTATGTAGCACCCTATCATTGGTGCCTCAAGATCAGCCACAGCCGCTAAAGCAGGATGATTAGTTAACCTAAGATCATTATTAAACCAAACTAGAACCGGTTTCAAAAACTCTTCCAATGTCTGCTGAGATTGAGGCCAATACCAAAAATGATCTTACATTTAATAATTATATTAATAATTTGGATCATCTCAAACCTAAAGTGAACAAGGTGTCAATCCAAGACTCCATTTTTAATCCGAAATCTACAGATAAAACTTTTTATAATCGAACATCAACAAAATTGTCGTCACGTATTTTTCACACAACTGTAGAATAATAGTTCTTTTGAACACCTTAAAAACATAAGTTTATGAACATCACTCCACTCTTCATTGGGCTAGCAGTCTCGTTGCTTGTCGCATCAATCGCCTGGGGCCTGAGTCTTCGACAAAAAAACGTTGCTATAGTAGATATTTTCTGGCCCTTATTCTTGATAGTCCCGGTCGCTCTTTGTTTTTATTTAAATCCATCACCGGGAGGGATTGCATCAGCTGGGCTATTTATGATTCTAGTTTGGGGATTACGTCTTTCCATTCATCTCTTCAATAGAACTTTCGGTGAAAAAGAGGATCATAGGTATGCCGAAATACGCTCTCGATCGGGCTCTGGATTTGCCTTTATAAGTTTATTCAAAATTTTCTGGCTTCAAGCAATAATTGGGTGGATCATAGCTATGCCAATCTTTCTAATTACCCAATCGAATATTTCGTTTGGGATTATCCATTTAGCTAGTCTCGTACTATGGTTCATAGGATTGTGTTTTGAAAGTATTGCTGATTGGCAGCTTTCTGTATTCCGAAAAAAATTTAAAGGCACAAACAAAGTACTCGACACCGGTCTATGGAAATACAGTCGACACCCCAATTATTTTGGAGAATTTTGTATGATCTGGGGATTCTATTTCCTATCAATCCCATCTGGAGGTTGGTGGACTATTTTCGCACCATTAATCCTAACTTATTGTCTATTTAAATTTACTGGGGTAGCCCGAATGGAAAAAACTATTGATGAAAGACGCCCAGAATACAAGGCTTATTCAATGAAAACTAATGCTTTCTTTCCAGGACCAACGAAATCCTTAAATTGATTTTTTATTTGAAAAGATGGTTTACCAGAGAATTTAGGGAATTTCGAAAAGCACATGGTCAGCAGCGATAATATTGCCATCGTAGGTGCCGGTGTATCAGGACTAGTAGCAGCTTATATTCTTGGAAAAAAACACCGCGTAACCTTATTTGAAAAAAGCGCCAAACTCGGAGGGCACGCTAGAACAGAAGTAGTAACTGATCGGGAGCATGATCTATTAATTGATACTGGATTTGTCGTTTTTAATGAACTAAATTATCCATACTTATGCCGACTATTTGATACGCTAAACATTAAAACACAGGCTACCAATATGAGTTTTAGTGTGCGCTGCGAGAAATCTGGGCTTGAATACAATGGTAGCAATATCAACACATTTTTTTCGCAAAGAAATAATTTACTAAAGCCGTGGGTCTGGTTAATACTAAAAGATATCATCCGCTTCAATAACGAATCAATAAAAAAACTGAATAGTGGACTGGATGACAGCATCAGTGTAGGCGAATTTTTTCAAAATAACCATTACAGTCATCAATTCTTTGAGAAGTATCTAGTCCCTCTTGGTGCATCTATTTGGTCTTGTCATGAAAAAGATTTTACAAATTTTCCGATACGGTTTGTAATACAATTTTTACACAATCATGGACTTCTTCAGATAACAAAACGTCCCATCTGGCGCACGATATCTGGCGGCTCTTATGAATATGTACGAAAACTTCAAAAAAAATTGGGTAGTCAGATTAGATTGAATGCACATGTAAACCGAGTGGAACGAAAGAAAAAAGGAGTTTTGGTACACTGGAACGACAATTATATGGAAATGTTTGATGAGGTCATAATGGCGACACATGCTGATACAAGTATGCATACCGTTGCTAATCTTGACCAAGAAGAATATGAGACATTAGAAAAGTTTGCGTATGGCGATAGCGAAGGCTGTCTTCATACTGATACTAAAACCCTACCTGACAATAGAAGAACTTGGGCTAGTTGGAATTATAGACTTCCAACAAATAGCCATAAAGGAGTTTCAATTTGCTATAACATGAACCTTTTGCAAAACCTCGATACCCCACAAACTTACTGTATGTCACTCAACCAAAATCACATGATTGATCCAAAAAAAGTGATAAAAAATATCCGATTTCGGCATCCAATATTTCGTGCTGGAAGAGATGAGGCGCAAGAAAAACATGGGCTTTTAATTAGAAGGAACGGTATTTCATATTGCGGAGCCTACTGGGGATATGGCTTCCATGAAGATGGTGTAAAAAGTGCAATTTCAGTATGTAATTCATTTTCTATTGAGCCTCCATTTTGAAAAGTTGTATCTACAAGGGTCATGTAGTTCATCATCGATTTTCTCCTCATGAACATAAATTTAATTATAAGCTGTTCATGCTATATCTAGATCTTGACGAATTACCTCAACTTTTTGATCCTTACTTTTTGTGGTCAGCAAGAAAACCCGCGCTTGCCGAATATCGCCGTATCGATCATTTCGGTGATCAAGAAATCTCCATGGCTCAATGCGTAGGTGATTTAGTCGAACAAAAAACTGGACAAAGGCCTTCTGGCGCAATTCGACTTCTAACTCATCTTCGATATTTCGGTTATTGCATGAACCCAGTCAGCTTCTTTTTCTGCTGGGACGAAAATGACTCCCACTTGGAACATATTGTTGCAGAAGTTTCAAACACTCCATGGAATGAACGTTTTTGTTATGTATTAAGTCCAGCGTTATACGATAACGGTGATATCTTACGCTTTCAGACCCAAAAGAGCTTTCATGTTTCACCATTTATGCCCATGAATCTTCAATATCTTTGGCGTTTTATTGGGCCAAAAGATCAACTAAGAGTAAGCATTAGAGTCCAAAAAAATGAAAACAAATTATTTAATGCCCAAATGTTTCTTTCAGCTGAAAAAATTTCACAGTCTTCACTAACTCGATGCCTAATTCAATATCCATTCATCACTGCGAATGTGATTCGTGGCATTCATTGGCAAGCATTTCGCCTATGGCTAAAAAAAACTCCATTTTATCCTCACCCTGATCGAGGATTTAAGGCTGACAAAACATGAGCAATCCACAATCACAATTAGAGAATGGGAAAAGTCCAAAAAATATAGTTTACCTAATTAGCCGTATATGCCGGATATTTATTCTACGAAGACTTAAGTTTTTAAATCACGCTATAGAAATTTGTGACCCTTGGAAAACATTTACCGTTGGTAAGGGATCTCCAGTAGCAAACATAAAAATAAGCGATCCATTGTTTTATCAGATCGTATTTCAAAAAGGATCCTTAGGGATAGCTCGGTCTTGGATTGATAATGGATGGGATACATCTGACTTAACACATGTCATGAAAATTTTTATTCGTAATCAAAAAGTCGGTGACACATTTAATCATGGTATTTCGCGATTAGCTGGTTCACTAGCTTTCAAACGTCATAAACAGCGGGCCAATACACTTTCCGGAAGTAAAAGGAATATCTACAAGCATTACGATCTTGGTAATGATTTCTTTGCATTAATACTCGATAAAACAATGGCTTACTCCTCAGGATTTTTTGAAACAACAGAATCAACACTAGAAGACGCATCGATTTCGAAAATGGAACGGATAAGCCAAATGCTTGATCTTAACTCTGAAGATCATTTACTAGATGTTGGCTGCGGATGGGGTAGCTTCGCTATTCATGCTGCTAGTCGCTATGGATGTAAAGTGACTGGTATCACTATATCATCCGAGCAATACCAGCTAGCTTCAAAAAGAGTTGAATTAGAGGGCTTATCCGATCTTATTGAAATTCAGTTATGCGATTATAGAAATGCTAAAGGAAAGTTTAGCAAGCTTGTATCGATAGAGATGATTGAAGCTGTTGGTCATGAGTATCTACCTCAATTCTTTAAAACAATCTCGGATTTGCTTGAACCTAACGGAAAAATAGTGCTGCAAGCTATCGTGATGCCTAACGAGCGATATTCGCAATACCTCCACAATTCTGATTTTATTCAGGAATATATATTCCCAGGAGGTTGCCTTTTATCAAAAAATGTAATAGAGGAAAATGTTTCGAAACACACGAGTCTAGAAATAATTGGTGTTACATCAATTGGAAAACATTATCCAAGCACACTCCGACATTGGCGGAAGAATTTCTGGGAAAATAAAGAAAAAATTAAGTCGCTAGGCTACCAAAAAGACTTTATTAGAATTTGGCATTATTATTTTTGTTATTGCGAAGCCGGTTTTGAAGAAAAATATCTTGATAATTTTCAGATCTTGCTAAAAAAAACTAACTCTACATAACCAAAGCAATTAATTACCGCATGAAAAATAAAAAATCTCTATCGATAATAGTTAATTTGATAGCTTTCAAAATCGGCTGGGTGAGTTCAGTCTTTGGTGCAACAAGTGAACTTCCATGGTTTGGACCTCTATGGATATTGGGTTGGACTATTTCATTTTTTGCCTGGCAAAGAAAACTAACAACCGAGTGGGTCTTGCTAGTAGGTGCCGCCATAATCGGATACATTTTTGACTCTGTTATGGTTTTACTTCACTTTATTGAGTTTCCGCCAGAAGTTAGACTTGGGGAACCGTCACCGTTTTGGATGGTAGCAATGTGGGTAAACTTTGCAGCCACACTCAGATACAGTCTTGGCTGGATGCGTGATCGTTTCATCCTTGGAGCCATAATCGGTTTAGCACTAGGTCCATTAGCATATATAACAGGATCTGGATTGGGAGCTATTGAAATTACGTCCGGAATTCTTCCAATAGCGATTGAATGGCTAATCGGAATACCACTTCTTTTGTATATTGAAAGCATAAGCCGAAAAGGTACTTTACAACTGAGATCAGAAACTAAACAAAAAGATTCTTACCGAGCTAAAAATACTTGAATACTGTGAAAAATAAATTAGTTAAGGAGCTATTTTCGATAGCAGAAAAAGGGTATGTCCCTGACTCTATATTGCGAAAGGGAATTCAGCACATGTGTAGAAAACGTATCATAGAGATCCGTTTATCAGGCGAAAATAACCGAGAAAAGTCCATTAAAGACTTTATCGACAACATGAATCGAGCTGAAATAGCACCATCCCCTTATTTTGCGAACCAACAACACTATGAGATTCCTCATAATTTTTTTGAGCTTGTTCTAGGATCATATAAAAAATATAGTTGCGGTTACTGGGATGATACCACCCATGATATAACTCAAGCAGAGAGCCGAGCGTTAAAGCTCACCTGTCAACATGCTGATATCCAAGACGGACACAAAATCCTTGAGCTTGGTTGCGGATGGGGATCACTGACATTATGGCTTGCAGAAAAATTTCCTGGCAGTCACGTTACAGCAATCTCAAATTCATCTTCACAGAGATCATATATATTTAAAAAAATAAATGAATTGGGTTTAACGAATGTTGAAGTACTCACCAAAGATATAAATCATTTTAGGCCGACAACCAATTTTGATCGAATCGTTTCGGTTGAGATGTTTGAACACCTGCGTAATTACAATGAAATCTTTAATCGTATCTCCCATTGGTTAAATAAGGAAGGTAAGTTCTTAATGCATATTTTCTGTAATGAGTTAGAGCCATATTTGTTTATTGACCGCGGTCCAAGCGACTGGATGACTCGGCATTTTTTTAGCGCTGGCATGATGCCGAGCACCGACCTACCCCTTTATTTTCAAGATGCTTTGACTTTGGAGGATGAATGGCATTGGGATGGAATCCACTATAAACGCACTGCCAATGCGTGGCTTGACAACCTAGACAGGAATCGACGTGACGTATTACCAATCCTCTCCACCATTTATGGCGCTGAAAATGCCAATCAATGGTTTCATCGATGGCGCCTGTTTTTTATGGCCTGTGCTGAATTATTCGGAATGGATAAAGGAAGTGTCTGGGGAGTACATCACTATCGATTTAATCAACAATAAATCGTGTTTCGATTACTCATACCAACACTGATTAAACCCAAATGGTGGCAATATGGTTAGAAAAAAACAGTTTACGCTTAGCCTAGGATTAATTTTTTTTATTATTTTTATGAATGCAAATACAAAAATACAGGCCTCACCTACACTTGACCCAGTAGAGTACGTTGACATCGACCGATTCATGGGAAAATGGTATGTGATCGCTGCGATTCCAACGATCATAGAAAAAAATATATATAACGCGATAGAGGTTTATAGGAAATCTAAAGATGGCACCATTGCTACAACCTTTACCTTCAGAAAAGGGGGCTTCGATGGGGAAGAAAAAATATACACGCCCAAAGGTTTTATTAAGGACAAAAATTCAAATGCAATTTGGGGTATGCAATTTATTTGGCCAATTAAAGCAGATTACCGCATTATTTACTTGGATCCGAATTACGAGACCACGATCATAGGGCGAAATAAGCGTGATTATTTGTGGTTCATGTCGAGACAAGCACACATCCCCGAATCTACATATAACAAACTATTAAATGTTGCAAAAAATTCCGGATATGATCTAAATCTTATTAAAAAAATTCCCCAAAGATGGCCGTAATATCCACCGAAAGATTTGGGTAACGTCCAATATATCCTAATCTACCCCTGCCCTAATGAAACTTCAGTGGGAAAATCAAGAGAGCACCAAGCGTCAAAACCGCCAACGAGGTGATAAACAGATTTGAACCCACGATTAACGAAATATTCAGCAGCTGGTTGGCTAGAATTCCCACGATAACAATAGACTAGCAACGGATCATTCAGTTGAGCGACTCGCACAAAATCCTCTATATTTTCATTACCCACTAGCTGTGCATCTTTTATATGCGCTCTGTTAAATGAAACAAAATCTCGTATATCAACTATAGTGATACGGCCACTTTTAATGATCTTGTAAGCTTCTTCAGGTTGAATTTCTATATACATGCCAATCAAATCAAAGTTCAATAGGATATTTTTCTTGCCAACTGCAGCCTATTGACGGATAAAAAATAATCAAAACTAGCCAACGCGTGTTTGAATCATAATTATTCTGTGTTTTGTGCATTATTAAATCCAAATTACTGAATCTTTTAATAATTTTTTCTATTTTGGAGTGGTTTACCTGTTATCAATAAATCCCAAAGTCGCTGCAACACCCAAGCTACAACCGTCACAACAACTACAAAAACAATTCTTGCGAAACTATTATTTGATGATGGCCCAAGTTCTAAAACCGCAAAAACCCATGCTCCCCATATCACTGCCCATCCAATACGGTAAAGTGGACGCATTAAGTTGGTTTTGCGGGGACGATCCGTACTCATAGATTTTTTACCAATGACCAATCATGATACCTAATTCCTCAGTCAATTGAGGGGTACTGTGGTATGTGTCAGAAAAAGACACTTCAGTTCGTACCTTCAAACTTCCCATCCAATCAAAAAGATGATCGTGAAATCTTTTTCTCACTGCATCATAGCGAACATCAGTGCCGCGATCAACGATCTCATTAGGATCATCCTGCAAATCAAATAGTTGAGGCGGAAAATTTCTGTAAAAAATATATTTCCATTCATTGGTCTGCACCATATAACCACGGCAATCACTCGGATTTAACCTCAATCTCAATCTTGGACCCCGGCTGCTGTAATTGATCTCGCTTATGGCTGCCTCTCTTGAAGTGAAGGAATCACCCCCATTTCTGATTAACGGCAACAATGAATCACCTTCCAGTCGTTCCATAACTGGATCAGCGCCAACCGCCTCTAAAATAGTTGGGCATACATCGATCGCTTCTACCAGATCTTCAACTATTGTCCCGCGACTATCATTAGCTTCCTCGGACGGATCATAAATTATCAAAGGAATCCTGACTGAGGCATTATGAAACAAATCTTTTTCCCCAAGCCAGTGATCCCCTAAATAATCGCCGTGATCACTTGTAAAAACAATCATTGTATCTTTTAACCAGTTTTTCTTCTCTAAACAATCAATCACCTTCCCGATGTAGTCATCGACCTGATGAATCAAGCCCATATAGGTTGGTATAACCTTGGAACGCACTTCTTCTTTGGAAAAGTTTTGACTGTAATCTTCTAACATAAATGCGTTATAGACTGGGTTCGGATCGCTCTTTTCCCCATTGTGCCGAATTGCGGGCAAAACATCACTAACGTTGTAAAGGTTGTGATACGGATCTGGTGCGAGGTAAGGCCAATGTGGCTTAATATAACTTAAGTGCATACACCATGAATCCTCATCGTCTACCGAATCGAGAAAATCGATTGCTCGCTTGGTGACAAAAGCTGTTTCTGAGTGTTCTTCAGGAACACACGCCGCCAAACCAGCATTATGCATATGCCAACCGCTAACTCTTTCACCGGCCAGGTTAATAGCACTATTTACCCATCTCTCCCAAGGATTGTTGCCACTTAGTTGATTATTTCTTAAATATTCAATATAACCGAGTGCGTCTGGCAACATCGCATCTGGATAAAGGCCAGAATAAGCCTCAAAAGGATAAAATCCATTATTTGACTGACACTGTCCCTCTTCTGAATGCAACTCAATATTGAATGTCTCTAAGGCCTTCTTATTGGGGTAGCCTTCTGACTTTCCCACAACAACCGCTTTCATTCCAGTTTGACGAAGATAGTCTCCTAAAGTCAATTCACCTATCTTCAACGGATCACCGTTTCCCATCACTCCGTGGGAAGACATATAGCGCCCAGTATAAAAACTAGCACGAGAAGGCCCACACAAGGGTGCTTGGCAGTAGGCTCGAATAAAACTTACTCCAAGACTAGCTAACTTATCTATATTTTTTGTTCTTATATGAGGATGCCCATAACATGACAAATAATCTGCCCGTAGTTGATCACACATAATGAAAAGAATATTCATTAATTGCTCCTAAATCTTATGAGTATGTATTGAATGCAACCGTATATCATCCACATTATCTCCATTTAACCTCCAGACTTCTTTATTCGATCCTACAATCCAAAATAGCACTAGCAATGACATTAATGATCCAATTGTTACAGCCGTTGGAGGCGTAAATGCAGATGCAAGCGCTCCCATCATCAAGCCGCCGAACGGTATCAAGCTAAAAGTAATGCTATGAATTCCCATAACACGCCCTCGGAGGGCGTCGGGGACAATGAGCTGCAATACGGTCATCGAACTAACTAAAAATGCCGCTCCAAAAGAAGCCGAGATAACAACAAAAAAACTAATCAAAAGAAATCTAGCTTCGACAGGAATGGGAAAACTTGCCAAAAATGCAAATCCAAGTAAGGTAACTGGTGACAATACCGCAAACATAACAATAAACATACCAAGTCGTTTTGATTTCTGAAAACGCCCAACAGTGAATGTTCCTATAACGGAACCAATTCCCTGGATCGAAAGGAGAAGGCCATAGGTTCGCTCATCCCCTCCCAATAAATCCGCGAACACGGGTAATATTTGTATGTACGATGTAACAAAAAGATGCAAAGAAAAAGTTAATATAATTAGGTTGCGAAAAATTCGATTTTCAATCACAAAACGAAATCCTTGGAAAAACTCATCACTTGGCCTGCCTGTTTCTTGGAATCTGATCCCACTGGGTATCGTCCTCAAAGCTGCAGTCATAATAAAAAATCCAAGAGCGCTCAATGCAAATACGATAAAGGTGTCGGCAACTGCAATTAATAATCCTCCAATCACTGGTAAAATCATTCTTGTGCCTTGCCACAAAATTGTATTCAAAGCTACCGCGCTCATCATTTGATTAGCATTTATCAGGCTTGGAAATAAAGATGATCGAGCTGGCATTTCAAACCCATGAACAAGGCCTAACAACGCTGCTAATAAAAATACCTGCCAAACTACGATCAGTCCTGTCAAATCTAGAAAAGTTATTAAAATTAGCACTATTCCGCTCATCGATGTAGTGACCAACAATAATTTTCTACGATCAAATCGATCTGCCATTGCGCCACCAATCAAAGTAGAAAAAATCGTGGGGATTGCAATAGTGGCACCAAGAATGCCTAAATCAAAAGCAGATCCACTTAATTCAAAAACGAGCCAAGCTAATCCTACAAAATAGAGCTGTACGCTACCGATTGACGCAATAGATCCTAGCCAGAAGCGTCTATATGATGGGGAGTTTAGTGCATTAAAATTCACATAATTCTCTGATAGGTGATTCTATCCAATTTTTATTTACAACAACTAATTCTAATACTTGTTGTTTGTTGATTATAAGTCCAAAAAAACGGTAAACGAGGTCGCCAACGTGTTTAACTTAACGCCTTGCATAGATTGATTTAGATTCAAAAACAAAGTCTTTGGTTCCATTGCTATCGATTCCTGCTTAAACTACGACTGAACCAGCCTATGTCTTATCAATTCGAATGTATGGAAGATAACAAATTTACCCGAACCTTATCGATATTAGGGCCATATTTGTGGCCACAGGGACAGAGGCGACTTCGTCTCCGAGTTATTTGCGCACTACTTAGTCTCGCAATAGCTAAGCTCGCTAATGTCTTGGTGCCATTAATTTTAGGAAGAACTGTAGATAGTCTTTCTAGCTTAGAAACTGCGCCAAACCTTTTTTTTGGAGTCCCTTTAGCAATAATTCTTGCTTATGGATTTACGCGATGGTCTTCATCAGCCTTTGCTGAGATTCGAGATGCTTTGTTCGCAAAAGTATCTCAAAATGCGATTCGTCAAATTTCTCTAAAAGTTTTTCGACACCTTCATTCACTAAGTTTAAGATTTCATCTCGACCGCCAAACTGGCGCACTTAATCGGTTCATCGAACGAGGCACTCGTGCCATACAATTTTTACTCTCTTTTGTGGTTTTCAATCTGTTCCCAACCATTATTGAGATCTTTCTTGTGTGCGGAATTCTTTGGTATAACTTCGGCATAGAATATGCGCTAGTAACAGCAGTAACAATTGGGTTGTATGTTTGGCTTACTTTTACCATCACTAAATGGCGTATTCGTATACGGAGAAAAATGAATGACGCCGACAATGAAGCGAGCACCCGTTCTGTGGATAGTTTATTAAATTTTGAAACAGTTAAATATTTTAATAACGAAATACATGAATCAAATCGCATAAATAGCGCGCTTAAAGCGTACGAAATAAATGCCACCAAAAGTAGAGAAAGTCTAGCAATACTGAATATCGCTCAAGCTGCCATTGTTATATCAGGCATGGTCGTAATGTTGATACTGTCAGCACTAGACATAAAAAACGGGATAATTACGGTTGGTGCTTTCGTAGCAATTAACGCATATTTACTGCAACTTTGGATGCCTCTAAATATGCTTGGCACCGTATACCGAGAAATTCAACAATCTCTTGTAGACATGGAAAATATGTTCACTCTACTCGATGAAAATCCCGACATTGTAGATATTCCAAATGCGCTCCCAATTAACATCACAGATGCAATTATTCGCTTCTCCAATGTAAGTTTTTCTTATCAAACGGACCGCACAATATTGTCGGATATAAACCTTGAAGTGCAAAGTTCTCAAACACTCGCAATCGTTGGCTCAACTGGCGCAGGTAAATCCACTATAAGCCGGCTATTGTTCAGATTTTATGAAGTAAATAACGGTGTGATTTTAATTGATGGGCAAGACATATCTAAAGTCACACAGGAATCCGTGCGCCAAGCAATTGGTATAGTGCCACAAGATACAGTACTGTTTAATGACACTATTTATTACAACATAAGCTATGGTGATCCTACAGCATCGTCCGAAGATATCTACGCAGCAGCTCGTGCCGCTAGAATTCATGACTTTATTTCACAACTACCCAACGGATATCAAACACGTGTCGGAGAACGAGGATTGAAATTATCGGGCGGCGAAAAACAAAGGGTCGCTATTGCAAGAGCACTATTAAAAAACCCAAAAGTATTGTTTTTTGATGAAGCTACGTCTGCTCTCGACAGTAATACTGAAAAAGAAATACAGGATAATCTGAAAGAGTTGTCAAAGAACCGAACGACCTTAATTATTGCTCATCGACTCTCTACCATTGTTCATGCCGATCAAATACTAGTCCTAGATCAAGGGAGAATCATTGAAAGTGGAACACATCTGTCACTATTAAATTCCGATGGTAAATATTCAGCCATGTGGAAAGAACAAGAAGCTGACATTAAAAAAACAAAAATACAACTTGCTTAATAATCCCAATTATTCGTACACTCAGCAGGACGAATATCCGAAGACTAGCAATTTCTTGGATCAAACTACTACTAAGCCTGGACATATCTAAATTCATATTCTTATCTATGCGGCTTCCTGAAAAAATTTTGCAAAAAGCAAAGGATGCTTCTGTTCGGATAGTGTTACCTGAAGGCGAAGATATACGAATTATTGAGGCAGCAAACTTAGTAGTGAAAGAAAACCTTGCCGAGATTATCCTTTTAGGAAATAAGAAAAAAATCCTTGAAGTAGCTAGCCAAAAAAATTTGACATTAACCAACCTTGAGATAATTGATCCCAACAGTGTACGATCAGTTCAAAACTATGCCAACTTGCTAATTTCCCGAAAAACCAAAGGCACATTGTCTATGGAAAAAGCAACTAAGCAGGCTCGCCAGCCCCTAGTATTTGCAAATTGCATGGTAGCAAATGGTGATGCAGATGGCTGTGTTGCCGGTGCTACAACATCTACCGCCGAAATAATGCGACACGCAATAAGAATTGTAGGGCAACACCCGTCATGTCCGGTAATATCAAGTTTTTTTCTTATGCTGTTTGATTCATCCAGTTTGGGCATCAACTATCCTGTCCTTTTTGCAGATTGCGGACTTGTCATTGATCCAGACTCTGAAGAATTGGCCGCCATCGCAGCTTCGACCGCAGACAACGCTGAGTTATTACTGAATGCTCGCCCGGTTGTTGCCATGCTGTCATTCTCAACACTGGGTAGTGCACGACATCCTATGGTGAAAAAAGTTCGGGAGGCTAAGAAACTGCTAGCTGAAGAACGACCAAATTTAAAAGTTCATGGCGAGATTCAATTTGATGCCGCAATTCATGAAGAAATTTTTTGCATTAAGGGTGGAAAAAAACAAGACTATGCCAAGCCGAACGTTTTTATCTTTCCCAACCTCGACTCTGGCAACATTGCATACAAATTAGCTGAGCGTACAGCTGGAGCAATAGCGATTGGACCAATACTGCAGGGAATTAACAAACCTATTAATGACCTGTCTCGAGGGTGCACAGCACAAGATATTGTCCAGAACATTGTAATAACAGCATGCCAGACAAGGAATCTTTTCAAAAAAGATATCTAATCTATCTGGACACTACCTTCTGCTACGCAACCAAGATTTTTCTAATTAAACCAGCAGCCTCATCAATATCACTTTCATCTACATCCAAATGAGTTACAGCTCTCAGCAAAAATTTCCCATTGTCTCCAATCCAGATCCCGTGCTTCCGTAATTCCTTAGTTAACACACTAGCCTGCATACAAGTATCTTTAATGTCAAAAAAAACAATATTAGTCTCTACTTCGGGATTTAAAATTTTTACACCATCTATAGTTTCAATACTCCTGGCAAAGCGATTTGCGTTACGATGATCGACAGCTAATCTATCAATATTGTTCGATAGGGCCCAACTACCAGCTGCTGCTAAAATCCCCGCTTGACGCATTGCACCTCCTAGTCTATGTTTCCACCGCCAAGCCCGATCTATGAAAGTTTTGGAACCAGCGAGCACCGCCCCCACGGGACATCCCAAGCCCTTACTAAGATCCAACCAAACCGAATCAAAATATCTGGCAAAATCTGCAGGTAAAATATTTGACGCAACCGATGCATTCAACAAGCGAGCGCCATCCATATGCATAAAAAGACCATGAGATTTTGCTACATCACTTATACCTTCAACGATATCGCATTGCCAAACTGAGCCTCCCCCCGCATTGGAGGTCTGCTCGATTACAATTAACCTCGATCTAGGTTCTAAAGGGCGCCCCCGTCGAATGAGTGGCTCAACATCTGTGAGGTCAAAAATGCCTCTTTTCCCATTAACACTACGAATCGCAGCGCCCGCAATTACAGATGCTCCGGCAGCCTCATTGTTTACTATATGGGCTGTTTTATCAGCAATAATTTCATCTCCAGGCTCACAATGAACCGAAATCGCAATATGATTACACATGCTTCCAGACGGCAGAAATATAGCTGCATCCTTACCCAACAGGTCAGCTACTTCATCGCATAAACGATTCACGCTCGGGTCTAGATGTTGCTGTTCATCTCCAACTTTTGCCATGGCCATTGCATTTCGCATATCGGCGGAAGGCTGTGTTTGCGTGTCACTATAAAGATTAATTCGAATTGGATCCATGGCCTCTTAACATGATAAATCAATAGATAATACAGATAATTTAGTTAAACAAAGTACCGAAAAGATACACATTTATTGAACAAAAAAATCGCTTATTGGGCAATAATACATTAGCTAAACCTTCTCAACTAATTGGTTAGAGGCTTTCTGCAGTCGCTCACAGGCATTCGATATTATCTCAATATCAGTAGCATAAGAGACCCGAAAATAACCGGGAGCCCCAAAAGCTTCCCCTGGAACCAATGCTACACCAGCCGCATCAAGAAAATACGCAACTACATCAGTATCTGACTGAAGAAGTATACCATCTGGTGTCAGCCTCCCATACAGACCTTTACAGGATGGAAATACGTAAAATGCTCCATCCGGAATGGGACAAACCAACCCGTTTATACGGTTGAGCTCTTGAACAAGTCTATCCCGACGATGCCTGTATGCCCTTAACTGAGACTGTAAAAAACTAAGGTCTCCATCGAGCCCTGCGATAGCAGCATGCTGAGAAATAGACGCTGGATGAAAATTAGATTGGGATTGTAATTTTGCCATACTGCGAATCAACCATTCCGGTCCGCCTCCATAACCAATTCGCCACCCCGTCATACAATATGCTTTGGACATACCATTGCAGGTCAAAATTCGGTTTTTCAAGTCTGGCTCGACTTGAGCTAAGGTATGAAATTCCATATCATCGTAAATCAAGTGCTCATAAATATCATCGGTAATAATCATTACATGAGGATAGCGGATAAGCACTTCAGCCAGCGCCGATAATTCAGAGTAGCTATAAACTGATCCAGTTGGGTTTGAAGGACTGTTTAGTATCAGCCAACGAGTTGCAGGAGTGATCGCTGCTTCTAACTGATCTGGTTTTAATTTAAAGTTTTCTGCCTCAGGACAATTAATAATAACCGGCGTGCCATCCGCAATTCTGACCATTGCTGGATAAGAAACCCAATACGGTCCGGGAATAATTACCTCTTCGGCACTGCTCAAAGTTGCCATAAAAGCGTTAAAAAGTAGCTGTTTGCACCCAGCACTAACGGTAATTTGACAAGTTTTATAAATGAGGTCGTTATCACGCTGGAACTTTCGGACAATCGCCTCTTTTAATTCTGGAACTCCATCTACCGCTGTATAGCGAGTGTAGCCCTTCCGAATAGCATCTTCTGCTGCTACCTTAATATGGTCTGGAGTATCAAAATCTGGTTCGCCTTGACTTAGGCCAATAATATTTCGGCCCATGTCTTTCAATTCACGTGCCTTGTCAGAGATTGCACTCGTCTGAGAAGGTTGAATTCGATTAAGACGATCCGAAACTGGTTGATTATTTGTCTTAACATCGTGCATACGTGATCTCGCTAACAATATTTATTGCTACAAATTTCTCTTCTTAGCCTTCAATATAACAGAGATAGGCGGCATACTTCATCTATTGGTAATTAACATTTGCATGGAGAAAGGCACTTTGTCAAAGTTCGCACCGTTATATCACTGTGACTTGCTAATTTCTGGCGGTCGCATTTTTGACGGCTCAACCAATAAATCATTTTTGGGTGATGTCGGTGTTTCTGGCGATCGTATAATCGCTGTTGGCAATCTGGACAAATATAGCGCTGAAACATTGATCGATGGTACAGATTACGCAATAGCTCCGGGATTTATTGATACTCATGCACATGATGATTATTTCGTCTTAAATAACCGAGAAGTAACACCAAAACTCAGTCAGGGCGTTACCACCGTAGTCATAGGAAACTGCGGCATTAGCCTTGCACCATGGATCGCTGATCGAAAACCTCCCGCGCCCATGAATCTCATTGGAGATCAAAAAAGTTACTGTTTCCCAAGTTTTGAATCCTATCGGAAAGCACTAGAAGAGAAACCACCTTCTATTAATGTTGCCTCTCTAATTGGTCACTCTACTCTGCGTTGTGCAACTATGGACGAACTAAACCGTCCTGCTAATGCTAAAGAAACGGCACGGATGCAATCGAAATTGCAAGCTAGTCTAAAAGCTGGCGCCATCGGATTCTCAACAGGGCTAGCATATGAACCCAACTACTATGCGACTCCGGAGGAAGTTGTTTCGTTAGCTAAAATGGTAAACGAGTATTCTGGAGTATATGCGACTCATATGCGTAATGAAGGCGACCTTCTTTTTGAAGCTCTCGAAGAATCTTTCAAAACAGGTCGTCTCGCAAACTGTCCACTCATTATTTCTCATCACAAATGTGCTAGTCCGTCAGTAAGAGGGCGAAGTGCAGAATCGTTGAAGAAAATTGAGTCAGCTTCAAAACACCAAATCATTGCATTCGATGTATATCCGTACAATGCCAGTTCCACAATTTTGAAAGAAGATTATATTGATATTTCTGAGGAAATATTGATTACTTGGTCAGAATCGGTGCCTAGCGCCTCTGGAAAAACGCTGTCGACCATAGCGGATGAATGGAATTGTGAAAAAAAAGATGCGATTCGTCTACTCCAGCCAGGAGGCGGCATCTATTTCACTTTGGACGACACTGACGTTGACAGAATTTTAGCTCATCCTAAAAGTATGGTAGGCTCCGACGGAGTGCCTAACGACGAACATCCTCATCCTAGGCTGTGGGGAACATTTCCTCGCATTCTTTCCCATTATGTTCGCAAAAAAAAACTACTAACCCTAGAAAACGCTATCCACAAAATGAGTGGTTTGTCGGCCTCTACATTTCAATTGCGCGACAGAGGTTTTATCCGTTCTGGTTATTTTGCTGATATTGTAATTTTCAATCCTGATTCAATTACAGATAGAGCAACCTACAAAATCCCAAAAAGATCGGCAACAGGTATTCGAATGGTTATAGTAAACGGTACAATCGCCTGGGAAAACAATTCAGGCACTGGGAGTCGAACTGGCACCGTATTACAAAACCAGCACTCACTGAATTTGAATTAAGGTAGTTAATTGTGGCTACCACTTATTGCGCAACAGTCGCAATCTCATAAACACATCCTTAGGCTCAGGATTCTCAGGCATGTCGGGAAATACTTTTTTTAGGCATTTTAGAATTTTCGGATTTTGAAGCCTAAAAAATGTATTGATCTTTTTCTCTAAACCAAGGGTTGAAACCATAGGATTATTTGGATCACTGATTTTATCGCTGGTCAAAAGTTCACTGGCTTTTACATTATCTGGCTCCCGATCTAAAGTGAATTCTAAATTGTTGGCCCAATAATCATGACCAGGATATACACGTGTGGCGTCCGGCAACTGTGACAACTGATATTCAAAAGAATCAAACAAATCTGAGGGATTGCCACCATTATGGCAATTACCAGCACCTGCATTAAATAGTGTATCCCCAGAAAAAAGAGCGGGTTGGTCAGTATGGGCTAGCAAACAAACATGACTCAAAGTGTGACCGGGCGTATCCAACACCTCGAGTTCAACTGTTTTACCTAAACAGACCAGATCACCTGCGTTCAGGCCAATATCAACATTTGGTATATCGGCTTGATGATGTGCCAATAGTTGAGCGCCAGTAGCTTCAACGAGCTCTTGATTACCGCCTATGTGATCAGCATGTTCATGGGTATTTAGGATTTTTTTAATTTGCCAATTATTTTCTTTTGCTTTTTCTAGACACTTTTTATGATCCAAAGGATCTATAGCAAGGGCTTCGCCAGTTTCTGAACAAGCGACTAAATAATTAAAATTTCTCCACGCATTACCGGTCCATATCTGCTCTATTTTCAATCACTCCTCCCTTCTCTAATTTTTTTTTCAAGAAGTGCTAACAATCACTTAGTATACTAATATAACTAAATGTTTATACTATTTTTAACCTATGACTGTAAAACGAGCGAAAAATCAGATTAGCAACAATAGATTAACCAAACGAAACACCATGAAAAATATTCCCAAAGACTGGTTCAATCCTGAGTGTCAAATTTGTCCTCGCTTAAGCGCTCATCTAACCGAAATTGCAGCCCGATACCCAACTTATCATTGCCGACCAGTTCCACCTTTTGGTTCAACCAAAGCGAAACTTTTGATTGTTGGTCTTGCTCCTGGTCGACATGGGGCAAATGCTACTGGACGTGTATTCACAGGAGATCATGCCGGAATTCTTCTATATGAAACACTATATGAACTTGGTATAGCATCACAGTTGCAGTCAACTAGCTCTACTGATTCTATGTCTCTCAATAATTGTCGTATCACTAATGCGGTGAAATGCCTACCACCAAAAAATAAACCAACAGCCATCGAGGTTGCCGCATGCAATCGATATCTAAATGCTGAAGTGAACGATATGAGTACTACCGGCGTAATAGTTGCACTTGGCAGGCTCGCGCATAATGCAATACTAAAAGCCTTATCCTTGAAACTCTCAGAAACTCCTTTCGGTCATGGGTCTGAATACCATCTATCAGACGGAAAAAAACTGATCTCTAGCTATCATTGTAGTCGTTACAATACTCAGACTAGGCGTCTCACAAAGGTCATGTTTTATGAAGTTCTGAAAAGAGCTGCATTATTAGCAGCTATAAAAGTTTGATCAGTTAATATACAAATGGTTTACGTTAGATCTCTAGCATATCTGTCCTGATACTCAGGAACCTTAACTAATTAATGAGAAATTTATGGAATACACAAAATTAGGTAGAAGCGGTATCACAGTGTCAAAAATTTGCCTTGGAACGATGACCTGGGGAGAGCAAAATTCTAAAGAGGACGGTTTCGCTCAAATGGATTATGCCATCGAAAACGGTGTTAATTTCTTTGATACTGCGGAAATGTATCCTATAGATACCCGAGCTGCAACCTACGGTCATACTGAAGAAATAATTGGCTCCTGGCTAAAACAACGAAACAATAGATCTAAAGTAGTTATTGCGTCTAAAGTGTGTGGGCCAGGTCGCCATCATGTGCGAAAAGGTAAATGCAATTTTGAAAGAAAAAATATTGTTGCCGCTATTAATGGCAGTCTAAAACGCCTTCAAACAGAATACATCGACTTATATCAGTTACACTGGCCCGATCGAAATTGGGTTGATTTTGGAAACCTTGGTCAAAGTACTTTCATCCCTGACAATGGAGCGGACCGATCCGAAACACTTGATACAATGGATGAATTGATCAAGGAAGGCAAGATTCGAAGTTGGGGGCTATCTAATGAAAGTGCTTGGGGCGTGATGGATTTTGTAGGCCGAGCAATTTGCCGAGATAATCACCAAATCCGGCCTGTCACCGTTCAAAACGCATACAATTTGCTAAACCGAAAATTTGAAATATCTCTAGCTGAAATCGCGTTTAGGGAAGATGTTGGATTGTTAGCATATGCTCCAGTTGCCGCAGGAGTGCTAACCGGAAAATATCTGCATGGCGCACGTCCTACCGACGCTCGAATGACAATTTGGCCACATCAAGATCGTTATTTTAATCCAGAAGCAGAAGTTGCAACTGAATCTTATATGCAACTAGCAAAGAAATATGGGGTGGCTCCAGAAATTTTGGCTCATGCTTTTGTAATTAGTCGGCCCTTTGTAACCGCATCCATTGTCGGAGGCACAAAAATCGAGCATCTCTCGCAGGCTTTCAAAGCACTTGATTATGGTATAAGCAAAGAGCTAGAGCAGGAATTTGAAAAACTGCATCGGAAATATTTAGTGCCAGCTCCCTAAATACTACTGCTCAAAATTTCCAGCTCTGCATAAAAATTGATCTATTGAATGATCTACGGAAAAATCTATTAATCATCAAAACTTCACACTAAAAGGTATCCTTTGGATGATCATAGCTGGTCTTTGTTTTGTTTCAATGACTGGAGTGATTCGCGGATTTCTCTCTGAAATGAATCCATTTCAAGCAGCATTCATCCGATATGTCTTTGGCTCTATTCTTGTGATCCCAATCGTAATCAAACTTGGATTTTGTGGCATTAGATCAAGCCCTATTGGATTATTTGCTACAAGAGGTATCATCCATGGTATCGCTGTGATGTTGTGGTTTTTTTCTATGACACGAATACCAGTCGCTGAAGTTTCAGCGCTAGGATTTACATCGACAATATTTACAATCATTGGTGCAATAATTTTTCTAAAAGAGCCATTGTATCGATACCGCATTATTGCGGTTCTTTTCGGACTCACGGGCACCCTATTGATCTTACGGCCAGGATTTAAAGTAATTGAGATTGGCACTCTTGCATTACTCGCATCAGCGATTTTAACGTCCTGCTCCTTGCTCATGGCAAAACATCTCACAAAAAACCAAAGTAATACCACTATTATTGCTTTTCTTTCGATATTCGCAATGATAGCTCTCTTGCCATTCGCGATCACTGTGTGGCGTACACCTCACACAGTAGAAATTTTTTGGTTGCTAATGACTGCTATTCTTGCCACGGCAGCACATTATGCAATGAACAAGGCATTTAGTCTTTCAGACATCACATCATTACAACCAATTATGTTCTTGCAACTGGTTTGGGCTACGTTACTGGGTTTATTTATATTTGATGAACATCCCGATCCATGGCTATGGCTCGGCGGCGCGATTATAGTAATAACTGCCACTGTCACATCCAGGCATGAGTCACGATTGCAAATCAATTCAAAAAACTAAATCCATAAATTCGAATAACTACCTTAAAAAGTCACAAAATACCTCAGAAGCTAGAAAGTTTCTTCGAAATTCACGAAAAAAATCTAAGGCGACATCACAAATTTAATTTTACAAGCTTGCGGTTTGATCCAGATTAGGCGAAATTACCCAGTAGCACATTTTATAATCGTTTTTCCAGAAACAGAGCTAAATATGATCCAGGATTGATTTGTGGTAAATAAAATAGACTATTACTTTACTATTTCATCTCCGTGGGCTTATTTAGGCTACTCACGTCTGAAATCAATAGCTGCCGCTAGCCAAATGGATATTCGTTACAGACCAGTAGATATTATAGAAATTTTCTCCAAGACAGGTGGAATATTGCTGAAAAAACGCTCAGAAGCAAGGCAGCATTATCGATTGGTAGAACTCACTCGTTGGAGTAAGCACTTAAAAATTAAAATCAATCTTCATCCAAAACATCTACACGCGTCTGATCACCTTGCCAATAAGGTTATTATTGCACTAACTGCAATGAATATTGACCCTGGACCTATGTCTGAAACATTTGCGCGTGCACTTTGGCTAGAGGATCAAGATATATCGGACGTTGGTGTGATTTCATCACTATTGTTCAATCATGGGATAGACCCCGAACCACTAATTATTAACGCACAATCTCCAACAATCAAAGACAAATTTGAAAAGGAAACCCAATTAGCAATTGCTTGTGGTATTTTTGGGGTGCCCTCTTATGTCGCCAAAGAGCAGATTTTTTGGGGACAAGATCGACTAGATCTTCTTAGAAGTTTCATATTTGACAATTAAATAGCCCTAAAGACTGCCGATAAAATGAGTACAAACAAAACAAATATAGTTGTCCAAGGTATTTCGGAAATAGATGAAATTCCAGAACTTATCGAAATCACTAACTACGCAAATATTCGCTGTGCACCTAATCTAGAAACGCTTCGTAGTTCCCTCCCAGGAACAGAAATCCTGCTAGGATGGAATTTTGAAGCTGACACTCTTGAAAAAGCATGGGATCAAGCGACCCATCTAAAATGGATCCAATGGGGAGGAGCTGGGGTTGATGCAGTTCTATTTCCCGAGTTAGTTGAGAGTGATGTTATTCTAACAAACATGAGAGGCATCTTCGATCGAGCAATGGCAGAATATGTGCTTGGTCTAATTATTGCGTTTGCCAAGGATTTTCCAGAAACATACAAAGCTCAAACAGAACGTCGCTGGTCTTATCGACTTACAAATTGTATAGAAAAATCCAATGTACTAATTGTTGGGACAGGAGGCATCGGGCGCATGATCGGCTATCTACTAAAAGCTGTTGGATGTCATGTTAATGGTGTAGCACGAACAGCACGTTCAGCCGATGATGTATTTAACATCACTTATGCCATTGACGATCTCAACAAAGCTTTAATTAAAGCGGATTACGTTGTTCTGGCTGCTCCACTAACTACTAGAACAAAAAACTTTTTCGGCGAAATTCAATTTGCTACAATGAAAAATAGCTCCTACTTGATCAATGTTGGTCGAGGCGCTTTGATAGATGAAAATGCTCTAATAGATGCCTTACAAAACAAGAATATTTCAGGTGCTGCGCTCGATGTTTTTCAATCAGAACCACTATCACCTGATAATCCTTTATGGTCAATGAATAATGTCATTATTTCACCACATATGTCCGGCGACTATTATGGCCACCGTTCAGCGATGGCTCATATGTTTCTCGAAAACTTAAATTGTTTCCGACATAATCTACCACTACGAAATACCATTGACAAAAACCTTGGATTTATAGCAACTGAACCTTTAACTGATAAATACATCTAGACATAGAACTTACTATGGGAGAAACGTCGCTATATTTTTACTGTAAGAAATCTTTCCTAGGATGTGATAGCGTTCATGATTAGACTCTATGTCTTTTGATTGATACCGATAATTAATCATCAGACAGGCTGATTCTCTCTGTCCTTTTCGGGAAACATCGCCCATCCAGTTCAACCGCTCCATACTCGCACCGTTGGATAAGTGAAAATTAGCAACTCTATCTAGAGTAGCAATATCACGCTTCTCATTAATCAAATAGTGAGTAGCGAGAGCGAGAATAGTGTCGCGTAGTTCATATTTATTCATACTATCCCGAACCCAACTTCGATCCAGAAAAATTCGCTTTTCTTCCTCGGGGCTAATTCTTGATAATAAAGGTGCTAAAATTTCTAACGAACCTGAACCTAAACGAAAATCTTTCAAATTTTTTTGTAACCATACTCCAAATCCCGGGATTGGTGATAATGTCGAGAAACTTCTCAAATTCTCATTATTCTGTGAGAGTTGATCGACAACCCGCTTAATTAAAAAACTCCCGAAACCTACCCCATCTAGTCCAGGTTGAGTAGCTGATATAGAGTAAAAAACAGCTGTATCGGCTTTAGTCACTTCAACTTCCCCGTCGCCTAGTTTTAACAAATCTTGAATATTGTTTGGTAGACCGTTTGTCAACGCTACCCACACAAAGATCAGGGGATCGTTTGGCATTTGGGGGTGAATGAATGCATAGCAACAACGATCAACGGCTGCTAACCGGTGCTTTATGTCCTGCCATGAACGAATAGCATGTACCGCTTCATGTCTTGCCAGCTCTTCTATTAAGACTGCTGGGGCATTCCATGTAATTCTATGTAACTCGAGAAAACCGACGTCGAACCAAGAAGCAAGGAGATCTCTGAACTCACGGTCGAATGCCTCCAGTTGAAGATTTTGATCCTTCAGCGTTATAAGCTCTGCTCTCATATCGACAAGAAATTTAACGCCTTCACGCAGTTCATTGAAGCGTGTCAATAATCGTATTCGTGGAGATACAAGCATCGCGCGAAGATTTTCTTCAACAAGAAGAAACGATCGATCATCAATAATTGCTCCTTCATATTTCTTTGCCAGTCTAAGCCACTTCCTAACTGCTTCCTCCAATAAGTCAGCATCGACACCGTACTCATCACCGAGTAACCTTAAAAACATCTTCCTACCTTCCTTATTCAAGCCTAGATAGACACCACCAAGATTCGCGGCGCGAGCTCTAGCCGAAGCGACGCCACCAACGTCTGATAAACAACTATTGATCTGGCGACGAATCCATTGAAAATCTTCTGGCGGAAGATTTGGTCTAATATTTCCAGTCAACCGACTCCTAGCTGTTTGACCAACATCTAACCAAGTTTTATGCAGTTGTCTTAAGCTTCGGCCAATAATCTTTTTTTTTGGTATTTCCATTTTTTCGTCGGCCTTGGGGATATCTCTGAGGTATTTTTAAGTCTTTGATAGAAATTTATGTGTTTTCCTAATGACAAGAGTGACCAAGCTTCTTCAATCGCCAATAATTGTACGGCAATGGGGTAATGAAACCGGCCAGCAACATTAAAGGAAGTACTTCTAAAGAAAGTTTGGCGGCACCATTAACTGCAAAATCTACTAGGTTCATAGCCAATTCCATCGATACCATTGAAATTAACGACATACCAAGCGCCGTTCTAAAGGCAAATTTCCACGGCATCTGTTTCAATAAAATAAATACCTCCAAAATAATAGATGTAATAATTCCATTAATAATTGCTAGTAAGAATATCGCACTTGATGGCCACGGAATTTCAAATATCTGAAAAGCCCCAATTGTGCCAAGATCTCCAATAGAACACCCAGCTAGACACCATAGGGTGTTTTTGGTGGCTCGCAACCATGAGTGTCGACACGTCCATGATATCGTGAAAATTTTCACAAAATCAGTCGTCAATAAGAGTCGCATCATTAATGATTGGTTAAAAATTGGGTGCCAGAAAAAACGTTGAAGAAGAACTTTTTTTAGAATTTACTTTTAACATTAACTGTTAATATAACATTAACTTATACTACACGATATTGAAAACAGATTAATTTGTCTCTAGATTCATTAAAACCGAATGACAAAAATAAGCGAAATTGACGAAGATCCCTTTAGTCGTTTTGGTATCACACACCTCTCAGCAACGTCATTATTACAATTTCGAAATGATCCCGCGTTAGGAATAGTCTATTTGATTCTTAGAGTGAGAGAAATAGGAAGCCCAGCAATGCATCGCGGCACAGCTATTGATAAAGCAATTGGGCTTCTACTTACAGACGATTCCAAATCCAAAAGTCTTGAGGATATTAAGCGTTTTGCTACAAAAAATTATCGTCGATCAATCAGCGAAGATCCTGAGACTTACAATGGTCGTTACATTGAACATGAACTTAGAGTTTTACTCAATTGTCTTGATGTTTGTTTTCCCTTGATGCAATCATGGGATAAGCCAACTGCATATCAAAAAGAGATTTGTATAAATATTACAGGCATAGAAGTTCCGATCCGTGGATATATAGATTTACTATATCCTCATGAAGTGCGTGAATTGAAATCTACGATAAAACCGAAACGTGAAATTATTCCAGATCATGCTTTTCAAGTTTCGACATACGCTTTAGCAATCCGAAACGAAACCGGTGAATGGCCTGAAGCATGTGTAGACTACCTTACGCCTACTGAGCTTCAGTCTTATACTTTGGAAGATGTCGAGAATCAAGCTCAGGAAGTTATAAGCGCAGCTTTCGCGGTTAGATCTATATTGGCTAAAGCCAAGGATCAAACCACACTTAGCGCCATGATCAAACCAGATTTTAAAAAAAAAATTTGGAAATACCGCCCACGGTCAAAACGCGCCGCGATTGATTTTTTCACTTCCAAAACTTAGATCTTTTTTACAATACTCTTTATTTGTAATTTACTTTAATGTGCTCGGGCACTCTTGTTTTCTATCCTCTGTCAATCGATGAGATATTTTCGAGATCACACTTTCCAAAAGAGACTCCGACTCAATAACTATTTCGTCAAGCGATGCTGTTTGGAGAGCTTCAACTTCATAATCATCATAGATTGCTGGCTTATAGTTTCCCCAACCCAATAACCTACATTGAAGATGTAGGGCAACTGGGTCCTCACCAACTGAGGACCAAATTCTACAATTCATCTCGCCTCGCTTGATGAAACGCTTATCATTTCCTACATCGATATCTAGAAAATTTTCATTTGATTCATCATAAGTAACCTCCGACCATAGTGCGCCATATTCTTTAGCTTCATGCGAAAGAGAAGGAATTTGTGACCGTAGCAATTTTCTAATTTTCTTTTCAAAATTGGCTTTGCTACCAGCTGTATATGGTCCCTCAACATCAACATTGACCCAACTTATAATTCGCATCTGGCAGGGCAGCGAATAATTCCATTTAGCAGCATCAGGTAAATACAATATCTGACCAGGATATATTAATCCATCGTCCTTAAGATCGTTTCGCTTCATTAACTGCATACAGGGAACTTTATATAGTTCAGCGATATTACAAACAGTATCACCAGTTTTCACTTCATACTTATTTAATAGTTCTTGCGCTTGAGTGCGTGAAAAATTTATTGAAAAAAAAATCAATAATGTAACGATAATAAATTTTATTTTGATATACATAACTTTCGTGTGTCGTATAATAAGTTTCGTGCTAAATCAGACACTCTCATATTTAGATAAACTTCTATCAGCATGTTTCACCATTCAAAAAAATCCTGACACTAAATTTTTTGGATATTGATTTCTTCTATCCCGATCAATAGCATATAAAACCATACATGATCCTTCAGAAGCGATAATGAAAATGTAAAATTTGCTATAAAACAATGATTCTACATCTTCTCAATGTTTTTTCGAACCCACCTTAGGATCAGCACGTTGATTCGGATTTTTTGTCAAAGTTACATTTATCAGTTTCAAATAAACAATAGACCTTATAAAGAGAATCCAATTCTTCTAATTTAACGCCATGAAACATCATCATACCATCGAATTAAATTAGTTTATAAGGATACATCTATTATTGTATTGATTTAGAATGAAAACAGCTAACGATAAGCATGTCATCTATAATTAGGTATCACAGGCTGAAAAATGCTGTTTGACTCCATATAATACCCTGAGAACCACGTGCGACATACAAATCATATACAAAGCTTCTCTCGCCGACAGGGACGAATTACCACAGCACAGCAAAAAGCTTTGAAGACTTTGTGGCCGAAGTATGGCCTAGAAATAAATAGCAACGCAAAACAATTCGAAACATTAAGCAAAAGACAGACTTTAAAGGTTGAAATTGGTTTTGGAGACGGTCAAAACTTAATCCAGATGGCCATGACAGAACCTCATAATATGTATATTGGTATCGACGTTTATCGCCCTGGAATCGGTCGTTTGTTAATTGAGCTCAATCGATTAGATATCGATAATGTTAAAATTATACTAGGTGATGCAGTAGAATCGCTTCCATTATTTTTTAAAGAAAATTCGATCTCTGATGTTATGATATTTTTTCCAGATCCATGGCCAAAAAAACGACATCATAAAAGAAGATTGATCACACGAGATTTTCTAAAAAAAATTGCATTTTATCTTTCTAAAAATGGAAATTTATATATTTCAACTGATTGCGAACAATATGCCGAGGGCATTCTCAGTTTGATTGATAAAGAAGACCTTTTAGAAAACGTTGCCGGCTACTACTCTTATGCTGAACAACAGTTTCGAGTTTCACTAACCAAATATGAATTGAGAGGTCTTCGACTTGGGCACACGATTCGTAATATCCATAGTCGCCGCTTATGCAATTAGGTCATCCAGATTGGTGGGATTCAAACAGTGATCAGCCATATAAGCTACCTTCGGACTCTAAGAATCGAACCTCGGGCGCCCATGTTAATGAATATAGTAAAACACTACTCTCTACTGTAGCTATATTGCCGTTGCTTTGCTATCAACTACTACGTCCCCAAAAAAATAATAAAGACCGTGTAAAAAAAGATTTTATTGGGCTGGGAATTTCTGACGATCGTGGAGATACAAACGAAATCATAGATATGGTCGACGACCTTGGAGTTAACCGCCTTCTGATTCGAGTGCCAACTTGGAAAATTTATCAACTTGAAAAATACCTGGAGTTTGCTTCCAAATTTCCAGAAAAAAAAATACTGGTAAACATTTTACAAAACCGAGCGAATGTAATCAATCCCGACTCTTGGATGACTGCGGTATCAAAAATAATTGAGCTATTTAGCCCAATTACTAACGAGTTTCAACTTGGAAATGCAGCTAATAGGTCAAAATGGGGCTGTAATCATATTGGTGACTATTTAACCTTACTCGATAATACCAAAGATTTACGAAAAACTTTTCCTGATGTTTGCCTAGCGGGTTCATCGATAATTGATTTTGAACCTTTATTAACACTACGAACTCTGATCAACTTTCATAAATATAAGTTGGATGCATGCACTTCGCTTCTATATGTTAACCGAAGAGGTTCTCCTTACAATAGACAGTTTGGTATCTTCAATTTAGAAAGAAAAATTCAACTCATTTCTAGTCTACTAAGACTTTCGAATAGATCATCTAACCATCTATGGATAACAGAAACAAACTGGCCACTTCTGAATACAAAACCATTCACTCCGAACTCTGGAAACCAAAGATCAACGGTAAATGAAAACACCCAAGCAGATTACTTAAGCGAGTACTACAAAATCGCATGGAAAACCAATAAAGTTGAAAGAGTCTATTGGTGGCAACTAATCCAAGCTGGCTATGGATTAGTAGACCATCGGTTTTCAAAACTCAGGAAAATGCCGTCATATTTCGCATTCAAAAGATTATGTAATGAAGATACTAGCTTGAGTTAACATATTTTTTACTTTGGTAGGAATGCTTTTAAGTCTATGGCTATTTGGATACAGTCTCTAATCATATTTTGACCTGCTCAACACCGGAATCAGTTCCAATCATCAACACATCTGGGCGCCTTTGTGCAAATATACCGTTTTCTACAACACCAGGAATATTGTTCAATTCTTTTTCAACAATCAGGGGCTGGGTTAACTCAAGATTACGCACACTTAAAATCACATTACTATTATCGGTTAAAAAGTTTTCATTTAGCGAAGGAGTGCCGCCTCTACCGACAACCTGTCTACTCACTAACCCGCGCGCCATGGGTATAACTTCTATTGGTAAAGGGAAGGATCCCAGAACATCTGATATTTTTGAACTATCTACCATACAGACAAACTTCTGGGAGGCAGCCGCAACAATTTTCTCTCTAGTTAATGCACCGCCACCGCCTTTAATAACATATAAAGATGATTTCACAGCCTCATCAGCTCCGTCTACATACAGCGGGAGGCGACCAACAGAATTTAAGTCAAAGATTGGGATCCCAATAGCTGATATTCGGTCGGCAGTCGATTTTGAGCTCACAACCACACCATCTAATTTGTTTTTTAGCTTTATTAGGTTTTCAATGAAAAAATTAGTAGTGGAGCCAGTACCAATTCCGATTACATCGCTACTCTGAACATAATCTAGCGCGGCTTCTGCAACTTTTTTCTTTTCTTGTTCTTGGCTCATATTTTTTGTAAAACCCAGCTAATTTATTTTATTTCTCATATACTCTATGCAGCAGATATGTTGCATACTAAGTCTACTTGGACTGCACCACAACCATCTACTAATACCGTAATCAGATACATGGACGAGTTTTCAGCACTATTTAGTATCCCGGGCGAAGGATTTATCGCAGAAATACGTACAGGCTCTGAAATACGATTATATGACCGAAAAGGACTCCAGCACTTAATCTTAAAACGGAAACAATTAGGAAATGGAAATATACAAGCATTAGAGAAAGCTCTTGCCCGCATAAATAATCTCAGCGACCCAACATATGAGAATACCATCAATAATTGACATCTAAGACTCAAAAATTCAATTTATTTTAATTTGCAACCTATTACCACGATATTTTATTCAACTTGAAATCCCGTAATAGCCTCGATACCAAGAAACAAAACGCGACACTCCTTCGTTTATATCTGTTTTTGGGCAATATCCAAGATCATCAGAGATATTTTTAATATCCGCTTCGGTTGCGGGTATATCTCCATCTTGCATCGGAAGTAATTCTAAAGATGCTTTTTTTCCGAGTGCGTTCTCTAAAACTTCAACATAGTCCATAAGTCGTACGCGTTGACTATTTCCAATATTATAAATTTTCCAGGGATCAATTTCTCGAACCCCAGAATCAAACTCTGCGACTTTATCGTTTGACTCCCTGGTCGGAGGATTATCCAGTGCCAAGATTACACCAGAAATAATGTCATCAATGTAGGTAAAATCCCTGACCATTTCTCCTTTGTTGTACACAGAAATAGGCTTGTTTGCAAGAATATTTTTTGTAAATTTAAATAGCGCCATGTCTGGACGACCCCAAGGCCCATATACTGTGAAAAACCGCAATCCAGTTGTTGGTAACTGATACAAATGTGAATATGCATGCGCCATAACTTCATTGGCCTTTTTGGTAGCAGCATAAAGAGACATTGGTCTATCAGTATTATCATTTTCTGCACTAGGCAATCGCGCATTTGATCCATAAACAGAACTTGTTGACGCATATACAAGATGATCAGTCTTATTTTGACGACACTCTTCAAGAATATTAACGAATCCCACCAAATTTGAATCAACATAAACATATGGATTTTCTATTGAATATCGAACACCAGCTTGCGCTGCTAAATTAACTACACCGTCAAAAGATTGATCCATAAAAATCCGTGATAATTCATGTCTATCGGAGATATCCACTTCGGCGAATTGGAAGTTCGGTTTTTTATCAAATAGTTTCAAACGTGCTTTTTTTAGTCGCACATCATAATAGTCATTTAAATTATCAACACCCACTACCGTGTCACCTCGATTTAATAATCGATTCGTTAATGACGAACCGATAAATCCAGCTGCTCCCGTCACTAGAATTTTCATTCTTATAAGCTCCAGTAACGAATTTCTGGGATCGGTATTACATTGCGCAGCGCTGCCTTAATATCAATAATCAATCCCGGCTTCGAAACAAGGCTTTCTATGACATTTTGACTCATCGAGACATAAGCCAAATGTGGTACTGCCAGAACTAGAACGGTAGCGACTGACAACTGTTTAAACGGCACAAGTTCTATACCGTACAACTCACGCACCTTACTCTCATCGACCAAATCATCACTTACTTGGACTTTAAGGCCTGTTGCTTCCAACTGCTTAATCAGCTGAAAAACTTGAGAATTTCGAAAGTCTGCACAATTTTCTTTAAAAGTTACTCCGAGAACATTAACATCTACACTTGCTTTCTGATGATCAAAAGAAGTCAATTCATCTATTATTTTATCTCCCACAAATGTTCCCATGTTGTCATTTATTCGACGGCCCGCAAGAATTACTTCCGGTTGATAACCAATCATTTCCGCTTTGTGGGTCAAATAATAAGGATCAACACCTATACAATGTCCTCCTACAAGGCCTGGTTTAAAGGGGAGAAAATTCCATTTTGTACCTGCTACATCTAACACCTCAGACATATCAATATCTAGACGATCAAAAATTAATGCTAGTTCATTGACTAATGCGATGTTTAAATCACGCTGAGTATTCTCTATCACTTTTGCTGCTTCCGCGATTTTTATACTTGAAGCACGATGAATTCCAGCATCTATTATCGAGCTATACAGCTGCGCTATGATTTCCAAGGTCTCGCTATCATCAGCTGATACAACCTTTACTATAGAAGTTAAATTATGCTCTTCATCACCTGGATTAATTCTTTCCGGCGAATAACCTACATGAAAATCTTTTTTCCAAACTAAACCTGACTGCTTTTCTAGCACCGGCACGCAAATTTCCTCTGTTGCTCCCGGATAAACGGTTGACTCATATATAACAACAGATTTGGCTTTCAATGCCCTGCCAACAATTTCGCTAGCACCTATTAATGCGCTAAAATCAGGGCGTCTTTGATTATCTACAGGAGTTGGAACAGCCACAATAAAGATATCGCAAGTTTGAAGCTCTTCAGGATTTAATGTAAAAATAAGATGTGTTGCTTTTCTAAACTGGTCTATGCTCACTTCTCCAGTTGCATCAATACCTAAACGATAGGAATCTATTTTTTCTTTATCCAAGTCAAATCCTAAAGTTTCATACTTTTGACCGAAAGCGACAGCCAACTGAATACCCACGTAACCCATTCCTAATACTCCTATCTTCAATCGTCTTCTCCTCTTAAGCTTATATATCTCTAGAGCTAAATTATTTTTCAAAGAACACTAAAAATATTCTCTACAATTCGTTTTTGTTCAGCTTTCCTCAGATAAGGATGCATAGGTAAACTAAGCACATTGTTAGCTAATTTTTCACTATTTGGAAAAACTCCATGAAATTCACTAAGCGCCGCCTGATCAGGTAATGACTTCGGATAGTGTACCGAGGTTGGTACACCAAGTTCAGCTAAAGAATCTTTAACATGATCTCGATCAGTAATCTGGATAGTGTATTGAGTCCAAGCTGAACAGTTACCATGCTCTATGAAAGGTAACTGTAATTTATTTTCTTTTTCCAAGTGATTCATTGATTCGGAATAGTAATCAGCTACTCTTTGTCGAAATTCTAACTCTCGATCAAATACGTCAAGTTTTGCAAGCAATACAGCTGCCTGAAGCGAATCCATTCGTCCATTTAAACCTATGCGTGCATGCTCATAACGTTCTTTCTGTCCATGATTTAGGACTTCTTGCATCGCCTCAGCGAGGCTTGCATCATTTGTAAAACAAGCCCCCGCATCTCCATAGGCTCCGAGCGACTTCGCAGGAAAGAAACTCGTGCAACCAATTGTAGTAGCGCCGCATGATCGTATATGATTATGATACGCACCAAAACTTTGAGCTCCATCTTCGATTACAGGAAGTCTACGAATTCTTGCTATTTCGTTTATCTTTGTCAGATTAGCGGTTTGCCCATAAAGGCTTACAGGCAATATTGCACGTGTACGATGCGTTATTCGGGCCTCTAGCTGATCTACATCCATATTCCCTGTTCTAATATCAACATCTACGAATACCGGGGTAGCTCCTGCCAATAGAATTGCTTCAGCTGTACCTATAAAAGAGAAAGCTGTTGTCACCACCTCATCACCACGCCCGATTCCCAACGATAGCAAACTAATCAACAGAGCATCCGTCCCGCTGGATACACAAACGCAGTGCTTCACACCAACAAAATCTGCCAATACCGACTCCAGCTTTGAAATCTCCGGACCATTAACGTATTGACCATGGTGTAATACGGCATGTATAGACCTTTCTAAATTAGGGCGAATTTGATCTTGCTGAACCTTCAAATCAATTAGTGGAATAGAAGTCTCGGTAACCCTCCTCTTCATAACATCTTTGACATCGACAAATGGCAACCCAATCTCTAATCGCATTTTGTTCGTGGTCAGGATTCTAGCTTCCTTACCAAGTCGATTCGCAGCTTTTACTAATGCAGAAGTATCTGGATCTAACTCATGTAACGTAGCGCCATCTTCGGCTATAGCAGCTAACCACAAAAATAACTGATCAAAAACAATTAACTTTTTTGAATCTATTAATTTCGGTTTTTGTACCACCGTTAGTTCAGTTTTACCTAGTAAAAGCTCAAAAATTTCCAACTTTTGACCTATATATACCCAGTTCCTATTATTAATATTTCTTCTAGAATCAAGAAACTTTGTCAAATTAGCAGCATCATCGCTACATGCATCAGCAACAATTGGAGCGTCAACAATTAAGTCAATCATAAACCTGTCTCAGTCAATTACCTGATCCAACCACGAACACGATATACAAAAATGCCCAAATTTTCATGCATCACAGCCTGTATTTTTCCTAAGCCACTCAATGATGGCCACCAATCCAGTATGCCCGGCTGCATAGGACGAACACCAATACTTGAAGATGAAGGAATAGCATTTATACCTGCGGAACGAAATGTCGCTATAGCCCGAGGCATATGCAGCGATGAAGTAACCAAAAGTATGGTGTCTATTTTTTCCTCCTGCAGAATTTTGAACGTTTCTAAAGCATTTTCGTAAGTGTTACGACTTTTTCCCTCAAAAAGAATAGCGCTTCTTGGGATACCCCACTCTACTAATATATCCGCAATATAAGATGCCTCAGACGCTAAATCTCCCTGGGGGAAAGCATTTCCTCCACTAATAATTATGATTGGCGCTTTTTGTGCTTTATAAAGACGGAATGTGTGGAGAAGACGATTTCCACCTATCTGACTTTGCGCTCTTGGTGGCAAAGGCACTTCTACCTCACCACTTAACAATACTATCGCCTCTGCAAATGGAGAATCTTGTGCTGGCAATGGAGAGTATTTTTCCTGATGGTTCTGATACAAAGCATGAGATATCGGTGATGATCCTATAACTATAATTGCTAAAGCTGAAAATAGTGAAAAAATTACTAGTAATCGCCGACGAAAGAGCAGAAGAATGAATGCCAGTAGCAGCAACCAAATCACAAGATTACCTGGGTATACAAGCTGTGGCAATACCTTTGACAATGTGACCCAATCAGTCATACGTTTGCGCACAACTTAATGGTTAATATTTCATCACACGTGAAAGAATTTTCAAAAATAGTCATATGTACATAATTTTTTTGAAATTTTCAATCATCTGATTAAGGTTTGGGCATAAATAACAAAGCTTTATTAATAATCACTTCTTCCAGTGGTACATCTTGATGGTGACCAGCTGACCCAGTTTTGACTGAAGCAATTTGATCAACAACTTCCATACCCATAGATACTTTACCAAATACAGCATATCCCCAACCTGCTATCGATTTTTCGGTGTGGTCTAGAAAGCCATTGTCTTTGAGATTGATGAAAAACTGTGCTGTCGCCGAATGAGGATCTTGAGTTCTAGCCATAGCTATTGTGCCTCTCAGATTCTTCAAGCCATTGGTTGCTTCATTTTCGATCGCATCTAATGTTCGAGATTCAATCATTCCAGTTTTCATTCCACCTCCCTGAATCATAAAGTCAGGAATAACACGGTGAAATATTGTTCCATCATAATGCTCAGCTTCTACATATTTAATGAAATTAGCTACCGTATTCGGGGCATTAATATCATCTAATTCCAACTCAATTGCTCCTACTGTTGTTTCAAGAATTACCATCTTAGCGCCTCCACTTAATTTTTCTGCTGCAAATACAGAAAAGGTTATAAAAAAATATTAACTTTTAGGAACAAATAAACTAAAAAGACGAAAAAATTTTTTTCATAAAATTAAACTTCGTTTCCAGATGCCATTTTTAAAATTTGACTCCATTCCATCTTTGTAATTGGAATAATCGACAAACGATTACCTTTTTGAACCAAACGCATTTTTTTTAATTTTGGTTCGGAACGAATTTCAGCTAATGTTACATGTCGTTCAAATTTCTTTTTTAGGTGTACATCCACCATAAACCAACGCGGATCATCGGGTTTACTTTTTTCATCATAATATTTTTCTCTTGAATTAAATGCCGTATGATCAGGATAAGCAGCCGTAACAATTTCAACAATGCCAACTATGGCTGGAATTTTGCAATTTGAATGGTAGAAAAAAGCTAGGTCTCCCACCTTCATATCGTCTCTAATAAAATTTCGTGCCTGATAATTTCTAATTCCATCCCAATGAGCTATCTGCTTATCTTCGCTAGCCAGATGGTCAATAGAATACGTCTCTGGCTCACTTTTCATCAACCAATATTTCATAAATGTTACACCTCCTTTTTCGATAATTTACAGTGAAACCAATGTTTAGGAAGCTTCTTTTTTTTAACTAAAATATTCTAGATTCCTTTTTAGTTGGAATGATTGTCATCTAAAATCTATAAAATCCTTTTTCAGTCAAAATACCATGCATGGGAACATCCCACTGATCTTGATTGATTTTCTCTATTTGTTGAAATTCATAAGCGAGACCAACTAATCTCGGCCTCTTCCAGTTTTTCCGATGTAAAACTGAAGCGAGAGTTGAATCATAATAACCTCCACCCATACCGATCCGATTTCCGAATCTATCAAATGCCACCAACGGAATTAAGATCCATTCTAGCTGAATGGCATCGATACAATAACGCTGATTAAGTGATGGCTCCAGAATTCCGTAACGGTTAAAGATAAATTTAGAGTTTTTTGAAAAACAAGCAAAACGTACACGAGGTTTTCGACCTGGAAACAAGACTGGCAAAAAGCATTGGCACCCAATTTCGAGTGCCTTCATAAGCGCTGGAAAGGGATCAATTTCCCCATCATTAGCAACATAAGCAGCGATGCGAGATGCTCTGACTAAAGTGAGATAATGGAAAAGATTTTTGGAAAGCGACATAGCGGCTACCGATTGCTCTTCTAGTGTTAAGCTACGACGTCTTTCACGCATCTCAGCTCGAATAATTTTCTTATTTTTTACTTGCACAGCCCCCTCATTCAAGCAAAACAGTCCGCATTGATGTGGTAACGACACATCAACTTTATTTTATAGTGGCTACCACCCACCAATGTCGTGTAATCCTGAGTACCTTGAACCGTTGGATCCAAGTGGAGACTAGTGCAACACTTTTAGGCTTCCTGGTTAGATTTCTCCAGGCATGCACACCGGTATCACCAACCAATCCCCTATATGTAATTTAGGTTCTAAGAAATTAGAGAACTACTCGCTCACCGCAGGTGGCGCCACCACACATTCTAACCAAATGTAGTACCGTTTTGTGCATGAATCTTACATAGAAGTTACTACCGAGATAACCCAACCTCAGCCTCTTTTATAGTTTCTTCGATTCTTTCTCCGATTGACTGAATGCGCTCCGCCGCCAAACTCAAGGCTGAATCTCCTTTTTTCAGCGCCAATAACTCATTCGTAATATTCAGCGCTGCTATAATGGCGCATCTATCTAGCCCCACTAATTTAGTCTGCTCCTGAACTACACGAATCTGATCGTCCAAGAATGTTGCTGCTTCTAACAGTAATTCTTTTTCGCCTTCTTTACAGCTAACACTGAATTGGCGATCCAAAATAGTCACTTTTACTTCTTCTTTATCCACATCACTGCCTCATTTTTTAGTAAAAATTGTTCACTCTTCTTCTAACTGACGCAGTCGTTCTACAATTTGATCGATACGAGTTTTAGCTTCACGATTGCGATCTTGCAATTCTTTCTTTTCAATAATTAATTGCTCCTGATAAAATCGCATTTGATGATTATCAGCCTGCAATCGTTTCACCAATTTGATCAATTCTTCTGTTCTCTTCGAAATTACTTCAATTCCCGCCTCAATATTTATTGGTTCTGATTGTTGGTTAGTCATATAAAGCTCATGCGAAAACTCTGTTTTTATAAGAAAAAAGGTTCATATCGGATCATAGGGCTCGTGCCGCACATCGTCAACGATAAATATCTACAACAGTCGTTGTTATAATGCAATTTATTGTGAATCAGGAGAGCATATGATTGACCGCTCAAGCACTAAGATTACCCTAGATTCGATAGAAAAACTCGAAGATATCTTTCAAAATAATGAGATTGAGCTTAGTATTTATGAGTTGCAAGGCATATTGACAGCTTTAGTCTGCAGGGGCCTAAATAAGAACCATTTTGACCAATGGCAACAATTATTAGGCAAACAACTTTCGTCTAGATCAGCTCTAGATAACATCTTTAGTCTCATGACATCTATACAGCACACATTAGAATCGACGGATTTTAGATACCAGCCAGCTTTAGGCTCCTCTAGAACGCTATTTGACAGAACTGAATCATTAAGGCACTGGTGTCAAGGTTTTATTATTGGATTTGATTGGAATAATATTGAAGATACTGAAAAAACTGAAGAAACTGGCATTATATTGTCAGACATAATACAAATATCCACAGCAGAAGTTGGATCTGGAATAGGAGAGGAGGAGGAACGAGCATTCTTTGAATTAGAAGAATACATAAAAGTTGGTGTCCAAATAATATTTGAAGAACAAATTCAAAAAAAATAGCCCTATGACTGCATCAAATATGTCTTTGTTTAAAAAGCGCCGAGATGAATTAATGCAGCTAATGGAAGATGGTATTGCCATATTTCCTACAGCTCCAGAATTTATAAGAAATGGTGATGTCCATTTTATTTTTCGGCCAGACAGTGATTTTTATTATTTAACTCACTTCCCAGAACCAGAGGCTGTCGCTGTCCTAGTGCCAGGTCAACCGAATGGCAAATTCATTCTCTTTTGCAGACAGCGTAACTATGAAAAAGAAACTTGGAACGGAGTACGTAGTGGGTTAGATGGCGCTGTGAAAATATATGGAGCAGACGACGCATTCCCTATCGAAGATATTTCGGATATTTTGCCCGGCATGCTCGAAAACAAGAACCGAATTTATTGCAATATGGGCCGTTATAGGGATTTCGACAACCAGCTGATTGAATGGCTTAAAGCCTCAGAAAGTGTCGCGAAAATGCATTCAAAAACCGGCGGTAAACTAGTTGATATTGGTCATATTCTCCATGAAATGCGTTTAATCAAAACCAAGGACGAAATAAAACTCATGAGCCATGCAGCTGAGATATCAGCCTCTGCCCATTGCAGAGCGATGCAAACATGCCAACCTAATATGTATGAATATCAAGTAGAAAGCGAACTAGAGTACATATTTCGTAAAGAGGGAGCCCGCTCAACAGCTTATCCGTCAATCATAGCCGGAGGAGGCAATGCATGCGTTTTACACTACACTGACAATAACGCTCGACTAAACGATGGAGAATTATTGTTAATTGATGCTGGTGCAGAAATTGATTGCTACGCATCAGATATAACACGTACTTTCCCAATCAATGGGCATTTTACCGATGATCAGCTAGTTCTATATAAGATTGTGCTTTCAGCGCAAGAGGCGGCGATTGCTCAGGTTCATCCTGGAAACACTTGGAATCAGCCTCATGAAGCTGCTATAAATATCATAAGTCAAGGTTTAATTGATTTGGGTTTACTTACTGGAACGCTTGATCAAATCTTAGAGGAACAGCATTATAGAAAATTCTATATGCATAAAACTGGACATTGGTTAGGCATGGATGTACATGATGTTGGAGATTATCAAATTGAGGGAAAGTGGCGACCATTAGAAGCCGGAATGACGTTAACGATAGAGCCAGGTATATACATACCGCCCGATAAAACTATAGAACCTCGCTGGCATAACATAGGAATTCGTATCGAAGATGATATTCTTGTTACTCATAATGGCCACCATATTCTTACCAACGGCGTCCCCAAGGCACCAAAAGAAATTGAGGCCTTAATGAATATTAAGATATAACTAAATGGATAAAAAAAATGATATATTGATAATCGGCGGTGGTTTGGTAGGAGCTAGTCTTGCATGCGCCTTAGAAAATCTTGGACTTAGAATAACAATCGTAGAATCAACGCCATTTGATAGCCAAGCACAACCAAGTTTCGATGAACGCACTATTGCAATTACATGGAGCTCGCGCCAAATATTTGAAGCGATTGGCGTATGGCAAGAAATAGTCTCTACAGCACATCCGATCAACCGAATACATGTATCTGAAAAAGGTCATCCCGGATTAACCCAGCTCGATTGTTCTCTGATCAATGTTGAGGCACTCGGATACGTTATCCCAACAAGAAGCATTGGAAAAGCATTGTTTGATCGACTAAAACAATCCTATTCAGTTCAAATTTTGACACCAGCTAATGCCAAGGATGTGCATGCAACCGTCGATTCGGTGGTAGTTAATTGCGACACAGTGACTAATCCATTGTCAGCATCTCTATTAGTTTTAGCAGACGGTGGTCGATCACCTATATCTTCAATCATCGGCGCCACTAGAAACGAAAAAAAATATCATGAAAACATAATGATAACAAGAATAGACAGCAACAAAAATCATGATGGAATGGCATTTGAGAGATTTTCGGAGCATGGTCCTATTGCATTGTTACCAATCGGTGATACATCTTTTTCAGTGGCTTGGACACTACCTAAAGAGAGATCGGAAGCTTATATGGGATTTTCAGATGGAGAATTATTGTTAAGCCTCCAAAAACAATTTGGCTTTCGCGCAGGCGAATTCACATCTATCGGAACACGAAAGATATATCCATTAGCTCGAACTTACGTGAAACCTCCCTCTACTCATCGAACAGTTTTAATAGGCAATGCAGCTCACGAAGTACATCCAGTCGCAGGCCAAGGGTTTAATCTCGGCCTCAGTGATGTTGCTGAGCTTGCGGAATTAATTGCAAATGCGACTCAAAATAAAACTGATATCGGTCATTATTCCATAATTGACAGCTATATCAAAAATCGGGCAAATCAAACGAAACGTGTAATCGCTTTCACAGATGGTTTAATAAATATGTTTGATTTCTCTTTTCCTGGTGCTGGATTATTTCGAAGCATTGGATTAACCACAATTGATATGATGCCCTCAATTAAGAGGGCTCTTCTTCTTCGGACTACTGGACTTTCAGGGGAAAAAAATCGTTTACTTCGAGGCATACCCCTTGCATTAAATCAAGATTTAACATGAAAAAAAAACCAGAGGATGTAGACGTTTTAGTTGTCGGATCTGGGTTAGCCGGTGCTACCGCGTCGTGCGCTCTCGCTCACGCCCGACTAAAAATCGTTGTTCTAGAGTCAGAACAAAAACCGGAATGGGACTCAACAAATTATGACTTAAGAGCCAGCGCCCTTAATATTGCATCCCAGAACACCTTATCAAACATTGGAGCCTGGCAAAAAATTGAATCTATGCGCATGTCTCGATTTGAAGCAATCGCTGTATGGGATGAAAATAGTGGTGGCCACATTCATTTTGAAGGAAATGATGCGGGTCTAAATTATCTTGGTCATATTGTTGAAAATAGTGCAACGCTATCGGCACTACACGAAATACTCTACCAAAAGAACGTAGAAGTTCACTATGGAATGTCGATCAATCGAGTGTATCATGATAAAGACTATATCTTGGTGGAGACTGAAGACGAAAAAAATTTTCGTGCTAAATTATTAGTCGGAGCGGATGGATCTAATTCTAGAGTAAGGGATTTGTCAGATATTTCAATCCATAAAAAGCCGTATCGACAAAAGGCAATTGTCGCTAAAGTTGTTACTGAAAAAACAAACAGAAGAACTGCATACCAGAAATTTCTATCAAGCGGTCCATTAGCATTTCTACCTCTTTCAGATTATCAATCACTTATAGTTTGGTCAACAGACGAACAAAAATCTGACGAACTGATGAGTCTTCCCAATCCCATGTTCGAACAAAAACTAGGCAATGTCTTCGACCATAAACTTGGAATTATCAAACTAGCTAGTCATCGGAAACGTTTTTCAGTGACATCGGGGCAAGCTAGCACTTATATCAAAAAACGAATAGCGCTCATCGGTGATGCTGCCCATATTGTACATCCACTTGCTGGGCTTGGAGCAAACCAAGGTATCATGGATGCGGCAGCACTAGCAGAAATAGTGAATACCAGTGCAAATAACTCTACTGATATTGGTAATAGGGCTGCCCTGCGCCGCTATGAAAGGTGGAGGAGAGCTGAAAACCAACTTATATCGAGTACGGTTCACGCAATTTTTAAGTGCTTCTCTTCTACTAATTCGACGATTTCTAATCTTCGTTATGTTGGGCTAAACCTAACTGACAATATAAAACCAATGAAAAACTTATTCATAAAAAGAGCCGCGGGAATAAGTGGCAAGCTACCAGAAATATCTAGATTTTCGTACTGAACTTGATACAATCATGTCTCTAAATACTTAAAAGTAATAACCTGTTATCCAATAAATCCTATGTCTGAAAAATCTGATTTGCAACTCGCAGGACTCAAACAAACTCAACCAAGATTGAAGATTCTTGATATCCTGGAAAAAAGCAAAGTGCGTCATCTAGGAGCAGATGATATCTATAAAACTATGCTGGATTCTGGTGAACAGATTGGCCTCGCAACTGTTTACCGAGTTCTTGCTCAATTTGAATCAGCAGGACTCGTAATCCGACACAATTTTGAGAATAATGGTGCAGCTATTTTTGAGTTAAATGACGCCGCTCATCATGATCATATGCTATGTGTCGAATGTGGGAGAGTATTTGAGTTTGTTGATTCTGAGATCGAAAGAAAACAAAAAGAAGCAGCTGCACGGGCGGGATTTATGATCGAGGATCATTCGCTGTATCTCTACGGGAAGTGCCAAGGCATGGTAGATGAAGGTAAGTGCTCAATGGATCTATAATTCTTATAAAATTATTCTAATGAAAACTCTTATCTGTGGTTCATTAGCTTACGACACTGTTCTGAAATTTCCAGATCGATTCAGTAATTATCTTCTCGCTGAACACATAAAGAATCTAAGTGTATGTTTCGTGAGCACAGAAATGCGAAGAGAATTTGGAGGTGCTGCTGGTAACATTGCCTATAATCTAAAACTACTTGGTGGTCAACCTGTCCTGATGGGAACGGTTGGTAGAGATTTCATAGAATATCGAGAATGGCTAAAAAAATGCGAGATTCCTGACATCTTTGTCAAAGAAGTTGAAGGGGTCTACACAGCACAATGCGTCATAACTACAGATATCGATAATAATCAAATTACCTCCTTTCACCCAGGCGCAATGAACGAAGCACATCAAAACCATGTGATAGACGCTAAGGATGTAAAACTCGGGATCGTCGCCCCAGATGGACGATTGGGAATGATACAGCATGCTAATGACTTCAGTGATCTCAACATACCTTTTATATTTGACCCAGGACAAAATGTAGGGCTTTTTTCAAAAAAAGAGCTGAATACCTTTGTAGAGCAGGCTAGCTGGTTAATTATGAATAGTTACGAATCTAATCTTTTTCTCGATATAATCGGAGGAACTATTGAAGAGCATGCATCCCGTTTAGAAGCCCTAATTGTCACTGGTGGGAGCGAAGGCTCCCTGATATATCACGGCAAATCAGTTAATTCAGTACCTGCGGCAAAAATTAGTCAAGCTCTAGATCCTACTGGGTGTGGAGATGCGTATCGCGCCGGTATACTGCATGGCCTCCAAAAAGGTTGGGGTTGGGAACACATTGGAAAACTGGCATCCCTAACAGGCGCACTTAATATAGAACATCATGGCACACAAAATCATTCTTTCCAGATCGAAGACTTAGCGACGCGTTACAAAACAGAGTTCGGAGAGTTTTGCCCGGCCATATAAATCAGAAAACTCTGATCGCGCTGTCTTAGTTAAGGCTCACCTGTGCTCAAATGACACAAAGGCATAGTCGTACCACGCTGCAACCAATTATCATGAAGATACGATGCTGATGCTGAAATTGTGTGGAGCGTATAAGCATGCCGAGAACGCGTACTGCGATTGGCCTCACTATAATGCGGTAAACGGCCATGCAAGACAACTAAAGTACCTTTTTTTACTTCAAGTGCTGTTTTTCTGGCTAGATCAAAAGAATCATTAACATCGCAATCTAGGTATTGCAACTTTCCTTCAAATTTTCGAAACCGTTTTCTCAAACTTTTTTTATGCTCTCCAGGCAATACCCATAAGCAACCGTTAGTTAGATCGGCATCTTCAAGCGCAAACCAAAAACCGATAACGCTTTCCGGTTCTGTCAATAAGAAAGACCCATCTTGATGCCAATCTACTTCCCCACCGATGCCTGGTTGCTTAAAAATAAACATAGACTGTAACAACAGCGGGTCATCACAGCCCAAAAAAGATGTAAGATCTACTAATCTCGGATGATAAGAAAATTCCTTAAACTCTGGAACTAAATCATGCATCGCATGTCCAATCTTATTGATCGATCGCTTCTTTGAGTAACTCAAAGAACCATTATCATCTAAAACACCTTCTTCTAAGAAGAACCTAACTTTATTTCCTGATTGTTCGAAATAGTCTTTGGATGCATGTTCATGAGAATGCGTAGAAAACACTGTTGGAAACTGACCAGGATCAAATTTTTCTACCAACTGATTTGCTTTGTTTCGCAAAAGATCACATTCTAGCTCGGATACAAAACTCTCAATAACAAGAAAGCCATCATTCTGCCAACACTCAGATGCAATCTTTTGCATATCGAAAAATTTAGACCATTTAAATTTTGAGACAGGTCTCACCGCTCACATCTCGGTTTCTCTAAGATCCGAATAGAATGAAACACCATTAGCTAAAGTGGTAACCTGCAAGTGTTCCGCTAATGTTTGACCAATATCCGAAAACGATTGTCGAACACCAAGTTGAGTTGGATTGATACCTGGACCAAATACAATTACCGGAACATGTTCTCTTGTATGGTCATGGCCTATCCACGTTGGATCACATCCATGATCAGCCGTAATAACTACTAGATCTCCTCCTGTCAATATACTGGTAATCTCTCTAACCCTAGAGTCAAATTCTTCAAGAGCAAGGGCATATCCTGTAACATCACGACGGTGGCCATACAAAGTATCGAAATCAACAAAATTGGTAAAAACAAGAGACCCTGGAGCTGCAGTAGAAAATTCTTCCAAGGTTGCTGTAAATAAAGCATCGTTCCCCGATGCTTTAACTGTTTTGGTAATCCCTTTGTGAGAAAAAATATCGCTAATTTTTCCTACAGAAATAACTTCTCTGTCAGCGCTGACCAAATTATCCAAGAGCGTCTTCTCATGCGGGGGTGTGGTGTAATCTTTACGGTTTTTAGTGCGCCTAAAGTTTTCTATTCTTGTTCCTATAAATGGTCGAGCAATTACACGGCCTATATGATACTGATCCACTAACTGCCGAGCGATTCGACAAACTTCGTATAAACGCTCCAACCCGAAATAGTCCTCATGTGCCGCAATTTGAAAAACACTGTCGGCTGATGTATATACGATTGGTTGACCTGTTCGAATATGGTCAAGGCCAAGCTCCTTAATAATTTCTGTTCCTGACGCATGACAATTTCCGAGCAATCCTGGCAAATCTGCTTTCTTGATCAATTCTGAAGTTAACTCTTCGGGGAAACTTGGATAGGTCGTTGAAAAATATCCCCATTCAAAATTGACTGGAACGCCAGCCATTTCCCAGTGACCACTTGGCGTATCTTTACCTGAGCTGCTTTCTACCGCATATCCCCATGCCGCTTGAGGAAACACATTTGGGAGATCAGCAGGCCATGACCCCCTACTATCGGCTGATGCATGTGCGAGCCCCAATGCCAACAAATTTGGAATTTTCAATGATCCTTGTCTTAATCCTTCTTTATCAGCATTCCCCAAAGCTGCAGCTTCCGCAATATGACCAAAAGTGTCAGCTCCAATATCATTAAAATGCACGGCATCAGCACTAGAACCAATGCCAAGAGAATCTAACATTAAAACCATAGCTCTACTCATTATTCAGCCTTTCGGATATCTCGAATCAGCTTTACTTCTTCATTTATTTTTTCTCCGATTCTAAAAGACTCTAAAACCTTTTGACGCGCTTCTTCAGCCTCTTCTGGTGTGTTCGCATGGATCAATGCCAGTGTTGAATTCGGAACCACTTTATCGCCGATACGAGCTAAATCACTTAGTCCTACGGACGTATCTATTTCGTCTTGAGGTCGAAGACGTCCTCCACCCAGTTCAACTACAAGTAGGCCAAGTGATCTCGTATCAATAGCCGAAACTGTACCCTCCTGTTTAGATTTTACCGATAATTTTATGGGTGCAACCCGCAAGTATTTGTCAGGCTTTTCAACAAAATCCTGAGGTCCTCCGAGAAGGGCGATCATTTTTGAAAAACGCTCCGCGGCCGTGCCATCAACAATTGTCTTTTTTAGCGCCTCAATTGCATCCGCTCTTTCCGTTTCCAATCCACACAATATCAGCAACTCGGAACCCAGTGCTAAAATTACTTCGTCTAATCTGGGGTCACATTTTTCGTTTTTAAGGTATTGAACAGCCTCAATAACTTCTACGGCGTTACCAGCGGACGATGCCAGTGGCTGATTCATATCGGTAACTAAAGATACGGTCGGGACACCTGCCAGTCCTGCAACCTGCACAATATTGTCAGCTAATTCAATAGCCATCTTTGTCGTATCAGCAAATGCTCCATTACCAGTCTTTACATCCATTATCAATGCGTTAATCCCAGCAGCTAACTTCTTTGATAAAATTGACGCTGTTATTAGAGGGACTGATTCAACGGTAGCAGTCACATCTCTCACCGAATAAATGCGCCCATCAGCTGGCGCGAGAGATTCACTTTGTCCTACTATCGCACACCCTACCCGCTCTACAACCTTTTGAAAATGATCTATATCAGGTTGGAACAAATACCCTGGAATACTACTCAACTTGTCTAAAGTTCCACCGCTATGACCAAGTCCTCGCCCAGAAATCATCGGTACATATGCGCCACAAGAAGCCAACATAGGCGCTAACATAAGACTGACACAGTCTCCAACCCCACCGCTTGAGTGTTTATCAACAATAGGCCCATTAAAACGACTTCCATCCCACCTCAATACATTACCTGTATCGCGCATAGCTAATGTCATTTTAGAGCATTCTCGAACATCCATATGCTGAAAAAAAACCGCCATTGAGAATGCAGCTATTTGTCCATCAGTAACAGATCCTGAAACAACACCATCTATAAAATCTTGAATTTGATCATTAGCTAGTAATTGACCATCCCGTTTTCTCCGGATAATTTCTTCTGGCAAGAGTTGTTTATTCGCCATAGGGTACCCAGAGATTTTTTACCTGAGTCGCGCGCCGCAAAAATTCTCTCCCTTGTGAAACAGTCGGATCAAACCAATCTCTAGCGCCTCCTGTCGTCCAAGTCTGTTTTAAATTTCCTATTGATAGCTCTTCTATGGTTTTACCGAGATATTTGTTTCCTGCCATCCAGACTACATCAACGTCATCATGCTCTGACAAAACTGGTGCCAGCAACTTTTTTGAACCAGTTACTATATTTACAACACCTGGAGGTATATCCGAGGTCTCTAATAACTGATAAAAATCGGTAGCGATAAGAGGGCATAGTTCCGATGGAATTAAAACAACAGTGTTACCCATAGCGATAAGAGGGCATAACAAAGACACCATTGCTAAAAGTGGTGCATCATCGGGGCATATCAATCCAGCAACTCCTATTGGTTCAGGCAAAGCCAATACCATCTGTCCGACTGGCCCTTGATGAATCGTGCCCTCATACTTATCACTCCATCCCCCATACCAAAAAATGCGATCTATGCTTGCCTGAACTTCTTCAAGAGCATATTTGATTTCAAATTCTACTAAGCGGTTTGCAAATTCCTCGGACCGAGCCTCAAGATTCTCAGCCAAAAAATACAGTATTTGGGCTCTTCCATGTCCATTTAACTGACTCCACCCCGTTGCGAGGTTTGCCGCTTCAACAGCATTTCGAATATCTTTTCTATTTCCTTCGCCAATATCCCCCACAAGCTGGGATTTCTTGTTCTTAATAGCCCGATAATAACCACTATCTGGTCTTGTCTGACGACCCCCAATATACATTTTGGCTGTTCTATCTAATAGGGATGCCTCTCTCGGAGCGATACAGTTTTGCCTTGGTTCTGGCATAACTATGTTGTCTGGAGGCTGGTCGGCAGCTGCACGTCTATACGCCCAAAGTCCCTCTGCGCCACCTTCCCGTCCAAATCCAGATTCTCGATATCCACCGAATCCACTTGCAGCATCAAACTGATTGGTTGAATTAACCCAAACCACTCCTACTTTCAGCTTAGCCGCCACATGGAGAGCAAGATTAATGTTTTCACTCCATACACTCGCTGCTAAACCATAATTAGTGTTGTTAGCCAAGGCAACTGCCTCATCATGTGTTCGAAACACCAACATTGCTAACACTGGTCCAAAAATTTCATCACAAGCTACGGTATGGGATGGCTCAATACCGGTAAAGAGTGTCGGCGGGTAAAAACATCCTTGATTCGGTAACTCAACATCACTCTGCCAACAAGAACCTCCTTCTTTTTTTCCGATTTCAACATAATCGGCGATCCTTTCTAACTGCGTCTTATCAACGATTGCTCCCATGTCTATCGCTTTATCAAGCGGCGCTCCAACACGAAGAGAGTTCATACGTCTCTTCAGTTTTTTCTCAAAATTATCCGCGATAGATTCCTGAACCAATAAGCGCGAACCCGCACAACACACCTCGCCCTGATTAAACCATATCGCGTCCACTACTCCCTCAACAGCACTATCCAAATCTGCGTCCGAGAAAACGACAAAGGGCGACTTGCCGCCAAGCTCTAATGTCAATGCTTTACCAGAACCAGCGGTTTCTCTACGAATTTCGCGACCCACCTCAGTAGAACCCGTGAAAGCAATCTTATCTATACCTGGTTGATTAACAATCAACCGACCAACTTCACCATCACCTGTTACAATATTTACAACACCCGCAGGTAACCCAGACCGATGAGCTATTTCAGCAAAAAGTAGTGAAGTTAAGCTCGTATATTCTGCCGGCTTTAATACCACCGTATTACCTGCAGCAAGAGCTGGTGCGACTTTCCAAGCTAACATTAAGAGTGGGAAATTCCAAGGAATGATCTGACCCACAACCCCTAAAGCTTCGCTTCCAGAAAACTCATCCTCAACTAAAGAGGCCCAACCAGCATGATGATAGAAATGTCTGAAGACCAACGGAATGTCAATATCGCGACTTTCTCGAATTGGTTTCCCATTATCTAGTGTTTCTAACACGGAAAAAAGACGAGAATGTTTTTGAATTTGACGAGCAATAGCGTACAAATGTCGTCCCCGTTGACTTCCTGATAACTTTTGCCATTCTTTTAGAGCTGAACGAGCTGCTTCAGTCGCACGACCCACCTCATTTTGAGTAGCCTGAGTGAGATCAGCTAAAAATTCACCATTAGCTGGATTTATTGAACAAAAATCGCGCCTGGAGACAGTCCAACGACCCCCTATCCAATGTCCAAAACCAGCTTTATATTTGCTTAGCCATTCATAGGCTACTGAGGCATCTTCTAATGCCGGGCCATACTCCATATTCTCAAAAATATCCTCGATCATGATCATTAACCCATGGGATGTCGATGGTTGCCTGAATAGCGGCCTGTTACGCTGTGCTCAAGTTGTCGCCCTAGATCTGTTAATAAACCCGATGCCCCAATCCTAAAGTAGTTAGATCTAAGCCAATCGGGGCCAAGCTCTTCATGAACCAGCATAAGATATGAAAGAGCCTCTTTGGCTTTTCTTATACCTCCAGCTGCTTTAAACCCAACCATGGAGCCAGTTTTTTCATAGTAATTTCGTATCGCTCGCAACATTACTAACGAAACAGGCAATGTGGCATTTGTGCTCTCTTTTCCCGTTGATGTCTTGATAAAATCAGCTCCAGCCATCATTGAAACAAGGCTTGCATGAGCTACATTTGTTAGATTTCCAAGATTTCCCGTTCCGAGTATAACTTTTAGCTTGCTATCACCCGAAGCTTCTCGGAAAGCCCGCACTTCATTATATAGACCTTTCCAATTTCCAGACAAAACCCAATTTCTAGCTATTACAATATCGATTTCTGATGCTCCCGCGCATCTTGCACTTCCAACTTCACTTAAACGATTCTCTAGATTCGTCAAACCATCTGGAAAACCAGCAGCCACTGAAGCTACCGGAATCCCACTTCCTTGGAGTGCGGAATAGGCTGATTCCACCAATGAGGGGTAAACACAAACAGCGGCCACTCTGAGTGATTTAATTCCTAGAGTCTCGATAAGATCACTTCGAAGAGGTAACTTAGCCTTCGAACATAAACGTGCGACATTCGTATGCGTATCACCACCATCTAAAGTAGTTAAATCAATACAAGTAAGAGCTCGAAGCAACCATGCTGCTTGCCATTGCTTTTTAACCGTTCTCCGGCCTGCTAAAGAATTTATGCGTCTTTCTATCGCGCTACGATTAATTCTTTGATTTGCCAGCCAATCAATATCCAGTTCGCAGCCCAAATTTCTGGCAGGTGAAATCAATAGGCCCTCCTCTGTTTCAGCCCTAGATTCCATTTTTTATAACACCATTAAGCAACTGTTCAAGTTTAGGGCTAGCCTCTTTTCCCATTGTTAAGGTCTCTTCATGCGAAACATTAGCCTGTAAACCAGCAGCCAGATTAGTCATTACCGAAACTGCCATTACTCGTAATCCGCAGTGAACAGCAGTGATACATTCGGGAACAGTCGACATTCCAACCGCATTTGCACCGATCTGTCGGAAGGCGCGGATCTCTGCAGGCGTTTCAAAGTTTGGCCCCAAGGACCATACATATACCCCTTCATGTAATTTCAACCCGCTCTGCCTTGCAGTTTGCCTAGCTGTTTCTAATAGCTTTGGATCATATGCTTCACTCATATCAACAAAGCGAGGCCCAAGTTCTTCATCATTTAACCCAGTGAGAGGACTTAAGCCAGACCAATTGATATGATCTTTTATAAGCATTAAATCGCCAGGAAGCATATCCTCATCAAGGCTGCCTGCAGCGCAGGTCAGAATTAGAATCTCACAACCAGCAAGTTTGAGTGCCCGAATTGGAGTAGTCAATTTTTGTATGCTGTGACCCTCGTATAAATGTGCCCGCCCTTGCAAACAAGCAATGCCAATGCCCGACCATGTTCCGAGGATCAATTGCCCAGAATGACCGCTTACGGCAGTCTCTGGAAACCCATGAAGATCTTCAAAATTAGTTTTAGTGGAAACAGTAATAGAACGTGCAATACCACCTAAACCGCTGCCCAAAATCAGTCCAACTTTGGGAAACTCTGATCCGGACAAAATCCGAATTTGCTTAGCAGCGATATGATAATCCATCAGGGGAGATAGGTAGGGCCAAAACCATGTGGCAAAAGTTCATCTAAGGTAAAGGTCGCACGAAGCTCCTCTGGCGAATAACATAGTATCTTAGTGTCCTCAACCGCAAATTCTTTAATTTTCTGTCGACAACCCCCACATGGCGTACAAATTTGATCACCCTCCGACATAACTGCAATTTTCGTAAGGCGACGCTCTCCGCCCATAATCATCACGCTCAGAGCGCTCGCTTCAGCACACCAACCTTGCGGATATGCCGCATTCTCTACATTTACCCCCACATACATCTCACCCGACTCACCGAAAACAACTGCGCTTACTCGAAAATTTGAGTAGGGAGCGTAAGCTTTGTCAATTCCGTTTTTTAGCAACTCGAAGCATAAATGATCTGTCATCTGTTTTTGTGCTCACCCCTGATAAAAATTTAACCAAAATCACTTAACATGGTGAAAATTTCTGTACTCAACCAAACACTAGTGACATTATAGTGGTTACCTAAGGAGAGAACGATAGTTACTCTCTTTTGAAGGTGGCTAGAAACCACATGTCCCGGACTTTATTTAGGAGATTACATGGAGAAAACAGGGCTAAATACAAAGAATTTGCTAGAAAAAAACGATATTTTGCTTGAAGCCCGCGGCATTTCCAAGGGTTTTCCGGGGGTGTGGGAAAATCTGATACTAGATCACATTGATTTTGATGTACGCGCTGGTGAGGTACATACGTTGCTCGGAGAGAATGGAGCTGGAAAGACCGTTATCGCAAATATTTTGTCAGGTTATTATGCTAAAACAGCTGGCGACATAATAATAAAGGGTCAAAATGTGGAGTTATATTCACCGAGAGATGGGCTCAAACATGGTGTTGCTATGGTGCATCAAGAATTAATGTTAGTGCCTACATTTACGATCGCACAAAACGTAATGATCGGACTTAATGCCTCACCTCTATCCTTCCCCCTAAAGACCGTAGAAAAACGCATCCAACAACTATCCGACCGTTATCAACTCAAAGTAGATCCTCGGGCTCGTGTGGACACATTGTCAGCAGGGGAACAGCAAAGGGCAGAAATTGTAAAAGTCCTTTTTCATGAGCCCGATGTTCTTTTGCTAGATGAACCCACTTCATTGCTGACTCCTCAAGAAGCAGATCACCTTTTTGTTGTACTGCGAACAATGGCTTCAGAAGGCAAAGGCGTTGTGTTTATTACTCATAAAATGAGGGAAGTATTTGCCGTATCAAATCGCGTCACCGTATTGAAACTCGGAAAAACGTTTGGCACTCAATCTATCTCAGAAACCAATGAAGACGACCTAACCAAAAAAACTTTTGGTGAAACTGTGCCGAATTACATGGATCGACCGTCCGTTAAAACTGAGGCTAAAGCCATCGAGATAAGAAATTTAGTGACGATCTCACAAAGGCATCAAAAACCATCTCAAACCCTTTCTTTAGATGTAAAAAAGGGTGAAATTTTAGGTTTAGCTGGAGTCTCGGGCAATGGACAAACGGAACTTATCGAATCTATCACTGGTTTACGAAAAGTTACCCAAGGAAAAATTATTATGCTAGACAGGGACATGACTAATCAAAAGCCTAGAGATTTCATTAATCTCGGTGTTGCTCACATCCCTGAAAGGCGGCGAGAGTTGGGAATCGTAGAACCCATGCTCGTTGCTGAGAATGCTGTACTTAAAGATTACCGAAAGCGACCGTTTTCTAATTTCACGGTACTAAACAAAAAATCAATTCATCGTCATACAAAAGATTTAGTATCTCGCTTCAACGCGCTTGTGCCAGATCTATGGCAGACTGAATCCAGAATCTTGTCCGGCGGCAACATTCAACGTCTAATTCTAGCTCGAGAAACCTGGCGCCAGCCACCGATAGTGATAGCATCACACCCAACAGAAGGGTTAGATGCCAAAGCTATCAGAAATACTTGGGAGCTGTTCTTAGAGCTACGAGAAAATGGTTCGGCAATACTTTTGGTCTCTGAAGATCTAGACGAAATCATGTCTCTGTCAGACAGGATTGGGGTGATTTTTCAAGGCTCCATCGTCGGAATGGTCGATGCTAAAGGTGCAGATCGCTCAAAACTTGGTCGCTGGATGGCTGGAAGCCAAAAGAAAGAGAGCGCTTAACCTAACGACTTATTTAATTGCATAGTTTTCATCATTCTCGGAAATATGGAATGCCCAGCGCCTTCGGAAAACGAATCCTGCCAATTACCCCAGCAACAACTGCTAGCGTGACTAGGTACGGCGCCATTGCGACAAACTGCCAAGGCACTATTTCTTTGATTTTTGGATAAGTCGATACCCAAGTAGCAAAGCCATCAAAAAATCCAAAAATAAATCCGCCAAAAAGAGCAAGCAAGGGATTTAAACCACTAAAAACTACTACGGCTAATGCGATGAAGCCGCGTCCTGCCGATATTTCCTTGGTAACCGCCCCAAACCAATCAATGCTCAAATAGGCACCTGCCAAACCAATTAAAGCTCCCGCCACAATGGCTGTGCCTAATCGCAAAGCGTTGACGGGGATCCCTGCTACATCTGCGGCCCCCGGATTTTCGCCCACAGCCTTAATTCGAAATCCAAGCTGGGTTCGATATAAAACCCAGTAAACCACAAATGCTAACACTACTGTAACCAAAACCATAGGACTTAAGCTTCCCACCCCAAGCGGAATAAGTTTTACCTGCACCTCTCGTGGGACACTGTGAAAACCTGCTGTTCCCAAATTAATCAGCATAAAACCAATAATACCAAGTGCCAGCAGGTTAAGGCCCACCCCCGTTATCAATTGATCCCCTTTCCAGTAAGTGCTCAAAACACCAAAAATAAATCCCAACAAGGCGCCCGTAGCCAATCCCACAATCATTCCGCCTATTGCGCTACCAAGGTACTCTGCCCCTAAAGCACCGGTCAATGCGCTAATTAGCAACATACCCTCTAGACCAATATTAAATAAACCAGCCGACTCTTCAATTGTTTCTCCAATTGCCGCAAGAGTTATTGGTACCATCGCATGCAAAGAGATAAAAAGGATCCCCCAAAGATGTTCAACTTCCATTGTCACCCCTTTTTTTTCTAAACTTGTTTCTTATGAACCAAAAAATTCTCTTCAGTTCCGGCACTGCTAGAGCAAGAATGATCACCCCTTCGACAATTCGAACCAACTCCATCGGTACACCTGGCGACATTTGCATCATTCTGCCACCCACCATTAAACCGCCAAAGAAAATTGCTGCAAATACAATACCAACTGGATGATTTCTACCAATCATTGCTACTGCAATGCCATCAAAACCTAGGTCAACTATTTGAGGCAATCCACTAATCAATGCATAAGTGGGAGGACGCCCCATTACCTGGACAGCTCCTGCCAAGCCAGCCACAACACCACCTAATAGAAATGCCCGAAGAATTTGTTTTCTGTGGCTGATACCAGCGTAATGAGCAGATTCAGGATTATGACCGGCGACTCGAAGTTCAAAACCAACAGTGGTTCGCCAAATAAGAAATAAAATTACCAGTACCGCGACAACAGACACTATGATACCGTAATTCAAGCTAGTCCCCGGAATAATTCGCGCAAATCTCGACGTTTCAGCAATGCTAATCGTCTTCTCCCCTCGAATTGGATCCATTAGAAGCTCAGCGACCACATAAAACGCAAAAAAACGCGCGATCCAATTGAGCATTATTGTCGATATAACCTCATGCACGCCACGCGTTAGCTTCAAAATAGCTACTGGTAAACTCCATAAGGCTCCCGCCACCATCGCTGCCACTAGAGCAAGGAGAAGATGAAAAGGTGCTGAAAGTTGAATTAGGCTCACCGAAACTGCAGCAAGTGCGCCCATGTAAAGCTGACCCTCTGCCCCAATATTAAACAAACCACCACGAATAGCAATTGCGAAAGTAAGTGCGGTTAATACTAGTGGCGTAGCATTAGCTAATGATTCAGCCCAACTATATACACTGCCAAAACTTCCCTTAAAAAGAGATACATAAGCAGCCCACGCATCGTATCCGAAACCAAGCATTAACAAAGCACCGATAATAAGGCCAATAACACCCGCTATCATCGACTCCAGTATTGGATTTAAATATTTTGTTAGGGATCGCACGTCAATGCCGCTATCTAATTTCTCAAATTTCTATTTTTTAATATTTACCGGCCAAATTTTCTGCAATGAGGAAGGGGAGAAGCTTCGGCTTCTCCCCTTCTAAAATTACAGCATCAATAGATAGTCTATTCTTAATCTGGATAATCAGATCGAATTTCTTTGATGGTATCTGCACACCAACCGCAAGGTACAACCACTTCACCAGAACCAATCTTACTTCTAAGTTCATCCACAGCATCCCAAATCCAGGACGGAATTTCACTACGCATTACTAACCAATTTTCAGTGATAGAGGCTCGATCATCTTCCGAAATGGCACCTCCACCAATTCCAAAATCAATAAAATCAGCAAGATCCTGTTCTCCTGACATTGCGATACCACCATTATTTGGACCTAGCACCCGAACACCGCCTTCAAAGTTTCCATTAACAACTGACTCAATTGCTTGATAAACGCCGTAGTCTACCCGCTTCATCATACTTGCGATTACTCGATGACCATCACCCATCCAATCCTGGTTAGCGTCAACACCAATCATGAAAGGAGGTCCAGCGCTTTTACCTTTAGCTTCCAAATGCTCAGTGATAGCTTCTAGATCACCGATCCCTAGAGGTCCAGCAACGTTATAAATTAGTCCAGCGCCTTGGGCTAACATGGCCTCCGTTGCCGCCTTGCCCTTAGCAATATCGTCAAATGTACCTGTATAGGTCCAAAGCAAGCCTACATCTGCTTTTTTTCCGGTCATTTCTGTATATTTAGCGTTACCCCAATGCATGCCATATCTGTAACCAGCCTCAAACTTGTAAAGCACTGGAATCTCGATGCCTAAAACTGCACCAATTTTCTCATAACCATAGTGAGCAGCAACCATCGCGCCTAATGCTCCTACTAATGCTGAGCCCTTATTTTCTTCATAACCCACTTGCATGAGATTAGGATGGTCAAGCCATGTCACATCAATAATCGCAAAATTCTGATCCGGAAACTGACCTGCTACCTCAGCCATAGCATCTGCCAACAAAAATCCAACCCCTATTATTATGTCGAAATCACCACTTCGAGCTGCATTCTGAAGATTCGGTAAATAGTCGGTCGCTGAACCACTTTGGATTGAAACTAACTCCATTCCGAATTCAGCCGCAGCTTCGTCTGCACCTTTGAATCCCATATCGTTAAACGAAAGATCACCACGTCCGCCCACATCTGTCACCAATGCAATCTTCCCAGCAGCCATAGCTGTTCCTACATATGATCCGCCGAAAAACGCAAAAAAAGCGATCATTAAAGTCGCCACCTTTATACGAAAAATTCTCATTGAGAGCATCCTCCTGCTATAGTTTTTATGAATGCATATATCCTGATATATTTTAGTGAAGCTCATAATTACCAGTACTGAGAGTGAGAGTACCGCTACCTAGGTTTGGGGTCAACAACGAAAGAAACAAAAGATATCGCTTTTCATTTCCTCCTGGAACAGTTTTTTGTTAAAAAACCTCAGATCGGCAAGGAATTCCTGCTTGTGCCCCGTAACGAGTACATGCAATCGAGGCAGCTCGAGTGGCTATTTTTAAAACAGAATCAGTAGATTGATTTCCCTTTGCGATTTCCGCCGCAAAATAACCACAAAACGTATCTCCTGAACCAACAGTATCAACAACTCTCACTGTGGGTGCTGAAGCTCGAAATGACCCACTTTTTGATTCGGCAATCGCCCCTTTCGCACCTAGGGTGATGACTGTGGTGACTCCGTATTTCTGATTAATTGCTTTTGCAATTTCCACCGGTTCTCTTTGTCTGTCTAATGCTAAAACTCTAGACGCCTCGATTTTGTTCATTACTAGATAATCAATGGTCGAGAAAAGCTCTTCCGATGCTGGTTCTGAAGGCGCGAAATTGTAGACAACAGGAATAGATTTATCTCGAGCTCGAGATGCTAATCGCAGGTTCTGCTCCAACGGCACTTCCTGCTGTAATAATAAGACATTACATTCAGTCAATAGATCATCATCGACTTGATCCGAACCAATATCAAGGTTCGCACCACTTGCAACACCGATGAGATTCTCTCCATCCTTGTCGACCATAATTGTCGCGCAACCAGTTGCTCGGTCTGAAACTTTAACCAAAGACAGATCAACTTTTTCATTCTTTAACAAAGATAGCGCTATTTTGGCATGGTCATCTTGACCTACTCTACCAATCAGGCTCGTTCTAACGCCCGCACGTTGTGCAGCTAACGCTTGGTTAGCGCCTTTCCCACCCGGCTTTACATTCATTGTTTTAGCCAAAACGGTTTCACCTGGGCGTGGAAGCGAAGAAACAGGCATAATTATATCGACATTTATTGACCCAAAAACGAGTATCACAAATCTACCCCTGACAACATTTGCATTAAAAAGAAACTAATTTCCTTTTCATTGACATCATCTTTTAATCTATGAATGATCACTACATCTATTGAAGAACAAGTCATTCCTATATATTAAGTGACAAACGATGTGCGCGACTATATTTTATAAGGATAAATGATGCTTTTTATCCTAAATCAAAATATGCAGCATCCTGACTCAAAATAGATTCCATTCTAAAATGAAAAACCCTGTTGTTATAATAACCAACAAATTTTCTTCATTATCTAAGCCAGTCAAAAGAATTGATTTATGAACTATACCGAGCTACATCTTCATCTAGACGGCTCCATGCGAGCTCAGACGTTAATTGATTTGGCAAACAACGTCGGAGTAACTCTACCAAATGACATTTGTTTTCATTCTGGCCTTGGTTTAGAAGAAGCATTGATGAAATTCAAAACCACTCTATCTTGCCTTCAGAATAAGGATCATCTTAAACGCGTAGCATCAGAAATTTGTGAAGATGCAGCTTCATATGGGGTGAATACACTGGAAATTCGCTTCGCACCACAACTGCACCCAATCGGCCCCCCAGAAGAGATAGTGGATGCTGTCTTGGACGGAATTAGTGGGCGTGCGGGTCTAATCCTTTGTGGTTTGTATGGAGAATCCCCTTCGATTTTGAATTCACATGTTGAAATCGCAAAAAATAGAATAGGTGTGGTTGCAATTGATCTCGCAGGAGCTCCACAAACTTCTCATAGGTGGCATATCGAAGATTATGCTGAGCCTTATCAGACGGCTTTCGAACTCGATATTGGGCGAACTGTGCATGCTGGTGAAGCAAGGCGTCCGCCATCGGAAATAAAAAAAGCTATAAATCTACTCCATGCACAGAGAATCGGGCACGGCACCAGCTTACTTGAAGATGTTACCGTACTGGATCTTGTGATTAAACAGCAAGTGGTCATTGAGGCATGCCCAACGTCAAATATACATACTGGCAGCATTAAATCTGTCAACGAGCACCCCCTTCCAACATGGCTGGAACTTGGCGTGAAAGCATGCATTAATTGTGATAATTGGCTTTTATCTGATGTTTATCCGGCTGAGGAACATCGGCGGGCACTTAGCATCCCAGGAATGTCCGAAAAACTTATTGATCAGTGCTTAAAGACAGGAAGAGAAAGCGCATTCGTGCGATAATTAAATTTAACAAAAATTTCTTATATAATCGTTAATATGTTTAATTTTTTTAAGTTTTAGTTATAAAAAATATCAGCAACATGGAACTAAAAAATCAATCTGATTTGCGTAACCTTTATGGGGATCCTCATGAGATCGCTGTAAGAAAAGTATTGCCCAAATTAGATCAGCATCTTCGTCATTTCATTGAGTTAAGTCCTTTTTTAGTTTTAAGTACAGTGCGCTCCAACGGCTACTGCGATGCCTCCCCCCGTGGCGACGCACCTGGTTTTGTGCAAATCCTTGATGAAAGCACCCTTTTCCTACCTGACAGGCCGGGCAATAATCGCCTTGACAGCATGACTAACATTACTAGTAACCCAAAAATTGGAATTCTTTTTATGATCCCTGGATTGGAGGAAACATTAAGATTAAATGGCAAAGCAGAAATCATCTCAGATGTGGCGCTTTTGGAAAAGTCGATAGTGAAGGGGAAAAGCCCAAAGACGGGACTTCGAATTGAGGTTAATGAATGTTACATCCACTGTGGAAAGGCTATTCGACGGTCGAAACTATGGGATGCTGAAACCCATATAAAAAAAGGAGTTTATCCATCAATAGGAAAAATTATCGCCGATCAGGGAGCAGCGCCAGGAAGATCTGTTAAAGAAATCGAAAAAGATGAAGAAGAAGGTTACCGAAACAAACTATACTGATATAGTATATACGATTCATTCCCTCAGCTTGACCCATGATTTAAGGTAGTTTCGACAAACTCTCTAACAGGAGATCAAAGAATAACCTATCATCGGCGGTCTCAGCTACAAGACAATTGGGAGGTTTTTTGGTCACTCCCCACCAATCAGCCACTGATGCACCTCGTGTCAAAGATGACTGTGTTTCAATCGCAACGTATACAGGACGAGTTTTAAATATTGTCTCATCCAGCATGTAGGCAATAACACATGGGTCATGCAATGGACCTCCATCCATACCATAACGGGCTACATCAAATTGACAGTAAAATTCCATCAAGTCAGCAACTATGGACGTGGTTCTACCCTCACTATCCGAAAACATATTTCGTCTCTCTTTAGTTACTAATACTTGGTGAGTAACATCTAGTCCTAACATTGTTATAGGCGCACCTGATTGAAAAACAATATTGGCAGCATGAGGATCTACAAAAAAATTAAACTCGGCTGCAGGTGTTACATTTCCTGGAGTCATAGCAGCGCCACCCATGCATACGATCTCCTTCACCTTAGGAATGATTCGTGGCTCTTGAAGGAATGCCATCGCAACATTTGTCTGCGGGCCTAAAACACAGAGAGTCACAGAGCCTTCTGGTTCATTTAAGAGACTTTCAATAATAAAATCAACACCATGCTTTTCTTGTAAGATCATGCCTGGATCAGGCAATACTCTCCCATCCGGTAGATCAAGACCAGTCTCTCCATGCACATATTCCGCAGTAACAAGATCATAAACTATCGGACGAGAACAGCCCTTATGAACCTTTATCGAAGGACTATTTGCTAATTCACAAACCCGTAATGCGTTTTTCGTTGTTAGCTCAATTGGTACATTTCCAGCTACGCATGTAATACCCAAGACATCGACCTCTTTAGGAGATGCAATGGCAAGCAAGATTGCAACAGCGTCATCATGACCAGGATCACAATCAATAATAATTTTCCTTTTCATTATCTAAATAAGAATTAATTTACGTTTGTCCGTTAAAATATAGAATCTGTGACGTCGATACAGTATGTAGATTTATACAAAATTTGTAAAAAAAAATTTATTCTAACCAATTATATATGGCTTAAGAAACATGGTAATGGATAATAAAATAGCACGTATAGTATGTATCGGGGGCATGCACATGGATCACAAAATTCAGTGCCACCTTTATCCTATTTTAGGCGAATCTAATCCTGCCAGTACAACTAAATCATTTGGAGGTGTAGCTTTTAATATAGCAAAGTTATTACCGAATTTAGGATTCACAACAGGAATTGCAAGCCGAGTTGGTTTAGATTCACCAGGCGCTGCAATCATTGATTATCTGAATGCCGCCCCGATTGATCTTGTTGATGTCGGTAAAGAGTCATTCAAACCCACCGCCAGATATACTGATATTGTGGACGAAAAAGGTGGATTAATAATAGGGCTTGCTGACATGCAAATCTACGATTTATTAGATGACAATTATTGGTCTACTAGAATAGCCAAATTGCGGAACTGGGATGCATGGTGTATAGATACTAATATCCCCAAACTCGGACTTCACTTCCTCCTCTCTCAAAATGATCGGGCACGAATATATGTGATCGGAAGTTCTCCATCTAAGGCATCTAGATTACAAGATGTTTTACGGTCAATCGACACTCTCATATTAAATATTGCAGAAGCAAGCTCAATTACCAAACAGATATATAAAGGGGTCAATGGTGCAGAAAAAGCTGCAAAATTACTTTATCAAGAAGGCGTTGACCGTGTTATCGTCACGGCAGGTCCAAATGGTGCGGCCTGGGCAGATTCAAAAGGCAGTGGTATAAGTGATTCACCAAATAAGAAAGCTACTACCGTAAGGACATCTGGGGCTGGCGATACTTTGGCTGCTGTAATAATCGGTGCACTTGAAAAATGCTGTAGCACAAAAGAAGCATTAGAATTAGGCCTGTTAGCTAGTAACTTTTTTATTTCGACGCCTGACCCTAATGTATCTATAACATGGCAAATTATAGAAAAGCTTAAGTTTAATTAAACGAGATGAACACACTTTTAATAAGTAATGAAATAGCTAGCGGACTAGAATCTGGTCATCCAATTGTTGCATTAGAGAGCACATTGATTAGTCATGGTCTGCCATCGCCTGATAATCTTAAAGTAGCGAAAGAGGCTGAAAATATTATTCGAGAAAATGGTGGTATCCCTGCCACCATCGCTGTAATTGAGGGAAAAATTCGTGTCGGACTTGACAGTAGCGAACTCGAAATGCTTGCCACATCAAGTTCGGTAGAAAAATTGAGTCGCAATAATCTAGCCACTGCAATTGCAAAAAATTCAACCGGAGCAACAACGGTTGCTGCTACAATGATTTGTGCGTACCGAGCTGGAATTCGCGTATTCGCAACAGGTGGTATCGGCGGCGTGCACCGAAATTGGAAAGAAAATTTTGATATCTCTGCAGATCTTACTGAATTGATGCGGACGCCATTAACAGTTGTTTGCTCTGGGGCTAAATCTATCTTAGATATTCCAGCAACTATAGAATATTTGGAAACTATGGGTGTTCCTATAATTGGTCTAGGGACAAACGAAATGCCTGCTTTCTTTTCTTCAAAATCAGGCATTGAACTAGATCAAACCGTGGATGACGCTAAAGAAGCAGCGGCGACAATTCGTGAACGCCGTCACCTCAAACTTGAAGGTGGTGAAGTAATCGCTGTACCACCCCCAGAAGACACTAAACTTCCACTCTTAACGGTAGGTCCATGGATCGAGGCCGCTTTGGATGATGCAAAAAATAAAAATATAAAAGGTTCTAAAATAACACCGTTCGTTTTAGATCGACTTCATATGCTTTCTAATGGTCAAACTCTTAAAACCAATATATCACTGATAAAGAATAATGCAAAAATCGCGACTCAAATAGCAAAATATTTGCTATCAGAAAGATAGTATAAGTGACAAACGATAGGTAATCGTTATTTAAATTTTCCTATAATAAATTGCGCCTCGACAAAGTTTAGCGACTTATTCCATATTTGGATTATATTCTCCCTTCGATGCCAAACTATTCATCCGTGCTCGATGTAGAACTACCTGTTGTGCTGCTTCTATATTACTACTTTTTCCATTCCAGGTTTCCATGGCAGCAGCCTGTAGAGCCCGACCATAAGAAAAAGTTACAGACCATGGAGTAAATTTTTTTAGCAAATTCATAGCATTAAGGTGCGATGTTGCCTCTAGGTCAGACTGACCTCCTGAAAGAAATGCAATTCCAGGTACAGCTGGAGGCACCGTACTAAAAAGACATTTCAATGTTTCTCTCGCTACTTCTTCTATGCCCGCTCTAGAAGGTGCGCTACTGCCTGACATAACCATACTTGGTTTTAACACTATTCCTTCAAGATTGACTCCTTGTTCTGCTAAAGCTTCAAATACGAGTTGTTGCGCATGCTGAGTAACTTTAAAACTCCGTTCGATACTATGGGTTCCATCCATCAATATTTCAGGTTCTACGATTGGAACCAATCCATGTTCCTGGCATAAAGCTGCATATCGTGCCAGCCCATGCGCATTCGAAACACAACACGCCTCTGAAGGTAGGAGATCACTCACTGTATAAACAGCTCGCCATTTTGCGAATCTTGCGCCTAACTGTGCGTACTCAGCAAGCCGAAGCCCAAGACCATCAAGTCCTTCAGTTAATTTTTCACCAGGCCAAAGCGCCATATCTTTTATTCCTGCATCAACTTTTATTCCTGGAACAATTCCCGCTGATTCCAGAACACTAATAAACGACTGACCGCTCATCGTTTCATCTCGGAAAGTCTCATCAAAAAGTATTGCTCCTCCAACATACTCACCCAAATTAGGCGTGGTTACCAACATAGTACGATACTCCCGTCGCATCTCAGGAGTGCTTGGAATGCCTAAAGCATCAAAGCGCTTTTTGCAGGTTGGCGCACTTTCATCCATGGCTAGTATGCCTTTTCCACTCGCCACCATCGCCCCTGCTGTCTTTCTTAATTGATCTATATTCATTAGTTTCTCCTACCAACAAAGCTAGTTATTTCACTATTCAATTTTCCCCCTAGCAACTGACCCAACTTTAACAATTTTCATTGCATTTGTACCGCCTTCGGAACCATATAAATCACCTTTTGTTAAGATAATCTTATCCCCGTCTTTGACCAAATCTCTATCTCTAATTTCCTTAACGGCCGCCCAATTCAGATCTGAACGCGACACGGTTGTAGCATTAAATGACACAGGATACACGCCGCGGTAAAGAGTTAACCTTCGTTCAGTTTCTTCCGATCTCGTCGCAGCAAATATCGGTATTCCTGAACTGATACGCGACATCCACATCGGGGTTTTCCCAGACTCTGTTAAAGCAAGGATGGCTTCTACATCATAGTGATTCGCCGTATACATAGCTGCCATTGCTATAGCTTCGTCAGTAGTCTCAAAATGATGATCTAAACGATGAGTAGAAACCATAGCGCTATGTTGTCGCTCCGCTCCTCTACAAATACGGTCCATAGCTGCGACAACAAGAGCTGGATGACGACCAACAGCAGTTTCCGCTGAAAGCATTACGGCATCCGTACCATCAAGAACCGCATTGGCAACATCTAGCACCTCCGCTCGAGTTGGTTGAGGACTGCTAATCATGGATTGCATCATTTGAGTTGCCGTTATAACAACCTTATTTCCAGCTCGGGCCTCTTCTATAAGTTTTTTCTGTACCCCTGGAAGTTCGGCATCACCCAATTCAACACCTAAATCACCTCGAGCAACCATAATTACATCTGTAGCATGGACGATCGATTTTATATTTTCAACTGCCTCTCGACGCTCGATCTTGGCTACTATGTGTGCATTGCTACCTGCGTTTCTAATTAACTGCCGGGCATATTCCACATCATCTGCGCTACGTACAAATGAAACTCCCACGAAATCAGCTCCCAATTCAGATAAAAACTCAATATCATCGCGATCTTTGTCGGTAAGAGCTTCAGCTGACAATCCGCCTCCTTTCAAATTGAGGCCTTTATGACTTAATAATTTCCCCCCTACCACAACACGTGTAGAGATCTCTTTTTTTTCTACATTCTCTACTCTGAGTGTAATACCACCATCATCCAATAAAAGAATATCGCCGCGCTTGATGTCATTAACTAGGCCTCTATATGTCGTACCAACTCTTTCTTCCGTTCCTGCCATTTCATCAAGTGTCATATCAATTATGAATGACTTCCCATTTCTGAGCTGCACGCTTTTTTCAGAAAAACCTTTGATTCTTATCTTTGGACCTTGTAAATCACATAACAAAGCAACAGCACGGCCTTGTTTAGAAGCAAATTCTTTGATCAATGATGCACGATTTCTATGTTCTTCTCGACTGCCATGCGAAAAATTGATTCGGGCAACATCTATGCCAGACCTAACCAAATTTGATATCGCTTTTGGATCATTAGTCGATGGTCCTAAAGAAGCAACAATTTTAGTGCGTCTCATAATGCTAGACTCCGAAGACAATAATGCATATTAATCAATTGCTCTATCCTCTAGAACGGTTACAGCAGGCAGATTACGTCCTTCCATAAATTCGAGAAAAGCTCCACCACCGGTAGATAAATAAGACATTTTTTGAGCTAAATCAAACATCTCGACAGCAGCCAAAGTGTCACCACCACCTACGATAGAAAACGCCCGCGAGCTACCAACTGCTGAAGCTAAAGCCTGAGTTCCAACGCTAAAAGCAGGAATTTCAAAAACTCCAATCGGGCCATTCCAAACGATAGTACCTGCTTCTAGAATTAATTCTGAGTAGCTAGCCACAGTTCTCGGCCCAATGTCTAGAATAAGTTCATCATCTTCGACAGTTTCAAGTGACTTAACCATGGTCGATGCTTCAGCAGTGCACGATTTAGCTACAACTACATCTATCGGCAATGGAATATTCTTATTATTCTTTTTTGCGTCTTTCAACAAACGACGCGCTTCTGGAATCAAATCTTCCTCATGCATGGATTTACCGATCGAATAACCTGATGCCGCAATAAAGGTATTAGCTATTCCTCCACCAATAATTAGATGATCAACAATGCCAGTTAAAAAATCTAGCGCCATCAGTTTAGTAGAAACTTTTGAGCCTCCCACGATAGCAATTAGAGGTCTTGCAGGAGCTTGAAATGAGCGGTGGAGAGCATCTAACTCCTTTACTAAGAGAGGGCCAGCACACACTACTGGAGCATAACGAAACATTCCCTCTGTAGACGCATGAGCACGATGGGCAGTGCCGAAAGCATCCATAACAAAAATGTCGGCAAGAGTTGCCATTTTCTTCGAGAGATTAATGTTATTCTCTAACTCACCAATATTAAATCGAACATTCTCACAGAGTACAACTTCTCCTGCAGATATCTCTATTCCATCTAACCAGTTTCTTTCAAACCGGATATCTCTACTCAACAATTTGGAAAGACGATCGGCGATAGGTGCAAGAGAGAATCTTTCGTCCAATAAACCTGCTTGGGGACGACCTAAATGAGATAAGAGTATAACCCCCGCACCACTCGAAATTGCCATCCGAATTGTTTCCATGGATGCAATGATTCTTTGATCACTTGTTACTTTTCCATTTTCTAGCGGCACATTCAAGTCAGATCGGATCAATACGATACGATCTGCCAGATCAAGATCTGTTATCTTGACAAGATTTTCAGTAGCTATCATTCACACTGGTCTTGTTTATAAAAAGTATTTTCGACATTATCTATTAGTCGATGTGTACGTTATGACGCAGAAACTAGCGCCATACAGGTATCTAGCATACGATTTGAAAAACCCCACTCATTGTCATACCACGAACAAACTTTCACTGTCCTCCCATTAACGACCCGCGTCATCGATGCATCGTAAACCGAAGAAGCTGGACAATGGTTGAAATCAACTGACACTAAAGACTTATCGTTGTAATCCAAAATACCTGCTAAGCTATTTTCGGAAGCATCCCGAATTATTCTGTCAATTTCTGCTATTGATGTATCCCTTGCAGCCTCAAATGTCAAATCTACCAAAGACACATTTATCGTTGGCACACGTATCGCAAATCCATCCAGCTTGCCATCAAGTTCTGGCAAAACTAAGCCAACTGCGGCAGCTGCTCCCGTTTTTGTTAGTATCATAGATTGCGTAGCCGAACGTGCACGACGAAGATCAGTATGATAAACGTCCGTTAAGACCTGATCATTTGTATATGAATGGATGGTAGTCATCAATCCACCCACAACACCAATATGGTCATTCAAAGGCTTAACCAATGGCGCTAAACAATTGGTAGTACAAGAGGCGTTAGAGATCACTTGGTCACTAGCTTTTAATACTTCATGATTCACTCCATAAACAATGGTTGCGTCTACATCTTTGCCTGCAGGTGCGGATATAAGAACTTTTTTTGCTCCCGCTTTTAGGTGTGAACTAGACTTTTCCTTGCTAGCAAAAAACCCAGTACACTCCATCACAACATCAACATCCAAATCGTTCCAAGGTAACTTGGCTGGATCACGCTCCGCTAAAACTTTAACTCGGCCGTTCCCAACTACAAAACAATCATTATCTATTGTAACTGACTCAAAAAATTTTCCATGAGCTGTATCATACTGAAGTAAATGTGCATTTGTAGCTGCATCACCCAAATCATTTATAGCTACAATTTCAAACTGGCTTTCTCTTTTAGATTCATAAACAGCTCGAAAAACGTTACGCCCAATTCGTCCGAATCCATTAATCGCTAACTTTATCGTCATTCTGTATCTTTCCTTTTGTCTTTTGTCAGAAAAAGTTATTATCAAAAATCAATATTGGGTATTAGAAGACTCACGATTTTGTTAAACGAAATAGCGGCCTTAAAGCTTTTGCACCCATTTCTGATTCTATTTCTCATCTTATTTACTTTAAAATACAGCTTTCTACTATCGAAACCACATTAGATACTGTGAAGCCGAAGTGATCAAACACTGTGCTCGATGGGCCGGATGCTCCAAAGCTGTCCAGCCCTAGGGTGCATCCTTGTTTCCCAACATAACGACCCCAACCACGACTAGTGCCAGCTTCAATTGCTATTCTAGCTGTCACACTTGTTGGTAAAACAGATTCCCGATACAGCTGATCTTGCTCTTCAAAAACATCAGTGGATGGCATCGACACTACTCTTATAGAATGACCTTTCTCTTCGAGCTTATGAGCTCCTTTTACTGCAAGCTCAATTTCTGAACCAGTAGCAATAATGATCGCGGTAGGCACTCCATCGCACTCACGTAACACATATCCCCCTTTCTCTATATTTTCTATTTGAGATTGACTTCTTTTTTGGTGAGCTAAATTTTGCCTAGAAAGAATTAAACAGGTTGGGCCATCAGTTCGCTCTATGGCCGAACGCCAACCAACAGCTGTCTCAACTACATCACAAGGCCGCCACACAGACATGTTTGGAATTAGCCTTAACGATTCAATATGTTCAATCGGCTGATGGGTTGGGCCATCTTCGCCCAATCCAATAGAATCATGTGTAAAAACAAACACCGTGCGTATTCTCATCAGGGCGCTCATGCGTAAAGCATTGCGAGCGTAATCAGAAAATGTTAAAAAAGTAGCACAAAAAGGAACCAATCCACCGTGCAGTGACAAACCATTAACAATAGCCGCCATCGCAAATTCACGCACACCATAGTAAATATAATTGCCTGTACTAGAATCTGCGGTCACAGCTTTACTTCCAGACCATGCTGTGAGATTCGATCCTGTCAAATCGGCTGAACCTCCGATAAGCTCCGGAAGATATTTTGAAAATTGATCTAGAACTAATTGTGACGATTTTCGACTAGCTAATGTTGCTTGCGTAGACTCCAACTCCTTTACGAATTCATTCACCATTTCGTTCCAATGAATAGGCAACTCACCAGCGATGCGTCTCCTAAACTCTGAGGCGTGCTCAGGATATATTTTGGTATATTCACCAAATTTCTTATTCCACTCTGACTCTAATGCTGCGCCACTTCCAGTTGAATCCCAAGCATGGTATAACTCAGGAGGAATTTCGAAAGGCGGATATCTCCACTGAATGGTATCTCTTGCAAGCCTAATCTCATCTTCACCCAATGGAGATCCATGAGATGTTTCCTTCCCCTCTTTATTTGGTGAACCCCATCCAATCACAGTCTTACAACAGATTAATGTGGGTCTAAATTCTTCGGAAACTGCAGCTGCTATTGCATTCTTTATTGAGTTAGAATCATGACCGTCTACTCCTTCAATAACTTGCCAACCATATGCGCGGAAACGCATCGCTGTATCATCAGTAAACCAACCTTTTACATCCCCATCGATAGAAATTCCATTGTCATCCCAGATAGCAATTAACTTACCAAGCTTTAACGTACCCGCCAATGAACATGCTTCATGAGAGATACCTTCCATCAAACAACCATCTCCTAGAAACACCCAGGTAAAGTGATTAACAATATCAAATTTATCTTTATTGAAATAACCGGACAATAATTTCTCAGCCAACGCAAAGCCAACTCCATTGCTTATTCCTTGTCCTAGCGGGCCTGTCGTAGTTTCGATACCAGGAGTGTCTCCATATTCCGGGTGCCCAGGCGTTTTAGAGTGAAGTTGACGGAAGTTGATTATCTCTTCCATTGGAAGATCAAACCCAGTCAAATGTAACAATGCATAGTGCAGCATTGAGCCATGGCCATTTGAAATTATAAATCGATCTCGATCAAACCAATCTGGATTTCGGGGATTAAAACGAAGGAAATCAGCCCACAATACCTCCGCAATGTCTGCCATTCCCATGGGCATGCCAGGATGGCCGCTGTTAGCATTTTGTACTGCATCCATGCTTAACGCTCTTATAGCGTTAGCCTTTTGTCTACGCAAATTTTTATTTTTCTCTGACAAAGTCTTCATTTAATTATATTCCGCTGCATAATTAATATGGCAATATTTGTCACGGCTCTAATTTAGCAACGCGATTATCATTTTCTCGCAACCAACGAAACCAATCGCGATACAATTCATCGTTAATCGCTGCTACTGCCGATCTTTTAGTAAAAACTTTACAGTTCAATGTATTCCCTGTAAGGGTACTGAAAACACCCCCAGCTTCATGTAGTATTAGACTACCAGCTGCGTAATCCCACATTCTTTGTCCACCATGCACATACAACTGAATTCGGCCTGACGCTACCCAACACCACTCAAGCACACATGCTCCAAGATTCCGTTGCGCTCTATATGGTGGAAATCTAACTAAACGATCTGCCAATTGCCCGACAAGCCTTTTGAGATCGACACTTGCTACACAGTCTCCTAGTTCTATGCCCGTCGAAACCGTCTTGATTCGTTGATTATTTAAAAAAGCTCCCTCTCCGGAAATTGCATAAAAACACTCATCTCTAATTGGATCGTAAACAATTCCGAACTCAGCCTCGCCATTCTTAATTAATGCCAAAGAAACACCATAAAAAGGAAACCCCATAGAAAAATTTGTAGTGCCATCAAGGGGATCCAACGTCCAAAACTGGCTCTTTTTTGCATTAACAATATCTACTTGTTGTTCATGAGCCATCTCTTCGCCCATAAATGGTATATCAGGCCATCGATCATAAAGCTTCTTGGATATGGTATTTTGCAAAAAATGGTCGGTTTGAGTCACAACGCTACCATCTTCCTTAATTGATGTTTCTTGCAGCCCGGATTTTGCGATCCCGCTATTTTTCACGGCATCAATGACTATTCCTCGAATAATCGAAAAATCAGAACTATCAAACACTAGTAGATCTATGAGAAAATAAGCTACCAGACATTCGTTGGGAACTTGTTAATCAATTTTTTGTTGGCTTTCATACCAAATAGAAATCTGGTGGACTCTTAGGTAACGTTTAACCTAGATTGTAACAGAATCCAAAGAGAATACAGGCTACAATTTTGAAGACATGAACAAACCCTATTTTGAAAGCCTAAACAATCAGTTCCTAGTCGCGATGCCAGAACTAGCAGATCGTAACTTTTCGCGCACGGTTACACTTATCTGCCAACATGACTCAAATGGTGCCATAGGGATAATCGTAAATCGCACTATCGAATCACTTAGCATTAATGATGTTTTAAACCAATGCAGTTTGCCGAAAGCTAATTCTACAAGTGTTGGACTTCAGCCAATTCATAACGGAGGCCCAGTCCATCCAGAGCTCGGCTTAGTCCTACACAGAAATAATGAAAAATGGGATTCTACTTTAGACATAAGTCAGGATTTGCACCTTACTTCCTCTCGAGACGCGCTCGAAGCCATAGGACAAAAAGGTGAATCACGGAATTACCTTCTAGCGTTAGGATACGCTGGGTGGAGCGCCGGACAACTCGATTCTGAATTAAAACAGAATAGTTGGTTAACCGTTCCAGCAGATCCTCGAATCATTTTTGATGTAAGTATAGATAAACGTTGGTTAGAAGCTATTGCATTCCTTGGAATTGATATAGCAAATCTAAGTAGGAGTGGAGGTCATGCGTGATTGAAGTCGCTCTAGGTTTTGACTATGGCAGCCGAAAAATTGGAGTTGCGGTTGGTAGAGCGAGTACGAGGAATGCGGAGGGCATTGCAACAATTTCATGTAATCCTAAAACTATACTATGGTCTACCATCAATGAACTGATCGACCTCTGGCAACCAGACACGTTAGTTGTTGGTCTACCCTTTGCATCTAATAGAACAGAATCTAAAACCACGGGATTTGCAAGAAAATTTGGTGAAGACTTAGATCTTCGTTTTAATTTATTAGTTTGCTTTGTCGATGAAACCCTAACAACAGATTACGCAGATGCGATAATCCGTGAAGAGACGAGAAGTGGAAAACGAATTACGTCTCGCAGAAAGTCTATTCGAGATAAACTAGCAGCTGAACTCATACTGATGACTTTTTTTAATGAACACAAAAATGCCAAAACCAGATGAGCTAATTTCCTTGATGGCTGCTCAATTGAATTCGAAGTTACCCGAAGATCCAATTATGGTGGGGATACACACCGGAGGTGTATGGGTCGCTAAATTACTTCATAATCAATTAAATCTCAAAACGCCACTTGGCTCTATTGATATTAGTTTTTATAGGGATGATTTTTCTAGAATTGGATTAAATCCAGAGGTAAAGACTTCTGAAATTCCGACAAATGTTGAGGGACGATCTATAATATTAGTTGACGATGTTTTACAGACTGGGCGTACCATCCGAGCCGCTTTGGATGAAATCTTCTCTTGGGGTAGGCCAGCAGTCGTCCAATTAGCGGTCTTAATTGAACGAGGTGGACGAGAATTACCTATTCAGCCAGATATAGTAGGGGTCAGATTAGATCTAGAAATGTCCGAACACATTAAACTATTGGGGCCTGACAAATTAGAATTCTCGATTGAAAAAAAACATTATTGAGTCAATCCCGCCATATAAATAGACCATAGCAACCATCTTCTTCAATGACATCCTCAATTCAATTCGATAAAAATGACAAGCTTCGTCATTTGCTAACACTCGAAGGCTTATCCAAGGAAGCCATTATCGAAATATTGGACTTAGCTGAATCTTTTATAAGTATTGGTGAACGGCAAATACGGAAAGTACCGTTACTCCGAGGCAAAACCCTTGTCAATCTCTTCTTCGAAGACAGCACCCGTACAAGAACTACATTCGAAATCGCCGCGAAACGCTTATCAGCGGATGTAATCAACCTTAATTCAGCTAGATTATCAACAAATAAAGGAGAACGAATACTTGATACCATAAAAACGTTAGAAGCGATGCATACCGATATCTTTGTCATACGAGATAACGCTAGTGGGACATCTCATCTAATAGCCAAACATGTTCCTCCCTATGTGCATATTATCAATGCTGGTGACGGGCGACATGCTCACCCAACCCAAGCAATGCTAGACATGTACACAATTCGTCAACATAAAAATAATTTTGATGAACTAACGGTCGCTATTGTTGGCGATATTCTTCACTCAAGGGTAGCGCGTTCACAAATCCATGCTCTTCGAATCCTGGGAGTAAGGGATATAAGAGTAATCGGTCCACGAACCCTTCTACCTACTGAAATTGAAAATATGGGTGTCACTCCAATATCTAATCTTGACAAAGGTTTAGTCGATGTCGATGTAATTATTATGCTTCGACTACAACTGGAACGAATGGAAGGGCATCTAATCCCGAGTGTGCAAGAATACTTTAAACAGTATGGTTTAACTGAGAAGAGACTAGCGTCAGCTAAACCTGATGTCATTGTAATGCATCCAGGTCCAATAAACCGAGGTCTTGAGATTGCCTCTGAAGTCGCAGACGGAAAACACTCAGTCATCCTGGAGCAGGTTACCAATGGAATCGCGGTACGCATGTCGATAATGGCACAACTTATGGGCGCGGCAACAACAGTCTAAAGAAAAATCGGAATGAATATTCTAATATCAGGAGGAAGAATAGTTGATCCTAAAAATAAAATTGATCAAATTGACAATCTATTTGTGCAGGAAGGTAGGGTCGCAATACTCGGAGAATTAGACCAAACAATACAAATAGACAAAACAATTGATGCGACTGGTTTGGTGGTCTGCCCAGGGCTGATAGATCTACAAGCAAGACTTCGCGAACCGGGCGAAGAGCATAAAGCTACCTTGAATAGTGAACTATTAGCTGCAGTCGCGGGCGGAATTACTACTCTCTGCTGTCCGCCAGACACTAATCCTGTAATTGATACGCCAGCTATGGTACAAATGATCCGACAAAGAGCAGATGAAATTGGGCTTTCTCGACTCTTACCGATAGGAGCCCTAACCAAAAATCTAAATGGAGAAAGCTTGACCGACATGGCGGCTTTAAAAGAGGCAGGATGTATCGCAGTAGGTAATGCTGAGAGAGTAGTCAATAATACGCTTGTAATGCGAAGAGCAATGCAATATGCCACAACTTTTGATTTAAAAATTTTTCTCAATCCTCTAGATCCTTGGCTTAAAGGAAATGGCTGTGTGCATGAAGGCGAAATTAGTACTCGCCTTGGATTGCCAGTGATCCCCGAGGCAGCAGAAACAGTCGCATTAGCGCGAGAACTTGCCTTGATTGAAGCAACTGACGCTAAAGGACATATAACTCAACTATCTTGCGCTCGATCGGTAACTAAATTAACCGAAGCGATAAATAGAGGGCTCGATGTCACTGCCGCAGTTTCGGCTCATCACCTTCACTTAACTGAACAGGATATAGGAGAATTTGATTCGAGATTCCATGTAATTCCACCTCTACGCAGTACTTTAGATAGAGATGGGCTTCGTAAAGGAATTAAGGATGGCACAATTCATGCTATTTGTTCTGATCATCAGCCTCATGGTTTTGATGCAAAGCTTGTTCCATTTAGTGAGTCAGCGCCTGGCATCTCTGGATTGGAGACACTTCTATCACTCACAATTAAATTGGTTAATGATGGAATTGTTGATTTACCTGGAGCATTAGCTACTGTAACCTCAAATCCCGCAGATATTCTCAAACTTGATGTAGGTCATTTATCTCTAGGAACCAAAGCAGATATTTGTATATTTGATCCAAATCAACAATGGAAAGTAGATGCGATTAATCTTCATAGCAATGGTACAAATACACCTTTTGACGGGCAACTTTTACCAGGTGTTGTACGTTATACGCTAATTTCAGGTAAAGTGGTTTTTGAAAACCTTGATTAAAATATTAGATTGTTCTAAGAACATTTTTATAGGATCAGTCAGGTAAATTAGAAAAACGGTAATAACACTTTCGAATACAATTAAAAATTCCGGAATATTTAACTTAAAGCGGTCTCTCTGCTTTAAAAACAGGTCTAACTGTCATGGTGATTCAAAGCGAAATTGTAGATAAGACAGCAATGGAGATCCGCTATGCTAATATTGTTAAACGATTAAGATCAGCAGAAATCCGCTTCAATAGACTTCCTGGAAGTGTTTGTCTCCTAGCTGTTAGCAAGAAACAAAGTTGTAATGCGGTCCGAACGATAAACGAAATGGGCCAAATACATTTTGGAGAAAATCAACTACCAGACGCTCTAACTAAAATAAATGGACCTTCTGGATCTGGAATAATATGGCACTTTATAGGTGCTATACAAAAAAATAAATGCAAAGATATTGCAATTAACTTTGACTGGGTGCATAGCATCGAACGTTTTGTGACTGCAAAGCGCTTGTCAGCTTTTCGTCCTAATCAGCTCAAACCACTAAATATTCTTTTACAAGTGAATTTGCAAAACGAACCTACTAAATCTGGTATACCTCCTAATGATATAACAGAGTTAACCAAGAGCATAATTGGATTACCCAATCTAAATATCTGCGGCTTGATGACCATACCAAAACCCAATTCTGACTTTACTCAGCAAAGGCTGGTTTTTAGGAAATTACGCGAAATTCAGATTGAATTAAGTTACTCTCTAAACCTTAATTTACCTCACCTCTCGATGGGCATGACTAACGATATGGAAGCAGCGATTGCAGAAGGCGCTACACATATACGTATTGGAACTGGCATCTTTGGCCCTAGATAATTAAATCTTAATTTCGAAAATATACCGTAATGATAAAAAATTTAAATATTTCTTTCATCGGTGGCGGGAATATGGCATACAGTCTAATCCATGGATTGGTTGATAATGGAGTAGACGTTGCACGAATTAGAATCGGTGAACCTAATCATAGTCGACGAAAAGAACTATCAAAATCCCTCAAAGTAGAAACATATGCGGATAATTTAGCGTCAATCGAAAATTCAGAAATTATTGTTCTGGCGGTGAAGCCCCAGATTGTAAAAACAGTGATTACCCAGGTAGCAGATAAAATCTCACATAACAACGCTTTAATCTTATCTATTGCTGCTGGTATTAGTATTCAGAACATTGAATCGTGGGGTAAGCCCGAGATTCCCATAATTCGTGCTATGCCAAATACTCCATCCCTTGTCAGGTCGGGCATTACCGCTCTATGTAAAAATTTAAATGTATCACCGAATCAAAAAAAACAAGCCGAGTCAATCATGTCATCGGTCGGAACAGTTATTTGGTTAGAAGATGAAAAACTAATGAACACCATCACTGCGATCTCTGGTAGCGGTCCAGCTTACTTTTTTTATTTTATGGAGTCACTTGTACAAGCAGCTATTTTAGAAGGAATAAATGAAACATTAGCCAGGAAATTGGTTTTAGACACAACAAACGGAGCTGCCCAACTTGCCTCTAAAACCAAGGAACCCTTATCAATTCTACGTGAAAAAGTCACGTCTCCAGGCGGCACAACAGAGGCAGCAATAAAAGTCTTTGAAACAAATGATTTTAAAAAGGTTATCAAAAAAGCAGTTTCTGCAGCTCGAATTCGGGCTGAAAATCTAGTCATACCTTCTGGCAATAATGATGAGTAATTACTTGAGTGATGCTGCTCTATACCTTTTTGACTTTGCGCTAAGCATCTACATAGTCATCCTACTGCTGTATTTGCTGATCCAATTTACTAATTCCGATACTCGGAATCCGATCTCACAACTGATTATAAAAGCAAGTAGGCCAATCCTGTATCCTCTATACCTCTTAATACCTGTTGGTAAGGGAATCCAATTATCGTCTATCATCGCACTAATTATTCTCGAGTCCTTAAGAATTCTTTTGTTGTACTTATCAATAGAAATTATCCCGCAATTTTCAGGTATATTGATCCTTAGCATTGGGAAGCTATTTCAACTAACTATCTACATAATAATTGGCTTTCTTTTTGCGCGATCAGTTATAAGCTGGATATCCAACAAAAATTATCATTTTTCCGTAACACTCTTATACTCTATGACAGAACCCATGCTTCGTAGAATCCGTATCTTAATACCAATAGGTGGTTTGATCGATTGGTCTCCTATTTTACTTTTTGTTTTTCTAATGCTATTACTACGACTTGTTGTGCAGCCCTTACTTGATTTCGGCGTCTTATTAATCTAGTTTTTTAGGCCTACAAAAAATCCTGTCTATCGAAGTGTCGCTGGCATCCACTATCTATAAAGCCTGCTGGCGTACTAACTCACTTAATCGACTACCACTGTCATCCAGTAGCTCGTGATAACTTCCTCGCTCTACAATTGAACCATGCTCTAAAAGATAGATTTCATCTGCTGTTTTAATAGTAGAGAGTCTGTGAGCGATTACAATAATAACCATATTTTTATTGTCTTTAAGATGTTCGATAGACTGTTGAATTAACTGTTCAGACTCAGTATCTAAAGAGCTTGTGGCTTCATCTAAAATTAGAAAGTCAGGCTCTCGAATAATTGCTCTTGCTAAAGCCAATCTTTGGCGTTGCCCTCCCGATAAGCGAAGTCCTTTGTCTCCAACCGCAGTGTCAAGACCTTTAGGCATTTGTTTAACGAACTGCTCCGCATTTGCTAGCCGACATGCCTTCCAAATTTGTTTTTGATCCGAATTCGGAGATGCCCAAAGCAAATTTTCCCGAACAGAGGCATTAAACAATTGTGGCTCCTGCGGAACATATCCCACTCTAGATCTAAAGCTATCGAGATCATACTGCTCTAGCTCTACATCATCCAATGATATCACTCCGCTATCTTGGCGATACAAACCCAACAATAAATCAATCACTGTAGTCTTACCAGCACCAGAAGGCCCAACAAGAGCATACATGTTCCCTTTATTAAATCTCAAATTGAGCTCTTTAATAGCAGGTCTATTAGATTCATAATTAAAAGATACATCTTGAAAGTAGATACCTTCACTCAAGCTTTGATATTTTATTTGACCAGTAGGCTCAACCAATTTTTTAGCTTCTTTTTGAAGGTTTTGTATTTGTTCGTAAGCGGGCATAAAGCCTTCAATTGATGCTTTCCCCTGAGCTACCATACCAAGCATTGGAATTGCGCGAACAAAAGCAAACAACACCACTGCCATATCACTTATCGAGGTTCCTTCGGAATGGGATACGTATAATGCTAAGAGTGCTGCTAAAGTTCCTAACGGCACAAACAATAATTGTATACTTTTAGTTATAGTGCCAAAATAAATTGAAATCCGAGTTATTTTTTTTATCTTTTCTTGATATCCAGCAACTGCTGTTTTACTTAAACCAAAACCTTTAACTAGCTTGGAAAAAGACAAATTTTCTTCTAGAACAGCACCAACATCATTTCCATATGTCGTCAATTTTTTTCCTAATCTATAGGTGTATTTACGAAGTAACCACAGTGGGGCGGTAATAACCAATGCGGAACCTAAAAAGACAACGGTCATTTTCGGGTTAACTATTATTGGCACTCCTAGAAAAATTATGGCTTGCAATAAATTTGCTAAGATCCGAGCAAAATTACCAAAAGTATCACCAATTTTTACCACTTCATACTGAAATGAGTTCAATAATGTACCGATTTTTCCCTGACTGAAAAACTGGTATCGAGCTTGATAAAAACTACTCATTGCATCACTCAGTAAATGAACTAGAACATCATACTTAATGCGCGTAGTGGCATATACTGTAGCTACTCCTGCAAGACCATTGACAACCATGACTATCGCAAAAAAAATAAAAACAACAACAATGTTAAAATCATAACCAAATTCTTCTAGAAGTTTTTGAAAAATACTAGTAATGTCATTAACTTCGCTATCACTTTGCTTTAGGAGAAGATCCGTTATTGGAGCGATAGAGATGATAGAAACTGCATTCAGTCCTCCTTGTATAAATATTAATGCTAGCAACCCAATAAAATGTCCAGGGAATCTTCGAATTAATTCTCGCAACATTGGCCACATTTTCTTCATGTAAGTCTCACCTCAAAAACCAATCTTGATTTTTTCTCAAAAAATTTGCGCATATTAAACTTCTCGCGTCTCCGTGATAATTTTCGTAGTCATCCCAACTTTCTAGAATTTTATAAAACTTTTCCTGCAAAATTTTATCTTTAGGCTCTTCGATCCAATCACCACTTAGTCGACTTTCCATCTCTAACGCTGCATATAAAATATCATCTTCACTATTATCATCGATCTCTATTCTTTTTTCTTGGTAACGATTTAATGATTGAAAATTTATAGCTCCCGTAGCTATATGCTCTTTCAAACTTAGTGGTTGCTGCGTTGTCTTCCATTTTAGAGTCTTAAACAGTTCGATATGTCGCGGGTCTCCCGTTTTTAGATTACCCACTGGTAGATGATTCACAAAAACCATAGGTATTCGAAATACCTCAGAAATAGCATCTAGGCCTGTTGATGTACTTATAGCAAACTTACAATGTGCTGTTAGCCAAATATCTAAAAAATCTGATTTCGAGCTAGAACTAGCGTAATCAATAACTTTCGATTCAGCACAATTAAACGGATGTTTGACTACCTTTCCCATTCGAAACACCCAATAACCCTTATCGGCAAGTGTCTTAGCAGTTTTTTTATAAGATGATATGTCTGAATCTCGATAATCATGATAAGAAAAGTCTCGACTGGTATTTGATGACAAATAAGCGCTATCTCTTACTATAAGACATACATATTGATCGTCTTCTCTAAGACCTACAGCTCTCAAAAATTCTTTACCTTTAAGCATCTCTCCTGCGCTAAAATCAAGATTTCTCGCGCTATTCTGGAAAATTTCCTGCAGATCTCTCGATCCATTTACTTCTTTTGCAGGCTTAATAATGTGAGAAGCCGCAAAAGGCATAGCGTTCATTAGCTCACAAAAAGCTACTACCTTATTTGTTATTTTGATCTTACGTTTCACCATTCTGGTCAAAGTGCTATTACAAGGCGTACCTAATATGCAGAAAATATCTAGGGTTTTCTTTTGATTTATATTGGATTTTTGGCACAGATAATATTCAACATCGAAAGCGAAATGACCTATCCGATCAGAAAAAAAATAACCAAAACGAATAAGAACAAATGGGCGAACAATCACTACCAGAAATAGAATCGGTATTGACACAAAAAAAATAAACCCTTTTATCAGTCTCTGGATAATTTTTTTTACTATTTTAAAGACCATTTATTACTTAATTGAAGCCAATCGAAATTAATGTTAAAGAATTTTTTATAGATGATAATACTAAGCAAATCATTACTCTATAAATTCGTTCGCTGCACATATAGTTCGGTGGATAGTATCAATAGGATTAGACGCATTGATACCTAAATCAGTTGTTTTTTTCATATCGAGAGATGTATATCTAGGTACTTCATTCGGAGAAACTCTATCACTATTTAAGTAAGAATATGGATTAATCAAGCTCTGATCAACTCCTAAGCAACTTGCGATATGTCTTGCAGCTGTTTCATAAGTGATATCCGCTGCAGAAGATGCATGCCAAATTCCACGCGCTTTTTTTTCAATCAATTTATCTATGATTTTACAAATGAGTTCCATCGATACTGGTGAAAACCACATATCCGAAAAGGGTGATATTGCTTTACCGTGTCTTAGCCTGTCTATCCATGCAGACAATAAGTCTTGTCCAGGATATACGACTTTCGCAACTCTCAAAACGACACCCGCAGTCAATTTTGCGATTGACTTTTCAACTTCGGCTTTCTGGCGACCATATTCAGTAATTGGCGAAACTGGCTCATCTGGATTTCTGTATTGTTTTGAACCATCATATACCTTGTCTGTAGACAAGAAGATAACTTGTGTGCCACATTCAGAGAGATATCTCGCAAGTCTTAGTGTGCCTTCTACATTAATTTTCCTCGTACCTAAAGGATTTTGCCGACATATCTCTAACCGAGTGATGCCGGCGCATATAATTGCCGTACTATATTGATTCTTTGCATTAAGGAAAAAATTATCAGTGAGATCAATATATGGTCTAGTATTGGTTGAGAGCTCTTTATATCTTGTGCTTGCGTGGTGTGAAACATTTTTTTCATCCCAATAGTTTTTAATAGCCCGACCAATGTCACTGTTAATGCCCACAATTAATCTCATCGATTCGGCTACCTGATATATTTAATAAGAATTAAAACAGTATCTTAGGCTAGACGAAAAAAAGTTCCGAATTTTTTTTCAAAAACTCAGTACCAATCGGTGTTTTGGGAGGACATAACGGATTCTTGGACCAATATAGTTCAAAATATCGAAAATGCAAATCTCTTTCCTCTTCTGATAAATCTAACGTTCCTTTCAATCTATTTATCATCTCCTTGACAGCAGAAAGAATTTCATCTGAGGTATTATCGCAAAATCCTACCTGATGTTCATTCCATAGATTTCCATCGGTAATAACCGAGAGAACTTCAGTTAATTTTTTTGTCTTACTAAAAGAATTAAAGTACTTTACAAAGGGAATCATTTCTCCTGTTTTTATATCATAAATCTTTTTTGGAAGGTACATGTCGTTGGCGCCTAAAGGAACAAGATGGAATGGGGCATAATCAGTAGCCAGATGTGGCACTCCTAGTACAGTCGCAACATCTGTAGGACCAGAAGCAGTACCCAAAACAAATTCTGAGATCCCTATAAGACAAACATCGAGTTTAGCAGTTCGATATTCCGAGAATGCATAATCAAAAAAGCCTTGCCTATTAATTTCCACACTTCGCTCTACAAGCCCTCCAATACGGATAACCTGAAATCCACTATCAATCAACCAATTAATTGCTAATTCATAGTTTTTTATATTTGCATTTCGAAAATTATGATAACTTCGATTAACGTTTCTTCTTTGTTCGACCTCATTCAAATAAGCAGAATCCCGTACAAAAACACAAACTAATGGTTTGTTTGGGTCAAGGTTGAAGTCAAGTAATGTTGTCCGCGCAAAAGATCGCTCATCTTTCGTCAACCTTAAAATCGGTTTACTGGTCGAGAACTCTGATTCCACGGTAAAGTATGTCAGGTCATACCAAATTTCAAACTTATGGAATATAGCCTTAAGCAGCTTCCATCCGCTATACAAAAATGATGATCGTATTACATGAATTCTATTCCTGGTTTTACTAACTTTTATGAACATTTGTAGCAAAAATTCATTTGAAATTCTATGGTCTCCCTTTCGGGGGCAAAACAAAACATAAGTAGCAGAAGGCAATGTGGAAATATCAAATCTCCGAAAAAAAAGATCATTATTTTTTGCTAGATGCCCAAACCTTTCACAAGGTAAACGACCAATCTTTACTGGTCTTATAAGTCCTACCACCAAGAGTATCGGTAACAAAATTATTCCCAAACCAAAAAAAACAACTTTCTGTACTATACTGAAATAAACTAACAATACACGATTCCTTTTCACCAAACATTATCCTTTTGTATAGACCTAGTAAAACTACTTATAATCGATCACTAAACTAATAATTTCTAATGATGAATAAAAAATCAAAAAGGGCCTTGAAACGTAGGATGTGGTACATCAATTGGATGTGTTTGCCGATTCTCTGCAAGATTTTTTACAACACGCTCTCTACTAGAAGTATCGACGATTAGCATCTTGCATATGACATCCGCGATATGCTCCGACCTAGGGTAATAATTTTTTACAAGACTAGGAGAGCTAGGCGTTGGATGATCAGGTAGCCCAAGCCTAAGCGGAGGGCGCTTTAGATCAGAAAAACAATTTTCTGATATTTGAGCAATTATTTCTGCGCCGGGACCCATTGTTTTCGAGCCTGTATCAATAACTAAAACAGTTCCTGTTTTTCGAATCGAATCGTAAATCTTTTCTAATTCCAAAGGTCGTATCACTCGCAAATCAAAAAGATCCACTGAAATACCCGCATCTGCTAATGCCTGAGTAGCATGTAATGCCTCAAGAACCATATAAGAGCTAGCAACAACAGTGATTGCATTACCTTCTGCTATACGACTTGGGCCATCAAGAGGGGTTGTAACATATCCTATCGGTACCTGTCCTCTTACATAGTGAACCCATCTATGTTCCAGAAAAATAACCGGGTTATTATCCTCAATTGCACTTAAAAGCATACCTTTACAGTCCACTGCGCTGGCTGGCATTACTACCTTTAAGCCAGGCACAGATGCAAACATACCTTCGAGACTCTGAGAATGTAGTGGACCTTGCCCCCATCCACGACCTATAACCAATCTAATGACAATTGGTACATTATGATTGCCATTCGACAAATAATGTGCTTTTGCTGCATTATTGACAATTTGCTCCATCGAAAGTAACGCGAATTCCACTCGTTGATGAATGATGACAGGACGTCGACCTAACATAGCGGAGCCAATCGCTATACCAGTGAAACCATTTTCAGAAAGTGGCGTTTCGATTATTCTATCAACTCCATATTTATTGGAAAATCCGATAGTGGTTCCAAAAATTCCCTTCGGATCTGCAACACCCTCTCCAATCAAATAAACGCTAGGATCCCGCGCTAATGCGAGATCTAATGCATTATGAATAGATTCAGACCCAGACATTTCTAAAAATTCAGGCATAGACGTTTTCTGCTACTGTATTTGACTCGGGAAATGGTGATGCCTCAGCAACTTCAAACGCTAAATCTATCTCGCTTTGAATTTCTGATCGAATATTGTTTTTTTCATTAATAGTTAGAATTCCTTGTTCACAAAGCGTGCTTTCAAATCTATTAATCGGACATAAACTAACCCATTTTTCGTGCTCAGAAACACTGCGATAGCCGAGATCATTGTCAAAATTTGGACCACAGTGTTCTCTCCATCTATAAGTATCTGCTATAACCAAGCTTGGTCCCGCTCCGTTTCTTGCTTTGTCAACCATTTGTGCTACCGTATCAAAAATTAGCAGTACATCATTACCGTCTACACTGAAATTTTCGACTGAATGAGCATTCCCATAAAGAGCCATAGATCGATCTGGCTGTCGATCCGACAAACCTGTATAAACTGAAAATAAATTGTTCTCTACAAAGAAAATGGCGGGAAGTTTGTGCACGCTGGCAAAATTTATGCTTTCATGAAATACACCTTCCTCTGTTGCGCCATCACCAAGAAAAATCATACTTACTCGCTGTGATTTTTCTTGTTGAAATGCTAATGCTGCACCAACTCCAACCGGAATACTACTACCTACGATAGGAAGACTCGAAAGAACGCCTACCTTATTATCAAAAAGATGCATCGACCCACCTCGCCCACCACAGCAACCGATAATTCTTCCATGGATCTCGCCCAATAGAGCAACCAAACTCCCTCCCTTAGCTAGATAGTGACCGTGAGATCGGTGAGTACTAACAATCATGTCTTCCATCGATAAACCAGCACATGCACCAACTGCGGTTGCCTCTTGACCTGTTGATAAATGTACAGGACACCGCATCTTTTGTTCATGGTATCGTTCTGCTATAGTTTCCTCCACTAATCGAATACGTAACATTCTCACATATATTGAGAGCTTATCTTGATCAGACAAATCATCGGAAGTTCTCTGCATTCTATTAAATTCTCTGATCTCAGTAATATGAAAAAAAGTTTAAAATCTGCCTCATAGGCGTGGTGCAAAAAATATTTATATTAGAAATATATAAATTCAAAGTCACCACTATAACCATATTCCTTAAAAAGCCAACACCATTCATCAAAATGAAAGAAAGCTTCTGCAGTAAGAGCCCAACACTGTAAATTAAACAACTCCCTTTCATTACGATAACTTTCCACCATCACAAATCCTTGTTTACCTACACGTTCGATCTCAATTAAAGCTTTTTTTAAATTAAATATATGTAAGTTATGCAAACTTCCTAAAGATATAACTAGATCGAATTCACTATCCTGAAATGGATAATCTTCTTGCGCGCCCTGCACAAAAAGATATGGTTTAATTTCTTTTTTTGCTTCTTCGATGCCATGTCGAGAAATATCAAATCCCGATATGTGGAGGTCTGGTAGAATTTGTTTCATTTCATATAGAAGAAAAGCTTTACCACATCCTACATCTAGAACTGATGATTCATTAGTGAGCTGATATGTATCAATGAGTTTTTGAGCCACGGATGCCCAATGACCGGGAATAAATCGGTAACCACCATAGCCATATCGTCTATCCCCATCCCAATAGTCTCTCTCAAACTGACGTGCAATTTTCATGCAGTGAACTTTATCGTCATTCATGCGAGCTAGGCAGTCTCTGGTTGTGCTCTCATGTAGGCTCGTCACAATTTCTATAAATTTTCCCATCGTAAATATATTTAAAAACCTTTAAAAATAAAAAAACAATTTTCTTCGAATGCCAAAAAATATTTAATCTAACAATGCTATCAAGTCGCTTGAATCGGGCGCATGTTCGATTGCTTTTTGCACTTCCCAAATATCTTCAATTCTATTTATATCTCTGTATGTTTCGATTTTTAACGTTTCAAGAGCAAAATGTAGAGACCGTCCTTGCTTTAGAACGGCACTATAAATTCTCTGTCTCTTCTCTTTTTCTAAAGGTAATTGAAACATGCTATAGAAAACAATTCCTTCGATTTCAGGCAACTCAACTAATACCTTTTGTAACATAGCGTAGCAATCATGCATAATGTATTCAACAGCGCTTAAAAGATACAATAAACTATTTCTTTTGCAATAGTCTCTAATCACCAGATTCTGAACACGCTGTGGTGCACGCTGACCTAAAAAAGAGCGGCTGCTGACATATCCTCTAAACCCTGTCATAGCTCTTTAACTCAACGAATCTCAGGATAACGGTATTTCAACCCAATACGAGAAGCAGCCCTTAAGGTAATGGGCTTAAAAAATTCTCCTAGTTTTTTGTCGCGATAGGGTGAGAATACAGACTTAAACCGACAATTCATCGACCATCTTGATTCTGGCTCTTCATTGATTCGATTTCCATGCGGGAGATTTTGGTTAAAAATTAATACCTCCCCGTAATCTATCTTTATCCAAGACAATTTTGATTCTATCGATTTATATATGTGTTCACTTGTTTCATGCTCAAACTCTTTAAAACGTGCATGCAAATCTCGTGTCGGAGCTGGTGGCAACAGAAACATTGTCTTTGTCCCAAAACAATCCACCAAAGGCAGCCATACAACAACTTCAAAAGGTGAATCTCCGGACCAAACATCCGCATGTACTGGCAATAATGAACTATCATCTTTTGGTAGCTGTATACTCAAACCAACCTTTGCTTGCATAACTAATTCATTACCCACAATAGTTTCAAGAAGATTTTGAGCAAGATGAAAATAACCCACTCTAAACCAATCTTCTGAGTTCAATTCCTCGATTATATGCAATCGTAAACCATTCAGCTGATCAATTTTAAGAAAACGATGAGCACTATTCAAAAAATCGGCCGGCTCTTTTAGTTCTTTATTAAGATGGCGTGCGGCACATCTAGAAACAAATTGCCGTATTGAATTAAGCATGCTTATGTTTTCAACTTTAGCTATGATATAACCTTCTTCTATGAAACGTTCACTTAGTTCAGATTCTCGCTTAGAAAAAAATTTTTCAAAATCTGACATTTTATTATCCAAGTCGCTCTTTTATAGTTTGTGATATATCTTGAGGAGTTAATCCAAGAGATTGCCATATGCTTTGCTGCGAGCCATATTCATCTATAAATTGATCCGGTATTCCGAAGCATTCCACTTGGGGTAGTGAATCAATTGAATTACGATGAAGAGCTTCTAACACCGCGGTTCCAAGCCCCCCGGTAACAATATGCTCTTCTAAAGTGGCCACCAAACGTACTTTACTAGCGAGCTCCAGTATGAGCTCTTGATCGAGTGGCTTAACGGTGTGACAATGCAAAACGCCGGTTGCGATACCTTGATGTTGCAACATATCAGCGGCAGCAAGAGCGCACTGTGTCATTACCCCTGTAGAAATAACAAGAACTTCGCCAACTTCGCGCAACAAAATTCCCTTACCTATCGAAAAATTATGGTCATCGGAACTAATAATGGGATCACCCCCTTTTGCTAACCGAATATATATAGGGCCATCCCAATCTAGAGTTTGATCCATGACTCGCCGCATCTCAGCAGCATCACACGGAGCAATAATCGTCATATTAGGTAAAGTGCGCAGTATTGCAATATCTTCAATTGCCTGATGTGTTGGCCCTAGTGGGGCATAGACAACACCACCACCATTGGCAATTAATCGAACCGGTAAGTTCATCAAGCTGAGATCTATAGCAAGCTGCTCAAAGCATCTGCGGGTGAGAAAAGAAGCTATTGTATTAACATATGGTATGTATCCTTCCATTGATAAACCGGCTGCCATACCTATGATGTGTTGTTCCGAAACACCTTCCATGATCCAGCGCTCCGGCATATCCTTTTTCATATCAGCCAGCACTCCAACCCCCAAATCGGACCCTATGAAAATGACCCTATCATCACGGCATGCAAGCTGATATACACAATCTAAACTAGTTCTTCGCATCGATCAGTGCCTGTTATCTCAACCTAAACTCTCGTACAATTTAGTGATATCTTCATCTGACAGTCCTGATTTATGGTGCCATGCGGCCTGGCCTTCAGCTAAAGAAAATCCTTTTCCTTTAATAGTGTGACAAATCACAGCTGTGGGCTTAGATGATTCTAGCGGCAAAGAATACATTAGTTCTTCTAAAGCCATAACGTCATGTCCATCTACTTCTTTTGTCGCAAATCCAAAACTTTGCCACTTCTGCGATAATGGCTCCAAATCAATAACATCAACCAATAGACCATAGGATTGCATCTTATTGTAATCTATAAAAACTGTTAGATTTGAAAGTTGATGCTTAGATGCAGACATGGCTGCTTCCCATACTGACCCTTCATTCAGCTCACCATCACCCAAAACAACAGCGATCCTATGACTATAACCGCCGATCTTCCCGGCCAAAGCTAAACCAACCCCAATAGGTAACCCATGCCCCAAAGATCCAGTTGACGCTTCTACGCCTGGAACCTTCGTTTCTGGATGTCCACCCAGGCGTGACTGACTAGAGCAAAATGTATCTAATTCATTTTTGGAAAAGAACCCTTTGTCTGCCAGAATTGCATATAGAGCTAAACAACCATGTCCTTTGCTCAAAATAAAACGATCCCGATTAATCCACTTGGGATCTTGTGGTCTAACTCTAAGCCATGAGTCATATAACACTCTTAATAACTCAACAATTGAACCAGCTGGACCTACGTGTCCTCTTCGACCACCATCAAGCATTCTAACGATCAGTTTTCTTAGAAAAATTGATCTCTCATCCAACACCGATTTTGCTTGGTCATTCAAACTGAAAATCCTTATATTTTTTCTTTATTTGCTCTAAATATTTTTTTGACAATTTAAGTTGTCTATCTAACATAATATTCCTATTCTTAGGATCTAGTCCAACAATTTCGGCTCTTCTCGCCCAAATATCTTTTCTGTATTCATTAAGTAAAATTAAACACCAACAAAGCCCAAGCATTGGCCACATTACTCGCGCACGCTCAATCACTATTTTTCCAAAAATATCTTTAGTGCCATCAATCCATAATGCTCTTAGATCTTTAGACAATTTCATCCCCGGATGTAATAGGAAATCTCCTATAAGCTTAGCTGGATCATCCCATCCGAAATATTCGAAATCAAAAAAAATTATCTGCGAGCCATCAACTCTTAATGCATTATGAAACCCAAAATCAGATGGGCTTAAAGTTCTTTCTTTAAAAGATATCACTTCATCATAATTTTTAGGTTTCGGCCAGTGTATCCTTGACCACTTCAGAATTTCTTCAGCCATTGGTTCTAGCTCATCTGTTAAAAAGACTTTAAGTTTTGATGATTTTACGCTTTGATCTCTCAATGTCCAAAGTCTCTCATAAATTTGTTTTTCCAGCTGATCACCACTAAAAATTGCTGCGGATGCGCCGGGAAATGTTGAAAATTCGGGAAACTCTCTAAGAGAATGGATATTAGCTAGCAACTCGAGAGCTTGATGAAGATCATTCTTTTGTAGGTTCTCGACTGGTTCACCCTCTATCCATTCGTACATAGCCGCGTGCATTTTCCGATCTGAAGCGATGGGGCATGGCACTTCTTTGATATTACGCTGACGCAACAATCTAAGGCCCTCATACTCTGCGAATAGTCGATCATGATGGTGATCTACTGGATAAATCTTTAATGCATTTATTGATCCATCAATCATTTCCACTCGACTTATCCCAGCATTTCGTCTACCACCAATATTCTTAGTTCTGATCCCGGAATTTACCCGACCACTTTTCCATTTACATTCTATGACTGCATGACCACTGACTCGACTTGCAAAATCCTTTACCTCATCCTCAAGCCATCTTCCAAGTATATTATTTTCAATTTCACCCCAAGATTTGACAGTATTGGTAAATCGAAATCCGCCGACTCCCGTAGGATCAAAACCAAAAGTCTTCGTTGCCCTCGGAAGTCCATCATGTTCTATTATTTCGGGGAGATCATCTATAAACCAATCAAATTGTTTTTTTGATATATGCTCTAACTTTTTATCTTTTCGCGAGAAAAATTCTATTTCATTAACCAATGATTCACCGTTTGTTGAAAAAACTTCATGCTGAATTAAGAAGTGGAGAGCTGCTTTCCGTAAAGAAATTTTTTCGTCATCTAGATGACCGTATTCTGTTTTATGACTCACGATATCGACAACAATGTTTCGATACTTACATCGCCACAAAAATCGATATACTCCTTGAAAAAGTTTTGCTCGATTTAACCATTTTCCGTAAACTTTACCCTGCAAACGTTGCCATGCAATATCACCATCTTTTTGCTGACGAATATAATTACGAACTTGAAGTCGATTTCCTTCCCAACCGATCGGTATAAGCTTTAGTTCGAGAGCTCCGAACAAAAAAACCTCGTCATAACAAATTACTGTATTGTCGAGATCGACACCTAAATGCATTCAAACCCCATAAAATTTATTGACTGTTTCGGCTACCAAACAGATTTGTTCGTTGGTGAGGCTTTGATTAATGGGAAGGGAAAGTATTCGCCCTGCTTGATATTCAGTTACTGGAAAATCGCCTGGACTGTAGCCTAAATATCGGCACGCTGGTTGTAAATGAATTGGAACAGGATAATGGATCGCAGTTTCAATATTCCTAGACGCTAGGAATGATCTTAGATCATCCCTTTTTTCGACTTGTATGACAAACGTATGCCAAGTATTAAATTCTTCCGGACGATCAGGAGGAATGAATACAAAATTTGGATCTAAAACAGACCGATATATCGAAACATTATTGCGTCGTTTCTCAACAATGTATTTTAATTGCGACAATCGAAATTTAAGTATGCCAGCTTGTAATGAATCCATCCTCGACACAAAACCGAACTCGCTAACTGTTTCCCGATCTACTAATCCATGATTTCTCATAAGACCTACTTTTTTTGCAATCTCATCGTCATTCGTAGTTATAAAACCAGCATCTCCACATGCATTAAGATTCTTTAGTGGGTGTGCAGAAAAACATCCCACGCTACCCCAAGATCCAGCTATTCTGTCGTTGAGTCGGGCTCCTGCTGCCTGCGCCGCATCTTCAACAACTAAAATATCATTATGATTAGCGATATCCATAATCATTTCCATATCGGAAACTCTTCCAGTTAAGTGAACTGGCATAACAGCTTTAGTCTTCCTCGTGATCGATTCTTCTATCAAATTGGGATCAATGTTTTGATCTGCATGTACATCTACGAAAACAGGCTTAGCGCCAACTTTGACAATAGCTGCTGTAGAAGCGATAAATGAATTTGGCGGTGTAATTACTTCATCATTAGGCCCCACACCCAGCGCTATTAGAGCAAGAACCAAGGCATCCGTTCCACTATTGAGCGTGATAGCATGTTTAACGCTAAATGATTGCTCTATCGTAGTTTCAAGTTGCTCTATTTCTTTGCTCCCTACATATTGTCCAGACTCAAGAATAGACTCAATTATTGGAAGCAACTGATCTCTTTCTTCTTTCCATTGGGCAGACAGATTTACATATGGAATTTCCATCATATGGAATAATCTTCATAAAACTTAGTTACAGTTTTTATTACATAATCCATCTCTTCTCGACTTAAATGCTGATCACATGGAAATGTAATGATTCGTTCTGCATGTCTATCAGCGGTCGGAAAATCTCCTTCTTTATAACCATACTTAGATAAAGCGGGCTGCCTATATATTGGTATAGGATAGTGAACTTTTGCTTCTATACCATTATCTAGACAGTAATCTAACAACATATCTCTTCGTTCTACAAAAACGATATAGAGATGATAAACGATTCTAAAATCGAGCGGCCTAGGAGGAATTTCAATCTCCTTTATTTTGGATAAGGATCTATCATAATATGCGGCGTTTTCTATCCGTTTAGTCGCAATTTCTTTGGTTTTAGGAATAAGCCAATTACCAACGACGGCTTGAATTGTATCCAACCGAGAATTTGTTCCGAGAATCTCAACAGTGTCGCGCCCCACTAAACCATGGTTCCTTAAGAGTTTAATTTGGGTTGCCAACGCTTCATCATTTGTTGTAACTATTCCTCCGTCAGACCATACATTAAGATTTTTCAATGGATGAAGGGAAAACGCCCCAAACTGGCCCCAGGTTCCAGCATTCTTCGCATCAATAGCGCCCAAAATTGATTGGCACGCATCTTCGACAATAGGAATTTGATGCCGATTCGCAATAGGTAAAAGCTTCCGCATGTCGGTCATATACCCAGTAAAATGCACAGGAACAATAGCCTTGGTTTTAATCGTAATAGCTTTTTCGACTTTTTCCACGTCCATGCAAAATGTATCATTGCAATCTACGAATATTGGTACTGCCCCAAGTTCTGATATAGCTCCAACTGTTGCAACAAATGTATTAGCTGCTGTAATAACTTCGTCACCATGACCCACACCGAGGGCTCGCAATGACAATTTTATGGCATCGGTTCCGGAATTAACTCCAATTGCATATTTAACTCCGATAAGTTTGGAAAATTTTCTCTCAAATTCTAGTAGTGGTGCCCCCAAAGTAAAATCACCAGTTTTTACAAAGTCCCTGAGCTCATCCCACAGGTCATCACAATGTTCGAACTGTTGTCTAAGATAGGAGTATCGGACTTTCATAATATTAATTCAGCTCAATAGATTGCATACGCTTAATATTAAAATATTTTTCATTGTGCATCGAATCTGGAATTCGTTGTTCTATAAAAGCATTTTTGAGATCGATGACCGCATCTTCAATAGTGTATTTCGGTTTGAAACCAAGCTCACTTTTTATTTTCTGGGAAGAAATATGGTAAGAACGATTATCATCGGTAGTTTGAGTCTCTAACAAAACATCCTCACCAATAACATTCTTTACAATTTGTGCCAATTCCTGAACAGATTGATTTTCAAAACCAGCATTGTAGATTTTTCCTGCTACCAACTCTTTTGATGCATTCATAAGTACTATATATGCTTCCACCATATCTTTGATATGTATATTGGGTCGTAACTGCTTTCCACCAAAAACAGTTATCTTACGCTTATGATAAGCAAAATTTGTCAAAATATTTACAACAACATCTAAACGTTGTCTAGGTGAATATCCACATACCGTCGCAGGTCGAATGGTTACAGTTGTAAAATTTTTCGACTGATACTTTAAAAGTATACGTTCACAATCAGCTTTAAACTGAGAATAATCGGTTAAAGGCTCCACCGTCATATCTTCATGAACATCCTGGACGTTTTTTACTCCATAAACACTTGATGATGATGCATAAATAAAGCGCTCAACCCCACTATCTCGACTTATCTCTACCAAAGGCTCGAAAGCATCTAGGTTGATAGATCTTCCAAGATCTGGGTTTAGCTCAAAACTTGGATCATTTGATATACAAGCAAGGTGAATCACGCAATCATGATTTGAAATATTACTCTTCAGAAGATTTTGATCTCTGATATCACCTTTAATTAACTTCAGTTTGGGATGGGGGGCCAATACCTCTTCTCCATAAATCATAAGATCGAGCACCGTCACCGAGCACCCCTCAGAAAGTAATCTAGGGACAAGCATGGCCCCTACATAACCAGCCCCACCCGTCACAAATATTTTTTTAAATTGCATTAGGAATAAGTCCTTGTTGTTCTGCGAAAACTCTAACTGAGCGATAATCCACCGGTATATTACCCAACGACTGCACAGTAAGTGCTGCTACGCAACTACCTAGCGCCGACGCTTCCATTAAACTTAAGCCCCGGGACAAACCGACTGCTATTGATGCTAGCAAAGAATCACCAGCTCCTGCCACGTCGACTGGATTAATTGTTAAAGCTGGAAAATGCTGTCGGTAAACAAAGTCGTTAGTCAGATCTCGACTATAGGCGATAAATCCATCAGCACCCAACTTTAAAACTAAATTGGTACATCGAGTTTGTGACATCAATAATTTGGATACATACTCAACACCATCATCTTGATTACTCAACGCAATACGTGCCTCACGTTCTGTGGGGCAAAGCAATTTAAAATCTTTGAATTTTGATATATCCCCAACCTGACTGCTACATTGCAAATCACCATACAGTGGAATTTGACGTTGTCTCGATACCTGCTCTAACACATCAAGTATTTTATTTGTTATGACGCCATAAACAAAATCGGAAACAATGATAGCATCAATACTAGTTGCTAAATCTTTTATCTTATTTACTAGAATGTTTTCAAGGTCTGGAGACAACCTGTGTTCTTTCAATCGGCTAACACGAAATAATTTCTGATTTTCAACCATATAACGAATTTTACTAGTTGTTGGTCGACTTTTATCCTCAATTAAATCGGCGGTTACGTTGTAATCTGCTAAGCGCTCTTCAACAAAGTGAGCGTGGGAATCATTACCGGTAATAGAAAGATAATAGCAATCACCTCCTAATGCAGAAACATGCGCAGCTACTATACCAGCTCCACCAATAAAATCCTTGCTCTCTAACTCTTTAACAACTATTACAGGAGCTTCATTACTCATTCCTACTGGATCGCAGGCTACATATCGATCAACGATAGTATCTCCAATCACAAGAATTTTTGGTCTTGGATCGTCTTCAATATGGGAAAGGATGACATCTAACTGAATATCTTGTGCCAGCAGCGCTGATTTAAATTGTTTAGATCTGCCCCCTTCGATTTCATCTTGGGGCGCAAACAATAAGTCTGACGTTGCATAATGAATTTCCCCAGCCTCATAAACAACGCGACCTCCAAAGCGTTTTAATCGATCTACGGCCTCATACACCTCTAGAGATCGTTCTTTCTCAAATTCTCTTCCAAGAACAAGTGTGGTTGGTTTAATTAAACTGACAAGATTTTCTAGCCCTCCATTGTCTAATATAATTACATTGTCAATCAACTCTAAAGCAGCTACCGCTTTCGCACGTTCGATATCTGGAAAACACTCTCTTCGCTCCAAATCAGAAAGCATATTGTCACCTCTAAGAGCTACAACTAACTTAGTGCCATATTGTTTTGCTGTTTGAAAATAGCGTAAGTGCCCCGGGTGGAGTAGATTGAACAAACCAAAACATAATGAAACATCATGCCCCATAAAAAGGTCTGTTGTCTCTCTTTCAAAAGCAGTGAGCGTCGTGACTTTGGTAGATGGGGAATTCATCATTTATATCGAAGCTAACATAGCATGAATTGGATTATTTTGAAATTCGCTATGCCAAAATGGCGAATCGTGCCAACAGGCCTTAGGCGCAAGATCAAGCTGGGCTAATTTTAATGATGCTATTTTACCAATATCTCGATGAATATCCTTATTTTCCCAAGTTGCAATACGACCAAAAAAATTGGGAATTACTTCTGTACTGAAATCATTCACTTCCGAATTGTCCATTATCCAGTCTAGAATCTCTGGTTCCAAAAGATACACTGCGCCATTCGCCAGAGTACCCGGCGGTTGCTCAACCTTTTCATGTAAGTTCTGCACCAAACCATTGCTATCTAACTCTAGAATGCCACATTCCTTAGGATTATCAGATTGAAACGTCATCATTGTCATAGCTACATTACTGGAACGATGGTTGATGTGAAATTCAATAAAATCTGAAATATCACACTGACACCAATTGTCGGCATGAACTAGCAATATTTTTCTTCCTTTAAGAAATTTCCAGTTGTGGCGAAGAGTTCCAGCAGTACCCAGCAAAAAGGGCTCAACAACTCCCAAAACCCAACTTTCAAATTGTGGTTGACCCAAGAATTTTTCAACAATTTTTTGATGGTGATAAATATTTACTATAACCTTTGGTATGGAACATTGTTTGAGCATACACAACCAATATTCGAGTAATGGTCGTCCAGATATAGGCATCAAACACTTAGGCCAATGATCAGTAAATGGTCGCAACCTTGTTCCAGCTCCAGCTGCCAATAAAAGAGTATGTATATTACTCAATATCGCGAGAACCACCTAAGTAATGAAACCAGCTACGTGTAGCCTTCTTAATTGTATCCTGAGTCCAGACAGGCGCATCTTTCCAATCATTGATATTGATTAATAAATTCTCAACACCCTCCTCAATGTTAATCTTAGGCATCCAGTGCACCTGGTTTCGAATTTTAGTGATATCGGCAAAAGTACAATCTGGCTCTCCCGGGCGTTTAGGTAGCATTACTAGTTGATTTCCTCCAAGTAATTCAACAATTCGGTTAATTGACACCGTTGCTCCACTTCCTATATTGAAAATTTCTTCGGTAGCATTACTGCTCGCACTGACAATAAATGCGTCAACGACATCCGAGACATAAGTGAAATCTCTGGTTTGACTACCGTCTCCTACCACGGTGTAAGGCTGACTTGCAAGCTTTTGCGCTAAAAATACACCGAATACTGCTCCATATGTACCCGATGTTCGAGATCGAGGACCATATACGTTAAATAACCGCAGAGATACGACAGGCATTTGATAAACTTTTGCCCAATGAAGAGCTAGCTCCTCACCCAACCACTTTGTCAGTGCATATGGATATTGTGGTTGGATTTGCGCTAGTTCCGAAGTCGGAAACTTATCTGGCAACCCATAACAGGACGACGAAGCGGTGTAAATGAATTTCGAAACTCCAGCATCTCTCGATGCTTGTAAAACATTAAACGTTCCGTTGACATTAGTGCCAAAATAATCTTCTGGATTTTCTATCGACGGTACAATATCTGCAAGAGCTGCTAAATGCAGAACCCAGTTTGCACCATTAAAAGCTTTTGACCATGGTCCCGGATATCTTATGTCGTCCTCGATTAAATCAATTTGTTTTTTTATCTTTTCTAGATTTTCCCTTCGGCCAGTGCAAAAATTATCTATAACAACAACCTCGTGCCCCAATTTAACCAGCGCTTCCGCAAGATGGCTTCCGATGAAGCCTCCTCCACCAGTTATAACTGACTTCACTGGAGATCTTCTTTTCTTTTTTGATTTAGCCACTGCATACAAATATGGCCAACAATCAATTGCATGTCTTCCGATATTTGCATATCATTTATTGGTACATGAATTGATGTTTTAGCAATATCAAGACAAACACCTCCCGTATAGCCAAGAATTGCGTAAGTCTCCAGATCCAATTCAGCACCCTTTTGAAGAGCTTTGACGACATTTGGTGAATTACCGCTACCTGATAAAATAATCAAAATATCGCCCGGAGAAGCCTTGGCTTCGAGCTGAATAGAATATATCTCATCGTATCCTACATCATTTGCAAGGCACGTGAGAACAGATGAATTTGCGCTCAGTGCTTCCACCTTGATTCCAGGTGTTAGTTCATGACCAACTCCATACAAAAAATCATTCGCAAGATGAATTGCGTTTCCTGCGCTACCACCATTTCCGCAAAGAAATAGATTTCTACCTTCTTTCCACGCTCGGTAAATATCTTTAGCTAAAAATTCAACATTAGTCCAATCTTGATACTGAAGTACAGAAATCAAATTAGAAGCATATGTTTTACAATGGTTGATGACCGAATTATCCATAATCCTTTATACCCGATAATTGCTTGTGATTTTAGTAATCCCAAAAAAAGGAGCTATCCTGACGAAAATCTGCCAAAATATGGCATTCTCCAAGCTCTCCGATAAACCCAGTTATACAAAACATTGGCATTTCTATTCTAATATAGTTCCAAATTAATCGATATTTTGCCGTACATAGTGCGTAGTCTTAAAAATTAGCTATTGCTATTATTGTGCTATCCTGCGACTTTTGATTTTAGTAGGTAGGCCAGCCTAAAGTAGACAACAAATGAATCTCTTCGACCTTCAATTTTGGCACCACATTCTAACATGACCGAACGAAAGATACCCACTGCAGAAGATTTGACATCGTACAAAAATCCTCCAACTCCCAATATGGCTACGCCTGTATATGTCGATCTGCCATTACTAAGCCGAGTAATTTTTAGAAGAAGGCGCGTCTATCTCATATTTCTGATAATTTCGGCCATACTTTCGCTCATTTACTCAACAATACGCCCTCCAATGTATAGAGCAGAGATACTATTCGGGCAGCCTGAAATACCAATTAATCTGCAAACAACTACAGTGTCTGTTGCTGAACTAAAGCGCTTGCCATTACAGCTTTTCCTAGAACATAAGAATAACCTCAGTTCCAAAGCAGTCCAACGCAGTTTTTTTGAAGAAAATGGCAAGGAATACTTCCCTCCAAAGAGCTTCTTTAAGCAAATAAGAGTTACATCAAGCGACGTTGATCCCGATAGGATAGGGAGATTTCTTTCCATTAAACGAACATGGGCTATCAATTCTCCCGAAAGTCTTGATATCCTATCTCGATTATTTTCCTCGCTAGTCAGGATTGAGGTAACTTCTGAATTACCGGAACGATATTTTTTTGAACTCTCTATTGAGTCACCAAACGCGAAACTCACCTCGCAAATTGCTGACGATTTTTCTGGCTATGTCAATCAAATGACCATAACTCAGACTATGAAAAAAGTGCATAAAGAAATCGATCAAAGAAAAGTCCTAATTAAGAATGAAATTAGTAAGAAATTAGAAATAGCCAAGTTAGAGCGAGAAAGTCGCATTTTATATTTAGAAGAACAAGCGCTTATTGCCAGTTCACTTGGATACATAAAACCTGTAAAAGGTAATTTTGATCAAACCGATGCTATGCCAACCCATCTTTCAGGCACAGAAGCTTTGCAATCCCATCTCCGAATATTAAAAGAACACTCTAATGTTAGGCTATTTATACCCGGATTAGCTACTTTGGAAACTGAACTGAAAGAACTGAACAAGTACACTAACAGTGTTGTGATTGACTATGCTGCGCACATAAGAAACCCGGTTGTCACACCATATCTCGCTAGCAATAATAGAATTCTTATTCTAGTAATTTCAATAGTGCTTGGGTTAATCGCGGCCTCCATATACAATATTTTTAGTTATTATGTAAATAATTATAGCTTTAGATAGCAAATAATGTGGTTTGCAAAATGCGAAAATAATGACAGGTGATAGATACAATGACTGAGACTAAGAAAGACGAAGATACTAAAGAAAAGACTAACTTTAGAAATCAATTAAATCTCTTATACGGCATAAGAGATATCATTCGCCTTGTTTACGAGCGCAAGGTTTCTTTCATTCTGATTACAGCTATAGTCTTAAGTTTAGCAGTTTTTTACTCTATTTTCGCTCAACCGTTATATAAAGCAACCGCTACTCTCATACCACCTCCTGATGTAAAAACAGGATCAACGGGGGTTCAAGGATGGTGCCCTCGGATGAGTGGCGAAGATATTTTTAGAGACTTTCGTCGCCATGTTTCAAATAATTCTAAACGGCAAAAATTTTTCCAGCTACCAGAAATTTCTAATCTGCTAAATGAAGGTCAACCTAGACCTTATATAGAGATAGATTTTGATCGAAACAATCGACTCACCTTCAATTTATACGGGCCAAATCCTGAACTTACAAAAATATTAGCAGACAAATATATTAAAATCACGAAACAAGAGTCACTAGCCTACGCTATTAACAACATAGAGAATTGTTTACAAACTGAGCTTACAAATTTAGAAGAATCTCTTGTAGCAGAAAGAATAGTCGCTCAAACAGCGCGTGAAAGAAAGATTAAAGAGGTTGAAAAAGCAAAAGTAATTGCGGAAGCCCTTGGCGTTTACGAATATGATCCTCGAGTTCCGCAAGAACCATACTTTGCAAGGGGCGTTAAAGCACTAAATGCAGAAATTGATTTTCTAAATCAGGAATCAATAGCAGACAGTTTTTCGCCAACCATCGCGCGAGATCTCAACTCTATAAAAATAATAAAAAGAATGTTAACCACCGATAACTGGAAAAAACATACGGTATCTGCAGAAGTTGAAAATCCCACAGACGTTGCGTCAGAACCAGCATACTATTCTATACCGTTGTTTCGAAATCGACCTTTTATTTGGATGTGTGGATTGATTTTGGGGCTCTTGTTGAGCTTTTTTTTCGTTGTTGCCGCAAATGAATTAAGAATTAACAAAAGACGTTAATATTTAAGATCAAAAAATTAGCGCTTTAGGCCTTAAATTGAAAAAAGTGGCTAACTATATTCAGCACTTAACCCGAAGAACATGATGAGATCATCGAAATATACTTTTCAATTACATGCTTCTCATCAAAATCTTCCTCTATTTTCTGTCGGGCTACTTTCCCCATTTGATGTCGCTCGTTAAGCGAAAGAGACAAAAATTGACATAATTTCGCTGCTAAATCAGCGGGGTCTTTTGGATTAACAAGAAACCCAGTACGACCATCTTCAACTATTTCCTTGCAGCCCACAACCCGAGTCGCTATGACAGGCCGACCTATTGCACCAGCTTCCAGTAAAGTGCGTGAAAGACCCTCTCTATAAGACGGCAACACTACACAATCTGCTTTCTTGATATAGGGCCTAACATCACTTGTTACTCCTAGATAAGCTACTATCCCTTCTTCCTGCCAACTTAATATTTTCTCCTTTGAAATAGCGCTGACATTATCTGAACCTATTTCACCAAGGAGTTGAAATTCGACATTTGGATATGAAACCTTGACAATCCTAGCACTTTCTACATATTCCTGAATACCCTTATCCCATAACATCCGTCCTGCCAACAAAAATATTTCAGTTCCATCTCTGTTTGTTTCAAACAATGGAGAAAATGAAAAGCGTTTTAAATCAATCCCAGAGCCAGGAATTTGCGCCACCTGATGCTTACTTACTAAACCAGCACCTATAAACATCCGTTCATCATCATGATTTTGAAAAAAAACTGTCTTTGCACTCACCAGGCCCTGCTTATACAAGTTCTTAGCGACCACAGTGATCCAGCCTCTTCTAATAAATGCCGTACCTAATCCAGTTATTGTGGCAACAACTGGGATGCCTAAAAATCGAGCTACAAAACCACCATAAACTACTGGCTTAATTGTAAATGTTATCAATACATCTGGATGGATCTCTTTTATAGACTTGTAGAAACGTATTAGCAATAATAGCTCCTGAAGAATGTTTGAGCCTTTCCGTTTCATTGGTATCGGAACGCATCGGCAACCTAAATCCGAAAATTTTTTTGTCGTTTGATCAACAGGAGCAAGTAAGTAAATATCATTTCCATCATTCAATAAAGTTTTAATTAAGCCTAAACGATAATTCCATAGATACCATGTCGTATTTGAGCAAAAAACTATTTTCACAACAGTAACGCGCTTCGGTAAGGTATCCATTCATAGGCATGATTTGCCATAAAAAGCCAAACCATAAAACTCGCCAAATAAATCAAGCAAATTCCAATAGTCATTGCAGTTTGTGTTTTAATGTCAGACCACAGCAAAGGTATTCTCGACCAAACGTACAATTGTATAGGAATGAAATAGATATTTATTCTATCTATCGCAGTACTAATGTGGCCAACGAAGTATAGACTAATGATTGAGGCAACTGCTATTGCAGCCCATAATATCTGATTGTCAAAAGATTTTGGCCATTTTTTAAGAAGCAATAAACTTAAAAATAAAATAGATGGTATGGCATTCATTAGCACTCTAGGCAACGCACCACTTGA
>MDTE01004907.1_pt1 | contig 109935 bp, 101 predicted proteins | sample 811231 | NCBI WGS metagenome assembly MDTE01 (sample SAMN05326651, study PRJNA326480) | marine metagenome | isolation source: seawater | place: Indian Ocean: Red Sea | collected 2010 | reverse complement strand
CAACTACGACATCGACCTGATGCGTGGCCTGATCGAGGCCTCGGCGCATGCAGCGAACGTGGATCCCGACGGCGAGGGTGCGGTCAGCCACCGGGTCATCGCAGATCACTTGCGAGCCTGTTCGTTCTTGATGGCGGACGGCGTGCTGCCGTCGAACGAGGGCCGCGGCTATGTGCTGCGCCGGATCATGCGGCGCGGGATGCGGCACGCGCATCTTCTGGGCTGCTGCGAACCCCTGATGCATCGGCTGGTGCCGGCGCTCGTGTCGGCCATGGGCGACGCATTCCCGGAATTGCGGCACGCGCAGCCGCTTATCACCGAGACGTTCCGCCTCGAGGAGGAGCGCTTCAAGCAGACTCTCGAGCGCGGCCTGCGGCTCCTCGAGGACGAGACGAAAAAACTCGGCGACGGCGCGGCCCTTTCCGGAGACGTCGCGTTCCGCCTGTACGACACCTATGGCTTCCCGCTGGATTTGACCGAAGACATCCTCAGGGGCCAGGGGCGTGCCGTCGATACCGCTGGGTTCGATGCGGCCATGGCAGAACAGCGGGCGGCGGCGCGCCGCGCCTGGTCCGGATCGGGAGACGCAGCGACCGAGGAGGTCTGGTTCGACATCCGTGAGGAAACCGGGGCGACCGAGTTTTTCGGCTACGACACGGATACGGCCGAGGGAAAGGTCGTTGCGATCGTCGTCGACGGCGCCCGGGTCGAGACCGCCGAGCCCGGTGTGGATGCGGCGGTGATCGTCAACCAGACGCCGTTTTACGCGGAATCCGGCGGTCAGATGGGTGATGCCGGAGTCATGTTCGGCGCGAACGGAACCGAGATCACCGTCCGGGATACCCAGAAGAAACTGGGCGACATGCACGTTCACCTCGCAAAGGTCGATGGCAAGCCGCTTGCCATCGGCGACGTGGTCGAGTTGCGTATCGACGTCATGCGCCGCGACCGGCTGCGCGCCAACCATTCCGCGACCCATCTATTGCACGAGGCGTTGCGCGGCGAGCTGGGCGCCCATGTCGCCCAGAAGGGCTCGCTGGTGGCACCCGACCGGTTGCGCTTCGACATCTCCCACACCAAGCCCATGGACGCGGACGAGATTTCCGCCGTCGAGGCCGTGGTCAACGACCGGGTCGCGGTGAACGCGCCCGTTAGCACGACCCTCATGACGCCGGATGAAGCCATCGGGGCGGGTGCGCTGGCGCTGTTCGGCGAAAAGTACGGCGACGAAGTACGGGTCGTGGCCATGGGTGGTGCCGTGAACGACGACGGCAAACGGGCAGCTTATTCGGTCGAGCTGTGCGGTGGCACCCATGTCCGGCGCACCGGAGATATAGGCCTGGTGAAGATCATCTCCGAGAGTGCGGTGTCTGCCGGCGTACGCCGGATCGAGGCGCTGACCGGCCCGGACGCGCGCGCTTATCTGGAAAACCAGGACCGGCTGCTGCGCGAGGCTGCCGAGGCCCTGCGGACCACACCGGATGCGGTGCCGGAACGAGTCGGGCAGCTCCTTGAGGAGCGCAAGAAGCTCGAGCGCGAACTGACGGAGACCCGCCGTAAGCTCGCCGCGGGCGCCGGCAACGGTGCGGGTGCGAGGGATGCCTCCAAGGATATTGGCGGCATCACATTCGCTGCCCGCGCGCTGAATGACGTCCCGCCGCGCGAGCTCAAGAGCCTGGTCGACGACATTAAGAATAGCATCGGCTCGGGCGTCGTTGCCGTCGCGGATGCCTATGACGGGAAGGGATCGATCGTCGTCGGCGTCACGTCCGATCTGATCAAGCGCTTCAGTGCCGTCGATCTGGTACGAATCGGCGTCGCGGAACTGGGCGGAAAAGGCGGTGGCGGCCGGCCGGATATGGCTCAGGGCGGCGGCCCTGACCCATCGAAAACCGAAGCCGCGCTGGCGGCGATCGAAGCGGCGCTGAACGACGAATTGTCGGCCTAACCGTGGGGGAGGAACATGCGCTTTGAAGGCACGAAGTCCTATGTCGCGACCGACGATCTGCAGATCGCGGTCAACGCGGCGATCACGCTGGAACGGCCGCTGCTCGTAAAGGGCGAGCCGGGCACCGGAAAGACGGTGCTCGCCCACGAGATCGCGGACGCGCTCGAGACGCCGCTGATCGAGTGGCACATCAAGTCCACGACCAAGGCCCAGCACGGGCTCTACGAGTATGACGCGGTAGCGCGGCTGCGCGACGGCCAGCTCGGCGACGAGCGCGTGCGCGATATATCCAACTACATCGTGCGCGGAAAGCTCTGGGAGGCGTTCGAAAGCGCCGAGCGGCCGGTGCTTCTGATCGACGAGATCGATAAGGCGGACATCGAATTCCCGAACGATCTCCTGCTCGAGCTCGACCGGATGGAGTTTCACGTCTACGAGACGAAGCAGTCGGTCGTGGCCAAGCATCGCCCGATCGTGATCATCACGTCCAACAACGAGAAGGAACTACCCGACGCGTTTCTGCGCCGGTGTTTCTTCCACTACATTGCGTTCCCCGATGCCGACACGATGACGCGGATCGTCGATGTTCATCACCCGAAGATCAAGAAACGGCTGCTGCGCGAGGCGCTGACGTCCTTCTATGACCTGCGTGAGGTGCCGGGCCTTAAGAAGAAGCCGTCAACATCGGAACTCCTCGACTGGCTCAAGCTACTGGTCGCCGAGGACATCGACCCCGAGGAGTTGCGCACCAACGATCCGGCGAAGCTGATCCCGCCGCTTTATGGCGCGCTGCTCAAGTCGGAGCAGGACGTGCAGCTCTTCGAGCGGTTGGCGTTTCTCAATCGTCGTGAACGCGCGGGTAACTGATCCGGCCGGCCATGTTCGCAGATTTCTTCCAGACGCTGCGAAGGGCCGAGATTCCGGTGTCGCTGCGCGAGTATTTGGATCTCCTGTCCGCTGTGGATCAGGGGCTCGCCCGCTTTAGCGTTGACGACTTCTACTATCTGTCGCGTTCCCTCCTAGTGAAGGACGAGCGGCACATCGACAAGTTCGATCAGGTGTTCGGCTATGTATTCCGCGGTCTCGAGCCGCCCGAGTTCGACGACGAGATGGCGGAGATCCCGGAAGAATGGCTGCGGAAGATGGGTGAGCTCGAGCTTAGCGACGAGGAAAAGGCCCAGATCGAGGCCATGGGCGGCTGGGAGAAGCTGATGGAGACCCTGCGCCAGCGCCTCGCGGAGCAGAAAGGGCGGCACCAGGGTGGAAAGAAGTGGATCGGCACCCAGGGCACATCGCCTTACGGCGCCCAGGGCTACAACCCGGAAGGCGTGCGGATCGACCAGGAAGGGAACCGCAACAATTCCGCCGTGAAGGTCTGGGACCGGCGCGAGTTCAAGGATCTCGACGGCGACGTGGAGATTGGCACGCGGAACATCAAGGTGGCGCTGCGCCGCCTGCGCCGTTTTGCCCGGGAGGGCGCCGCAGACGAACTGGATCTCGACGACACGATCAGCTCGACGGCCCGCAACGGCGGTTGGCTCGACATCAAGATGGTTCCGGAGCGGCACAACGCCGTGAAGGTGCTTTTAATGTTCGACGTGGGCGGCTCGATGGACCCCCATATCCGCATGTGCGAGGAGCTGTTCTCGGCCGCGCGGACCGAGTTCAAGCATCTCGAATACTTCTACTTCCACAACTGCGTCTATGAATCGCTCTGGCGCGAGAACCGCCGCCGGCGCGCCGGCGGAACCCCGACCTGGGACGTGCTCCATACTTATGCGTCGGACTACAAGCTCGTGCTGGTGGGCGACGCCACGATGAGCCCCTACGAGATCTCGCATCCCGGCGGGAGCGTCGAGCACTGGAACGAAGAAGCCGGCGAGACATGGCTCCGCAGGCTCGTGCGGACCTACCCGCACGTCGCTTGGCTCAATCCGATGTCGCAGGACCGCTGGCGCTACTTCCCATCGATCGGGATGGTCAGCAAGATTTTCGACGGGCGGATGTATCCGCTCACAATCGAGGGGCTCGACGACGCAATGCGCGGTTTGAGCCGAAAATAGTATTGATTGTCAAACACTTGAAAAAGTTTGGAATGGTTTTCGCACCACGTGTGCTTGTCGCGTTGTAACCGTCTGTGTTCACCAACGTCCCACCAGGAGACAAACCAATATCCATTATTCGTTCTCTCGCTGTCGCCGGCATCGTGTCCATCGCCCTCACGGGTGCTGTTCTGGCTCAGGCAACACCAATCCCCAGCAGTCCGCCAAGGGCCAGATGATGAGGGAAGAGGGGATTAAGAAGTAGCGTCTTTTTGCACATACCCCTTCACGCCGATTCCTAAGTTCGCTGGGTTTTCAACAATTCGTCACGTGAACAGGTAGTCCAGCCCTTTACAGCAGGGCCCGTTCGCAGCATACAGAAGCCCCGCGAAAGACCGTCCGCGATCCGCGCCCTGCGGTGTTGTGTCCGACGGTCGATCCACACCGACAGTTAGTGAAGAAGAGGCGAAAATGATCGATCTCATGTCCATCGCACGAACAGAGGCCGATGGTGGCGATCTGTTCGGAACTCTGGAGGCCCTCTACGAGCCCTCCGACGTCCGGCCCGATGGCTATCCGGATGCGGTGGTCTGGCAGGGCGGCGATTTTAGCAGTGGGGTGAACCCGGTCGGCCATTCCATGACCGATGCCTATGCGCTTTTGGGGACGGTTGCGGCGATCGATATCCTTGGTCTGCCCTTCTATGCGGTGCCCATGTGGTCCCAGTATCGCCACGATACAAAACTCGAATGTCTGGCTTGGTTCGGCAACCTGCCCAGCACCTCGATCAAGTGGTCGACGGCGGGCGACGCATATGTGAACGATGCCGACGGCTCACGCGTGGTTGTGATGGGTAAGTCGGGTAATGCGCCGCTGCGCACCCAGGCAGGTGTCTACTGCAATGTGCGCCCCTATGGTCCGGTCACCGTTGTACGCTGCATGCCGTGCCTGCCCTACTCGCAGAACCGCCCGCTTTTCAATGTTGACCCGGATACCGGCCTCGTACATTCGGAGATGAACTCGCCGGGCGTCCAGATGGCCTATGCCAACCGTCTATTTCTCAAGATCGTACACGAGAGCGGTAAACTCGGCCGTGTGGCGATGAAGCCGACTCAGGCCATGGAGGACGGAATCAATGCCGGCCTGCATGCTTGGATGCTGCAGGGCACTAAGTTCGAGGTCGGACGCAAATACGCCGTCGACCCCTATGAGGAGCATAAGGAGAATGTTGACCGGATCGTTGCCCTGCTGCCCGGTGACTTCAAGGACGGCATGGAGAATTGGGGCGGCCGGATCGAGCAGCATATCGCCGACACTAACTACGGCCTCCTGCTGTGGGACCTGATCGAGCAGCGCGACTGCGTCGTGTTGGCGACGGATCTAGACGGCGACCGGCTGACCGACCTGCTGGCCGACGTGTCCGATCCGCTGCGCGCCTACAGCAAGCGTGTTGCTGACCAGCTGGGTCAAGACGTCGACACCGTCGCGCTTTGGCGCGACATGGGCTACACGACCGGCAATGGCCGCGACATGACCTCGGTCATGCACCGGATGTCGGGCCCACCTATCCATGAGCAAACCCTTGGTTCGGCCGACGCGATGCTGCTGCGTCTCCTCGACGGCGACGAGTGGGTCGGCGGTACCAAGCAGCCCTACGACCCGCGCATCCACTTCGTCTTGATCCGCGATGCCTATATCGATGCGAACCCGGGCAACGACGAGCTAAAGAACTGGCTCGACGGGGTCCTGTATACGTTCGACCACGTCTATGCGGGCGACCGCCCGGGCTTCCTTGACGGTTATGCAAAGCTGAAAGAGGCAATCACCCCTTGGAGTACCTAGGGGTAGTCGGCCTCCAGCTGGGCGCGGCTATCGGTGTGCACCGCTAGCGCCGTAAGCGCGGCTTCCGCACTTTTAAAGAAGCTGATGAGCGCGGTGATCTCCGGCCGCGCATATCCGGTCTCTACCAGTTGCGAAAGCAGGTGCGCCAGGTGATCCCAGTGGCCATCAGGGTTGATCGCGACGATCGGCTTGTCGTGCAGTCCTAGTTGTCGCCAGGTGACAATCTCGAACAGCTCTTCGAGCGTGCCCAGCCCTCCGGGCAGGATGACGAAGGCATCGGCCAGTTCTGCCATGCGGGCCTTGCGTACATGCATGGTGGGCACTACTTCGAGCCGGGTAATCCCGCGGTGACCGTGCTCCCGATCCATTAGAAAGTCCGGAATGATCCCGTCAACCTCGCCGCCGCTGTCAAGCACAGCATCGGCGATGGCGCCCATAACACCGGCGCGGCCGCCGCCATAGACAAGGCGAATACCCTGCGCTGCCATCAACTGGCCCAGTTCACGCGCGATCCGGCGATGCGCTTCGGGCCCATTGTCGGACGAGCCGCAATAGACGCAAATGGAGGTAAGCGGTTCGTTGCTGGCCAATGCTTGAGTCCTGTCGATTGCGTTGAATCGGTTGGGGTAATACTTTGGTTATATAACAGAAACCTTGCGGGACAGGGCCTTTGAACCTTTCACTTCTGTTCGGCAGCGTTGGCGCTCTCGCGTTGGCCATGATCGCCGGTGTGTTTCTGTTCTTCCAGACGCCGGAACCGACCGCGCCGGGCGCAGAGACTGACATCAGCAAACCTGCACCTGAAACACCTGCGGCGGCGCCAACGGCGCTGGTTCGGCCCAGCTTCGACGTAGTACGCGTCGACAAGGACGGGAACGTCGTGATGGCCGGCCGCGCGATGCCCGGCTGCACCATTATCGTGCGTGATGGCGATGCGGAGGTGGGCCGCACCGGCGTCGATCGGTCGGGTGAATGGGTGCTGGTTCCCGAGGGTGTGCTGAGCCCCGGTGCGCGCGAGCTCACCCTTGTTGCCGAATGTGTGGGTTCGGAACCACTGACCGCGGACCGAGCCGTCGCGCTGATGGTGCCCGAGCCCGGCGGCGGCAATGCACTTGCGGTCGCGGTTCCGAATGCGGGTATCCGGGGTAAGATAGAGGTCCTGCAGCGCCCCGGTGCGCCGGCCGCCGTCGACCGGATCGATTTCGACGAGGCGGGCCGCACGAGGCTCTCGGGCGTCGCCGCGCCCAATGCGACGTTGCGCGTCTATCTTGACAACAAGCTGGTCGGCATCGCCGAGGCGGATGAGGATGGTAACTGGGAGTTGACGCTGCAACGCGAGATTGCCCTCGGTAACTATACGTTGCGCCTTGATCAGGTGCATGCGGACGGAACGGTGATCGCGCGTTCAGAGCTGCCCTTTGCACGCGTCGAGCCGCCGGCAGATGCTCCAGAGGGTAAGGTGATCATCATCCAGCCGGGCGAGCACCTTTGGGGCATCGCACGCAAGCGCTATGGCTCTGGCTTTCAGTTCACCCTTATCTACGAAGCCAACAAGGACCAGATTCGCGACCCGGATCTGATCTATCCTGGTCAAGTGTTTGTTATTCCGTCCGCCAATTAGCTGAGTTTCGGCGCTATTCGTTTGGCGCGCCGCGCGACGATGTTCTCGCGCAGCATCAACGCACTCGGTGTGATTATCAGGGTCAGGATCGTCGCGAAGCTGAGTCCGGCAACAATTGCGGTAGACAACTGCACCCACCACTGTGTGGACGGAGCGCCCTGGCTGATTTCGCGTGTCACGAAATCGATGTTGATCTGAAGCACCATGGGCAGCAGCCCCAGAACTGTTGTCACGGTTGTCAACAGCACTGGCCGGAGACGCTGCGCGCCCGTCATTAGGATCGCATCGAGCGGGTCCGCTACGTGTTTTCGCAACCGGTCGAAGGTGTCGATAAGCACGATGTTGTTGTTCACGACGATACCCGCTAGCGCGATCACGCCGATACCGCTCATGACGATTCCGAAGGGTTGGCCGACGATCAGCAGGCCCAGCAAAACGCCGACCGTGGACATGACGACAGCTGAAAGAATCAGGAAGGCGGAATAGAAGCTGTTGAACTGGGTGACGAGGATGATCGCCATCAGGAAAAGGGCCACGCCGAACGCCTTCTGCAAGAAGGCCTGGGCGGCCTTCTGCTCCTCGTCCTCGCCGCGGAACTCGACTTCTACACGCGGATCGATGTCCGCGTTGACGAGCCAGGCACGGATCTGCTGCACCATGTCGTCTGCGAGCACGCCGGGCTGAACGTCCGCACGTACGGTCATCACGCGGACCCCGTCCACCCGGCGCAATTGTCCGATACGGGGCTTTGCCTTTCGCTCGACAAAGTTGCTAATCGGCACAAGCCCTTCAGCCGTCTGTAGGCGTATCTTGTCGAGCTGGTCTATGGTCCGATCGTCATAGGGGTAGCGTGCGACGATATCGATCTCGTCGTCGCTGTCGTCAGGCCGATAGTCGGCGATTTTCATACCTTTGGTTACGAACTTGATGGCATTGCCGACCGTGGTGATGTCTGCGCCGAACTTAGCCGCTTCGGCCCGTTCGACATTGATCGCCCACTCGATCCCAGGGAGAGGCCGGCTGTCCTCGACGTCCTTGAGCCCTTTCAGCGTGTCTATAAAGGCGCGCACCTTCGCGACCTCGGTTTCCAACAGATTCGGTTCTCGAGAGCTGAGCTGAACCTGGATCGGTTTGCCGACCGGCGGCCCGGCCTCTTCCTTACGGGTTGCAACCAGAATGCCAGCGAGATCACCCGATCGCGCAATGATATCGGCGAGGATTACGTCGGCCGACCGGCGTAGATCCCAATCCGCGAACTCGACGCTGATTGTGCCGATCACGTCTTCGGCGACACCTTCCTTCCGCTGGTTCGGATTTCCGGACAGGGAATAGACGGAATCGAACTCGCCACGTTCGGCCTGAAGCTGCAGGATCCGGTCCTCAACCTCGCCGACGAGTGCGGCCTTCTCGGAGATCGAGAGATTGCCGCGAGCATGAATTTGGATTGCTGCCTGTTTCGGCTCGACATCGGGAAAAAACTCCACGCCCTTACCGAGAGCGCCATATAGAACCCAAGACCCGATCAGGGTCGCGAATGCTAGGGACAGGATGATTACCGGATGGCGTAGCGCGGCACGCAGGATACCCACATACCTCGCGGTGATACCGGTGAGGGCCGCCAAGTCGATGATGCTGTCGCCGCCGTTCGTGCTGTTGGTTGCGCCGGTGGAAGATAGGGGGCTGGCGAGATTTCGGTCGACGATGGAGGCGAGCTGGCTGCCAATCCAGAAGCCGCCGATGAGGCCCATCGCACCGAAAGCCAGCGCGGCCACCGGGCGAGCATAGGCGGGTACGGCGCTATCGCCAAATAGCCCGGACAAAACAGCCATGATGATCGAGATCGCGATGATTGCGCCTAGGGTGGCGGCGCCGATGCGTATCACAATACGCGCGACCACTGCGAAGTTAGCGCCGAGTACCGGTACGAAGAGAAGTGCCATGGCCAGCGACGCGGTCAGGGTCGCGACGAGCGTGATTGGCAGGAACTTCATGAACTCGCCGGAGATGCCGGGCCAGAATAGTAGGGGGGCGAAGGCAGCCAGCGTGGTTGCAGTCGACGCGATGATCGGCCATGCCATGCGCTTGGCCGCCAAGCCGTACGCGTGTTCTGGCGGTTCGCCCTCGCGCAGCTTTCGGTCGGCATATTCCGTCACAACTATGGCGCCGTCAACGAGCATACCCACCGCGAGGATCAGCGAGAAGAGAACGACGATGTTGACGGTCAGGCCCAGTGCGTTGATGACGAGAATCGCGGTGAGAAAGGAGCCGGGAATGGCGATCGCTACGAGAATGCCCGAGCGCAGTCCGAGCGCGCCGACGATAGCGATCATCACTAGGAGCACCGCACTCAGCACATTGTTCTGCAGCTCGGCCAGCATGGTGCCGACCTGAATAGAGCGGTCTTGTGAGAAGTTGATCTTCACGCTGTCCGGCCATTTGGAGCTTTCGGACAATACGACGCCGCGTACTTGTTCGATCGTCTCAATGATGTTCGATCCCGTCCGCTTCGAGATTTCGAGCGATAAGGCCGGCTGGCCGTCTACCCGTGCGATAGTTTCTTTGTCACGGAATGTGCGGCGGACCGAGGCCAAGTCCCGAATTATGACCTTGGCGTTGTCATTGACTTTCACCGGTAGGTTTAGAATGTCGTCTGCATTTTTGATCAGCCCGGGGACCTTGACCGCGAAGCTTCCCTTGCCGTTGTCGATCACCCCCGCGGCGACCAGCTGGTTGGAGCGTGACAGCAGCGAGAGTAGCTCGGCGGGGTCAACGCCGTAGCTTTCGAGTAGCTGCGGCTCTACGACGATCTCCACGAGCTCGTCGCGGTCGCCACCGATGTTTACCTCGAGCACTTGGGGGATACCCTCGATGGCGTCCTGCAGATCCCTTGCGAGACGCATTAGGGTGCGCTCGGGCACATCGCCCGATAGGGTCACTACGAGGACGGGGAACAGGCTGAGATTAACCTCGTTGACGGTCGGTTCATCCGTGTCATCTGGTAGTTCGCTTCGGATCCGATCCACCTTCTTGCGGACATCGTCTATCGCGGTGTCCGGATTGAAGCCGGCCTCGAATTCGAGCACCACATTGCCGCCGCCTAGATAGGAGGTCGCGCGCAACTCCTTGACCCCCTCGATCGAGCGCATCTCGGCTTCCATCGGGCGCACAAGGAGACGCTCGGCATCCTCGGGCGAGATGCCCTCATGATGCATCGAGACATAGATGATCGGAATGTTGACGTCGGGCTGGGCCTCTTTTGGGATGGCGCCGAACGAGAATGCGCCGGTGATCAGCAGCAGAACTAGGGTCGCCAGAACGGTCCGGGAACGGTTGAGCCCGGCGTCGATCAGGCTCATGTGCTGTCCGACCCGAGGATCTGCGCACGCCCGAGTACGGGCTTCACCCGCTGTCCGTCGAACACTAATTCTTGGCCAACCGTGATCAGTCGGATGCTGCGCGGCAGGCCACCGAGCCAGATTCCATCTGGTTCGTCGGCAATTATTTCGACCGGGCGGAAAGCGACAATATTATCGGGCGTTACCACCTTGACGCCGACGACGCCATCATCGTTCAGGGTCAGCGTGGATGGCGTCACTAAATGGGCGTCCACCTCGCTCACCGGAATTTTGAGTTCGGCCGTGATGCCGTCCCGGATCGTGCCGTTGGGATTGGGAATCTCAAGCTCGACCCGGTAGGTCCGGGTAGCGGGGTCCGCTACTGTTGCGACGAAGCGGATGACGCCGTCCCGCTCGCTACCATCGATCAGCTGCGCGATGCCGGCCATACCTTCATACAGGCTGTTAATTTGGCGCTCACTGACATTACCGACGACGAGAATGGGATCCAGGTCGACGACTGTGACCGCAATGTCGCCGACGCGCACATAGTCGCCCAGCTCGACATGCCCGGAATCGATCAGTCCGGCGAAGGGCGCGCGGAACGTTGTGCGGGCGATACCAATCTTCATCTGCTCGACCACTGCGCGTGCCGCGTCGAGACGTGCCTGGGAGGCCGCCACCTCTGTCTCGGAACGGAAGCCCTTCTTCTTTAGTGCGTTGGCCGCGTCGAATTCGAGCTGGCGCTGGAGTAACTTTGCCTTGGCCTCGGCCAGTTTCGCCGCACGGTCGTCGATCCGCAGACGGGCGATGGGCGCTCCCTTTGCGACATTGTCGCCACGCTGGCGCAGCAATTCACGGACCTGACCATCGGTCTCGGCGCGAATCTCGACCGTGCGCGAGGCCTGGGTGCGGCCGGTCACGTCTACCCGCTCGACCCGCATAACCGCCTCGAGGTCGGCCACGCGGACCTGCATCGGTTCGCGAGCGCGCGCGCCGTCAGTCGCGGCAGGAGCGCCGTCGGCGACCGGCCCGGCGCCATCGCTGCTGAATTGTCCCGAGACGACCCAGCCAATAGCAATAATCGCGAGAACGAGGGCGGTGATGATGGAGTTGCGCATGGCCTGCTGCCTGGCCGAGTGGTTTCCGGGAATGGCTGGCTGGGGGAGAAGGATTCGAACCCTCACTAGCGGAGTCAGAGTCCGCTGTCCTACCATTAGACGATCCCCCAATGGCCATGTGGGCGCGGTCTTTACCACAACTGTGTCGGCGTGTGTAGATGGTCACCATGGCAGAAGAAAATTATCGACTGATCGATACGAGCGAACGTATGAAAGCATGGCGCTCGGTGCCTTGGGTGGCCACCGGCGCTCTCGGATCTAAGGTGACCTCGACTGTCCGAACGTGCTGCGCGGGCTGTTTGCCCAAAGCCTATGAGGCACGGAAAACCGAGGACTCTGGCAAGGCTTCCTGATCGCGCGACCGCCGTGTAGATTCAGACATTCCGGGGTCGCTACGGCCCCGCCGAGGAGATCCGGGTGGCATCGAGACGCACCAGACAGGATGGTTCAAACGGACGGGCGCGCCGCGACGGGCGTTGGCGGCATGTCTATGGTGCCCTCGACCTGGGGACTAACAATTGTCGGCTGCTCGTCGCCCGGCCCAACCGCTCCAGTTTCCGGGTGATCGACGCGTTCTCTCGGACCGTCCGGCTCGGCGAGGGGCTGGGCAACGTGAACAGCCTGTCCGAACCGGCGATGGGCCGCACGATCGAGGCCTTGCGCCTCTGCCGGTCAAAGATCGAACGCAATGGGGTCACTCGGCTGCGTGCCGTAGCAACCGAGGCCTGCCGGCGGGCCGACAACGGTATGAGCTTCATCGCAAGGGCGCGCGAGGAGGCCCGGATCGACCTCGAGGTAATCGCGCCAGAGGAGGAGGCCGAACTGGCCCTGATCGGTTGCTCGACCCTCTACGACCCGCCTCAGGGCGGCCGTTCCTTCGCGCTGCTGTTCGATATTGGCGGCGGCAGTACCCAGATCATGTGGATACGGCTGCACCATGCGGGCGCCATGCCTGACGCCGTAGATGCTGAGATCATCGACTGCATCTCGGTGCCCTGCGGCGTCGTCACGTTAAGCGAGCGTTTCGGTTGCGGCGAGGATGGGGACGGCCGCGCGTCGCCGGAGCTCTACGGCCGAATCTGCGGGCATGTGCGAACGTTGCTCGCTACGTTCGACGCGCGCCACGATATTTCGTCTCATGTGCGAGATGGCAGGGTGCAGATGGTTGGCACCTCGGGGACGGTCACGACCCTGACTGGTGTTTTTCTGGACCTACCGCGCTACAACCGCGACCGGGTGGACGGTCGCCAACTCGACTTCACGGAGCTTGGCTCGGCGCGCGATCACCTGCTCGCGCTCGATCGCCGCGACCGAGCCGCGCATCCGTGCGTCGGGCCCGAGCGCGCCGATCTCGTCTTGTCCGGCTGCGCAGTGCTAGATGCAATCTGCGGCCTGTGGCCTGTTGGAAGATTGCGCGTAGCCGATCGCGGCCTGCGCGAGGGGATCCTCCACGGCCTGATGCGAACGGCCGATCGCGAATCCCTGCCGGCCGAGACCTGAGCTGTTCTGTGGCGCGCGGGCGCAAGTCATCAGGCGACGACGGATCGCGCATGCGCTTCGAACGGGTGCGGTCCGCGCGCGGGCGCCGACTATCCTCGACCCGCTGGCTGCAGCGCCAGTTGAATGACCCTTATGTGCAGGCGGCCAAGCGCGACGGCTATCGTTCCCGTGCGGCCTACAAGCTGCTGCAGATCGACGATCGGTTTGAACTCCTCAAGCTGGGGTGCCGGGTCGTCGACCTAGGTGCGGCGCCAGGAGGCTGGACGCAGGTAGCTGTCAACCGGGTGCAGTCGATGGATGGCCATCCCTCGGTAGTCGCCATCGACATCCTAGAGATGGAGCCGCTGCCCGGTGCGGATATCCTGCTCGGCGATATCGAGGACGAGGCAGCGGTGGCGAGGTTGTGCGCTGCCATCGGGTCACCGGCGGACCTCGTGTTGTCGGATATGGCGGTGGCGACCACGGGGCATGCCTCCACGGACCATCTGCGAACCCTAGCGCTCGCAGAGGCAGCCTTCCTGTTCGCCTGCGAGGTGCTGACCCCGGGCGGCGGCTTCGTCACTAAGGTGTTTCAAGGGGCCGACGAGCCCGCGCTCTTCGATGCGATGACGCAGAAGTTCGGCTCGGTCCGACGTTTCAAGCCCAAGGCGAGCCGTAGCGACTCGGTGGAGATGTTTCTCATAGGCATGGGCTTCAAGGACCCCGAATAACCAAGCTTTTTCTTTCCACCGGACGAATCCTTGTCCTGCCACGCGGCTTGTGTATATAAGCGGCGTCAACTCTCGATTCCGCTGGGGCTGGGTTGGCATGGAAATCCATGATGCACTGACGTTTGACGATGTTCTACTCGAACCGGCAGAATCGCGCGTTCTGCCGTCCGACGCAGACACCGCCACGCAATTGACGAAGAGCATTCGGCTGGGCATCCCGCTCCTGTCGGCGGCAATGGATACGGTCACCGAGGCCGAGATGGCGATTGCGCTCGCCCAAGCTGGTGGACTCGGGGTGGTACACAAGAATCTCGAACCCGAGGAGCAGGCCAACGAGGTTCGTAAGGTCAAGCGGTTTGAGGCCGGCATGGTGGTCAATCCGATCACGATTCATCCCGACCAGCCGCTGGTCGATGCGCTGGCGATCATGGACGAGGAATCGATTTCCGGCATCCCCGTGGTGGCCCGCGACGGTGGGAAGCTGGTTGGTATCGTCACCAACAGGGACGTCCGCTTCGCCAGCGATCCCTCGCAGCCCATAAAAGAACTGATGACCGAGCAGCTCGTGACGGTCGGCCAGGGCGTCGAGATGGAGACTGCCAAGCATCTTCTGCATCAGCACCGGATCGAGAAACTTCTGGTAGTTGACGAGGATGGCCACTGCGTTGGCCTGATCACCGTGAAGGACATCGAGAAAGCCAAGGCTTATCCCGATGCCTGCAAGGACGAGCAGGGCCGTTTGCGCGTCGCCGCCGCCACCGGTACCGGCGACGCCGGCTTCGAGCGGGCCGAAGCGCTGCTGGATGCGGGCGTCGACGTGATCGTGGTAGACACCGCGCACGGCCATTCACGCGGCGTGCTCGACCAGATTTCCCGGATCAAGCGGCTCAGCAACCAGGCTCAGATCATCGGCGGCAACATCGCGACGGCCGAGGCGGCCGAGGCGCTGATCGATGCCGGCGCGGACGCGCTCAAGGTTGGAATCGGTCCCGGCTCGATCTGCACCACCCGCGTGGTGGCCGGTGTGGGCGTACCCCAGCTGACGGCGATCGAGAAGGTCGCTGGTGTCGCGCACAAGACCGGGGTGCCGGTTATCGCGGACGGCGGCATAAAGTATTCGGGCGACCTAGCCAAGGCCATCGCTGCGGGTGCCGACTGCGCCATGATCGGCTCGCTACTGGCTGGCACCGATGAAGCCCCCGGCGAAGTGTTCCTCTATGAGGGCCGGTCTTATAAGTCCTACCGCGGCATGGGCTCGTTGGGTGCCATGGCGCGCGGGTCGGCTGACAGGTACTTTCAGGCCGAGGTCGCCGACACCCTCAAGCTGGTGCCTGAGGGCATCGAGGGACAGGTCGCCTATAAGGGGCCGGCGCTGACCGTCGTGCACCAGCTCGTCGGCGGGCTGCGCGCGGCCATGGGCTATACTGGTAACGCCAACCTACCGGAAATGCAGAACAGATGCCGTTTCCTGCGCCTGACCAATGCGGGGCTGCGCGAGAGCCACGTGCATGACGTCACGATCACGCGCGAGGCACCGAACTACCGGCAGAATGCCTGACTCGGATCGTTACCGGGACCCGAGGAGATGACGCCCGCCGCGCGTGTCGCCGCTGCCATCGAAATATTGACCGAAATCGAACGCAACGACGCGCCCGCGGACACCGTGCTGGTAGAATGGTTCCGCCGCCATCGCTTCGCCGGCTCGGGAGACCGCCGCGCGATTCGCGAGAGCGTATACGCGGACCTTCGGGACGGGGCATTGCGGCGCTGGCTAGTCGCTAACGCCGGCGGTGATCCAGAGAGCCCTCGGCTGCGCATGATCGCGGCGCTCTCACGCGAGCATCCTGATGCGCTGGACGGCGTCTTCTCCGGAGATGGCTATGCACCGCCGTTATTAGACGATTTCGAACGCGCGGTCTCGGACGGGACAGCACAGGCGGATGCGGCTGCCGCGCCGGATCATGTGGCCGCTAATTGCCCGGCCCATCTGTATGCGTTGTTCGCCGAACAGTGGGGCACACAAGCGAGAGATGAGCTCGCCGCCATGAACCGGACCGCCCCGGTCGACCTGCGCGTAAACACGCTGAACGCGGACCGCGCAGACGCGCGTGCGCGGTTGGCGGCCGATGGCTACAAGGCGGATGTCACGCCGTTCAGCCCGTCTGGCCTGCGCAGCCACGCACGTGGGGACTTCAGGCAGCTCGGTGCCTTTCGAGCTGGCATGATCGAGCCTCAGGATGAATCCAGCCAGCTGGTTTCGATGCTGGTTGATGCCGCGCCGGGCCAGAATGTTGTCGATTACTGCGCCGGTGCGGGCGGGAAAGCGCTGGCGCTCGCCGCGGCAACCAATAATCAGGCTGAGATCCTCGCCTGCGACGTCTCCCGGTTGCGGCTGGATCGGATCGCCGGTCGCGCCGCACGCTTGGGGGTAACGTCGGTGGCTATTCGCGAAGTCCCGGCCGACGCTGCGCCAACTGACCTGGTGGGGAGGGCGGACCGGGTGCTGATCGACGCGCCCTGTTCTGGTACCGGAACGTGGCGGCGCAGCCCGGATCTGCGCTGGCGGACCCGGCCCGGGACGGTGGCTGACTATCAGGACATGCAGGATGGCCTGCTCGACTCCGCCGCTGGCCTAGTGAAGCCGGGTGGACGAATCGTCTATGCGGTGTGCTCGGTGCTCGAAGGCGAAGGCCGCAGCCGCGTAGACGCCTTCCTAGCGCGGCATCCAAGGTTCGCGCGCCGCCTCGTCGGCGACGTGCTGGGAACCGATCTCGCGGCGCGGCTTGATCTCTCGGACGATCTTGTCCTGACGCCGCACCGGCACGGGACCGACGGTATGTATGCCGCGGTTCTGGTGCGGACGGACTGATTGCGTAATGTCGGGTGTACGGCCTGTGGATGAAGCCGACCAGCGCTAGTGCGGGGCGGAATCGAATCGGCTAAATACCCTCATGGCCTCGTTGCTTCCCATCTCCGAAAAAATCCTCATCATCGACTTCGGCTCGCAGGTAACGCAGTTGATCGCGCGGCGCGTCCGCGAGGCCGGCGTCTACAGCGAAATCCACCCCTGCTTCCGAGTCGACCGGGCCTTCGTTGAGAAATTCGATCCCAGAGCCATTATCCTGTCGGGTGGCCCCGCCAGCGTCATGGCCGAGGGTGCGCCGACTGTGGATCCCGTCGTGTTCGAGTGCGGCCTCCCGGTACTGGGCATTTGCTACGGCGAGCAGCTCATGTGCCATATGCTAGGGGGCACTGTCGAGGATTCCGACCATCAGGAGTTTGGCCGCGCTATCCTCGAGGTGATTGACCATTGTGGCCTGTTCCACCGGGTCTGGCTGCCAGGTACGGTGCCTGAGGTCTGGATGTCGCACGGCGACCGTGTGACGGCGCTGCCCGAGGGATTCCGTGTGGTTGCCACCAGCCGCGGTGCGCCGTTTGCGGCTATCGCTGACGATGACCGTAAGTTCTACGGCTTCCAGTTTCATCCCGAGGTGGTGCACACTCAGGGCGGTGCGCGCCTGCTGTCGAATTTTGTCCACCATGTGGCGGGCTGCCGCGGTGACTGGACAATGGCGGCTTTCCGTACGGCCGAGATTGAGAAGATTCGCGAGCAGGTCCGCGACGGTACTGTGATCTGCGGGCTCTCCGGCGGCGTTGACAGCTCGGTCGCGGCGGTGCTGATCCACGAGGCGATCGGCGACCAGTTGAACTGTATCTTCGTCGATCACGGCCTGCTCCGTGCTGGCGAAGTTGAGGAGGTCGAGCAGGTCTTTCGCGACCGGTTCAACATCTCTCTATTGGTGCGCGACGCGAAGAACATGTTCCTCGACCAGCTTCAGGGGGTCTCAGATCCGGAGACCAAGCGCAAGATCATCGGCGGCACCTTCATCGACGTTTTTGAGGAGGAGGCGGCAAAGATTGGCGGCGCGGACTTCCTCGCTCAGGGCACGCTCTATCCCGACGTGATCGAATCGGTCAGTCCGTTCGGTGGGCCGAGCGCGACAATCAAGTCGCACCACAATGTTGGCGGTTTGCCCGAGCGGATGAATATGGAGCTAGTAGAGCCGCTTCGCGAGCTATTCAAGGATGAGGTCCGCGACCTAGGACGCGAACTGGGCATTCCTCATGAGATCGTCGGTCGCCACCCGTTCCCGGGGCCTGGTCTGGCGATCCGGATGCCGGGCGACTTCGATCGGGAGAAGCTGGAGATTCTGCGCCAGGCCGACGCGATCTATCTCGAAGAAATCCGCAAGGCAGGCCTATATGATTCAATCTGGCAGGCATTCGCCGTACTGCTTCCGGTGCGTACTGTGGGGGTCATGGGCGATGCGCGTACTTACGACCATGTCTGCGCGTTGCGCGCCGTGACGTCGACCGACGGCATGACTGCCGATAGCTATCCGTTCGAGCACGCTTTCGTTGCCGGCGTGGCCACGCGCATCATCAACGAGGTGCGTGGCATCAACCGGGTCGTCTACGATGTGACATCGAAGCCGCCGGGCACGATCGAGTGGGAGTAGTTCTTCGCTTATGAATAGATCTGAAAAATCGTACAAAAAAAATTCTTCGAAAGTTGATGGTGTTCAACATCTGGCAGAACTAGAAAGTCAGAGAGAGGATAACGATTTAAACCTTCAACGTTTGAACACTGCGTTATCCAATGAAAACAGTCAGCTAAAGCAAACAATAGGTCTTATGAGAGAGGAAATCGAGAAGAGCTCTCACAACAGTGAGGAAATTGTTCAGCGTTCAGTGGCGACTGCTACCGACGAAATCCGAGAATTAAGAGATACAATAGTGAGCCTGAGGGCGGCTCTTGACGAGAAAGATCACCAAAAAAGTATAGCTATTCAGGGTATCACGCAAAAATTTTCGGACGATATTGATCAATTTAAACAAACTATTCTGAGTCTTCGTGATGAATTGGAAAGGCATAAAGCGGATGCGCAAGATCAAGCTCAGCGGATAAAAACTGAACACAAAAGGGAGCTGGAAATCCTTCAAAGCACAATCGCTAGACTTCGACAAAAATACGACAGTCGATTCACATCCTGACGTCACCGGAAAGAACGCTTGTCCAAATGAATAAAACTCCTCAGCCTCAAGAAAGCAACCTGGCAAATCTCCGCCGTCAGCTAGACAGGACAGAGGCGCGACTCCGGCGCGCAGAAAAGACTCTCATGATTTGCGAACGGGTTGCAGATAAGGAGAGCCTAACCGAGATACTTTGGCTATTAGTTGATTTAACAGTTAGAGAGTTGGGTGCGGAGCGGGGAAGCCTTTTTCTGAACGACAGGTCAACTGGCGAATTTTACTCCCGCATAGCTCAAGGCGATCTTACGCGGGAAATTCGTTTTCTCAACACTACAGGTATTGTGGGTGCGGTTTTTCAATCGGGTGTTGGTGCGATAATCCACAAACCCTACGAAGATGAACGGTTTAACTCACAGATTGACGAGCAAACCGGTTATGTCACAAAAAATATCTTGTGTGCGCCTATCTTTGGTGCCCGTCGTGAAGTAATCGGCGTTATCCAAATTTTGAATAAGAATAAGGGCCGGTTCAAAAAGGCCGACCTTGAGATACTAGAAACGATTTGTAGGCAGGCGGCGGTCTCTCTGCAGAATGCGCAGCGTATAGAAGCGATGGAGCGCTCGCGCGATAAGGAAATCAAATTTCTTGATATCGTATCAGATGTTACCGCCGAAATTCAGTTGGCAAATCTCCTGCAAAAAGTAATGCAGGAGGCTTGCCACATGCTTAACGCAGACCGCGCGACTTTGTTCTTAAATGATACCAAGAGCGATGAGTTGTTTTCTCGGGTTGCGATGGGGGATGGTTTAGGCGAGATACGGCTTCCGAATACCGCTGGGATAGCTGGTGCAGTTTTTCAATCAAGGAAAACTATTAATATACCGCACGCTTACGCGGACCTACGGTTTAACCCTAGTTTTGATCGACAAACCGGTTATTTCACTAATTCAATTCTTTGTGTTCCTGTTACGAATAAAGACGGAGATTGTATCGGCTGCACGCAGGTCCTCAATAAGATGGGAGGACCATTCACTGATGAAGATGAGGCTCGACTGAAAGCATTTACTCAGCAAGTCTCAATTGCACTCGAGAATGCAAAGTTATTTGAGGATGTTTCAAAAGAACGTGCATATAACCATAGCATGTTAACAAGTATGTCGAATGCGGTTATTACAATCGACGCCGATGGTGAAATTAGAACCTGTAACAAGGCGGGGTTGGAAATACTATGTGTTTCCTCAAGTGAAATAATAGGTACTAACGCAAAAAAATTTTTTTCAATCAGAAATCCACTAATTTCCGAAAAAATAGATATTTGTGAAGAGCATAGAAGTAGTGAGATGTTGGTTGATATTGAATTTTCTGCTGTGGGTGACGGAAATATCATTTCCGGAAATATAAATTTTCTGCCGCTTATGAATCAGGACCCCGATGGAAGAATGGACCAAGTGGATGATTACCTCGGAACGCTGGTGATGATCGAAGATATCTCCGACGAAAAACGCATGAAGTCGACAATGTCCCGTTACATAGACCCTGGAATCGCTGATAAATTAATGAACGAAGAGAATGATATCATGGGAGGGCAGGAAACAGTTGCTACCCTTCTTTTTTCTGATGTTAGGGGGTTTACAACGATTACAGAGGCGCTGGGAGCTCAAGGGACCGTCTCTCTGCTAAATGAGTACTTCGATATTATGGTTGAGGCCATTTCAGAACAGGAAGGGATGGTCGACAAATTTATCGGCGACGCGATTATGGCTGGGTTCGGCGTGCCCATGTCTCATGAGGATGATGAGGATCGAGCAGTGCGCGCCGCCATCAATATGATAAAAAGGTTACGGGAATGGAACGTTCAAAGAGAACTCGAAGGTAACTTACCTGTCGATATGGGTATCGGTTTGAACACGGATAGTGTCGTTTCAGGCAATATCGGATCGTCGAAGAGAATGGATTATACGATGATCGGAGATGGTGTGAACTTGGCTGCACGCCTCGAAAGTGCGTGTAAAGCTTACGCGGCGCGTATTCTTATTAGTGAGTTTACTTATCAGAACCTAAAAGGAACTTATCAGGCTAGGCATGTTGATGAGGTAATCGTTAAAGGAAAGACGAAACCGGTCGGCGTTTATGAAATCTTGGATTTTCATAGCCCCGAGAGTTTTCCCAATTTGATGGAGGTGGTCGGTCATTTCAAAGAGGGGCGGAAACATTTCGTTGATGGAAGCTGGGATCAAGCAATCAAATCATTCAAAAAATCTCTATCGGCTAACAAAAATGACAAACTTTCGTCAATTTATGTAGACCGTTGCCGAGCGCTCAAATCGAACCCGCCAAAAAATTGGGATGGTATTTGGAAGTTTGAATCAAAATAAAAGTGCTAACCAAAGGTGATAAACCTGTGGCTGAGCGGGTGAGGCTGGCGCTGTGTTCAATTTATCAACCCGGTAAACGATTGAGGTCTACGAAGATGCTTTTGCGAATCTATTTTCTTTTGCTTCCCGTCACTTTAGTTGTAGCTGCAGGGTGCGTGCCGATGGTGATCGCGGAGAATGCATTAAACCGAGGACATACGCAGCCCATTATATCCAGTGAGGACCGGTCAATAGCAAGGGATCTCGAGGTATACAAAACTCTGAATCATAACAGCTTTCTGCCTGTGAAGGCATCAATTTCAGGCGATAAGATGATTGTCCCGTACGGCGCATATTTCATGACAAGATTGGCGATCGAGTTGAAAGATAAGAATATTCGTGCGCTTACGCTAGATAATGCTAGTTTGGTTTGTAATGACGATAGTTGGATCACGCCAAAGCGGCAATGTACCTTCCGCGGAAAAATAAGTTTTAAAATTGAAGATGATTCCTATGTCAAATACTTTGAATATCAAAATATAAAAATTGGACCTTCCTCTATACAACAATCTTATACGGTCGAACAGCTTAAGTATTTTTTGAAAGAACATATTTTTGAGATTGCACAGGGAATACCGGCGCTTACGGAAAAATAAAGATTCACAAATAAACTCAAGAATCTTGAGTGAGAATAATGGATCAAATCCGAAGGTAAAAAGGCAGGAAAATCGATGTTACCGTCCACAGTGCGTAGGCCCGGAAAAAAAGATAGGGATGGCTCTTGGAGCGAAACTCGAGATGGCATGCGGATCGACTGGGATTTGCCGATCACGATGGAGGATGGGACGGTGCTGCGTGCCGATGTCTTCCGGCCGAAGAAACAAGGCAAATACCCGGTCATCATGACTATGGGGCCATATGCCAAGGGACTTGCTTGGCAGGATGAGCTTTACGCGACGACCTGGAATTTGTTCACCGGCGATCATCCCGACGCCATCGAGGGCTCGACGAACAAGTATCAGAGCTGGGAGACGGTGGACCCCGAACAATGGGTGCCCGATGGCTATGCTTGCGTCCGCGTTGACAGCCGCGGTGCGGGACGTTCCGAGGGCTATATGGATCCCTGGTCGCCGCAGGAAAGCGAAGACTATGTCGCATGTATTGAGTGGGCGGGCACGCAAGACTGGTCGAACGGCAAGGTCGGGCTCAACGGCATCTCCTATTACGGTATGAATCAGTGGTGGGTGGCCGAGCGCCAACCCAAACACTTGGCGGCGATGTGTGCTTGGGAGGCAGCCAACGACTACTATCGCGAGTTTGCGCGGCACGGTGGCATCCTCTGCACCTTCATTAAGAATTGGTACGACATGCAGGTTCAGCCCGTGCAATACGGCGTTGGCACCAAGGGCTACCGGAGTTGGGTGCATGGCGACCCGGTTGCCGGTCCGCCGACCCTTTCAGCCGCCGATCTGAAGCACAACCGCACCGACATGGATCGCGATATCCTGCGCCGGGAGATGGAAGACGACTGGTATCGCGCGCGTCGCCCGGATTTCGGGAAGATCAAGGTGCCGCTCCTGTCCCCGGCCAGCTGGGGCGGGCAGGGGCTGCATCCGCGGGGTAACTACGAGGGTTTCTACCAAGCAGGGTCAAAGGAAAAATGGCTAGAGTGCCATGGACTTGAGCACTGGACAGAGTTTTACACGCCCTATGGCGTGGCACTGCAGAAACAGTTTTTTGCCCATTACCTGAAGGGGGAAAAGAACGGCTGGGACAAGAGGCCGCCGGTGCTCCTCAAGGTTCGTCATGTGGGCGAGAAGTTTGTCGAGCGCACGGAAAACGAGTGGCCGATCAAGCGTACGAAATGGAAGAAGCTCTATCTCGATCCCGCGCATATGAGCCTGGAGCCGAAGGCGCCGACCAGGCGCGGCAAGATCACCTATGAAGGCATGGGCGACGGGGTGACCTTCTTCCTGCCGCCGATGGATAAAGACACCGAGATCACCGGCCCACTAGCCTCAAAGCTGTTCGTCTCCTCGGCGACCAAGGATGCTGACCTGTTTCTGGTAGTTCGGCTGTTCTCGCCTGATATGAAGGAGGTCACCTTTAAGGGGACGGTAGATCCGCATACGCCGATCGCGCAGGGCTGGTTGCGGGCGTCCCATCGCAAGCTAGATCCGAAGATGTCGAAGCCCTGGCGGCCCTGGCACAGCCATGACAATAAACAGCCGCTGACGCCGGGGCGGATCTATGAGCTAGACATAGAGATTTGGCCTACCTGCATTGTGGTTCCCGCGGGTTATCGTCTGGCTCTGTCGGTGCGCGGCAAGGATTACGAATATTCCGGCGGGGCCCTTGAGCTCTCGAACTTCGCGCATCCGCTGAACGGGTGCGGTCCGTTCCTACATGACGATCCCCGCGACCGGCCGAAGAAGATATTCGGTGGTGACGTGACATTGCATACCGGGCCGAAGCATCAGAGCTATGTGATGCTGCCGGTGATCCCGCCGAAGGAGGGCTCGAAGAGAAGGAAGTGAACTCACGGAATTCGCTGGCGGGCGGCCCACAACGATGACCGAGATTAACGAACACGGCCTCCCCATCGGCCCCGTTGTCTCGGACTGGACGCCGCCGCCATGGCCGGCGCTGAAGGTGGCCTTTGAGACTTGGCTCGACGACGCCAACTTCGATCCGGAACGAAACCAATGCCAGCGCCTATCGGCCCTGACCGCGCATATGCTGTTCGCCCGCGACCCGGCGGTTGACCAAGGCGGCGCGACGGGCTGAGTTAGTGGCCAGGCGCGAACAGGGGGACCAGATGGCGCAGGAAGAACCCGATTACAAGGTCACGGCGGGCCGGCCCGATACGTCGACGCGCGCCGGCCGCTTGAAGATGCTCTACCCTACCATCGGGGATTTGCGTGCGCGGGCGCGCAAGCGGGTACCGCGTTTCGCCTTCGACTATGTGGATGGTGCTGCAGGGGCGGACGAACCGAACCGCAAGGGGAATGCCGCCGCGCTCGACGGGATCGAAATACTGCCACGCTACGGGGTCGAGAACTACCGGGCCGACACCTCGGTCGAGCTGTTCGGCAAGCGCTACTCGGGGCCGCTGGCCATCGCGCCCATGGGGCTTCCGGGGCTAGTGCTGCCCGGCGGCGAGAAGGTCTTTGCCCGCACCGCCGCCGCGAACGAGATTCCCTTCACGCTTGGCAGCTCTGCGCTGGCGACGGTCGAGGAGGTGGCGGAGTTGGCGGAGGGCTTTGCCTGGTTTCAGATTTACCGGATGCCGCGCGACGATCTCGCCATCAACATGGACTGGATCGAACGGGCGACCGCTGCCGAAGTGGCCGCGCTGGTGGTGACCATCGACGTGCCGGCGCGCACCAAGCGTCCGCGCGAGCTGCGCAACCGGCTGGTGCTGCCCTACCGGATCGGCCTGCGCACGATCGCCGACGTCGTCACCCGCCCGGCCTGGCTGCGCGCGTACTTAAGGCACGGCCAGAATTTGTTCGCCAACATGCAGAAATATGTCGACGACAACCCGACCGCCGCCGAGGCGGCGGAATTCGCACGCGGGGAGGGCGGCGGCTCGTTCACTTGGGACGAGATTGCCCGCTTCCGCGACGCCTGGAAGGGGCCGCTGATCGTCAAGGGCATCCTGCACCCCGGTGACGCGGAGAAGGCGGTGGCGCTCGGCGTCGACGGTATTGTAGTGTCGAACCATGGCGGGCGTCAGCTCGAGGCTGCACCGGCGTCGGTGGACATGCTGCCGGTGATCGTCTCGGCGGCTGGCGGGCGGACGGAGATCCTGTTCGACGGGGGCATTCGCAGCGGTGTGGACCTGGTGCGTACAACCTCGCTGGGCGCGCGCTTCAATCTGGTCGGCCGCGCCTTCATGTACGGCCTAGCCGCGTTGGGCGATGAGGGGCCGGACTTCGTGGCCGACTTCTTCATCGAGGAGCTGCGCGAGGCGCTGCGCCAGGTGGGCGTGCGTGATCTCGCGGCGGCGCGCGATCTGGACCTCCGCCACCCGACGGCCTGGTGTTTTGACTAGCGCTTCTGCCGGGCAAGTTTCCGAGCGCGATCCGCAGCGCGTCATCGCTTCGTGCACCGTCTGCATGCGGTGTTTGACCGTATCTTAAACCTCGGCAGCATTGTGCATACACAGCTGATCGAGGGCACGAGGGAGACAAGGACGACGTTCCCGCTTTGCACTCTGGTTCTCGCGGTGACCATGAAGGTTCTTTGCTACCGTCGGGTCTGGATCACCCAGACGCCGTGGAAGACGAAGGCCTGAAGGGCTCCAACAGACACCCTTAACCCGGGGGACGGTTTGGCGTATGTGTTCGCCCGTGATGTCTTCGACACCAGAATATGCACGCCTGTCCGTGGCGCCGATGATGGACTGGACGGACCGCCACGAGCGGTTCTTCCTGCGCCGGATCAGTGCCCATGTGCAGCTCTACAGCGAGATGGTGACGACTGGCGCGATTCTCCACGGACCGCGCGACCGGCTGCTGGCGTTCGACCCGGCGGAGCATCCCGTGGCACTGCAGCTGGGCGGTTCGGACCCCGCGGCGCTCGCCGAATGCGCGCGGATTGGCGCCGACCTCGGCTATGACGAGATCAACCTCAATGTTGGATGCCCGTCGGACCGGGTGCAGTCGGGGCGCTTCGGCGCCTGCCTGATGGGGGAGCCGGCGCTCGTGGCCGCGAGCGTCGCGGCGATGCGCGCTGCGGTGGCCGTGCCAGTGACGGTCAAGCATCGAATCGCAATCGACGAGATGCCCGAATGGGAGACGCTGATCGGTTTTGTCGATCGGGTCGCTGACGTCGGCTGCGATCGCTTCATCGTCCATGCCCGCAAGGCTTGGCTGGAGGGTCTGAGTCCGAAGGAAAACCGAGAGTTGCCGCCGCTGCAATATGGCCTCGTACGTCGCCTGAAGGAGGAACGCCCGGCGCTCCACATCACCATCAATGGCGGGGTCGAGAGCTTGGACGATGCAGTGGCGCATTTGGCGTGTGTGGACGGGGTGATGCTCGGCCGTGCGGCTTACCAAAACCCCTATGTGCTGGCCGAGGCGGACCGGCGGGTGTTCGGCGCAGATACGCCCGTGCACACCCGGCACGAGATCATCGATGCCTACTGCAACCATATCGCGCGCGAGACCAGCGCCGGAACCCATCTGATGGCGATGACTCGGCATATTCTCGGCCTCTTCAATGGCCTGCCCGGCGCGCGCGCGTTCCGGCGCCATCTCTCGGAGAATACACCAGGCTTCGATGGGACGCCGGACGAGGCCGTTGCACTCGTCCGCCAGGCTGCGAGCCTTGTCCGAGACGGCCGCCGCGTCGCGGCTTGAGGCCTAGATGTAGCCGCCGACGAGCCGGCCCTCGGTGTCTCCCATGTCCGCCTTGAACGGCGCGACGGCCGGTGCATCGTTGCTGCGTCGAGGTCGAACCATTCACAGCCGTCCGCCTTTATCCGTTCGACGGCCTGCCAGAGCAAAAGGTGGGTGGCGCTCAGATCGTAGCCCGCTTCCCCGGTTCAGCCGATAAGATAGGTGGCGGCCTTGCCGTTATTGGTGAGCAGGACGCCAGGGACGGGAGTGCCGGCCTGTTCGGCGACAATCAGGCGCATGCCTGCCGTGGCGTTGGTGTGGCGGTGCACGGCCCCGATCAGGTCTGTCGAAGGGCAGCGATAGCTGCCGAGTTCCATATGCTCGTCATGCTGCGCGCTGAACTAGTTGAGGCGGGCGAAGGCCCGGCCGTCAGTATCTTGGTGCGATGGCCCGACGTATTCTCGAGCCCCGGGTGAAGCGTGACCGGGCGGCCTCGGCGCAGGCGGAAGCGCCAGCGCAACAACTTGACCGCCAGCTTCTGGATCTGGCCCGGGATCTTGTCATGCACCGACAGCGTTCCGCGATAGATGGTCTGGCTGCCTGGAGCCCTTAGGATGGGCTTGCTGTACGCGACGACGAGGCGGATGGGCTGCCGGTTGAAGCGGATGACGCTGAGCGCCGCCTTCTCGACCCGGACCGCGGCGGGGGAGGCAAGCGCATGCTTGTAGGTCTGGGACAGGCTGGGCCGCTTGTAGGCGGCCAACATAGTGTCACGCTGGTCCGCCGGAGGCGGTTCCAGCTGATCTGAACGGGTTTTAGCTCGAACCCGCCGGCCATGCGGGTCAGCCGTCTTCGCCGAGCGTCGCCAGCGCGGCGCGCAGGTCGCCGGCATGAGCGTCGAGAAGTTGGTCGGCGGCATCCGAGGGCAGGCCGCGGGCCACAAGAACCGCCGGCTTGGCAGCGTTTCCACATGTTGCTAGGGCGCTGCGTGCGGCGTCTTCGTCGACATCGGCGCTCGCCATGACGATCCGCACGGCACGTTCGCGCAGCTTTTCGTTTGATGCGATCACGTCGACCATCATGCCGCGATAGACCCGGCCGAGGCGGATCATGACCAGGCTTGACAGCAGATTGAGGGCGACCTTTTGTGTCGTCCCGGCTGTCATGCGGGTCGAGCCACCGATGGGCTCGGGTCCGGAATCGAGCAGGATCGGGTATTCGGCTGCAGTGAGCAGCGGCGCGTCCGGGTTGTTGGCGATGCCGATCGTGATCGCGCCGGCATTGCGCGCGGCCCCGCAGGTGGCCAGCGTGTAGGGGGTGACGCCGCTCGCGGAGAGCGTAATGCAGACATCCGCAGGCCCGATCCCGATGGCAGCGGCGTCGCGGAGGGCCTGTCGGGAATTGTCCTCGGCCCCCTCGGCCGTACGGATCAGGGCGTCGGGGCCGCCGGCGATTAGGTAGGCGAGGCGGGAGTTCGGCCAGCCGAATGTGGGTGCCAGTTCTACCCCGTCTTGGACACCGAGCCGAATGGACGTGCCGGCGCCGCCATAGACGATGCGACCGTTGGGATGTTCGCGAAGCTGGGCGGCTGCGGCCTGGGCCGCGACGGTGAGCACGGGGATTGCGCTGCGTGCCGCGGCGAGCCCATGATCCTGAGCATCGAGGATTGCCGTGGCGATGTCCATGTCGCTGCGAGTCTCGAGATCGTCGAATGTCGTCGCGAATTCTTCGGTTTTGCGCATGTGCCAACTTGCCCGTAATGATGAATCCTCCATAGCATATGAATTCGCGCCGCCCATTTCCCAATCATGAGACCGCGTGCGCTCATGATATAATGGTAGTTAGCGGAACGACGGTGGCGAAACGAGCGACAGCGGCAGGCTATGAGCGAACGTTTGTATTGTTGCGTCGATGGCGGCGCCAGCAACACCCGCGTGGCGCTGTTCGACGAGGGCGGTCGCCGACTCGGGTTGACCGTGACCGGGCCCACCAGCCTGACGGTGCGCGGCACGGCCGCCTGGAAAGAGATTCTCGACGCATTGGAGAATCTCTCCCGCGCAGTTGCGCTTGATGGTGAGTATCTCTCGCGCACGCATTTTGGGATTGGGCTCGCCGGAGCCAACAACAACGCACAGCGTCAGCAATTCATGAATGCCGCGCCAGCTGCCGGCGCGCTGCGCGTCTCGACGGACGCCTATATCGCTGCACTGGCCGCCCATAGCGGAAGCCCGGGCGCCGTGATCATCGTTGGGACGGGTAGCGTTGGCTACCGGATCGAGGCGGCCGGCCATTGCCGGCTGGTCGGCGGCTGGGGCTTTCCCATTGGGGATGAAGGCAGCGGCGCCTGGATCGGCCGCCGCGCAGTCGCGCAGGCTGCTCAGATCGTCGACACGCGGTTTCGCAAGCGGATCACGGAAATGCATCACGCGGTCATGGCGCAGACCGGAAACTCGCGCGAAAAGCTGCTCGACTGGCTGCTCGGCGCGCCGCCGGCGCGCTTTGCCGAGTTGGCGCCGCTAGTCATCGAGCATGCCGGGCAGGGCGATACCGCCGCGCTCGAGATCGTCAGCGAAGCAGGCCGGGAAATCGATGCCTTGGCGGATGTGCTGGATTCGAGCCGCAGTGTGCCCCTGGCGCTGGTCGGCGGGCTGGCGGCGCCCCTTGATGCTTTTCTCCCCGACCGCTTGCGCGGTTGGGTGCGGGTGCCCCGCGAGGAACCTATCAGCGGCGCCCTGATGCTGGCCCAAGGCCGCGCACCGGATGAAACAATCATGTGGCAGAACCGATGAGCGGATACGAACGCAGCGGACAAATCCTCACCCCCGATGGCTGGGTTGTGGGCAGGATCAGTTTTGATAGCCACGTCCTAGCCATTGTTGAAGACGACGTACCGCCGGACGCGCCTCGGATTGTCCCCGGCTTTGTCGACCTACACGTACCCGGCGGCGGGGGGGCAGACGTAATGCAGGGGACGGCTGCGGTGCGTGCGACGGCGCGGCTGCACGCCAAACATGGGACGACGTCGTTCCTGCCGGCAACGATCACGGCGCCCGAGGCGGAATTGATCGCTGCACTCGCGGGGATCGGCAGAGTTCAGGCGGACCGGAAGCCCGGCGAGGCGCGGGTGCTGGGGGCACATATGGAAGGGCCCTATATCAATGCCGCGCGGCTGGGGGCCCAGCCGCCTTTTGCAAGGGACCCGGATCCGGTGTTCCTCAAGACCATAGCCGATGAGGGCGTGGTCAAGCTGGTTACGCTAGCGCCGGAAATCGAGGGTGGCATCGACATGGTCCGGCAAATGGCCGGCGCCGGGATCGCTGTCCAAATGGGCCATTCCGACGCCGACTATGAGACGGCCCTCGTGGCGATCGAGGCCGGTGCGCGTGGTTTCACGCATCTGTTCAACGCGATGTCGCCGCTACACCACCGTGCACCTGGGCTTGCTGGCGCCGCACTTGCACATGGCGAATATGCGGCACTCATTCCCGACGGTGTCCATGTGGCACCGGGGGCCATGAAGGTAGCCCTGCGGACGATTCCGCGGCTGTTCGCGGTCACCGACGCAACCGCAGCTGCGGGCATGCCTGACGGCGCGTACCCGCTGGGTAATCACACGGTGACGAAGCAGGGCGACAACGTCTTTCTGGAAGACGGGACGCTGGCGGGCAGTGCGTTGACCATGGATCGTGCGCTAACGAACCTTCTGGGACTAGGCTTGTCACTCTCAGAGGCCAGCCGGCGATTATCGACTTATCCGGCGGATTTTATCGGCCGCGTGGATCGAGGCCGCCTGCAGCCGGGCGCTTGGGCCGATCTAGTAATGCTCGATCCGGCAAATCAGCTTGTCGAGGTGGTGGTCGAGGGGGAACCCGTCGAAGTGTAGTCGGCTGTCCGCCAGCCTCGCAGAATCTCTGCGGCGGACGCCCCCGCATCCAGTTGCACGCGCAGATCGTCGCGTCCGAACAGGTTGTCGATCGCGAAACCAGCGTCACCCGCGGGCAGCCACGCAAAGTCCGGATGATTTGCTATCAGCCAGGCGAGCAGGTGAACGCCTAATGCTAGGGCATCGTGATGTGGCCCCCGGCGCGGCCAGAGTGTAATCCCCCGGAGCGTTTGCCCAGCATCGGGCGATCGGACGAAGAAGATGTCCCTGGACGCGGCGGCGAACCCGGTCGGCCATTCATTTATTGCGCCTGCCAGCGCCTCGGCATCGAGGCCCGGTGCCGCGACGGCTCGAAATGAGACGGATGTACCTCGGCATTCGCGTATGTTGGTGGCTTCGAGAAGCACCAGGCCGGCGTAGGCCACGACAGCGTCGGGATGCGAAAGCGCCGGCGACGGCGGTATCCAGCCGAGCGGGGCGCGCAGTGCGATATCCGCCGGGTAGATGGCGAAGGGGGCCTGACTGCTAACCGGCGCGGTTGCCAGCGAAATCAATTCCCCGATCGTGCGCCCGTGTACGAAGGGAACATCGAAATAGGCGAGTATAGACCTTCGCTCCAGCACTGGCCGTGGGCCAGCGAGGGAGGGGCCGAGCGGGTTTGCGCGGTCACATACGATCACCTCGATATGCCGGGCCAGCGCGGCGGCGGCAAAATTCGCGGCGGTTGCGGCGTATGTGTAACAACGCACGCCGACATCGCGGAGGTCGATGATCACCGCGTCCAGACCTTCCAGCACCACGTCAACGCGATCCTCGAACCCCATATAGAGGCTGTGGACTGGCAAACCGGTCAGCGGGTCCCTGCCGTCCGCCACGGCATCGCCCGCGCCGTCTGCCAGGCGCATGCCGTGTTCGGGGGTGAAGAGCCGCGGTGGCGTCCCGTTGAGGGCGTCGAGGCGACGCGTGATGGCCAGGCTCGCGGGGATACGATCGACCGTCGTCGCAGCGTGATTGGTCAGCAGACCCACCTTCCCGGCGGCGAGCCGGTGGAACATCAGTTCGTCTGAGATCAGGCGATCGAGGCCCGCCAAAGCGCGTTTCACCGGTTCTGCGCTCTTGTCGAATCCGCTCATAAGACTAGCCTAGACCCGAGGTATGTGACGAACAATGACTGGTGCAGGTCCTCATACCATGCGGTTCAGCAGAGTGCCGGTCTCGCCGGCATCCTCGTCCTCTGCGGCGTCTTCGGTTCTGCGCCTGACGTCGTCCCGACGCGCACTAAATAGGTTGCTGCGAGGCTCGAAAATCCCCGAAACTTGGTTGCTGACCTCCATTATTCGGCCTGCCGAAATATCTCGAGTACGTCTCCAAGGTTACAGGCAGCTCTCGCACCACTGCTAAATCGCATATCTGCTGCGGCCCGAAAGGAATGCCGCTGCAATCGCGATCCAATCAATTTTTAGAATTCCGGACTTTTGAGGTTTACGGAAGGAATTCGACCAGAATCCGAACCACTTACGGCGAGGTGCTGTCCGTGGGGTCGCGGCTAGCCGATCGTCCGTAGCCGCGGGCGGCTCTTGATTGCCGCGAGGACCGTGTTCAAGCTCTCGCTTTGCTTCAGCCGCTGAGGACCCCTCGATACGGCATACAGTTCCGGACGACCACTTTTTCCCGGAAGTTTCTCGATCGCGTAGAGTGGATGTTCCGCAGTGTGCCGGAAAACCGAGAAGATCGCACGATCGCGTGTGAAGTCCATAGCATAGTCGCGCCATTCACCGGCCGCCACACGCCGGCTGTACTCATTGAGAAGTATGCGGAGTTCGTTTCGGTTGAACGTGACCTGAGTTGCCTTGCGCTTGGATTTTTGCAGGGTCTGATTGGAACTCATGACAGGTACGCCCACCCCAAAACGTGTATTCGATAGGACGAGTGTTCCCGATTTTCATACATGTGTCCAGCGCGGCTCAATCCGGTGTGCAGCGGGTATCGGTCTCGAACCGGTTGACCACTTCGAAGCAGGTCACGTGCGCGACCGAATGGCAGCAAACCAGTCCTCTCTCGTGCCAACTGCGCAGCCGCGCTTGGGCTGACACTAGGCCTCGCCGACTAGGGAATAGCGGAATCTGCACTCATCGTCGGTGGTTTTGGACATCGCATGGCCGGTGACCGTTTCACCCAAATTGATCGCCGTTCCGACGCTCGCGCCCCCAAATACAAGAGATGCTGGGTCCGCATATGCCGCCAGCGCAAGCGGTGCGGTAATAGTCAGAATGGTTTTGGGATTCTTTGCATCGTCGAATATCCTCGCGTTCGGGTACGATTGTGCGATCGCGGGGCTGAAAAATGTTATGACCCCATGCGGGTAGGGACCAAAACGCCTTTAAACGGTTGATTTTGCTGCGCCGGGCGGCGATATAGCGGCGTTTCACACTTACGTGAAGTTCTTGAAAAGGAATTTTCTTCGTGTCGGATCAGCTGTTCCGAGAAGTAGATGAGGAGGTCCGCCAGGACCGGCTCCAGAGCCTCTGGAAGCGCTATGGCATCTTTGCTGTCGCCGCCGTGGTCGCCATCGTGGGAGGTACGATCGCGTTCGTACTCTGGCAGAACGCTCAGCAGAGCGCCCGCGATGCCGATAGCACCCGATTCCTCGATGCCGTCATCCAGGAGAGCGCGGCGGCCGATGCCGCGCTGTTGGAGCTGCGCGAACTGGCCGAGCAGGGCACGCCCGCATACCGGTTCCTAGCGAGGCTGCGCGAGGGACGGCTGCTGGCGGCAAGAGGCGACAAGGCACAGGCGCTGGCCGTGTTTGATTCGATTGCTTCCGATGCTGATCTTGGTACGACCTATCGCGACTTAGCGCGGCTGCTGGCGGTGTCAAACGGACTCGATCAATTGTCTCAGAGCGAGGTTGAGACTCGGATTGGACCGCTGGACGTCGCCGACAATCCATTTCGCGTGACCGCGCGCGAGTTCCTCGCCGTAGCCGCGATTCAAGCCGGTGATAGGGTGCGCGCGAAAGAGTTTTTGCGTGCTAATCAGACGGATGCTCAGGCATCTGTCGCGTCGCGCGCGCGCGCGACCGAGATTCTCGCCGCGATCGGTCGCTGACTATGCTGACGCACCTGACAGCATCTATTCGCAGATACTGGCTTCTACCCTTCGCTCTAGTCTCGCTGGTCGCATGTAACTCGTTCGATTTTCTAGGGGCCGGCGGCGACCTCCCCCTACCGGGTGAACGCATTGCCGTACTCCAGGCTCAGAACACGATCGAACCGTCGGCGCGGGTTGAGGACCTATCAATCCGCCTTCCGCGGCCGCAGGTCAACGAGGACTGGCCGCAGCAGGGCGGGTTCGCGAACCATGCGATGCACCATCTCGCCCTAGGCGTTGCACCCCAGGAAGTCTGGTCACGTGATATCGGAGCCGGCGGCGACGACGATGCGCCGATCCTGTCTGGTCCCGTGGTCGCAAATGGCTTTGTCTACGCCATGGATTCCGACGCTGTCGTGACGGCGCGGAGAGCGTCAGACGGCGTCGTCGTGTGGAGCGTCCACATCGAGCCCGAGGACGAGGATGACGGGAACTGGGGTGGTGGGGTCTCCTATGATCTCGGACGTATCTACGCTGGAACGGGATTCGCGCAAGTCGTGGCGCTCAATGCCGGGACCGGCGCGGAACTCTGGCGCACCGCCGTTTCCGGGCCGATACGTTCAGCGCCAACGGCGTTTGGCGGTAAGGTCTACGCCGTCACCAAGGATAATCAGTTGTTTGCCCTCGATGCGGAACTAGGGGGCGTGGATTGGACACATACTGGAATCGAGGAGGGTGCGGGCCTGATCGGCTCGGCCAGCGCCGCCGTCGATGGCGATATGGTCATCGTTCCATATTCGTCGGGCGAAATTTTTGCGTTACGGGCCGAGAATGGCCGCCAGCTCTGGAGCGATAATCTCGCGGCTATCCGGCGCGTTGATGCGGTGTCTGCGCTTGCGGATATCCGCGGGCGCCCGGTGATCGATCGTGGCCGAGTCTATGCTATCAGCCATTCGGGCCGGATGGTTGCCATCGACCAGACGACCGGGCGCCGGGTCTGGGAGACGGACGTCGGCGGTGTAAACCAGCCCTGGGTCGCCGGCAATTTCATATTTGTGGTCATCACTGAAGGTGACGTGGTTGCGCTGGTCGCGGAGAATGGCCTTGTGCGTTGGGTCACGCCACTGGGGCGGTATGAGGATCCGGACGACCGTGAAGGGCTGATCAACTGGTCCGGCCCCGTGCTTGCGAGCGACCGGTTAATCGTAACCGGCAGCCATGGTGTGGCCGTTGTGCTTTCACCCTACAGCGGCAAGATTATCGGCGAGGTTGAGATGCCCGATGACATCTCGTTGCCGCCTGTGCTTGCCGACGAGACCCTGTATTTTCAGACCGATGGCGCGCGCCTGATCGCGTATCGCTAGATCCCGGGGCACACCGCGTATGCAGCCGACCGTGGTCATTGTTGGACGTCCGAACGTTGGCAAATCTACTCTGTTCAACCGGCTCGTCGGCCGGCGCGAGGCGCTGGTTGATGACAGCCCGGGCGTAACGCGGGACCGGCGTGAGGGTGACGGTGCGTTGGGCGATCTTGCGTTTCGGATTGTTGATACCGCGGGCCTCGAGGAGGTCTTTGATGACAGCCTGCCGGCCCGCATGCGGCGTCAGACGGAGCAGGCGCTCGACGAGGCGGATGTGGTTTTTATGGTATTCGACGCACGCGCCGGGATCACACCGCTTGATGAACAGTTCGCCACTTGGCTGCGTAGCCGTGGGGCTAATGTTTACTTAGTTGCTAACAAGTGCGAAGGACGCGCAGGTGATAGTGGCGTTCTGGAATCCTATGCGCTCGGCCTTGGCGACCCGATCGCCATCTCGGCCGAGCATGGCGAGGGTATTCATCTGCTGTTCGATCCAATCGCGGCGGTTGCTCTGGCGCCCGATGAGAACTGGCCCGATGACGACACCGCGGAAAGCGCAGAGGAAGACGACAAGCTCCTGCGCCTAGCGATTGTCGGTCGTCCCAATGTCGGCAAGTCGACGCTGATCAACGCGCTCGTTGGTCAAGACCGGCTGCTTACCGGGCCCGAGGCGGGGATCACGCGCGATGCGATTGCGGTCGAATGGATGTTCGGCCGCCAGCGGATAGCGCTCGTTGATACGGCAGGGATGCGTCGCAAGGCCCGTATTGACGAGAAACTTGAGAAGATGTCGGTCGGCAACTCGCTCAACGCGATCCAGTATGCCCATGTGGTGGCGCTGGTGCTCGACAGCGGACAGATGCTGGAGCGCCAGGACCTGGCCATCGCCCGCCATGTTATCGACGAGGGGCGCGCCTTCGTTATCGTCGTCAATAAGTGGGACATGATCACTGATCACACGGCGGCGCTCGGCATGCTGCGAGATCGCATGCAGGTGTCGCTGCCGCAGGGCAACGGAACGCCGATCCTCACGCTTTCAGCGACGTCCGGCCGCGGGCTCGACAAGCTGATGCCGGCTGTCCTGTTGGCCCATCAAGACTGGAACCGCCGGGTCTCGACGTCGGACTTGAACGCCTGGCTGAATGATTCGATCGAGCGGCATCCGCCGCCGTTGGCGGCCAACAAGCGCCCGATCCGGCTGCGCTATGCGACCCAACCAAAGGCGCGGCCTCCGACGGTCGTGCTTTTCGGCAACCGACCCGAGGATTTACCGACCAGTTATCTGCGCTACTTGGAAAACAGCTTCCGGGACAGGTTCCAGCTGTCGGGTACACCGATCCGTGTGCTGACGCGCAAGGGTAACAATCCGTATCATAACAAGAAGTAAGTGGGGGCTGCGGCGAGCTCAGGCGAGGTCTATCAGCTCGCCGTGCCGGGTGCAGTCCGGCGAGGCCAGCTCGACAAAGCTCGCTGTGATGTCCTCTGGAGTTTTGAGGCTCATTGGATTCTCACCCGGGAAGGCCGCCGCACGCATGACGGTGCGCGTCGCTCCGGGATTAAGAAGATTGACCCTGACATGGGTCTTGGCGAGCTCGGATGCCCAGATGCGGACCATGGTCTCCAGCGCTGCCTTTGTCGTAGCATAGGCTCCCCAGAAGGCGCGTGGGTTCGCCGCGGCACCGCTTGTCACCATGATGGCGCGTCCAGCGTCAGAACGGCGCAACAAGGGGTCGAGGGTTCGGATCAGCCGCCAGTTGGCATGTATGTTGACGTCGAACACATTGTGCCATTCCTTGTCGTCATAGTGGGTGAGCGGCGTCATGTCGCCGAGTGCGCCGGCATTGCCGACCAGAATGTCGAGCTTGCCGAAACGCTCGAGCAGGGCCGGGCCGAGCGCATCGACACGCTCGAACTCGGTCAGGTCGCAAGGTACTAGGGTCGCCTGTCCACCCGCCGCCTTGATCGCATCGTCGACCTCCTCGAGGCCGCCGACCGTGCGTGCGACGAGGACTACATGGGCACCCTCGGCGGCGAATCGCTTAGCCACCGCCGCGCCCACGCCTCGCGAAGCGCCGGTGATGACCGCAATGCGGCCCGCGAGTGCTCCGTTTTCCAACATGGCGTCGCCTAGGCCAGTTCGGCAAGAAGCGACATCTGCGAATTGTTTTCGGTATCATTCATGTCGGTAAGGGTAATCGGATATTCGCCGCTGAAACAGGCGTCGCAATATTGCGGCATGTCTTGATCGCGACCCTGTTCCCCCATCGCGCGGTAGAGTCCGTCCATTGAGACATAGGCTAGGCTGTCGGCACCGATCAGCTTTCGAATTCCCTCCACGTCGTTGTTCGCCGCAAGCAACTGGGAGGCTTCCGGTGTGTCGATGCCATAGAAGCAGGGGCTCTTGGTCGGCGGGCTTGATATCCGAACATGGACTTCCGCCGCACCGGCGTTGCGGACCATCTCGACGATCTTTTGGGAGGTAGTGCCGCGCACGATGCTGTCGTCGACCAGGATCACTCGCTTGCCGTTTAGCTGTCCGCGGTTGGCGTTATGCTTAAGGCGGACGCCGAGATGGCGGATCTCGTCGGTCGGTTCGATGAAGGTGCGCCCTACATAATGGTTGCGGATCAGGCCCAGCTCGAAGGGGATCCCCGCTTTGGCGGCATAGCCGATCGCGGCGGGGACCCCGCTGTCCGGGACCGGAATTACAAGGTCGGCATCGACCGGATTCTCGCGTGCGATTTCGGCACCAATAGCCTTCCGCGCCTCGTACACATTGTGGCCCTCGACATGGGAGTCGGGCCGCGCGAAATAGATATACTCGAAGATGCAAAAACGCTTGCGCGAAGGCGGGTTCGGCTTGTGGGAGTGCAGGCCGTCGTCATCGACCATGATCACCTCGCCCGGTTCCACGTCGCGCACGAAATCGGCGCCGATGATGTCGAGCGCACAGGTCTCGGACGTCATGATCCAGGCATCGCCGATCTTGCCGAGGACGAGCGGGCGGACGCCCAGCGGGTCGCGGGCGCCGATCAGCTTGCGGCGTGACAGGGCCACCAGCGAATAGGCACCATCGATTACGCGCAGCGCCTCTATCACCCGGTCAAGAAGCCGCACCTCGCGGCTGGTGGCGATCAGATGCTGGATCACTTCGGTGTCCATGGTCGACTGGAACAAGGATCCGGCCTGCACGAGTTCGCGGCGCAGCTGACGTGCATTGGTTAGGTTACCGTTATGGGCCAGCGCCAGCCCGCCGAAGCTGTAGTCGGCATAGAGCGGCTGCACGTTGCGCAGAACCGTCTCGCCGGCTGTCGAATAGCGGTTGTGACCGATGGCGGAATCCCCCGGCATGCGCGCGATCACGTCGCTATCGCCGAAGATGTCGCCGACGAGCCCCATGGCGCGGTGCGGGTGAAACCGCTTGCCGTCATAGGAGACAATGCCCGCGGCTTCTTGGCCGCGATGCTGCAGGGCATGCAGGCCGAGCGCCGTGAAGGCCGCCGCGTCCTCGGTACCGAAGACGCCGAAGACACCACATTCCTCGCGGAATTTGTCGGGATCGGCCTGAAACGGGAGGGTTGTGAGTGTCTGAGTCACTGGTTCTGTCGTATCAGGTCTTCAAGGCTGTTGCGTTCGTGCTCGTTATACCCCTCTTGGGCGCGTGGCGCAGCGGTTTCAGGGGGAGCTGAAAGCCGGTCGAGGGCCTTGCGGGCGTCGTCTATGTCTTTGGCTCGGTCCCGAGCGCGTTTTAGCGCGTCGCCGGTCTTGCCGATGATCTTCGAGGGCAGGATGTCCTTGACGAGCAGGGCGCCCTGTTGGACGGCTGGACGGGTACGTGCAGTCTCGACCCAGGGGGGCGGGTCGTCGAGGAAAACGTCGCTCAGGAACAGGAAGGCAACGGAGATGACAATCCCCGCCGTGGCTAGGCCTGCGAGCAGGCCGAGGGACCGGTCAAGTGCATTGAGCCGGCCTGCACGTACCCAGCCACTGAGCATGTGACTAAACAAGTGAAGCACGATCAACGCGACGATGAAAAGTACGGCGCCGGCGACGAGTTCGGCTAGCCACATAGGCTGGATATACTGACCGGCGATCGGGGAGACATGTTCGAGCCCGTAGATCGTGGCCAAGCCGGCACCGATCCAGGAGGCAACGAACAGTCCGCCGCGCACGAAGCCGGTGACGAGGCCGAACAGCGCGCCGAGAAATATGATCGCCAGGACCGCGATGTCGAACACGCTGAAGCCGCCTAATTCCATCGCTCAGGCCGTCGCCAGGTTGCCGCGCTGCGGCGCGACGTTAAAACGGTTGAACAGGTCGCGCAGGCGTGCAATCTCGCTAACGTCGAGACGGGTGGGTGCCCTCGAACTCCCAGACTTACCGCCGGTACCGAGCGGCGGCGTCAGCGCCCGCTCGAAGCCAAGTTTCTCGGCCTCGCGAAGTCGCGCATCTGCCTGCCCCACGCTGCGGACTTCGCCGCCGAGCCCTATCTCGCCGAAGACGACTGTGCGCGGCGGCAGGGGTTGCTCGAGATGCGCCGAGACGAGGGCAGCCGCCACGGCGAGGTCGGCCGCGGGCTCGCCTACGCGCAGGCCTCCCGCGACGTTCAGATAGACGTCATGGGCGCCGAGATTCATTCCGCAGCGAGTCTGCAGCACGGCGATAATCATCGCCAGGCGGCTCGAATCCCAGCCGACAACGGCGCGCCGCGGCGTGCCCAGCGGGGTGGGTGCGACCAGTGCCTGAATCTCGACCAGCAGCGGCCGTGTACCCTCGATGCCGGCAAACACTGCCGAACCGCTAGTGGCGTCGCGGTGGCCGGCGATGAACAGTTCTGAGGGATTCTCGACCTCCGTCAGACCGGTATCGGTCATCTCGAAGACGCCGATCTCGTTCGTGGCGCCGAATCGGTTTTTGACCGCGCGCAGCAGGCGGAATTGGTTCTCCCGCTCGCCCTCGAAATACAGTACCGCATCTACCATGTGCTCGAGCACGCGCGGTCCTGCAATCGCACCCTCCTTGGTGACATGACCGACTAGGATCATAGTCACGCCGCGACGCTTGGCGACCCGGATCAGCTCCTGGGCACAGGTGCGGACCTGTGCCACTGTGCCAGGTGCTGAATCCAAATTTTCGGCGTACATGGTCTGGATGGAATCGATGATCGCGATCTCGGCGCTGTTCGGTGCGTCCAGCGCGGCGAGGATGTCGCGGATATTGGTGGCCGAGGCTAGGTCGACGGGGGTGTCGGCCAGACCGAGGCGCGCGGCGCGCAGACGAATTTGGTCGATAGCTTCTTCGCCCGAGATGTACGCGACTGTTACGCCCGCGCGGGCGAGCAGAGCTGCGGCCTGGAGTAGGAGTGTGGACTTCCCGATTCCAGGATCGCCGCCGACGAGCAGCGCTGATCCTGGCACAAGTCCCCCGCCGCAGACCTGGTCGAACTCGGCCAGGCCGGTCAGCCGTCGGGGACTTTCCTCAGGCGCGCCATCCAGCGAGGTAAATGCGACAGGCTTGCCACCGGCTTTGCTGACACCTCGGGGTACGTTCGTATCGTCGGATTCCTCGACGATAGTGTTCCACTCGCCGCAGGTGTCGCACTTTCCGCTCCACTTGCGGTGCACGGTCGCACAGGACTGGCAGACAAACTGGGTGGTGACGCGGGCCATTGCCTAGACTGCGACCTGCAACTGGATCGGCCCACTGGAACGCCCGTTGAGAAACTGGTCAACCATGTCGTTTCCGGAATGATCAATCTCGCTGACCGGACCGTGCCACACGATCCGACCTTGATAGATCATGGCTACATTGTCCGCGATTCGCCGGGCGCTGGCCATGTCATGTGTGATAGTTAGCGCGGTAGCTCCCAACTCACGCACGGACTTGACGATCAGGTTGTCGATGACGCTGCCCATGATCGGATCGAGGCCGGTCGTGGGCTCGTCGAAGAACAGGATGTCCGGTCGGGTCGCGATGGCACGGGCCAGACCCGCGCGCTTCTGCATGCCGCCTGAGAGCTCCGCCGGCGCGCGGTCGGCGATATCGTCGTCGAGGCCGACCATATGCATGGCCTCCAGCGCCGCCTGACGAGCCGCACGGCGGCCCATGCCCTGACTCTGGGTGAGGCCGAAGGCGACATTCTCCCAGACCGGTAGGCTGTCGAACAGCGCGGCGCCCTGGAACAGCATGCCGAACTTGCGGTTGATCTGCTCGCGCTCTCCCGGCGCTATGCCGACGGTTTCCTCGCCGTCGATCCGAATCGAGCCGGAATCCGGCTCCAGCAGCCCGATGATACTCTTGATCAGGACCGATTTGCCTGTCCCGGAGCCGCCGATGACTGCCAGTGACTGGCCGGCCGGCAGGTCCAGATCTAGTCCGCATAGCACCGCATTGTTGCCGAACGCCTTATGCAGGTCGCGGACTGTAATTTTTAGCGTGTTGCCCGAGCCCGTCATGCAGCGAAGAAAATAGCGGTGATTATGAAGTTGAACAGCAAGAGCAGGATGGAGGCTGAGACCACCGCGTTCGTGGTCGCCTGACCGACCCCCTCGGCACCGCCCCTGGAGTGGTACCCATGATAGGTACCCATCAGGGCAACGAGGAAGCCGAAGACGGCTGCCTTGACTAGGCCGGACAGAAAGCCGGTAGCGTCGATGCTGTCCCAGGTGCTTTTCAGATAGGTCGCGGGGTTGAAGCCAAAGTCGTAGATTGAGACTAGGAAACCGCCCAGAACGCCGATCGCGTCCGCCACGAGGACCAGTAGCGGCAACATGGCGATGGCGGCAATCAGGCGCGGCGCCACCAGATACTTGTAAGGGTTAGTCGACAATGTGGTCAGCGCATCGATCTGCTCGGTCACCCGCATCGTTCCGATCTCTGCGGCCATGGCTGCGCCGATACGCCCGGCGACCATGAGGCCCGCGAGCACAGGGCCCAGCTCGCGCGTGATTCCCCACACGACGACATTGGCGATCGTCGCTTCACCGGCGAAGCCAAAGCCGCTGAAGCTCTGCAGTGCCAGCACGGCGCCCGTGAAGATGGCAGTCAGTCCGACGACCGGCAGCGAGTAGTAGCCGATCTCGATCATCTGCTGGGTGATCAGGCGCGGGTAGAAGGGTGGGCGCACGCAGTGGGAGAGCCCGATGGCGGCAAAGGCCGTGATCTTGCCGATCGTTGCAAAGATGCTAATGGTGCCGCGTCCGATAGACGCCAGGACGTCCATGCTCAGCGCACCCCGCCGCGATAATCTACATGCAGGCGTGCGCCCAGGCGGCTGAGTACCTCGTAGGCGATCGTTCCCGACACGTCGGCTACTTCGTCGACTTGGACATGCGGTCCCATTAGCTCGACGATCTGACCGGGTTGGCATAGCTCTACCGGGATTTCGGTAACATCGATGGTAATCAGGTCCATGGAGACGCGGCCCACGAGCGGGGCTGCCTGTCCATCGATAAAGGCGCACATGCTGTTGCCCTCCATGCGAGCCGTTGCGGCGCGCGGATAGCCGTCGGCGTAACCGGCGGCCAGAGTCGCGATCCGACGCGGGCTGGTGACCTGATGAGCGGCACCGTATCCAACGGTCATCGGGGTGTCAACGTTACGCAATTGAAGTATTTTTGTATATATATCAATGACTTGATTCATTGGGTTTGGGCCGTCCATCAAAGGCCGAATCCCGTAGAGCGCAGCCCCCGGCCGGACCAATCCATAGTGAAAATCGGGCCCGAGAAACACGCCGGGCGAGTTGGCGAGGCTCGCTGCGACGGGGCCCGTAAGTGGTTCCAAGCGGTTGCGTACTGCGTCGAAAGCCGTCCTCTGGGCCGCATTCATCGGGTGACCTGGGTGGTCCGCGCAGGCGAGATGGCTCAGAATCCCCACGATCGCGAGGCTGGAGATCCGCTCGGGTGCCGCTAGGATTGCATCGACATCGTCGGCACCGAGGCCCAGCCGGTTCATACCGGTATCCACGTGCAACCAGGCGGGCGTGTGGCCGAGTGTCGCCTCGGCGGCCCAGGTTTGGATCTGCGCGAGGCTGTTGAGGGTCGCGGTCAGACGGGCGTCGCGAAAGATGCTGCCGGTGCCGGGCTCGGGCCCGTTGAGGACGATGATCTCGGCGTCGCAGCCGATTTTGCGCAGATATACACCCTCGGCCAGCGTTGCCACGAAGAAGCTCTCGCAACCGGCTGCCGCGAGCGTCCGGGTTACGGGCCCGACGCCAAGCCCGTAGGCGTTTGCCTTTACCGAAGCGCCGACGCGCGCGCTGGGACACCGATCGCGAATTAGGCGGAAATTATCGGCAATGGCGTCTAGGTCGACGATTAGGACTGCCCCGGTGTCGGCCGGAATAACGATATCGTCGTGCGCCAAGGTTCTAGTACCGGTCCTCGGGCAGGTAGTCGTCTTTTACCAAGTCCGCGAACTGGGTGTAGTCGCCGTTAAACTGCAGCACCACCGAACCGATCGGGCCATGTCGCTGTTTGGCAACTATCAACTCCGCCTTGTTGCGGCACTTCTCAAGCAGCTCCATGTAACGCTGCTCGCGCTCTAAGTAGGTCTCCTGTTTCTCATTGTCGCGCGGGGTAGGCTTCTCGCGCTCGCGGTAATATTCCTCGCGATAGATGAACGTGACTACGTCGGCATCCTGCTCGATCGAGCCTGATTCACGCAGATCCGACAGCTGCGGGCGCTTGTCCTCGCGCTGCTCAACTGCACGCGACAGCTGGCTGAGCGCAATCACCGGAACGTTGAGTTCCTTGGCCAGCGCTTTCAGGCCCCGAGTGATCTGGGAGACTTCTTGGACCCGATTGTCGCTGCGGCTGGTAGCCGGCGGATTGATGAGCTGCAGATAGTCGACGATGACGAGGCTGAGGCCGTGCTGGCGCTTGAGGCGCCGCGCGCGCGTTCGGATTTGCGCCATGGTCAGGGCCGGCGTGTCGTCGATGAATAGCTTAAGGCCGTGCAGTGCCTGAGAGACGGCGAAGACCCGGTTGTATTCCTCCTCGCGGACATCGCCACGGCGGATCGAGTCCGAGCGCACATGTGCCTGTTCGGAGATGATGCGGGTGGCAAGTTGCTCGGCCGACATCTCGAGCGAGAAGAAGGCAACGCTCTCGGGCTCCTCGATGTCGGTACCGTCCGGTCCCTCGCGGCGCTGGGTTGAGGAGGCGGCGTTGTAGGCGATGTTGGTCGCTAGCGCTGTCTTGCCCATCGACGGGCGCGCGGCGACTATGACCAGATCGGATTCGTGCAGCCCACCTAGAAGCTTGTCGAGGTCGATGAAGCCCGTCGGCACGCCGACCAGATGTCCGTCGCGTTTGTAAGCCGCTGCCGCCATGTTGATGGCGCCGGTCACTGCGCTCTTGAAGTCCCGGAAACCCGTCTCGGTCGAGCCTTCCTCGGCAAGTTGGAACAGCATCTCCTCGGCGCGCTCGATCTGCTGCGTGGCCGGGGTGTCGAGCTCGTATTCATAAGCGCCATTGACCACCTGGCCGCCAATGTCGATTAGTTCGCGGCGCAGGAAGCAGTCATAGACTTCGCGTCCCAGATCGAGGGCGTTCTGGACGGTGATGACCGCGTTCGCAAGCTCAGCAATATAAGCTTGGCCGCCGATTGCCTTCAGATCTTCGTCGTCCTTGAAGTAGTTCTTCAACGTAACGGGGTCCGCGATCTGTCCATGCTCGATCAGGTGAGCGCAGGCCGCATATACGCTGGAGTGGGCGGGGTCGGCAAAATGCTCGGGCAAGAGGAATTCCTGTACGCGCTCAAACGAGCGGTTGTTGACTAGGATCGCGCCCAGCAAGGCCATCTCCGCCTCGAAGTTGTGCGGCGGTGAGCGGAAGCTCACGCCGCCCTCTTCGCCGTGGAGAGGCGTGATGTTGGCGGCTTCATCGGCCATCGGGTCTGTCATGTCGCTCGTGGTCATGGCGCTGCACCCTAATGATGCTTGCGTCCTCGCACTGCACCCATCTGTAGTGAGTATAGTGGAACACGAGGATAAGCTGATTCGCGGTGCCTGTATTTTCGCTTGCGACGAACCGCAATCTGGTTATGGCGAGTTCGCGGAGGCTGGCCCGCGGCGCTTTCGAACCTATACTTCTGCTAAACAACTTATGATGGGGTGAATCAATGCGTGCAGCTTGGTATGCGGACTTCGGGGCCGCGAAAGACGTTTTAGAGATCGGCGAACAGGACGCGCCGAGCGCCGGCGGTGGACAGGTGCTTGTGCGGGTTCACGCCTCGGGCATCAATCCGCTGGATGTCAAACGGCGCGACGGAGAGCGCGGCCCGATGATCGGCGAACGGATGATCCCCCATTTCGACGGCGCCGGTGTCATTGAGGCCGTGGGCGACGGGGTCGATCCCAGCCGGGTCGGCGAGCGAGTCTGGCTCTATGAGGGGCACTGGAAGCGCGGAGACGGGACGGCGGCGGAATATATCGTCCTAGATTCGTCGCGTGCGAACCCCCTGCCGGAACGCCACAGTTTCGCCGAAGGCGCCTGCCTTGGAATCCCGGCTATGACCGCGCACCCACTCGTGTTTACTGACGGACCGGTGGACGGGCAGACCATCTTGGTGACGGGGGCAGCCGGTGCGGTGGGTAACTACGCGGTGCAGATGGCACGCAACGGCGGCGCTAAAGTGATTGGCACCGTCAGCTCCGACGAAAAGGCGGCGCGGGCCGCGGACGACGGGGCCACCCACACGATTAACTACAAGACAGAGGACGTCGCAGACCGGGTGATGGAGCTGACCGCCGGGAGGGGCGTGGACCGGGTGGTCGAGGTGGAGCTCGGCGGCAACATCGAGACCACGGTGAAGGTGTTGAAGACCGGCGGCGTCATCGCTGCTTATGCCTCGATGGCACAGCCGGTTGTGCCGTTCTCCTTCTACGGTTTCCTTATGAAGTCGCCGACTTTGCGAATCATCGGCTGTTTCACAATGCCGACAGACTTCAAGATGCAAAGCGTGGCGGATATCTCGCGTTGGATGAACGAGGGCCGGCTGACCAGCCGGGTCGCCGCAGAATTCCCGCTCGACGGAATCGCTGCCGCCCATGAGATGGTCGAAGCCGGCCGTCAGGTTGGTGGCGTCGTCGTGACGATCGACTAGGCGTTTTTAATCGCCTGGATCGCGGCCTCGAGCGCCTGAAGGAAATTAGACCGGTCCTGCTTCGCGAATGCGCGCGGGCCGCGGGTCGTCTTGCCAGCAGAGCGCAGATTGGTCAAAAGGTCCCGGGTCGCGAGCGCCATGCCGATGGAAGCCTTGTCCAAGCGCCTACCGTTGGGGCGCAGGACATGCGCGTCTCGCTTGATGCAGCGGTTGGCCAACGGGATGTCATGGGTGACCACGATGTCGCCTGGCCCGACGTGCTCGGTAATCCAGTCGTCGGCCACATCGGCTCCATCACGGACGACCGTCTGGACGACCAGCGGGTGGCCGTAGAAGCCGAGCATCCCACTGTTCGACACAAGCTGGACTCTTAGCTGGTGCCGTTCGGCGACGCGGACTATCTCGTTCTTCACCGGGCAGGCGTCAGCATCAACGAAGATTTCTAGCATGTTTCTGGGAATGCGGACGTGGCTATTCCGCCGCCTTCGTCTCGGCCTGTGCCAGCTGTCGCTCCCAGTCGGTGATGTAGTCCCGGGTGAGCGGCACTGAGTCCTGGCGCTTGGCAATCTGGATCTGGAAAACCATCTGGCCCATGTGGCGGAACGAGATCTCGCAGCCGATCAGGTAGAATTCCCACATCCGGCAGAAGCGCTCGTCGTATAGCGCCAGCGCCTTATCGCGCTGGGCCATGAAGCGGTCGTACCAGTGATGCAGCGTGTCGGCATAGTGCAGGCGCAGGATCTCGATATCGGTCACCCACAGGCCCGCCTTCTCGATCGCTGAGAGGGTCTCGGACAGCGCCGGCGTGTAGCCTCCCGGGAAGATATACTTGCGCAGCCAGGGGTTAGTGTTACCCGGCGTCTGCATGCGGCCAATGGAATGCAGCAGGAAGACGCCGTCGTCTGCGAGAAGCTGCTTTGTCTTGCGAAAATATTCGAGATAGTGCCCCGCGCCCACGTGCTCGAACATGCCAACCGACACGATACGGTCGAAGGTCTCGGGCTCGTCGCGATAGTCCTGCAGCTTGAACCGGACCCGGTCCGAGAGCCCGGCGTCCGCCGCGCGCTGCTCGCTGACCTTGTGCTGTTCCTTCGACAGGGTAACGCCGGTGACGTCCGCGCCCGTGGTCTTCGCGAGGTAGAGCGCCATTCCGCCCCAACCGGAGCCGATGTCGAGCACCTTCTTGCCGGGTTCGTCGAGCAGCAGTTTGGCTGCGATATGGCGTTTTTTATCTTTTTGGGCGCGATCGAGATCGTCATGGCTACCGTCAAAATAGGCGCATGAATATTGCCGGTCGCTATCGAGGAAGAGGTCGTAGAGGTCGTCCGACAGGTCATAATGGTGGGCAACGTTCTGCTGCGCCTTGCCGACCGGGTTGTATTGCTGGATGCGGCGGAAAAGGCGGCTCAGGCTGGCGGTTAGGTCCGAGAACCAGTGATGCTCGAAGGTATCGATATTGCGGCCGATAAGTTCAAACAGGTCGAAAAGGGTACCTTCCTCGATCGTGAGTGTGCCGTCCATATAGATTTCGCCCAAGGCAAGCCGCGGATTGACGAGCAGGCGTCGCTCGGCGGCCTTATCCTTCACGCGTATGGTCACGCGCGGAGGCTCACCGTTTCCGAAACGGTGGGTTTTGCCTGCCGCATCAATCAGGCCCAAGTCGCCATCACCAATAATGGCATCGAGAAAACGCGCCAGAAGCATCGTATCCCCCGTGTCTTACAAAAAAATTATGACACCGATTTCAGGTTAACAAAACCGATCTCGGCGGGCAAAACACGGAATCGCTTTCATGACGCGACCTTGTCGGCGTCATTGTCCGCTGCAGCGAGTGCTTCGGCCGCCTCGGTTGCGGCGTCTTCTGCTTCAGCGCCGTCGGTCGATCCCTCGGCCTCGTCCGCGACGCGCTCCGCCACCTCGTCTTCGACCATGCCTTCGATGGCCTCGGCCTCGGCCGCCTTGTCGTCGGCCACTGCCAGCGCCTCATCGGCGAGCGCCACCGCACTCTCTGCCGCCTCGGTTTCTTCGGCGATCTGGGTGATTGACTGACCATGCTTGCGCTGGGTCGCCGCCTCATCTTCGGTGCGCGCGACGTTGATCGTCAGCTCGAACGACACCTCGGGATGCAGGGAAATCCGGATCGGGTGAAGTCCGAGCTCCTTGATTGCCCGGTCCAGCAGCACCTGACCGCGGCCAATAGTGACGCCGTGGCCCGTGACCGAGTCCGAGATGTCGCGCGCGCTGACCGAACCGTATAGCTGGCCGCTGTCGCCCGCCTGCCGAATCAGCACCACATCGAGATCCTCGATCTTGGTGGCAACCGCCTCGGCCTCTTCGCGGCGCTTAAGGTTCTCCGCCTCAAGCTGCGCGCGCTGAGCTTCGAAATGCGCGCGGTTGTCATCGGTTGCGCGCAGAGCCTTTTTCTGCGGTAGCAGAAAATTGCGAGCATAGCCTGGCTTGACGGTGACCACGTCGCCCATCTGTCCGAGTTTTTCGATACGTTCGAGAAGAATTACGTCCATTTCATACCTCCTAGCCGGATCGCACCAGCCCCGTGCGCTGGCGAAAATCGAGGAACTAGTCTGCTAAACCGATCAGCGCACCCGCGCTGAGCGTGAAGGCAAAACGTTTGACCGAGTTCATCATCGCCACATTCCGAGCCGGCGCCAAACAACGCCGAGCCCACCTGTCGTCAGTCGACTACGTACGGCAGCAGCGCCATGAAACGCGCGCGCTTTATTGCACGCGATAGTTCGCGCTGTTTCTTGGCGGAAACCGCCGTGATACGGCTCGGCACGATCTTACCACGTTCGGAGATGTAGCGAGACAGCAGCTTCGTGTCCTTGTAGTCGATCTTCGGCGCGTTCGCGCCGGAGAACGGGCACGTCTTGCGACGACGGACGAACGGACGGCGTCCGCCGCCGCCTCCACCACGAGGTCCCATAGCCATTATTCGGTCTCCTCTGCGCTGGGGGCTGCCGGCGCATCTGCAGCCTCGGCAACCGGTACCTTGTCTTCAGAATCCGATGCTGCGGGCTTCACGTCGCCACTGTCATCATCGTCCCGGCGCGAACTGCGTTCCTTTCGGCCCTGCATAATAATAGACGGGCCTTCCTCGTGCTCCGAGACTCGCACGGTTAAATAGCGAAGGATATCGTCATGAATGCGCTGCTGGCGCTCGAGCTCGAGCACTACGTCAGACGGGGCATCGAGATTCATCATCACATAGTGGCCCTTCCGGTTTTTCTTGATCCGGTAGGCGAGATTGCGAAGGCCCCAAGACTCGGTGCCCACGACCTTTCCACCCCCGCTCTCAACGACGCCGGTAAAGGCTTCAACCATCTGGTCGACCTGTGCGCCGGAAACATCCTGACGCGCAATAAACACGTGCTCATAGAGTGGCATATTCTGCGACTCCCCTTGGCTGTTAACTGGCGGTCGACGATCGCCCCGTTCGGGCCGCGTCCGCACCACCATAGCCGGCCCGTAAGTACGCACCGGCAAGGAGTTGACGCCGGATGTCTCCCGGTGTCGCTTAAGGCGCGGGAATACACCACAAGCATTCAATCGGCGCAAGGTTTACCTGACCATGCTCAACGGGTGCGCCGGGGTGGCTGCTTGCGGCTCGGCGGTGCCAGCGATATGAAGGTTCACGCGACCGGATGTCGTTCGCTCAAATTAAGGAACACCGCGATCATGTCACGAGCATTCGTTTTCCCCGGACAGGGAAGCCAAGAAGTTGGTATGGGACATAGCTTGGCCGTGGCATTTCCCGCCGCGCGGCTCGTCTTCGAGGAGGTTGACGACGCACTCGAGACCAGACTCAGCCGCATCATCTTTGAGGGCCCCCAGGAGGAGCTCACCCTGACGCAGAACGCCCAGCCGGCGCTCATGGCAGTGAGCATGGCCGTGGTGCGGGTTCTCGAGGAAGAGGGTGGGGTTAAGGTCTCGGACGCCGCGTCGTACGTGGCCGGCCACAGCCTTGGAGAGTATTCGGCACTGGCCGCGTCGGGGGCGCTGAACATCGCCGATACGGCCCGCCTGTTGCAGACGCGCGGCGAGGCGATGCAGGCCGCGGTGCCCGTGGGCGTCGGCGCCATGGCGGCGATCCTCGGGCCGAGCTTGGAAGAGGTCGAGGCGATCGCGGCGGATGCCGCCGAAGATCAGGTCTGCGAGGTCGCCAACGACAATTCCGATGGTCAGGTGGTGGTCAGCGGCAACGCCGAGGCTGTCGAGCGCGCGGTCGACATCGCCAAGGAACGAGGTGCGCGGCGCGCGGTGCTGCTGCCGGTCAGCGCGCCGTTCCATTGCGTGCTGCTGGAGCCGGCAGCGGATGTTATGACCTACGCTCTGGCGAGCGCGGAGATTTCCGCGCCCAACCCGCCGGTCGTCGCCAACGTGACCGCTGCGCCCGTCTCGGGGCCGGATGAGATTCGCAGTCTGCTCATCGAGCAGGTGACGAGCCGCGTGCGCTGGCGCGAGGGCGTGCTTGCGATGCGCGATCTCGGCGTGGAAGAACTTTGCGAGCTTGGTGCAGGCAAGGTTCTGGCCGGCCTGACCCGCCGCATCGATCGGGACATGACCAGCCGGGCGATCGGCACACCCGACGACATCGAAGATTTTCTCGGCGCGCTCTAGGGGGACGCATGTTTGACCTAAACGACAGAACGGCTCTGGTGACGGGTGCCACTGGCGGTATCGGCGAGGCGATCGCCCGTGCCATTCATGGACGCGGTGCGAAAGTGGTGATCAGCGGGACCCGCGCGGAGCGCCTAGAGGCGCTGGCGGGCGAGTTGGGTGTGAATTGCCATGTCGCGGCGGCGAACTTGTCGGAACCGGAGGCGCCCGACGCGCTTGTCGCCGCGGCGACGGAAGCCGCAGGTGGAGTCGATATCCTGATTAACAATGCGGGCCTCACGCGTGACAACCTAGCGATGCGCATGAAGGACGATGAATGGCGGCAGGTCATCGACGTGAATCTGTCGGCGTCCTTCCGCCTGAGCCGAGCGGTGCTGCGCGGCATGATGAAGGCGCGCTGGGGCCGCATCGTGACAATCACCTCGGTGGTGGGTGCCACCGGCAATCCGGGCCAGGTAAACTACGCTGCATCGAAGGCTGGCCTGACAGGAATGAGCAAGGCGCTGGCGCAGGAGGTCGCAAGCCGGGGCATCACCGTCAACTGTATCGCGCCGGGCTTCATTGAGACGCCGATGACGGATGTGCTCGGTGATGACCAGAAGGCGACGCTGCTGGAGCGCATTCCGTCGGGACGCCTTGGGGTGCCCGAAGATATCGCCGCGAGCGTGGTGTATCTCGCGAGTGACGATGCCGGCTACGTCACGGGGCAGACACTCCATGTCAATGGCGGCATGGCGATGCTGTGATTGGGCGGTACGGAGGTTGTGCGGGGCACGCGCTTGACGTTATGCACGAAGGCCGGTAAACGCCGCTCCTGTGTGGCGCGCGGCTTGTTGCTATGGCGGGACGCGTGGTGCTGTGATAGGGAATAACGGTTGATTTTCGAAGGCACTCGGATCCCGAATCGTCTTAAATCAATCTTGTAACAAGCGGGCCGGAAACGGCACTGAGAAACCAAAGTAACAAGGGCAGGCAGACATGAGCGATATCGCTGAGCGGGTGCAGAAGATTGTTGTCGAACATTTGGGCGTCGACGAAGGCAAGATCTCCGAAGGCGCGAGCTTCATTGATGACCTCGGGGCGGATAGCCTCGACACCGTCGAGCTGGTGATGGCTTTCGAAGAAGAATTCGGATGCGAGATTCCGGACGACGCGGCCGAGAAGATTCTCACGGTCGGTGACGCGGTCAAGTTTCTCGAAGAAGCTGCCGACTAACTTACCGGCTGATTGCGCTGCGCATCTGCGCGGCTGTTTATCATTAGGTTTCCACTGACCGTGCAACATCGCATCGGAATCCAATGAGACGTGTCGTCGTTACGGGTATGGGACTGGTCACGCCTCTGGGTGTCGGCCTCGACCATAATTGGCGCCGTCTGACTAACGGCGAATCGGGTGCGGCAAGCATCCAGAGGTTCGACGTGTCGGACCTGCCGGCGAAGATTGCCGCGCAGGTGCCGCTTGGTAGCGGCGAGGACGGCACCTTCAACCCCGACAATTATGTCTCGTCGAAGGAACAGCGCCGGATCGATGAATTCATCGTCTATGGCATTTCCGCGGCGGTTGAGGCGGTTGAGGATTCGGGCTGGAAGCCGGACGCCGAGGAAGACCGCGAACGCACCGGCGTGATGATTGGTTCCGGCATCGGCGGCCTGCAGACCATCTATGAGGGCTCGACACTCCTGAATGCAGAAAGTCCGCGCAAGGTTGGTCCTTTCTTCATTCCGTCGGCGCTGATCAATCTGGCGTCTGGTCAGGTCTCCATCCGCTACGGCTTTAAGGGACCGAACCATGCGGTCGTGACCGCCTGCTCGACAGGGGCGCATGCGATCGGCGACGCGGCGCGGCTGATCATGTGGGACGATGCGGATGTCATGGTCGCCGGCGGCGCGGAGGCGGCGATCTGCCGGATCGGCATCGCCGGGTTCGCGGCGTGCCGCGCGCTCTCCACCGGATACAACGACACCCCCGAGGCGGCATCACGTCCCTATGACAAGGGACGCGATGGGTTCGTCATGGGCGAGGGCGCAGGCGTCGTCGTGCTCGAGGAGTATGAGCACGCCAAGGCGCGTGGCGCGAATATCTACGCCGAGATCATCGGTTACGGCATGTCCGGAGACGCCCACCACATCACGGCACCGGCCGAGGACGGCAATGGAGGCTTCCGCTCCATGCAGGCGGCCATCAAGCGCGCCGGGGTCAACCCAGAAGACATCGACTATGTGAATGCGCACGGTACTTCGACGCCGCTGGGCGACGAGATCGAGCTCGGCGCGGTAAAGCGCCTGTTTGGCGATCACGCCTACAGCCTGTCCATGTCGTCCACCAAGTCGGCGATCGGTCATTTGCTAGGCGCTGCCGGTGCGGTCGAGGCGATCTATTCGGTGATGGCGATCAATAACAATGTCGTCCCGCCGACGATCAATCTTGACGATCCGTCGGATGCATGCGACATCGACCTTGTGCCCCATGAGGCTAAGGAGAGAAAGGTGAGCCACGCGCTCAGTAACTCCTTCGGATTCGGTGGCACAAATGCCAGCCTGATTTTCGCCGAAGTCTGAGCCGCATCCGCAGGACTGCATTCGGACGGCAGGACTGCATTCGGACGAAGGCCTGCGTCAGCACGACTCTTGTCCTCATGGCTATCATGCCTGCGCGATGCCTGAGCCAACACAATCCGATCCCCTTGTTGATCCGGTCCCGACTGGGCCGGAAGTTAGCGACGCGTCGCGGAAACTACCCGCGGCGCGGCGGTGCAACATTGGTCGCCTAGTCTCGATCCTTATCTTCTTCCTGATCGTTTGCGCCACGCTGGCGGGTGGTGGTGCTGTCATGCTGAACCGCGCCTACATCGAGGCGGGACCACTTGCAGCCGACGCGTCGGTGGTGGTGCCGCGCGGTGCGTCCGGTCACGCGATCGGTGCGTTACTCGAGGAAGCCGGTATCGTGGCGGACCGGCGCCTGCTGTTGCTGACGACCCGCATCTTCGCGCCCGACCGTCCACTTCGTGCGGGCGAGTACAGCTTCCCGGCGGCGGCGAGCCTGCGCGAGGTGGTTGCTAAGCTGCAGGCCGGCGATACGGTGGTTCGGCGGATGACCATTGCCGAGGGGCTCACGACGGCCGAGATACTCGACCTGATCGCCGTCACCGAGGGGCTGAGCGGCCCTGTGCCGGAACAGGCCGCCGTACCGGAGGGCGCACTTTTGCCCGAGACCTATCACTTCAGTTTGGGTGATTCCCGGGCGGCACTGGTCGCGCGCATGGCCGCGGCCCGGAATGCCGTGCTGAGGCAGTTATGGGCGGGCCGCAAGGCCGGGCTTCCGCTCAAGAGCCCAGAGGAGGCGCTTGTTCTGGCCTCGATCGTCGAGCGGGAAACCGCAGTCCCCGAAGAGCGGGCCCGGGTGGCGGGGGTCTTCATCAACCGCTTGAACCTCGAGATGCGCCTGCAATCGGACCCCACGGTGGCTTATGGCTTGCGCGAGAATGACGCACCGCTCGACCGGCCGTTGCGTCGCCGCGATCTTGAGGTCGACCACCCTTACAACACCTATGTTCATCGCGGTTTGCCGCCCGGGCCGATTGCCAATCCGGGGGTGGCCAGTATCGCCGCCGTACTCAATCCGGCCGAAACCGATGAACTCTATTTCGTTGCCGATGGGACGGGCGGGCATGCGTTTGCGCGCACGCTCGCGGAGCATAACCGCAATGTCGAGCGCTGGCGGCGTATCCAGCGCGAACAGCGCGCGCGCTAGATACGCTGATCCGGCTGCGCCATCACCTGCTTGAGTACACGCCAATAGCCGCCCACATCGGTGAAGCCGCCATCGACGGCGATATCGTGTCCGGTGATGTAGCTCGAATCGTCGCAGGTCAGGAACAGGACAACCTTGGCGATTTCCTCGGATGTTGCCCCGCGTTCCATCGGCGTCTGATCCGACAGCGCCTGGACAAAGTCGACCGATTCCTCGACCAGCGGCGTATGTACCAGTCCCGGATGGACTGCATTGACCCGGATCCCCCAGTCGACCAGCTCCATGGCAGCGCTCTTAGTGATTCCCCGGATTCCCCATTTGCTTGCACTGTAGGCGGTCGCGAAATGGCCCGTGAGACCCGCGATGGAGCCCGTGTTCACGATGGCGCCCCCGCCGCTGTCGCGGATCAGGGGAGCGGCTTCCCGGATCCCGAGAAAGGCCCCCGTGAGGTTGACCGACATCAGCCGGTTCCAGTCGGCGAGGGAGGTGTTGGTGATGTTGCCGCCGCGTAGGGGCACGCCCGCGTTGTTCACGAGGATATTCAGGCTACCGTTCTCCTTCGCGATCACGGCGATTAGTTCGCGCCAGTTGTCCTCGTCCGCAACATCGAGATGGCGGTATTCGGCATTTCCGCCCGTGTCCCGGATGGCAGCGGCCGTCGCTTCGCCGGCGTCGTCTGCGATATCGCTCAGGATGACCTGCGCACCGGCCGCGGCGAACAGGCTCGCCTCGGCGGCACCCTGTCCGCCGCTGGCACCCGTCACAAGCGCTGTTTTTCCGTTCAGTTTGTGATCCATCGTTCGGGTCTCCTTTCAGAAGAAGGCGAGTATGCGGACGCCCAAGTATAGCGGCCAGGGGAACGCGATGCGTGCCCGGTCGCGGGCCAACCCGTGTACGATACGACGCGCCGCCCGGTCCGTGTCCATGAGCATCGGCATATAGAAATTGTTGGCGTCGGTCATGGGCGAACGCACAAAGCCGGGGCAGATGACGCTGATTGACAATGAAGTGTCGCGATATGCGCGCCGCAGGCCCTCGCCGTAAATGCGCACGGCGGCTTTGCTGGCACAGTAGGCCGGCGCATCGGCGAAGCCGCGAAAACTTGCCAGACTGGACATTATCGCGACCTGCACGGCCTTGCGTTCCTGCATCAACGCGAGCGCCGGTTCCACCGTGTTGACCACCCCGCCAACATTGGTTGCGAGGATATCCGCATCTTTTGCCTGGCGTGGGTCGTCGTGCTTGTGTACACCCCCGGAGATTCCGGCATTCGCGATCACCAGAGCGAGGGGCCTTTCGGCGTCGGCGGCCCGGATCCAGTCCGCCATCGCGTACGCGTCCAAGACGTCCGCGGTGCGGGTCAGGCAGGTGGCGCCTAAAGCCCGGCAAGCGGCGGCGACGGCCTCAAGGCGGTCGGCGTCGCGCCCGCCTAGTGAGAGTGTTCGTCCCGGCGCGGCATAGGCACGTGCTAGTGCTGCGCCGAGCCCGCTGGATGCACCGGTGATCAAGACATGCGCGGGGTTCTCAAGAGCCGACATCAGGTTTCCCGGGGTTGCGCGCCGGGTTGTTGGGGGTCCGGCTCCAAGCTATAAGGCTGGCCATGATAGTAGCACTTCGGCGTTCCGTGTTTTACGGCCCGTATGGCGGGGTTCTCGCCGCATGACCTTGCAAAGCATGACCGGGTTTTCCCGTTCGACTGGCCAGGATGCCGGGTTCGCCTGGACATGGGAAGGCCGCAGCGTGAACGCCCGTAGCTTGGATATTCGCTGCCGCGTGCCGGGCGGATACGAGGCCGTCGAGCAGGCGATACGCGCCGCGGCCGTCAAGCAGTTTCAGCGTGGAAACATCACGCTCGGCCTGTCGCTGGAGCGAGTCGATCAGGCGCAATCCCGGTTCCGTATCAACCGGGAGCTTCTCGACCAGGTGCAGGCCCTGCATACGGAGCTCGGCGACGCCGTTGCCGACACACCGCCGCAGATCGACGGCCTGTTGGCGATACGGGGTATGCTCGAACCGGTTGTTGAGACCGAGGACCTCGATGACCGTGCGGCCCGCGAGGAGGCCATGATCGCGGACGGTCGACTGATGTTGACTGCTCTCTCGGACGCGCGTTGCGAGGAAGGTCGGCGCCTCGATGCAATCATGGCCGAACATCTCGATGTCCTGGCGGATCTGACCAATGCGGCGTCAGCCTGCGCCTCGGCCCAGCCCGAGGCGATCCGGGCGCGTCTGTCAGCGCTGGTGAGCGAGTTGCTCGGGACAGATGCCAGTCTGCCGGAGGAGCGGCTGGCGCAGGAGGCCGCGATCCTTGTCGGCAAGGCCGATATACGCGAGGAGCTGGACCGGCTCACCGTGCATGTTGCTGGTGCGCGGGACCTGTTGGCGGAGGAGCTTGCCGTCGGCCGGCGCCTCGATTTCCTCTGTCAGGAACTCAATCGCGAGGCCAACACCCTTTGTTCGAAGTCGGCGGATTTGGAGTTGACGCGGGTAGGGCTCGCTATGAAGGCGACGATCGAACAGTTTCGCGAGCAGGTTCAGAATGTGGAGTAGGACGCGCCATGGCAGATGACGGGACAAGCGGTCTGCAGATCAAACGGCGCGGGCTGATGCTGGTTTTGTCTTCCCCGTCGGGGGCCGGCAAAACGTCGATCTCGCGAGCCGTGCTCGATCGGGATCAGGATATTTCTCTTTCCATATCCGTGACCACGCGGCTGCGCCGGCCGGGTGAGGTCGATGGTGAGCACTATTTATTTGTCGATCGTACCGAGTTCGACCTGATGGTGAATCGGCAGGAACTACTCGAATACGCCAAGGTCTTCGATCACTACTACGGCACGCCGCGCGGGCCGGTTGAAAAAGCGCTGGGCGCGGGCCGGGACGTCTTGTTCGACATCGACTGGCAGGGGACCCAACAGGTCGCCGAACGGGCCCGGGACGATCTAGTAAGTGTTTTTATCCTACCACCCTCGACGGCGGAACTCGAGCGGCGTCTCCAGAGCCGGGCGCAGGACAGCCACGAGGTCATTGCCGATCGCATGGCGAAAGCGGCCGATGAGATAACCCACTGGTCGGAATATGACTATGTGGTGGTCAACAAGACGTTCGAAGACAGCGTCGCCAAGGTTATGGCGATCCTAGATGCCGAGCGCCTGCGCCGTACACGTCAGGAAGGCATGTCCGACCTGGTACGCCTGCTGCGCCAGGGACAGTAAATCCGATCGGCGCTGATCGGAATTTTGAACGCCTGCTTCCTCGTTCAGCAACGTCTCGGGTAGGCAGATAGAGTCCTGCCGTCAGAAGGGCAGGCCAGCCAAGCGTATTTCGGCGAGTGAATCCGATGGCAAAAGCGCGGCACGAGGCGTCCGGGCGGAAGGTTGTGGGCTTTGCCCCGGAATGAGCTTGTCGGAAGATATCTCTCTGCATTCCGAGAGGCTACCGGTCCGGCAACTATGTCACAAACCGTTCTTCGCCCAAGGTCCGCGCGAGCGCGCAGAATTGTTTAACATCGAGGTCTTCTGCCCGCGCATCCCCGGGGACATTTGCCGCCTCGAGGATGGCTGCCCCACCGATTGGCGCGAGGGCGCGGCGGAGCATCTTGCGCCGTTGGCCAAATGCGGCCCTGGTCACGACTTCCAAGTCTTCGCGCCGTGCCGGCGCTAGAGGTTCAGGGCGCATTGTCAGATTGACAACGGTGGAGATCACGTTGGGCGGAGGGACAAAGGCGGATGGCGGAATATCGAACATCGCTCGGGGATCCGTGAGCCAGCGCGCGAGGACCGAGAGCCGTCCATAGCTTTTGCTGCCCGGGGTCGCGACGATCCGTTCGGCGACTTCCTTCTGGAACATCAGGGTAAAGCCCAAGAAGCCGTCGGCCTGCATCAGCCAGTTGATCAGCAGCTGTGTACCCACATTGTAGGGAAGATTGGCGATCACCGTGCGGGGATACGGGGCCAATTTCGTAAGATCGGTCTCGAGTGCGTCTGCGGCGAAGACTGTAAGCCGACCCTTTGCTTGCTCGGCTAGTTCGCGCAATGCATCAACGGCGCGTGCGTCGCGTTCCAATGCATAGACGTGGTGCGCATCGGACTCAAGCAATGCGCGAGTCAGCCCGCCCGGTCCAGCGCCAATTTCGATCACGTTGACGCCCGCGAGGTCTCCGGCTACCGAGACGACGCGGCGCGTCAGGTTCAGATCGAACAGGAAATGCTGGCCGAGCGACTTCTGTGCGGCAATGTCAAACCGCCCAACGATCTCGCGCAGAGGCGGCAGGGCGTCGGCGTCAAACACGCAGGTCAACAAACGCCGCGCGGCGCAGGTCGCGGAGATAGCGTCGCGACAGCATATCTACGCGTTCGCGTTCTATGTTGCGGCGGATCTCTTCGCGGCTTGGGCCAACATTCTCCTGACGTTCACAAACCATGAGAACTTGAACCCCGGTTTGCAGGCGGATCGGCGTGCTGGCCTTCCCTATCGGCAGCTGCGCGGCTACTGATCGGAGCTTGGGATTCAAATCCTTGAGCTGAAAGCGTGCCGGTGATGCCGGCTGCGGTGTGCCCGCCTCGGCCGCAGCGGTGGCGAAATCCTCGCATCCATTTACACTCGAAGCGATTCTCTGAGCGGTCTGTATATGCGCATCGAGCGCGCCGGGCGGAGAATCGCTGTGGGACTGCAGAATCATCTGCCGCAATGAAACCGTGCGATCATTGGGATCCGGGGGCTCGTTCGTGCGTCGGTCGATCAGGATCAAAATCTGGATGCCCTCGGGTACGTCGATTGGCTCCGATATCTCTAAGCGTTCTAGGTCGCTGATGACTCGGTCCACGGCCGGATCGAGTTCACCGGGCTGAATCCAGCCGATATCTCCCCCCGTTGCGGCGGTCGCACTCTTGGAGAACTGCTGGGCAACGGCCCGGAAGTCGGCGCCGCTGCGCAATTGTTCGACGAGGCGTCCGGCGAGCGTTCGGATATCGGACGCGTCTGCAGGGTTATCGATCGGCAGAAGGATTTCGCCGACGCGGTATTCGGTCACCCCGGCGTTCGCCTGAATTCTCGCGACCACATCGTCGATTTCCTCATCACCGATCTCGATCGTCGGCACGACAGTGCGCACGAGCAGCTTCTGCCACAACAGGTTCGACCGGATCTGGTCGAGAGCTGCCTCAAACGATATTCCCTGCCGCTCGATGAAGGCCTTGAAGTGTCCAGCCGGAAGGTTGTTCGCCCTCTCAATCTGCTCCATAGCGGAATCGACTTCGCGCTGCGTGATCCTGATATTCAGTCGCTCTGCTTCTTGGGTCTGGAGCGCCTCGTCGATCAGCCCACGCAGGACCTGAGGGGCAATCCGTTTTTGCGTTTCGGTATTGTTGGGCAGTCCGGCTGACGTGATGAGCAGGCGCATACGCTGTTGCACGTCGAAAATGGAGATGACCTTCTCGTTCACAACGGCGGCAATACGCTGAATATCCTGAGAGACAGATTGAGTCGCAAAGAATGAAACTGTGACGATGCAAAAGATGGCGGTGATCGGTCGCAGTACTTTCGGGCGTTTGTGGGCGTTTGGTTTCATCTAGAATACCGAGGATTCGATTTGGCCTAAGCTCTTGAACGTAACCCGGAGTGTTAGCGATTCATCGCTAGGAATGTCCCGATCAGTCGTGAAGGTAGATCGGTATATTATTTCGAAGTTCATGCAATCGCACTCGTAGACTAGAGAACCGCCATAGGACAGCGTGCCGCCCTCGGATGTCAGGTCACGCTGGGTCTGAATCTGTGCCGACCATTGGTCCGTCAACCTGGACTTGAGTGCCGCGGTGACCTCCTCCCGATCCGCGAAACCGCTGGTTCGGTCGAAGAAGACATAGTTCAGGTCGAGGTTGAGAGCTGGAGGGCCGATGGCTGCGGAGATTTCCGTGCGTCGCGCGCGCAGGGAGTCATGGTCAAATCTGGTTTTGTAGAGGAGGCTCGTGAACTTGTTCGGCTTGATTTGGAGGCTGGCGACGATGTCCGAAAGCTGATCCTCCAGTCCTGTTCCGAGTGGATAGGGGTTGGATTCGCGGAACCGAAAAGACTGGCCAACGGTGAGGGTTGAACTGCCGCCCAATTCACCGAAAACGCCAGTTCGGAAGCCGTAGACCATCCGCTGACCGCCTTCCACCCGGTCCGTGCCAGAGAACCGGTTCGGGGCGAACAGGTTGGTTTCGTCGAACGCGATGCTTTGACTGTCCTCGTCCGGGATCTTGTCCGGGTTGCCGCCATTGGGGGCGACGATTAGCGCGAGGAGGGGCTCGAAAAGCTGGCCGTTCGGTCCGGACCGCCGAATCCAAGGGTAGCGCCAACTCAAGGTCGCCTGCGGGAAGATCCGTCCGACTACGGCGTCTTCTCGGCCCCGCGAGGTGTCAACATCGCTCACGTTATAGAGGTCGCCCTGGACGGATGCACGAAAGCTTGTGATCGATCCGAAGCTGTCGGTATTAGATATCTGCCATCCAGGGGTCAGGCTGATGCGCTGGCTGGATGCGCCCTCCTCACGAGCAAGCGCACGTAAGTTGGCATCCAAGGTCGTCATACCGCCGTAGTGGCCTGGCGGGCTGATGTAGCTGTATTCCAGATTTGGGAGCACAACCGGCGTCTCGGCTTGATCGTTACTGTCACGCAATCCCTGGAAGTATAGCCCTTCCGCAACTGCATGAGATCGCGACCCGAAGCCCTCTAGATAGAGCCTGTTGGTGAGGGTGTCGCTATTTTTGAAGTACCGGCCGAGGTAGGTATCGTCGCTAACCAGCTTGATGTCCGCGCCCCAGCGCCAAAGTTCATCGAGGGAGAAGCGCGTCTCGGAGTCGATATGGCCTCGCCACCTGTCCTTTCCGACCTGCGCATCGTCTTGCGTGAACGACAATCGTGTGCGGTTTTCGCCATCGGCGAAACGTTGTCTGTACTCGCCCGTTACGACCGGAAACTGGTCGGGCGAGAGGATTGGGTCAAATGTCAGGTCCCGGTCGTCGGCAATGACCCAGAAATATGGTAGCTGGATAGATGACCCCAACAGGCTCGATGCGCCGAATGTGGGTGTTAGAATGCCGGATTTGCGCTCGACGGTCGGGTCGGGATGGAAGAGGAATGGCGTGTAGGCGACCGGCACGCCAAGAACCTCCAGCGTCGCATCCCGGTAGATGACCTCCTGCACGTCGGCGTCGTGCAAGACACGGCGGGCCTTGATCTGCCAGAGAGGTTCTTCTTCGAAGCTCAGGCAGTTGCGACATGGCGAATAGACCGCGCGGCTGAGTTCAGTCTCGACGCCGCCGCGGCGCTGGGCGCTCACTGCAGCCAAACGGGAATCATCATTGAGCAGCATGCGGAAGCCGCGCAGGAAGCCTTCACGCATGTCAGCAGTTAGTTCCGCAAACTCTGCGAAAAGGATTTCGCCTGTCGGCTCGAGCAGCACGACATTTCCGGATGCCGTCACGATATCATCGCGTTGGTTGTAGGTGACGGAGTCAGCGTTCAGGATGCGTCCTCCCTGCACTATCTCGACATTCCCGCGGGCCGTTGCTGTTCCTAGGTCCTCGTCAAACGAGAGATCATCGGCGGTCATCAGGATGGGTTCGTTCGACCCGACCTGCTGGGCGAGTGCCTCGGGTATGACCGAGGCACTCGTCAGGCAAAGAGCCAGCAATAGTGCGCGCGCCTGCATTACCCGTCCTCTAAGTGGAGAAGCGAGGTAATTCCCGCCAGCAGGCTGACGCCGGCCGGGGTCCAGGCAGCGAGGATAATTGGCACGCTGGCGCCGAGGGCGAGTGCCTCGATGACATTCGTCAGAAGAAATAGAAAAAAGCCGGCCAGAACGCCCGCGCCGACCAGTACGATCGTGCCGCCGCGGCGCGTCAGGCGCAGCGAGAAGGTCGCGGCAATAAGGACCATGGCCGCGAGGAGAACCGGCTGGGCGAGGAGTGCGTGCATTTGCAACTGGTGCGCCACCGGAGAGAAGCCGGTCTCTTCGAGCACCCGAATGAAACGCGGCAAGTTCCACAATGCCACCGTGTCCGGGCTGGCGGAGCTCTCCTGGATCTTGTCGGGTGTCAGGTCCGTGGCGAGGTCTTGTGATTTCACGAAAACCCCCGCGCGCCCGGGCCGCGTCAGCCATGCATCCGACAGCCGCCACCGGCCGTCTAGGAGCAGGGCGCTTTCGGCATCAATCCGTCCTATGAACTTGTCGTCATTGGCAAATTCGAAAACGATGACCTGTTCGAGGCGTAGCGCGTCGGGTTGCACCCGTGCTGCATGAATCACGGTCTGCCCGGCGCCCTCGGCGCTGTTCTGGCGCAGCCAGATGCCTTCGGCCGAGACCGCGAGCAGCGATGAACGGCCGGTGAAGTAGCGACCCTCCAACTCCTCGAATTGAGAAAGAAGCACGGCCGACAGCGGATTGATCACCGAGATATTGATGACGCCGAGGGCGAACGCAGCGATAATCGCCGGCGCGAGGAACTGCCAGACCGACACCCCTGCTGCTCTCAGAACGACTAGCTCGTGATTTCGAGTCAGCCGCTGGAACGTGAAAATGCTACCGAACATGACGGCAAACGGTACCGCTTCCTGAGCTAGGAAGGGGGTGCGGAGCAACGCCATGCTGGTGATCACGCTGAAGGTGGCATCGTTGCGACCGCTACCGCGCCGCAGGAGTTCGATCGCGTCGATCAGGACGATTACCGCAACGATGGTGGCGGACATGATCGCGAACCAGATTAGGAATTGCCGCAGAATATAAAAGGATATGGTGCGCGAGGCGATCACGACCGGGTGCGCCTAAGCATCTGCGGCGGCGATCTTCGCCGCGGGACGTTGGCGCGGATTGCGCATCAGCCAGTAGATTGACAGGAGTACGGCGCCGACCGGCAGGCCATAGGTGAAGGGTATGATGACCAGCGACCGGCGGGAGATATTTGTTAACCCAAGCGCCGCGACCTGAAACGCGAAGATCAATGCAATCGCGAGCAGGATGCGTCCTGTCTGGCCCCTACGGTTGAGGTCGCCCGAGAGCAGAACGGCTAGTGCGACCGCGGCAAAGGCAAGAATCTGCAACGGATTTGTCAGCCGCCTGTGTCCCTCGGCAATCAGCTGGGTCGCATAGGTCCGGTCGTGCAGCCCGTCTCCGGGCCAAAGTAGGGAATGCAGAAAACGCTCCTCCGGTTCGCGCCAGCGCGTGGAGATGTCAGGACCAACCAGGCTTAGATCGAGAGAGTACTGGTCGAAGTTGAAGAGCGTGAGGCGCCCGGAACCGCGATCCACTTCCTGCTGGCTGCCGTTAAATAGGACGACCCGTGTCCCTTGTGCGCCCTGATTGGCGGTTCCGCGCTCGGCCGTATAGGTGACCGGGCGCTCCGGGTTGCGCGAATCATGCGCGAAGATGCCGCGCAATTCGCCCTCGCCCGAGCGTTCACGAACGTAGATCGTTAGCCCGTCGGCCGGCGTGTTGAAGCGCTGTTCCTGAAGCAGCACGCTGCCGTAGCTGTTGCGATAGTTGAACTGCTGCAGTTTGAAGGCGTGGTTCGTCACCGGCACCAGATAGAGCTGCAGGGCATAGCCGATGAGGACACCGATGATGCCGAGGATGAGGCCGGGTCGCGCTAGTGACAACTGGCCGATGCCGGCCGCGCGCATCACCACCAGTTCGCTATCGTTCGCAAGCTTGTTATAGACGACGAGAATGGCAGCGAAGATGGCGATAGGTAGCACCACCGCGATGACCTTGGGCAGGTTGAGTGCGGTCATCTCGAATAGGACGGAGACCGGCAGCCCCCGGTTTACGATGAAATCGATCAGTCTGAGGCACCCGAACAGCGAGATCAGCAGGGTCAGCGCACCCGCCACGAAGAGGGTTGCTAGCGCGAGTTGCCGGAATATGTACCCGCCGATAGACGTCATGGACGCTCCAAGTGTGACGTTTTCGGTGAAACGCCATCCAAGTTCCTGATTCGTAAAACAAAGACCTGCTTCACAAATCGTTTGTAACAGATCGCCGGGCCGGGAAAAACTCCCGCCGTGCTATTGGAGGTTGCCTTGCACCCGTTGCGCGTGTGCTCTAAATCTCGACTACCTTCCGGCGGCGTGTCGGCGCCGTTTTTCTGCATCTCGAGGGATAGCCCGATCATGAGAATCTCGTTTGCTGAACTGAAACTGCCCACCAGCGGCGTCCTAGTTCTTCTTGTCGATGCGGAGGTGCGCCTAAGCGTCAGTGCCAAGGCGGTCGACAAGGCTACGAAGGGTGCGCTCGCGCGTGCGCTCGACGCGGCGAAATTTGCAGGCAAGAAGGGCGAAAGTTTGTCGGTTATCGCGCCGCAGGGACGCGAGAAGCTGACGGTCTTGCTGGTGGGGGCCGGAAAGGCCAAGGACTTGGATTGCCTGCGAGCTCAGGAAATCGGCGCGCAGGTCGGCAAGGCCCTGAACGCGGTGTCCGGTTCGTCGGCCACGTTGGTCTCGGAAATGTTCGGCGCTAGGGCCGGAGGCCCCGAGCTCGCGGCTAACTTGGCGCTCGGTGCACGGCTGCGGTCATACAGCTACGACAAGTATCTGACCAAGAGCGGCGGACGCGCCCGGTCCGACGGTATCGACCGGCTGCAGGTCATGGTGAAGGGAGCGCGCGATGCCCGGCGGCGGTATGGCGTTCTTGGGGCGGTGGCCGACGGCGTGGACGTGGCGCGCGACCTCGTTTCCGAACCGTCCAACGTCAAGTCACCCAAATGGATGGCGGCGCAGTGTCGCAAGCTCACCAAGTTGGGCGTCAAGGTCGAGGTGCTGGGCGAAGCCCAGATGCGTAAGCTGGGGATGAACGCGCTTCTGGCGGTGGGACAGGGCAGCGTGCGCGAATCCCAGCTGGTGATAATGCGCTGGAACGGCGGCGGCAAAGACGCGAAGACCGTGTCGTTCATCGGCAAGGGCGTCACATTCGATACCGGCGGTATCTCAATCAAGCCGGCCGGCGACATGGAGGACATGATCTGGGACATGGGTGGCGCGGGCACGGTTATCGGCGCGATGCGGGCGATCGCGGGCCGCAAGGCCAAGGCCAATGTCATCGGCGTGGTCGGGCTGGTTGAGAATATGCCCGACGGTAACGCCCAGCGGCCGGGCGATATCGTCACGACCATGTCCGGCCAGACGGTCGAGGTCATCAACACCGACGCCGAGGGCCGCCTCGTTCTCGCCGATGCGCTCTGGTACACGCAAAAACGTTTCAAACCGGATGCGATGATCGACTTTGCGACCTTGACGGGTGCAATCATGGTGGCGCTGGGGCGCGAGTATGCGGGGCTCTATGCCAGCGACGAAGAGCTAGCCAAGAACTTCGTGGCGGCAAGCCAGGATGTGGGCGAGAAGGTTTGGCGCATGCCGCTCGATGAAGCTTATGACTTGCAGATCAATACGCCGCGCGCGGACATGAAGAATGTCGGACCGCGCTGGGGCGGCAGCATCACCGCTGCCCAGTTCTTGCAACGCTACACAAACGGCGTGCCGTGGGCGCATATAGATATCGCCGGCGTGGCCTGGTCGGACAAGGAGCAGCCCTTGATGGCACGCGGCGCAACGGGCTTCGCGGTGCGTACTCTCGACCAGTTCGTCCGCAACCATTACGAGACATAACCTGGGCGCATCGTGACGGAAATTCGCTTCTATCACCTGACGCGCCGTACCCTCGAAGAGGTGTTGCCGGTCATGCTCGAGCGCACGGTCGTGCGTGATGGGCGCCGCGCAGTAGTCATCGCCAGCTCGTCCGAGCGGGTTGAGAATCTTAGTGCGCATCTCTGGACCTATGATGACCGCGTATTCCTGCCACATGGCAGCAAGGTCGATGGGCATTCTGCGCTGCAGCCCGTCTGGCTTACCGATCAGGACGAGAACCCCAACGATGCCCGGGTGCTGTTCCTAGCCGATGGTGCGTTGACGGCTGATCCCGGTGCCTTCGATCTGGTGTGCGAACTGTTCGACGGGCGTGACGCGGTGGCTGTTACGGCAGCCCGGCAGCGCTGGCAGGCCTACAAGGATGCTGGCCACGACCTGACCTATTGGCAGCAAACCGATCGCGGTACCTGGGAACAGAAGGCAACCGGCTAGGCGCGTTGCGCGACGGCCCCGATAGTATCTCTCCGGGAGTGCCTTGTCCGGGCGGCTTGCGCTGGATATAAGGCGCCGGTACTTCCATTCCACATCGGAGAAGACTCATGGCCATTGAGCGGACTTTCTCGATTATCAAACCCGACGCGACGCGGCGGAATATCACCGGCAAGATTATTGCCAAGTTCGAGGATGCCGGACTTAGCGTGGTGGCCCAGCGCCGTATTCAGATGACCCGTGAGCAGGCCGAGTCCTTCTACGGTGTGCACCGTGAGCGTCCGTTCTTCAACGATTTGGTTGCGTTCATGACCTCCGGACCGGTCGTGGTTCAGGTGCTCGAGGGGGAGAACGCCATCGCCCGGAATCGCGAAATCATGGGTGCCACGAACCCGGCCGAGGCCGTCGAGGGCACGATCCGCAAGGAGTTCGCCGAATCCATCGAGGCAAACTCGGTGCATGGCTCGGACGCGCCGGAGACCGCGGCTGAGGAGATTGCGTTCTTTTTCGATGACAGCGAGATCGTAGGCTGATCGAAGCACGGTCAGCCGCCTGTCGCTTCGTTAAACGAGCCCCCACCACATGATGAGCAGGGCGATCACTATCGCGATCCCCGAATAGGACATCAGCTTGAGGAAGCCACCCCAGATTTTCCAGCGGCCTTCGATGTTCATGATTTCGTCGGACATTTCTACTCGCGTGTTTTGGGATGGATCGTGGAACGAGTTTTAGCGGCGTGCGATGGGGACGTCAAAGCCTTCGATGCACGCCGTTAGTTCATCCGTCTGTCGCCGGATGAATCAGTGCGCTGGGTGCCGTCGTATCCGTATTGAGCACCGCGCGCTCCCCAACGATCTCGATTCGGCCTTCAGCTAGGAGCCGCACCGCATGGGGGTAGCAACGATGCTCTGCCTCCAGTATGCGGGCGGCTAGAGACGTTTTGTTGTCATCGGGCATCACTGGAACGGCGGCCTGCACGAGGACCGGGCCCGTGTCCATTTCCGGCCTTACGATGTGGACCGTGCAGCCGCTGATCCTTACGCCGGCCGCGATTGCTTGGTCATGGGCGTCGATGCCCTTAAATGCCGGCAGTAACGAGGGGTGAATGTTTAGGACCCGGTCGCGCCAGGTCTCCACGAACCAGCCCGACAGCAGGCGCATGAAACCAGCCAAGCAGACGAGTTCGATCTCTGCTGCCTTCAGGGTAACATCGATCTCGCGGTCGAAGCTCTCGCGGTCGTGATAGCCATCATGCTCGATGACGGTCGTTTCGATGCCGGCCTCCGCGGCGTATTCAAGACCGCCCGCGTCTGGCTTGTTCGAGACCACCAAGGCGATCTCCGCGGGAAAGTCAGGGTTGGCGCACGCTGCGATCAGAGCCTGCAGATTCGACCCCCTACCGGAGATCAGGACGCCGATCTTCGTCCGGCTCATACGCCGCCGCCGAGGGCCACGTCGAGGTTGGCGACCTCGATGGCGCCGCCAGCCGCATCCGTAACGGTCCCGACGATCGCTGCTTTTTCGCCCGCGCCCGCGAGGATTTCGACGATCGCATCAGCGTCATCCGCCGCGGCAATCGCGACCATGCCGATCCCGCAGTTGAATGTGCTTGCCATCTCAATATCGTCGACGCCACCCGCTCGGCGCAGCCAGTCGAAGACCGGCGGGGCCGTCCAGCGGGTGCCGTCCAATGACGCGCTGAGGCCCGTCGGCAGCACCCGCGGTATGTTTTCAAGTAGCCCCCCGCCGGTTATGTGCGCGAAGCCCTTCATGCCGTTCTGTTTCGCGGCGGCGAGGCAGGCATTGACGTAAATACGGGTGGGGGTCAGCAGCGCCGTACCCAGCGCGGTGTTCGGATCGAATGGCGCAGGTGCCGACAAAGCGTCGCCGGCGCGTTCGACAATCTTGCGTACCAGAGAATAGCCGTTAGAGTGTAAGCCGCTGGATGCTAAACCGATAATCGCGTCGCCGCTGGATATCGGGTGGTCATCGCGCGGAAAGCCAGTGCCGCGCTCCATGGCACCGACGGAAAAACCGGCGACGTCGAATTCGCCGCTGGCATAGAGTCCCGGCATCTCCGCCGTTTCGCCGCCGATCAGTGCGCAGTCGGCCTGCCGGCAGCCGTGTGCGATGCCCGACACCACCGCCGCCGCAACCTCCTGGTCGAGCCCGCCCGTGGCGAAATAGTCGAGGAAGAACAGCGGTTCCGCACCCTGGACTACGAGATCGTTGACGCACATCGCCACCAGATCGATGCCTAGCGTGTCGAATTTTCCGGTTTCAAAGGCGAGCTTTAGCTTGGTGCCGACGCCGTCAGTCGCGGCGACTAGGATCGGGTCCTCGAAGCCTGCGGCCCTTGGATCGAAAAGGCCGCCAAAGCCTCCGAGCCCGTCCATGGACCCGGGGCGCTGGGTCGCCGCGGCTAGCGGCTTGATGGTCTCGACCAGGGCGTTACCGGCGGCAATATCGACCCCGGCATCTTTGTAGGAAAGGCCCAGTTTCTGTCTCCCTCGCGCGCGTGCCGGCTATTCGTGCTATGGCATTGCCACATTCGCGGCGCGGTGTTTTGGTATGACGCCAATCGCGCTGCTACAGTCTGCAGAATAGGTGTTTCAAGGTCATTTGCAATGTATCCCGCACGGCAAAAAACAGCTCTCGTTCTTCTCCTGTGGTTGCTGGGTGCCGTTGGGCTTTCAGTCATCAGTGTCTCGACGGTAGCAGCCCAGAAATCAGCGCTCGAGGATATTTTCGTCGTTCGCGATGTGATTCTGGATGAACGCGCCGAGACGGCGGCGGCCGCGCGTACGCAGGCGCTTGCCAAGGGACAGCGCGAGGCGTTCCGGCGCCTCGAGGCACGCCTGATCCGCAGCGTGCATCGCGGCCTCGCCGAAAGCGTTGACGCGGACACGCTGCGGTTTTTGGTCGACGCCATACAGATCGATGACGAGAAGACATCGAATGTGCGCTATCTCGCTAACCTGACGGTCGAATTCAAGCCCGACGCGGTGCGCAACCTGTTCCGCTTCTTGGGCGTGCCGTTCGCGGAATTGCGCAGCCGTCCGCTGACGGTTGCGCCGGTGCTCGCGCGGGTCGACCGTTACATCCTATGGGATGATCCGAATCCGTGGCGCGAGGCGTGGCGCAACGACCCCGAGGGGGCGGGCCTTGTTCCCATGCTTGCTCCGATCGGCGATCTGTCGGACCTCGCCGGGCTATCTGTGGATCAGGCCGTCGCGGGAGAGCCCGAGGCGCTGGCACAATTGGCCGCGCGATATGGTGCGCGTGGTGTATTGGTCGCAATCGCAAACGTCTTCGAGACGGAACCCGGGATTCTCCGCACTGACGTCGTCACTGTACCGGTGGGCCTGCCGGAGATGGCTCCCTTCAGCATCTCGGTAGTCGGCATTGACGGAGACGGAGAAGCAGGTCTGTTCGCCCGCGCCGTGGGAGAAATTCGCGAGGTCGTCGAGGATGAATGGAAGGCCGCGAACGCGATTACCTCGAGCGAGATTAGCCGCGTTCGCGCGGCCGTGCCCATTTCCGACCTCAAGAACTGGGTTGATGTTCGCGTGCGTATCGCCCTTGTGCCGGCGGTCACAAACGTTCAGGTCGTCGCGTTAACCGCGACGGCTGCAGAAGTCGAGATCGATCATCGAGGTGATCTGACCCGCCTGATTCGCTCGTTCGAGCGCTTCGATCTTATCCTCGAAGAGACCGGGCTCGGGCCCGGGACGACGCCGGGCACCGGACAGCCTAGTGCCGAGACGCCGCTGACCCATGTCATACGCCTCGCCGGGTCCTAGTCGGGGTATGCGATGAGCCGTCAGCTAGTCCTCGATCTGGGCCACCGGACGGCACGCGGCCGTTCGGATTTCTTGGTATCGCGCAGCAACGCCGAGGCGGTCGAGTGGATCGACCGGTGGCCCGATTGGCCGGCGCGCGCGCTGGTAATCTGGGGGCCGCCCGCATCCGGCAAGACCCATCTAGGACATGTTTGGTGCGATGTCAGCGGCGGAACCCTAATTGGGCCCGATGACTTGCGCGGGTCCGACGCAGCCCAATTGCGCGCTCGGAGCGCGTTTCTGTGTGTCGACGATGCAGACCGGCTCGCGGGGGAGCGGGATGGCGAGGAGGCCCTTCTGCATCTCTACAACTATGTGCTTGAGACGGATGGCGCGCTGCTGGTTATCGCCGGCGAGGCGCCGGCGCGCTGGAATGTCGGCCTTGCGGATCTGGCTTCGCGCATTAAGGCTCTGGCGGGCGCCGGAATTTCTGCGCCGGATGACGATGTCCTTGCGGCGCTGATGGTGAAGCAATTCCGTGACCGGCAGCTGCGCGTTGGTGAAGACGTCGTGCTTTATCTGTTGGCGCGCATGGAACGGTCGTTTGCCGCCGTACCCGGAATCGTTGCGGCGATCGATTCCGCCGCGCTGGAGCGCAGGCGGCCGGTGACCGTGCCGCTCGCACGCGAAATTCTCGATGGTTACCATTGACAACGAACTGTCATCGCCTTTTCACAAATTGTGGATATCGTGCCGTTTAGATACCCTTATGGGCACATAGGCGCGCGTGCGCCTGTAATTCTCTACAGAACGTGGTTCCCTTGGTTGCCGAAGATACTGCAGTTTCGCCCGACCCGGCCCCCGGGATTGGTATGAAGTCGCCCGAACGGTTCATCAACCGAGAACTCTCTTGGATCGCGTTCAACGAACGCGTTCTCGAGGAGGCGGGGAATCCCAATCATCCGCTGCTCGAACGCTTGCGTTTCCTATCGATCTCCGCGTCCAATCTCGATGAGTTCTACATGGTCCGGGTCGCCGGGCTGAAGGGACAGGTCGAGGCTGGTGTCAAGACAGTGAGTCAGGAGGGTCTGAGCCCGGGTGAGCAGCTGGCGGCAATCAACGAGCGCGCGAGCGCCCTGATGGCGGCGCAACAAAAGACCTGGCTGCGGCTCGTTGTGGAGCTGGGTGCCAGCGATATCACTGTCGTCGAGCCCAATGACCTCACGTCAGAGGAATCCGTCTGGCTCGAAAACCGGTTCATGACCGCGATTTTCCCCGTCCTGACGCCGCTCGCCGTCGACCCGGCCCACCCCTTTCCGTTTATCCCGAACTTCGGCCTTGCCGAGGCACTGGAACTTTACCGGCCGAGCGACAACCGGCGTATGATCGGGCTGCTGCCATTACCTGGGCAGATCGAGCGGTTTATCCGCCTGCCCGGTGAACATGCGCGTTTCATTCTCCTCGAGAAATGCGTGGCGATGTATCTGCATCGCATCTTCCCCGGTTTCGAACCACGGGGCATGGGGACGTTCCGAGTCATTCGTGACAGCGATATCGAGGTTCTGGATGAGGCGGAAGACTTGGTCCGCCAGTTCGAATCTGCCCTCAAGCGGCGGCGGCGTGGCGCCGTCATCCGGCTGACGGTCGGTGCTGAGATGCCGGAAGAATTGCGACGCTTTGTCACCGAGGAGATCGGCGTCGACGACGACGATGTGTTTGTACTCGACGGGATACTGGGTCTTGATCAGACGGAGGAGCTGATCGTCGACGAGCGGCGCGATCTCCTTTTCGAATCCTTCAACGCCCGGTTTCCGGAACGAATCAGGGACTTCGGGGGCGATTGCTTCGCGGCGATCCGCTCCAAGGACATCGTGGTCCACCATCCGTTCGAATCGTTCGACGTGGTGGTTCAGTTTCTGCGTGAGGCCGCTCGTGATCCGAAAGTCGTGTCCATCAAGCAGACGCTTTATCGCACATCGGAAAACTCGCCAATTGTCAGCGCGCTGACTGAAGCAGCGCATGCCGGGAAATCCGTCATTGCGTTGATCGAGCTCAAGGCGAGGTTCGATGAGGAAGCGAACATTCGCTGGGCCCGGGAGCTCGAACGTGCCGGCGTCCAGATCGTGTACGGTTTCATCGATCTGAAGACCCACGCGAAAATCAGCCTGATTCATCGCCGCGAGGGGAGCACCCTGCGCGCCTACGCCCATTTCGGTACCGGCAACTATCATCCGATTACGGCGCGAATTTACACCGATATCAGCTACCTGACGCAGGACCCCGAGCTTTGCGAGGACGCCTCGCGGGTGTTCAACTATATGACCGGATATGTGAAGCCCGAACGGCTGGCGAAGATCGCGGTCGCACCAGTGAATCTTCGTGAAACGTTGATGCAGTGCATCGAAGAAGAAATCACGCACGCGCAGGCAGGCCGTCCCGCCGAAATCTGGGCGAAGTTCAACAGCTTGGTCGATGGCGATATCATAGACGCGCTTTACCGAGCGTCTCAGGCCGGGGTGTCCGTTCGCCTCGTTGTGCGTGGAATTTGCTGTCTTCGCCCCGGCGTGCAGGGCCTGAGCGAGAATATTGAGGTCAAGAGCATCGTCGGACGTTTTCTCGAGCATTCCAGGATCATTGCCTTCGGGTCGGGCTTCGAAATGCCCTCGCCGCAGACCAAGCTGTTCATCTCCTCTGCCGACTGGATGCCGCGCAATCTCAACCGCCGGGTCGAGTTTCTGGTGCCCATCGAGAGTGGCACCGTACACCAGCAGATTCTCTACCAAATCATGGTTGCGAATCTTCTGGATCGCGCTCAAAGCTGGGTTATGGAGCCCGATGGCACCTACACCCGGATCGATACGAGTGGCGAGCAGGACCCATTCAACGCGCACAAGTTTTTCATGACCAATCCCAGCCTGTCGGGGCGGGGCGCCGCGCTGAAGAAGGCGGGCAACGTTCCACAACTGCTGATGCATCACGACCAGATTCTTTCGTAAGCGATGCTATCGATGTCTGAGTGGTCGTCGGCAATCTGTAGCCCCGCAGCGGTCGTCGACATCGGCTCGAATTCGATCCGTCTGGTCGTATTTCGCGACCGGTCGCGGGCGGCGCCGGTGGTGTTCAACGAGCGTGTGACCTGCGGTATCGGGCGCGACCTAGCCACCACCGGCAAGCTGCACACCGAAGGGGTGCAAAAGGCGCTGGCGAACCTGCCGCGCTTCGCGGCGATCGTCGCGGCGATGAACATCGATGAAACAACGCTGCTCGCCACCGCGGCAAGCCGTGAGGCATCGGACGGGGCCGATTTCCTGAAGCGCGTCGAGCGCATATTCGGCTGCCGGGTCACGCAGCTTGACGGCGATCAGGAGGCGCAGCTTGCCGCGAATGGTGTGATCAGTGGCCTGCCAGCGGCGCGTGGTTTGGCTGCTGACCTCGGTGGGGGCAGCCTCGAGCTGGCGGCCGTTTCCGACGGCCGCGTCGGCGATCATGGCAGCCTTCCTCTGGGGCCTCTGCGGTTGGTCGCGATGGGGCTCGTCAACAGCAAGCTGGCACGCCATATCGACGAACAGTTGGATCAGTTTTCCTGGATTGATGGCGCTGCCGCAAACAGGACGATCTATGTTGTTGGCGGCGCCTGGCGTGCGCTCGCACGCCTCCATATGGAGCAGACCGAATACCCGTTGCGAGTGATTCACAGCTACCAGATGAACGGACAGGACGCGTTGGATTTCTGCGGTGTCGTCGCCAAGTTGAGCGCTGCGAGCCTGTCGCGAATCAGCGTCGTGCCGCGCTCGCGCGTGCTGACACTGCCGACGGCGGCGCTGGTGCTCGCACGGCTGATCGACGTCGCGGGAGCGAGGTCCCTGGTATTCTCCGCAAACGGCATTCGCGAAGGCTCGCAATACGAGGCGCTGGATGCGGACACCCGCGCAGCCGACCCGTTGATTGTCGCCTGCGAGCATTTCGCGGCCCGCGAAAACCGCGCGCTGGGATCGGGCGCGGCCCTGTTCGCTTGGGTTTCCCCGCTGTTTGAGGGCGAAGACGCGGAGTCGTGCCGACTTCGCCGAGCTGCCTGTCTGCTCGCCGATATTGGTTGGCACGAGCATCCTGATTACCGCGCCGAGCAGGTCTATTTCCGGATCCTGCGCCTGCCGCTTATGGGCCTGACCCATGAGGAAAAGGCCAAGATCGCGCTCGCGGTGTACCGGCGTTACACCGGCGCGAAGGGCGGAAACACATTGCGCGTGGCCAATATGCTACTGGCCCCCGACGACATCGAATGGTCGAGCCGTCTGGGGGCATCCCTGCGTCTCGCAGAGACCCTTACGGGCGGCAATCCCGCCCTGCTGCAGGGGGCAAGTCTTAACCTCGACGAGCGGCGTCTGTCGATGACCCTTGAACCCGGGCGGGCGGACCTCTTCGGCGATCTCGTACGCATCCGGTTCGCGGCGCTTGCGAAGTTGTTCGGTGTTTCCGGTGTGATCACAGGCGACGGGTTGAGCGAGGAACTAGGGAGCGGCCCACTGACAGGGCCCGAAGCTACTCAGCCGCGTCCTCGGCCGCCGCGGGTGTAATCTCCACGATTCTAACCTTTCCGTGGCCGGCCGCGAGCGCGATTTCGCCAGCCTTCAGACGCAGCGCGTCAACGCCGAAAATATCTCGTCGCCAGCCCTTCAGCGCGGCTACATCGGCTTCATCGTCGGCGGCGATGGCCTCAAGGTCCGGCACGGTGGCCACCAGCTTCTGGGCGACGTTTCCGGTGTCGCATTTGAACTTGAGCAGTACCTTCAGGAGGTCCATCAGCGCGCTGGCGCCCGGTGGTAGCTCCACCGGCTCCGGGATCGTCGGTGCTTCGTTCGCGGTGACCGCGCGGCCCGCCTCGATAGCATCAAGCAGGCTTCGGCCGAGCCTGCCGCTAGCGAAATTCTTAGGAATGCCGCGCATCCGTTGCAGGGACTTCTCATCCTCGGGCGGGCGGGCGGCGATCTGAGCCAGCACGTCGTCTCGCATCAGCCGGTTGCGCGGCAGGTCGCGGGCCATCGCCTCGCGGTCGCGCCATGCCGCGACGGCCTGCAGCATCGCCAGGTATTTCGGCTGGTTGCGCTTCGGCTTGAGCCGTCGCCATCCCTCCTCGGGCACCACCTCGTAGAGCGCGGGGTCAGCAAGTTTGGCCATCTCTTCTTCGACCCATTCGAGACGGCCATTCTCCTCGATCCGCCGGCGCAGCTTCTCGTAGGCCGGGCGCAGATGGGTCACGTCGGCGAGTGCATAGTCGAGCTGGGAATCCGTCAGCGGTCGCTGGGACCAGTCTGTGAACCGGCTGCCCTTGTCGGGCCGCACCTTGGTCAGCTTTGAAATCAGCGTCTCGTAGCCGACTTGGTCGCCGAAGCCCGCGACCATGGCCGCGATCTGGGTGTCGAAGAGGGGCACCGGCGTAACCCCACCCTCGTGGTGGAAAATCTCGATGTCCTGCTTTGCCGCATGCATGACCTTGAGTACGTTGTCATTGGCGATCAGGTCGAAGAGCGGGGCAAGGTCGATCCCGTCGGCCAAGGGGTCGATGATTGCCTTGTCCTCCGGGCCCGCGACCTGCACGAGGCACAGAATCGGCCAGAAGGTGCTCTCGCGCATGAACTCGGTGTCGACGGTGACGTAGTCGGCTGTGGCGAGGCGGTCGCAAAGCGCGGCGAGGGTGTTGGTGTCGGTGATCACATTCATGGGCGGCGTTTCTACAAGGATTCGCGAGGGTCCGAAAGCGCCGTGGAGCCTTGACAGGCGCGGGCGATCCGTGGCCATTGGCGCGGGCGGTGGCCCCTGCGCCGAAAGGGACCGATTTCCAGCCTTTGACCAGCTTCTCCGGGACGAAAAATGCATCCCTACCGAACTCATACCTGCGGCGAACTGCGCGACGCGAATGCCGGTGATACCGTGCGCCTGTCGGGCTGGATTCACCGCAAGCGCGACCATGGCAACCTTTTGTTCGTCGACCTGCGTGACCAGTACGGCATCACCCAGTGTGTGATCGATACCTCCAGCCCGATCTTCGCGACCGTCGAGGGCACGCGGCTGGAATCTGTAATCACCGTGACCGGACCGGTCGTTGCCCGCTCGGATGAGACGGTGAACTCGGGCCTGCCCACTGGCACGGTCGAGGTCGGGATTGATGAGGTGCATGTCGAGAACCCTGCCGAAACGCTGCCGCTGCAGGTGAATTCCGACGAGGATACAGGCGAGGATATCCGCTTGCGCTACCGCTATCTGGATCTCCGCCGCGAGAAGGTCGCGCGTAACATCCTGCTGCGCAACGACGTGATCGCGTCGATCCGCCGGCGCATGATTGAGGGGGGATTCAAAGAGTTCCAGACACCTATCCTGACGGCGTCAAGCCCGGAGGGTGCGCGCGACTATCTGGTACCGTCGCGCCTGCATCCCGGCAAGTTCTACGCGCTCCCCCAGGCCCCGCAGCAGTTCAAGCAGCTGCTCATGGTCGCGGGCTTCGACAAGTATTTTCAGATTGCGCCCTGCTTCCGCGACGAGGATGCGCGCGCCGACCGTTCCCCGGGCGAGTTCTATCAGCTCGACTTCGAGATGGCGTATGCCACTCAGGACGACGTGTTCGACGCGATCGAGCCGGTGATCGCGGGTGTGTTTGAGGAGTTCGCCGGCTTTGGCCGGGACGAGGCCTGGGCCGTCACGCCAACCCCGTTCCCGCGCATCCCCTATGCCGAGGCGATGCTCAAATACGGCAGCGACAAGCCGGACCTGCGCAATCCCATCGAGATCGCCGACGTGCCTGAGGTCTTCGCGGGATCGGACTTAAAGATTTTCGCTGGGCTGATCGAGAAGGGCGCCACCGTGCGAGCTATTCCCGCGCCGGGCGGCGGCGCGCAGCCGCGCAGCTGGTTCGACAAGCTGAACGACTGGGCCCGCGAGGAGGGCGGGCAGGGGCTTGGCTACATCGTGCTGGAAGATGGCGAGGGCAGGGGCCCCATCGCCAAGTTCGTTGCTGGTGAGCGGCTCGAGAAGCTCAAGGAGCTGGCGGGCCTCAAGGACGGCGATGCGGTGTTCTTCTCCGCCGGCGACCCCGCGGATGCCGCCGATCTGGCCGGTAAGGCGCGAACCAAGATCGGCGAGGACCTCGGCCTGATCGCGACCGGCCGCTACGACTTCTGCTGGATCGTCGACTACCCGATGTACGAACGCGACAAGGACATGGGCGCGATCGAGTTCTCCCACAACCCGTTTTCCATGCCTCAGGGCGAGATGGCGGCGCTGGATGCGGAAGACCCGCTAGATGTGCTGGCCTATCAGTACGATATCGTGTGCAACGGTGTGGAATTGTCGTCGGGCGCGATCCGGAACCACCGGCCCGACATCATGCTTAAGGCGTTCGAGATCGCGGGCTATGACCGAGAGACCGTTGAGCGTGAGTTTGCAGGTATGTTCAACGCCTTCCGCTATGGCGCGCCGCCGCATGGCGGGTCTGCGCCCGGCATTGACCGCATCGTCATGTTGATCGCCGACGAGCCAAATATCCGCGAGGTCATCGCCTTCCCGATGAACCAGCGCGCTGAAGACCTGATGATGGGCGCCCCGGCCGAGGTGGACGACACAAGGCTGCGCGAGTTGCACCTGCGCAAGGTGCTGCCTAAGGCGGAGAAGTAGGCAGTAACTCATGAATATTACTCTCAACGGTGTCGATTTCCGCTACGAACTGGACGGGCCCGAAGGCGCGCCTTGGGTAGTGTTTTCGAACTCGCTGACCACCGACGTCACCATGTGGAACACGGAGGTGGCTGAGCTTTCCGGCCGCTATCGTACCCTGCGCTACGATACGCGCGGCCACGGAAAGACCTCGGCGCCCGAGGGGCCTTACAGCTTCGAGCTTCTGGTTTCCGACGTGATCGCGCTAATGGACGCCGTCGGCGTGGACCGCGCCCATTATGTAGGACTGTCGCTCGGCGGCATGACCGGACTGGGCGTCGCCATCGAGCATGGCGACCGGCTCCTCAGCCTTGCGGCGTGCGACGCGCGCCCCTTCGCCGACCCGGAATGGGCCGAGCCGTGGGTCGGGCGCATTGCGCTCGCGCGTGACAAGGGCATGGAGGCTCTAGTCGAGCCTACTGTGGCGCGCTGGTTCACCGAAGACTTCCGTGCCGATCCGGCCAACGCACCGGTGCTCGATCATGTGCGCCGGATGATCCGCGAGACCTCTGTCGAGGGCTATACTGGCTGCGCGGGTGCGCTACGGGGGCTCAACTATTTGCCCCGACTAGGCGAAATCTCGGTACCGAGCTTGTTCATGACCGGCAAGTCGGACGGTAGCACGCCGCCCGTGGCCTCTGAACAGATGCACGCCGCCGTGTCCGGCTCGCAATGCGTGATCGTGGATCCGGCGTCGCATATCTCGAACCTCGAGAACCCGGCCCAGTTCGATGCGGTGTTGTTCGCCCATCTAGACGCGGCGCAGAACGGCTGACCGGCTGAAGTGCGACCAAATTCGTCATGCCCGCACAGGCGGGCATCCATTGTCGCTGACGACGCCCCGAATGTGAGCGCGTGTTTATAGGATCCCCCCTTCGCGGGGAGCGACTTTGGTCTTGGTTGCGCGCTCATTCACAAATATCCGTGGCATGGCCGGTCGGAGACCTCCGAGCGGTAGTAAGATGGCGCTCGATCCATGCTTCCTTTGCGCCGGCAGTCGGCATCACGCGTGACGGATTGTCGCCGATGGGGTGGCATAGCGGGGTCGGTAGCCTTTATCATCGCGCCAATATTGATTTCTTTTCAGGGGAAACATTATGCGCGCAGCTTTCTATGATCGGCTGGGGCCGGCGAACGAAGTCCTGACCGTTGGCGAACAGCCGACTCCCGACCCGGGCTCGGGCGAAGTGCGCGTGAAGCTGGCCACCTCGGGCGTCAACCCGTCCGACTGGAAGGCGCGGCTGCGCGGCCGAGGCGGTGCCATCCCGTTTCCGCTGATTATCCCCCACAGCGACGGTGCCGGTACCATCGATGCCGTCGGCGACGGCGTCGATGCGGGCCGTGTGGGTCGCGACGTTTGGCTGATGAACGGCCAATGGCAGCGGCCCTTCGGGACCGCGGCGGAATATATCTGTATGCCCGAGAAGTATGTGATCGATCTGCCGGCCGGCACGGACATGGCCGAGGCGGCCTGCTTTGGCATCCCGTTCCTGACCGCGCACCGTGCTGTGATGTTCGACGGCGAGGTGTCGGGCCAGACAATCCTGGTTCAGGGTGGTGCCGGCGCGGTCGGCGATCACGCGGTTCAGGTGGCCAAGGCGAATGGCGCGCGTGTGATCACCACGGTCAGCTCCGAGGAGAAGGATGCCTATGTGCGCAAGGTCGGCGCGGACGAGGTGATCAACTATCGCACCGAGGATATGGCTGCGCGGATTCGTGATCTGACCGACGGCAAGGGGGTCGACCGGATTGTCGAGCTGAACCTGTCGGCCAATGCTCCGAGCTACGGGGAGATTCTCGCCCCGCGCGGAACCGTCATCATCTACGGGACAGTCGATGCGATGGCGAGTGTTCCGGCCCAAGACTTCATCGTCAATGGCGCTAATCTGAAATGGTTCATTGTCTACTCGATCACGGATGCCGAGCGCGACGAGGGTGTCGCAGCCTTGAACAAGATGCTCGCCGACGGCGGCCTGACGACGACCATCGCCGCGCGATTTCCGCTTGACGAGATCGTCGCGGCCCATGAGATGGTGGAAGCCGCCCGGCACATCGGGAATGTGGTTCTCGATCTCGGCTGAGGGGCCTGATCCGATGCAGGCCGCGTGCCGTTGAGGACGCGTTTCCGCGTGTGGCATGAATCAACCGGACTTTTCAGGTTAGAATGAGTTCTCGATGATATCCATATCCAAGGCTCGCTTTTGCGCGCTTTTCAGTGGTTTCCTGACGCTGCTCTTTTTGCCAGATCCCGCGCGTGCGGCCGCGGTCACGCATGCGTCTCATCGTGCCTTTTATGAAATCAGCATCGATAGGGTCGACGCCGGGTCCAACATTGTCGATGCGCGCGGGCGCATGGTGACCGAGTGGCGCCGCGCCTGCGATGGCTGGTTATCGAGCCAGCGTCTCTTGGTCAGCATGGCGCCGGGTGAGGGAGAGCCGATCAATTCCGAAGTGGCCATGACTAGTTTCGAGGCGCTAGATGGCACGCTCTTCAGCTTCGATTCTGAAACCCGCGTCGGCGGGGAGACCGTCGAGGCGGTCAAGGGTGCAGCCGAACGAGATGGTCCAGGCAAGGCCGGGCGCGCGGTCTATAACGAGCCGCGCGGCGTGGCGGTCGATCTGCCGGCCGACACAGTGTTTCCGTTCGAGCACACGATCGCTGTGATCGAGGCCGCAGAAAAGGGCCAGTTGCGAGTCTTCAGCCACTATTTTGATGGCTCGCAGCCGGAGAATGCTCCGATGACGGCCAATTCGCTGATCCTTGATAAGGCGCGTGATGCAGCCGAGGGAACCGGGAACGGTTTCGGCGAGATCAGCGCTCACAAATGGTGGCCGGTGCGGCTGGCGATGTTTGCCAGCAACGCACATAAGCGGCTGGACGAAGAGCCGGAATTCGAGATGACGCAGATCCTGCAGGACAACGGCGTCGTGCGCCGCTTCGAGTTTGATTATGGCGAGTTCTCGCTGGTCGCAGCCCTCATTGAGATCAAAGAAATCGATCCGCCGCGCTGCAACTAGCGCATTTCGTGATTGCGAATTCGCCGAAAAGGGCTGTCGTCAGCGGTCGTAGGGCGATTTTCTGGCGGGTTTTCCAGAGCGTGGAACGGCACGACCCTTGCCGATCGCATTATGGCCCAGTTTCCCGCGGACTTGGTCGATGACCGCCTCGACTTTTTTTCGATGATTGGCATCCGGGTCGGCCAGGTCTGGTGGGTCAGCCTCGAGCGGGTCTACGAAACTGGACAGGCCGACGCCGATCAGGCGGTACTTGCTGCCGGCCGGTGCTGCGTCGATGGCGCGATCCAGCAACGGGATGGCAGCCCGGTAGAGAGTTTCGGCCAGTTGGGTTGGCGCGGAGAGCGACTGGGAGCGCGTTATTGTCTTGAACTGGGCGGACTTGAGCTTGACCGTCACGGTGCGGCCGGCGAGCTTGCGCACCTTCATCTGGTCGGTCACCTTCTCGCAAAGGGTCCAGAGACGCTGGACGATCTTGTCCCGGTCGCCGATATCCTCGGAGAAAGTGGTCTCGCTCGACAGGCTCTTCGGCAGGGATTGCGGTATGACCGTGCGATGATCCTCGCCGCGACTGAAACGGGCCAAGCGGTGTCCGATGGCGCCGTAGCGCGCGACCAGCCGGTCCGGGTCGTGGGCTCGCAGTTGGCCGATCGTCTGGATGCCGTCGGCCACCAGTTTCTTGTGAAGGGATTTGCCGACGCCCCAGATGTGGGTTACCGGCAGCGTATTCAGGAATCCAACGGCCTCCGCTTGCCCAATTACGGCGAAGCCGCGTGGCTTGTCTATGTCGGATGCCAGCTTGGCCAGAAACTTGTTGTAGCTCAGTCCGATCGAGGCGGTAACGCCGATCTCGCGCTCGATTCGGTTCGCCAGCCGTATCATGGACTGTGCTGGGCTGGCACGGTGAAGCCGCTCGGTTCCGGTCAGGTCCATGAAGGCCTCGTCGATTGACAGCGGCTCGATTAGCGGCGTGATCTCGCGCATCAGTTCGCGAATTTGCCGCCCGACCGCGCTATACTTTTCCATGTTCGGCTTGATGACGGTCGCGTCGGGGCAAAGTTTGAGGGCCTTGAACATTGGCATTGCGGAATGCACGCCCCTGATCCGAGCCACGTAGCAGGCGGCCGAGACAACGCCGCGGCGTCCGCCGCCGACTATGACCGGCTCGTCGCGTAACGTGGGGTCGTCGCGTTTCTCGACGCTGGCGTAGAACGAGTCGCAGTCGATATGTGCGATCGACAAGCTGTTGATCTCATCATGGAAAAGGATACGTGGCGCGGCGCAGGCGGGGCAGTGGCGCGCAGCCCGCGGCACCGTTGCTGAGCAATCCCGGCACAGACCATCGGAGTCGCTGGGGTGCTTCGTGGTCATGCTCGGGCGGGTTCGTCGCCGTTTGCGGGCCACAGCCACGCCGCCCCGCGTACACCGCTGGAATCACCATGCCGGGCCTTTCGGATCGGCGTGTCTATCTCGTCCGAAAACACATAGCCGGCGAGCCGATCGGGTAGGTTGGCGTAGAGCCGGTCGATATTCGACAGCCCGCCGCCTAAAACAATTACGTCCGGATCGACGATGTTAACGATCATGGCCAAGCCGCGCGCTAGCCGATCCTCGAGATTGGCAAGGGTCTTCGACGCGTCGCGATCGCCAGTAGCGGCGGCGTTGGCGATTTCCGCGGCGGACAGGTTGTGCCCGGTGCGCGCCATGTGTTGGTGCGCGATGGCTGGGCCAGACACGAAGGTTTCGATGCAGCCCTTGCGCCCGCAGAAACACTGGGGACCGGGGAATTCTTCGGCTGTCATCCAAGGCAGGGGGGTGTGCCCCCATTCGCCGGCGACCGCGTTGCCACCTTCCAAAATATGTCCACCGCTGACCAGACCGCCACCGACGCCCGTGCCGACGATCACACCTAAGACCATCTCCCAGCCGGCGCCTGCGCCGTCCGTGGCTTCGGAAACCGCGAAGCAGTTTGCATCATTGGCGACCCGCACCGGTCGAGCAAGGACATCGGCGAGGTCCCGATCGAATGGGTGCCCAGTCAGCCAGTCCGAGTTGGAGTTCTTGACTAGGCCGGTCGCCAGGGAGATTGTCCCGGGAATGCCGATGCCGACCGGTGTCCGCAGGTGAGGGGCCGGGTCGATTTTGGCGATCAGTTCGGCGATGGCCCGAAGCGACGCCCCATAGTCGCCCCGCGGGGTAGGAACGCGCGCGCGCGCGACTTCTGCACCGGAATCGTCAAGGACGATTCCTTCTATCTTGGTGCCGCCAAGATCGATCCCAATACGCATGCTTTGGACATATGACCGGTAGCTGTGGACGTGTGAGTGTTTAACATTCATTCCTTTACAAGAGTTAGAGAACGGGTCGGTGGGCGGATGAATCTTTGGGGTCCTAGGGTTATGACCGACCTTAGTTCATGCGAACAACAATGGCTGCGCAGGTCCAAAGAGCGTTCTTAGGGTCGAAGACAATAAGCTGGACATTAAGCTCTTTCATGATCTTTTGGAGGGGCAGGGCTAAGCGGCGCTGCAGACTAATGATCAACACGAGGCGGTACAGCTCGCGCATCAGTATCATACCAATCTCGTTCTGATGAATATTCAGCTTCTTTAGGTATCGAGACTGGTGGTTACCAAGTGGATTAAGGAAGACGAGAAGCCGCGCAAGATTCCGATGATCGCGGTGACGGCATTCGCGATGAAGGGAAATGGGGAGAAGATCCGCCAAGGCGGGTGCGAGGCCTATATCGCGAAGCCGATTGCCGTGTCGGAGTTTCTCGAGACGGTTCAGAAGTTCATTGATGCCTAGACTATTACGCGATGGCCCATGGAAAAAGCCGCCCATCGGGCGGCTTCTGCATTTCAGGAGCCCTAAATTCCGGGCGGTCGACCCGCTACTTCATCTTCTCTTCCTTGAACGTCACATGCTTGCGCACGACCGGGTCGTACTTGCGCATCTCGAGCTTCTCCGGCTTTTGGCGAGGATTCTTCTTGGTAACATAGTAGTAGCCAGTATCGGCTGAACTAACCAGTTTCACAAGGATGGTCGCGGGTTTCGCCATGGTTTTTGTCCTGTGGGCTTGAATCTGGCCGGGAAGATAGCGTGCAGCCGCCTCAAGTCAAGCGGGGATGGCCCTAGCGATGCGCGACCGCGGTATCCGCTTGCTTCAGAAGTGAGCTGTAGAGCGCTCGGTCTCCAATGATTTCTGTCGCGAGGGCGATGTCGATGTCTGGCAGGCCGCCGTCAGAAGGGCAGATCGTACGCAGGCTCGCGCGGCTGGCCGAATCCTTGTTGCCGGTGGCCCGCCAGTTGCCGAGCTCACCGGCGATAACGTACTCGCCCCCGCGCACAGCCGGAGCGAGTGCGTCCGGGGTCTGTAAGTCGCCGCCGCCGTGGGTACATACGGTAGGGAGGACGCCCAGTTCGTGCAGCCGGTAGCCCGACGGCGTGAGAAAACGCGACCAGGTGAGGGTAATTTCGCCGTTGTTAGGAAGCCGAAGGACCGATTGAACTGAGCCCTTGCCGAATGAGTTGGTCCCGATGACAACGGCACGGCCATGATCCTGAAGTGCGGCGGTGACAATCTCGGCGGCCGACGCGGAGTTGCCGTTGATCAGGGTCACGATGGGGCGCTGTCCGGTTTCATCCCCCCTGGAGGCTGCATAGGCTTGGCGGCTGCTGGGGTGGCGACCGTGCGTTACGATGATTTCGCCAGAATCGAGGAAAAGGTCGGCAACATCAATGGAGATATCCAGCCGTCCGCCGGGGTTAGAACGGAGGTCGAGGACGAAGCCGGCGGGCGGCCCCTCGACGCTCTGCATCTGTCGCTTGACGGCGCGCCGCAAATCTTTCGCGGAATCCACATTGAAACCCGCAAGTCGGATGATCGCGATATCGGCCTTCCGCCGGACTTCCACCGTTTCGGGCACCACATGTTGACGCCTCAGCGTGATGCTGATCGGGGCTGGAGACTGACCGCGCGAAACAGTGAAATTCACAGCCGAATTGATAGGGCCGCGAAGGGCTTCGATGAGCTGGCGTTGGGTCCAGCGACCTATATATTCGCCTTCGATATGAGTAATCCGATCCTCGGCCTGAACGCCTCCATTCGCTGCCGGGCCGCCTTCGGTCACCGAAAGGATCAACGCGTCGTGGTCTTCCTTAGTGATCGTAACACCGATCCCGCCGAAGCCGTCGCGATAGGCACGTTTCTCGGCAGCTGTCTCGGCGTCGTCGTAGCGGGAAAATTTATCGAGTGGTGACAGAGCGCCGTCGAATACGGCCTTGAACACAGCTTCGGCTCGAGTGTCGGCCAAGACGGGAGAGGCGTCACGTGCGATCGCAATCGCGTCGACGGTTGCCTGACTCCAGGCCATCGGGTCCTCGTCACGAGGGGCCGTGAACTGGCCGACAGTCCTCTTCTGGTAGCGGACCTCGATGTCGCGGCCCTTTGGGCGAATGTCCAGCTTGGAATCGATCTGGTGAAGGCTCGCTAGCCCGCTAAAGCTCAATGTCCGCAGAGAGACAGGTACGATGTAACGCTCATTGATAAACTGATATCCGGTGTCGAACATTGCACGGCTGTATTCGTTCGAATACTCGGTCTCCGCGGCGGGACCGATCTGCATGCATGCCGCGAGTAGCAGGAATGCAGAAACCGCTGCTGCGTGGGAGAATCGCGCCGTACTGATATTCAAGCCATTCATATTCTTCACATATCGCGCGTACGCCGGGAGCGTAAAGGATGGTTATCGAGTATTCTCAGGGTAATACAAAGCCTTAGGATTCCTTTAACGCGGCCGTCGTCGCTTGGTGCTGCGCTTGTCGGGTCGCTTTCGTCCGGATTTTGGCTTTCTCTCCTTGCCGTGCGATCGTCGGGTATCGGCGTTGCCGCCATCCATAAGGTCGAAGATTGACGAACCGCGTAGCCCGTCCGCCTCGGATACCCGTACCTCGACAGAATCTCCCAGGCGGTAGATTGCCCCACCGGGCAATTGCATTGTCTGCGTGCGAGTATCGAAGCGGGGGCGGCCGCCGGGCAGGCGCGACGTAGGTACGAATCCCTCCGCGCCCTTCTCGTCGATGGCGACGAAGAGGCCGGCGCGTGTAATACCCCGGATGGAACCTGCGAAACTCTGACCTATATGGCCGGCGAGGAACGCGGCGGTGTAGCGATCGTTGGCGTCGCGTTCTGCCACGACCGCGCGGCGCTCTGTCCGCGAGATGTGTTCACCAATCTCCTCGAACCGTTGGGCCTGTTCCTCTTCTAGGCCGCCGTCACCGAGTCCGAGTCCGCGGATCAGCGCACGATGGATCAGAAGGTCAGCATAGCGCCGGATCGGCGAGGTGAAGTGAGCATAGTCGCGCAGTCCGAGGCCAAAATGTCCAAGATTTTCGGGGCTGTAGCCGGCCTGCATCTGGGACCGGAGAATCAGTTCGTTCACCATCGTCTCATGCGCTTCACCGCGCACTGCGGCGAGGATGCGGTTGAAATCCCCCGGGCGCGAAACAGCGCCCTTCGCAATTCGAATGCCGAATCCCGAAAGTGCCTCGCGTAAGTCCTCCAGCTTCTCGAGCGAGGGTTCGTCATGGACGCGATACATCACCGGCTGGTTGCGTTTCCGGAGTTCGCGCGCAGCGGCCACATTGGCGGCGATCATGAACTCCTCGATCAGGCGGTGACTGTCGAGACGATGCACCGGAACGATGTCCGAAACGATGCCATCCTCGTTAAGGACGACACGTTGCTCGGGGAGTTCGAGGTCGAGGACACCACGTGACCGCCGCGCCGCGGCGAGTGCATCGTAGGCGCCGTAGAGATTGTCGAGGTGACCGGGTGCGACTGGATTCCCACCCGCGTCTCGTGCCCTTTGCACTTCTTCATAGGTCAGGCGGGCGACCGATCGCATGAGAGCACGCTGGAATCGAAACGAGCGCAGATCGCCGTCTGAGCCGATCCATAGTTCCGCGGCCATGCAGGCACGGTCCTCGTCCGGGCGCAGTGAGCACAGGCCATTCGAGAGTGCCTCGGGAAGCATTGGAACGACACGGTCGGGGAAATAGACCGAATTTGCGCGCTTGTAGGCCTCGCGGTCGAGCGCGCTGCCCGGCGTAACATAGGCCGCGACGTCGGCGATGGCGATCACCAGGTGCCAGCCGCCGTCGGTGCTGCGCGTAGTATCCGGTTCGGCAAAGACCGCGTCATCGAAATCACGTGCGTCCGCCCCGTCGATCGTGACGAGGGGAAGATCGCGCAGGTCTAAGCGCTCACCGAGTGTCGGCGGGAGAGCCGCCTCGGCCGCTGCGGTGACCGCGTCGGGAAAGCGTTCCGGAATGCCGGCGCGATGGATCGCGATGCGGCTGATGACACCCGGTGCGTCGCCGGCGCCGATATTCTCGACGATGCGCGCCTGAGACAGGCCCTGTCGGCTTGCGGGCAGTATCTCCACGATGACCAGGTCACCATCTGCGGCATCGACGTCATTCGTCGCGGCGACGGCCATCTCGTCGCGACGGCCGCGTTCAAGCGCAACGATCCGGCCGCCGTCGCGGCCATCGCGATACTGCCCGATGGTGGTTTCGGCTTCGCTTTCGGCAGGCCGCAGGGGCCTGGCTGTATAACGATTGTCTCCGCGCGGTGACAGCCGAGCGAGAAAACGGTCGCCGGGCCCTGGCGCCGTCATGTTGCGCGGTGCGGGTAGGACCTCGATCTCCGGGTCCTTGGCTCCCGAAGCCCGGTCGACTGGCCGCACCTTAAGGTCGCCGTCGGCATCGATGGCCAGGACTTCCAGGATCGCAACCGGCGTGAGCGCGTCGACGATCCGCCAGCGGCGACCTTGGATGCGCTCGATGCGCCCGTTCGCCTCGAGTGTGCGCAGCAGGTCGCGCAACTCGGTGCGTCGGCTTCCCTTGACGGCAAAGGTGCGGGCGATCTCGCGGGTCGGCAGTGCCTCCGGCCCGGTGCGCAGTAACTCCAGAATCGCGTCACCGTCGGGCAGTTGGCCCGCTTCCGTCTTGGTGGTTTTCCGCTGGGCCAAGCCGGCCGGCTATTCGGCGCCGGGCGCGGCGTCGGCCTTGTTGGGGGCGGCCTTTTTCTTCGCCGCCGTTTTCTTCTTGGCGGTTTTTTTCGCCGCCTTCGCCTTGTCCGCGCGGACGGCGATTAGCTCGATCGCGACCTCGAGGGTCATCTTGTCTGGGTCGGTGTCCTTGGGGATCGTCGCGTTGATTTTGCCGTGCTTGACATAGGGGCCGTACCGGCCGTCATGCACGGTGACGGGCTTGTCGTCGTCGGGATGCTTACCCAGCTCCTTGAGGGGGGCTGCGCGGCCGCGACGGCCCTTGCCCTTCTCGGCGAGCACGGTGACGGCGCGGTTGAGGCCGACCGTGAGCACATCGCGCGGGTCGGGCAGGGACGCATAGATCGTGCCGTGTTTCACATAGGGGCCGTAGCGCCCAAGGCCGGCCTGGATGACCACGCCGTCTTCTGGGTGCGCGCCGACATCGCGCGGCAGCGCCAACAGGCCGAGTGCGAGCTCGAGATCAATTTCGTCGAGCATGTAGACATCGGGGATAGAAGACCGCTTGGGCTTAGTCGCCTCCTTGCCTTCGCCTTCGGGCTCGCCCAGCTGCACGTAGAGGCCATAGGGACCCTTGCGTATGGTCACGTCCTTGCCGCTGTCGGGGTCCTTACCCAGTTCGCGCGGCCCGTTGGCGAGATCAGCGGTCTCGTCATCACCGCCGTCGACCGCGAGCTTGCGGGTGTACTTGCACTCCGGATAACCCGAACAGCCGACGAAGGGGCCATGCTTGCCAATACGAAGGCCGAGCCGGCCTTCGTTGCAGGCCGGACAGAGTCGCGCGTCGGTATCGTCTTTGCGAGTCGGAAAGAAATGCGGCCCGAGTTCCTCATCGAGGGCGTCGAGGACCGAGCGGACCCGCAGCTCGGCTGTGCCTTCGATGGCGGCCGAGAAATCCTGCCAGAATTCGCGTAGGACGGCCTTCCAGTCGATCCGGCCGCCGGAGATGTCGTCGAGACGCTCTTCCATGCGTGCCGTGAAGTCGTACTGCACGTAACGTTCGAAGAAGCTGCTCAGGAAGCTGGTCACCAGCCGGCCCTGGTCCTCCGGCACGAAGCGCTTGCGGTCGAGCTGGACGTATTTCCGGTCCTGCAGAACCTGGATGATCGACGCATAGGTCGACGGCCGCCCAATTCCGAGCTCCTCCATCGTCTTGACCAGGCTCGCCTCGGAGTAGCGCGGCGGCGGCTGCGTGAAATGCTGTTCGGGGCTGACCTCGCGCACTGCGGATGCCTCGCCCTCCTCAAGCGGCGGCAGGCGGCGTTCATAGTCGTGGTCGGCCGCATCCGTGTCGGCGGGCTCGTCCTTGTCCTCGCGATAAAGCTTCAGGAAGCCGTCGAAGGCGATCGTCTGTCCGTTCGCCCGCAGCGCGAGCTGTCCGTCGCCCGAGCGCAGATCGACGGCGACCCGGTCGATCTGCGCCTCCGCCATCTCCGACGCCATCGTACGGCGCCAGATCAGCTCGTAGAGGCGGAAGAGATCGCCGTCGAGCGTGTTCTTGAGACTTGCCGGCCGGCGGAACAGGTCCGTCGGGCGCACGGCCTCGTGGGCCTCCTGGGCATTCTTGGCGCGGGTGCGGTAGACCCGCGGTTTCTCCGGCAGATACTCGCCGCCGAAATCCTTATCAATAGCGTCGCGGCAGGATGCAATGGCGTCCTGACTCAGGGTCACGCTGTCGGTGCGCATATAGGTAATGAGGCCGACGGTTTCGCCGTCGATCTCGACGCCTTCGTACAGGCGCTGGGCGACCCGCATGGTCTGCGATGCGCCGAAGCCGAGCTTGCGCGAGGCCTCCTGTTGCAGGGTCGAGGTGGTGAACGGCGGCTGCGGATTGCGGCGGGTCCGTTTCTTCTCGATCGAGGCTATCTTGAAACTTGCAGCCTCGACTTCGCTCTTCGCGGAATTGGCCGCGCTCTCGTCGCCGAGATCGAAGCGTTCGAGCTTCGTTCCGTTTCGTTCCACGAGCCGCGCCTTGTAGGAGGCACCCTTGGCGCTGTCTAGCCCGACCTCGATGGTCCAGTATTCACGCGCCTTGAAGGCCTCGATCTCGGCCTCGCGCTCGCAGATCAGGCGCAGGGCGACAGACTGAACGCGGCCGGCGGAGCGTGAACCGGGAAGCTTGCGCCACAGCACGGGCGAAAGGTTGAACCCGACCAGATAGTCGAGCGCGCGCCGCGCCAGATAGGCCTCGACGAGCTCGTCATTGAGTCCGCGCGGATGGTTGAATGCGTCCTGAACCGCGCCTTTGGTGATCTCGTTGAAGACAACTCGCTTGACGTCAATGTCGTCGAGCAGGCCGCGGTCGCGCAGCAACTGCTCGATATGCCACGAGATGGCCTCGCCCTCGCGGTCCGGGTCAGTCGCGAGATAGAGGGTTTCGGCGCCGTCCAGCGCATCGATGATCGCGTTGATCTGTTTCTCGGACCGGGCATCGACCGACCAGTCCATCTCGAAATCCTCGTCGGGCCGGACTGACCCGTCCTTGGGCGGCAGGTCGCGCACATGGCCATAGGATGCCAGCACGGTGTAGGCATCACCAAGATACTTATTGATGGTCTTGGCCTTGGAGGGCGATTCGACGATGACGACGTTCATGCAGGCAATATTCCGCTGTACTTCTGTTCAAGCGATAGGCGATGGCGATGCGGTCGAGAGGTCTCAGCAGGCCGCAACACGATTGCCCGGGTGCCGTTACAAACGCCCTGCCAACTCAAGTTAGAATAGGATCGTCCGAACGATTGGGGCGGTTAATTGGCACCGCCGCACGAGTTCGTCAACCGCGACGGGCTCGGGCGACAGAAAAGAAACCACGCTTTCGCGAATCTCATTCCCGAAGATTTTCGCATCAAGAACCCGCGTTTTGCGGGGCGTCGGTCGCGTTTCGTGGCGCGGTTGCGACGGCTGGACCATGGGGCAGACCGCCTCGGACACATTTTTTGGGATTGCGCACGAGAACCGCGCCTTCGCCGATCAGGTGGTTCGCACCATAGGCGCGTCGGCCACCGCGGCCGGCGAACTCCGGCGGCGCTTCGGTGGCGTCGGTTGCAGAGCCGAAATGCTCCATCAGCTCACGTCATGTGACGGGGCCGATCTTATCGGTCCGGATCAGGCGTAACCGATCACGGTGCTCGGTGTGAGAGATGTTCGTGTCGCCCACGCATGTGAGCATGACCCCGCCGAACGCGGGTGATCAACTCGCCGTGCAGGAGCTCTTGAGCTTGATTCGGGATTCCTCGCCGCGCACGAGTCGTCTTATATTGCCGGCGTGGCGAATCCAGACCAGAAGGGCGAGGAAGATAGCGATGCCGCCAGCCTGCGGCTCGCCGAGCCACCATGCATAGGCCGGCGCGAGGGCCAACGCCAATAGGGCCGATAGAGAGGAATAGCGGAAGATAAGGGCCACGGTGAGCCAGGTTGCCAGGGCCGCTACGCCGAGCAGCCAGATAAGGCCAAGCAGGACTCCGAGGGTCGTCGCCACCCCTTTGCCGCCGCGAAATCCCAGCCAGACCGGGAACAGATGGCCGAGCACGACGGCGATCGCCGTAAAGAAGGTCACATCGGGCCCGAAGAACAGGTAGGGAATCAGCACGGCGACGTAGCCCTTGGCGGCGTCGAGCAGCAGCGTGGCGGCGGCAAGTTTCTTGCTGCCGGTGCGCAGGACGTTTGTCGCGCCGATGTTGCCCGAGCCGATCCGGCGCAGGTCGCCCATTCCGCCCAGCTTCGCCAGAATCAGGCCGAAGGGAATGCTGCCGATCAAATACGCGCCGATGATCGGCGGCAGGAAGAGCTGCCAGCCGTAGATCAAGTTCTTCCAGTCGGGAATCGAGAAGGTCGCCTGGAACATGCTCCAGTAGAAGATGATCGGACTGGCACCGTCTTCGACCATACGTGTTTCCCCCTCCGGCTGGGACTAGGGTGTGTCGGTATAGATGGTTCGGCCGTCGACGATGGTCCGCATGACGCGGCCCTGAACGAGCCGTCCGTCGAACGGCGAGTTCTTCGATTTCGACGTGAAGCTGTCAGGCTCGATGCGGTTGGGACGATCGGGGTCGAAGATCACGATGTCGGCGGCACCACCCACATGCAGGCGGCCCACCGGCAGGCCGAGGAGTTCGGCCGGACGCACCGTGACCTTGGCCAGCGCGGCCGAGAGGTCAAGATGTTCGTTGTGGACCAGTTCGAGGGTCAGCGCGAGGAGACTCTCGAGGCCGGCGGCGCCGAATTCCGCCTGTTCGAAGGGCAGGCGCTTGGCCTCCTGATCCTGTGGCAAGTGATCGGAGGCGATGCAGTCGATCGTCCCGTCGGCGAGGCCCGCGACGATCGCCTGTCGATCCTCCTCGGTGCGCAGCGGCGGCGCCAGCTTGGCGAAGGTTCGGTATTCGCCGACCGCCAACTCGTTCAGGGCGAAATAGGGGGGCGCGGTGTCGCAGGTGACCTTGAGACCGGCAGCCTTGGCCGCGCGGATGCGCGCCACACCCCCGGCGGTCGAGATATGCGCCGCGTGGTAGCGCCCGCCGGTCATTTTGACCAGGGACAGGTCCCGGTCGATCATGATCGTCTCGGCCTCGCGCGGAATGCCGGGTAGGCCGAGGCGCGTGGCAAGCTCGCCGGATTGCATCACGCCCCCATTGGACAGGGTCGGCTCTTCCGCGTGCTGGACGATCAGCGCGTCGAAGGCGAGAGCGTATTTGAGTGCGCGTGACATTGTTTTGGCGCTGGCGACGGCGCTGCGGCCGTTGGTGAAGGCCACCGCGCCGGCCTGCTTGAGCAGGCCCATCTCGACAATTTCATCGCTGTTGGCATTGCGGGTGACGGTGGCGAAGGCGAAAACCTTGACCAGCTTTACGTCCCGGGCGCGCCGGGCGACGAATTCGAGCACCGAGGCATCGTCAATCGCGGGGTTCGTATCGGGCAGCGTGACGACCGCCGTCACACCGCCGACCGCAGCCGCGCGGCTGCCGCTCTCGATGTCTTCCTTGTGCTCGTTGCCGGGCTCGCAGAAATCGACCCGCATGTCGACGAGGCCAGCGGTCAGCACAGCGCCTGCGCAGTCCACGATCTCCGCGCCGGTCGGCGTGCCGGTGGCGAAGATATCCGACCCGATTGCCATTATCCGCGTGCCGTCGGTTAGGACGCCGCCCTGAGGTGTGGCGGCCGCGTCGAGTCCCGACGCCGGGTCGACCACCCGGGCGTTGATATAGGCGACCTTGCCAATCATGGCGCAGCCTTGAGGCTTTCGCGGGTCAGCACGTCGAGGCAGGCCATGCGTACGGCCACACCCATCTCGACCTGTTCGCGGATGGCGGACCGGTCGAGGTCGTCGGCTACGTCGGAGTCGATCTCGACGCCACGGTTCATCGGACCCGGATGCATGATCAGCGCGTCCGGTTTCGCGTGCTGCAGCTTGTCGTAGTCAAGCCCGTAGAAGTGGAAATACTCGTTGACCGACGGGACGAAGGAACCCTCCATTCGCTCGCGCTGCAGGCGCAGCATCATTACGATGTCGCAGCTGTCGAGTCCGGCACGCATGTCGTGGAAGACCTCGACGCCCAACCGCTCCATGGCCGACGGGACCAAAGTCGGCGGCGCGATTACACGGACCCGCGCACCCATGGTCTGCAGCAGGTAGATATTGGAGCGCGCGACCCGGCTGTGGGCAACGTCGCCGCACAGGGCAACCAGTAGGCCCTGCAGCGTGCCCTTGCGCCGCCGAATGGTCAGCGCGTCGAGCAGCGCTTGGGTCGGGTGCTCATGGCTACCGTCGCCGCCATTGATAACGGCGCAGTTGACCTTCTCCGACAGGAGCTTAACCGCGCCGGCGTTTGAGTGGCGCACCACCAGCGCGTCGGCATGCATAGCGTTCAGGGTCATCGCTGTGTCGACGATCGTCTCGCCCTTCTTAATGGACGAGTTGGCGACCGCGATGTTGATGACGTCGGCACCCAGCCGCATCCCCGCCAGCTCAAAGCTGGTCCGCGTGCGCGTGGAGTCCTCGAAGAACAGGTTAATCAGCGTCTTGTCGCGCATCAGGTCAAACTTACGCCCGCGCGCGCGGTTGTGCTCAGCATACTTGTTCGACAGATTGAGCAGATAGGTTATCTCGTCCGGGGAGAGATCTTGGATGCCCAAAAGATGACGATGTGGAAACGGGAATTCCGCTGGCTGATCGGTAGCGGAGAGGCCTGTAGTGGCTGCAGTCATTAAAGTGGGAATATAGGGACGGGACTCATCCGAATGCAAGCCGTTGTTATGCATCGGCCAAATTTCCCATCAGAGCCGGGTTTCCGGGATTTCTGGCGACGCAATCGCCGCTCTGGTAGTAAGGTGGTGGGATATCCGGGCGGCAGACGGGAGACCGGTGGATGAAAGTGGTGATACTTGCCGGTGGGCGCGGCACGCGTCTGGCCGAGGAAACGGAGCTGCGGCCGAAACCGATGGTCGAGATCGGCGGTCGCCCGATCCTCTGGCACATCATGAAGATCTACGGTCGGCACGGCATCACCGATTTTGTGATCTGCCTCGGCTACAAGGGCTATCTGATCAAGGAATACTTCGCCAACTATGTGCTGCATTCGGCCGACGTGACGGTTGACATGGCGTCGAACGAGATTCGCTATCACAACATGGCGGCCGAGCCCTGGCGGGTCACGCTCGTCGACACTGGCGACGACACCCAGACGGGCGGTCGGATCGCGAGGGTGGCGGAGCACCTAGACGGGGAAACTTTCTGTTTGACCTACGGCGACGGGGTGGCGGACGTGGACCTGGCCGCCAGTATCGCGTTCCATCGCGATCAGGGTGCGCGCTGTACGATGACCGCCGTGCGTCCGCCGGGGCGTTTCGGCACGGCCGAGATCGCGGGCGAGCGGGTGAAGCGCTTCGTCGAGAAGCCGCGCGGCGACGGCGGCACCATCAATGGCGGCTTCTTTGTCTGCGAACCAAGCGTGCTCGACCTGATCGATGCTGACGACACGGTCTGGGAGCAGGCGCCGCTCAACGCCATGGCCGAGGCGGGCGAGCTAGCGGCCTGGCGCCATGAGGGGTTCTGGCAGCCGATGGACACGCTGCGGGAGAAGACCCAGCTCGAGGCGTTATGGGATGCCGGCGACGCACCCTGGAAGGTCTGGGATTGATCGCCTCTTGACCGGACCTAGGTTCCTCGAGGGTGCGCCGGGAGGCCGACCTATGGAAGTGAATGCTGACTTTTTCGAGTGAGTTTTGCGCAACACCGATGCACTTGACTGGACACCTTCACCGCTTACCGGCGTAGAGCGGCGTCGCCAGGAGCATGCTCCCCGCGTGACCGTTCATGCCGGTGGCCCGAATTCTGCGTGGTAGCGCCTGATCTCCTGCTGCACCTCGTCGAGGCGACGGCCGAGAAATGTCGCCGGGATGTTGACCGGCGATTGGGAGACGGATGCGAGGCTGCGTACCAGCCAGCGTCGGTGCCGCGGCACCCGAGCGAACACCGCGTCCAAATCGCAGGGCACCACGCCGATCAGCCGCGCAAGGTAGGTGCGTCGGGGTGCGATCCTTGCGATCTCCGCCCAGTCCATCCAGCCCACCGCGAAGGGCGAAGCGTTGTCTAACAGACCATCCCGGTTGAACACCACAACCGGTGCGTTCGAAATCAGGCGAACCGCCGCATACAGCCCACTCGCGCCGAAGGCAACGAGTGCGCCGGCTCCGACCAACCGGGCATAGATGTCGGGGGTCAGCAGGAAGAACACCGCCGCCACGGCGAACATGAGCGAGCCGAACAGGGTCGCGAGGGTCTTCGACCGGGCCGGGTAGACGACGACCTCCGGGAAGCTGTCGCGCTTGGTGCTCACGGCCGCGGGTTCCCGAACCGGCGGTGATAATGCGCGAGGATGCCCAGCAGGCGGTCGCGTCCAATATCGAGGCGCCAGGCGTTGAGCTTGATGATATTCCTCGCAAAGGCGGAATCGAACCAGATGATCGCGCGGCGCAGTGGGTGCATCCGAGCCAGTACCGCCTTCTTGTCGTCTACTAGGACCCAGACGACCTGCTTATGAGGCATCCCACGCACGTCGCGGATTTCGTCCCACGAGATCGCGCCGAGGTTGAATCTGTCCGATGGGTCGGAGATGCCGGACGCGTCGATCCTGAAGCGCGGCTGACCATAGATGCGGGCGTGTAGGCTGAGCAGCAACCAGACGGAAGCGACGAGGCCGCCGCCGCCGCAGATGGCCAGTGGCAGAAGCTCCAATTCGCCCTCTTGGCCGCGTTCCACGATGCGGAGCACGACCCAGAAGGCGCCGCCGATCATGAGGCACATGATCGCGATAGTGATGGCGAACTTAGCCCCCGAAGGGCCAATTTCGATCTCCGGGAAGTCCTTATCCTCGTCGCCTGCCATCAACCCCTGTTCCGCAGGAAGTCGAGGAAGTTCTGGAGGATAATCGAAGCGGCCATCTTGTCGATGACTTCGCCGCGGCGCTTGCGATTCATGTCCGCCTCGTCGATCAGTACCCGTTCGGCCTCGGCCGTGGTCAGCCGTTCATCCCAGAAGGTGACCGGCAGGTCAGTCTTGCCGGCCATGTTGTTGGCGAAGGCTCGGGTCGACTGGGCACGCGGGCCCTCCGACCCGTCCATGTTGCGCGGCAGGCCAAGCACCAGCCCGCCCACCTCCTTCTCTGCGATTAGTGCAAGGAGTGTTTCCGCGTCGGTGGTGAACTTCGACCGGCGCAGGGTTTCCAGTGGCGAGGAGACCATAAGCATGGAATCCGAGACTGCGAGCCCGATGGTCTTGGTGCCGAGGTCGAATCCAAGCAGCCGGGCGCGGGGCGCCAGGGCGAGTTTCATTTCAGAGGGTTCGACGATAGGCATGGAAACTGTTTAGGCGTCGGTGAAGACCCTGTCCATCCAGTGAGTGTGGGCTTGTTGCGACGTGGAAATTCCTTATCTGACAGGATTGCCGCATTTTCGCCGCGGTGATAGCTTCCGCGCCGATTTCCGAACGCAACCAACTGGTTACTCATGGCGCTCGACACCTATACCGTTCGTCGCATTGCGCGGCTCGCCAGAATCCACGTCGACGATGCGGATCTCGCGCCGCTGGCCGACGAACTCAACAATATTCTCGGCTGGATCGAGCAACTCGACGAGGTCGACACCGACGGCGTCGAGCCGATGACCAGCGCCGTCGAGATGGTTCAGCGCTTGCGCGCCGACGAGATGAATGATGGTGACTTGCAGGATGACGTGCTGGCCAACGCTCCAAACGCCGCCGACGGCTTCTTCGCCGTGCCCAAGGTGGTCGAGTGATGGCCATGCTGAACGAACTGACGATCGCCGAAGCAGGCGCGGGCTTGGCGGCGGGCGATTTCACCGCCCGCGAGCTGACGGACGTCTATTTGGCCGCGATGGACGCCGCCACGGGCCTCAACGCCTACACAGCGCCTACGCCGGAGCGGGCGCAGAATATGGCTGACGCGTCGGACGCGCGCCGAGTATTGGGCGACACTTTAGGGCCACTCGACGGCATCCCGCTAGCGGTCAAGGATTTATTCTGCACCGAGGGGGTTCTGTCCACCGCGGGCAGTCACATCCTCCAAGGCTTCGTGCCACCCTATGAGTCGACCGTGACGCGCAATCTCTGGGACGCGGGCGCGGTGATGCTTGGCAAGGTCAATATGGACGAGTTCGCCATGGGGTCGGCGAACATCACCAGCCACTACGGCCCGACCATCAACCCTTGGAAGGCCGGGAGCGCCGCGGCGGCAGGTAAAGATCTGGTGCCGGGCGGTTCGTCCGGCGGCTCGGCGGCCGCCGTCGCGGCGCGGATCGCGGCGGGCGCCACCGGCACCGACACGGGCGGCTCGATCCGCCAGCCCGGTGCCTTTTGCGGTATCGTTGGCATGAAGCCTACCTACGGGCGCTGCTCGCGCTGGGGCATCATCGCGTTCGCAAGCTCGCTGGATCAGGCCGGTCCGCTCGCTCGCACGGTTGAAGATTCGGCGCTCATGCTCCAGGCGATGGCGGGCTATGACCCGAAGGATTCGACCAGCGTGGAGCAGCCGGTGCCCGATTATGCCGCGGCGATGACCGGCGATATCCGGGGACTGCGGGTCGGCGTTCCGGCTGAGTACCGGATGGACGGCACCCCGCCCGAGATCGAGGCGCTTTGGCAGCAGGGGATCGACTGGCTGCGCGACGCGGGCGCCGAGATCGTCGATATCTCGCTGCCTCACACGAAATATGCTCTACCGGCCTATTACATTGTCGCACCGGCGGAGGCCTCGTCGAACCTGGCGCGCTACGATGGCGTGCGCTACGGCCTCCGGGTTGAGGGGGAAGACCTGATCGATACATACGAGCGGACCCGCGCCGAGGGCTTCGGCGCCGAGGTGCAGCGCCGGATCATGATCGGCACCTATGTCCTCTCGGCCGGTTATTACGACGCCTATTATCTAAAGGCCCAGCGGGTGCGTACGCGCATCGCCGACGATTTCCGCGACGCCTGGGGGATCTGCGACGTGATCCTAACGCCGACGACGCCCAGCGCCGCCTTCGCGATCGGCGAAAAGATGGGCGATCCGATCGCCATGTACCTGAACGACATCTTCACCGTCCCAGCCTCTATGGCAGGACTGCCTGCAATCTCCGTTCCGGCCGGCCTGTCGGGCGACGGCCTGCCGCTCGGCCTGCACATGATCGCGCCGGCCTTCGGCGAGGAGAGCCTGTTCCGTGCCGCCGGTGTTCTCGAGACCGCCGCCGGCTTCGACGCGCGGCCATAGGCTAGACTGGACTCCGACATGAGCGATGCGACCGACGCAAGAGAAGACGACGTTCCGGACCACCTGGCGGGACACTTCACCTCGCGTGTAGGGCATAACTCCGACGACCTGCTTCAGGGGGAGACCGGCCTTTGGGAGCTTGTAATCGGCATGGAGGTCCATGCCCAAGTGATCTCGGAGTCTAAGCTCTTCTCCGGAGCCTCGACCGCGTTTGGCGGTGAATCCAACAGCCACGTGAGTCTCGTCGATGCGGCCATGCCCGGCATGCTACCGGTCCTCAACAGCGCGGCCGTCCGCCAGACCGTGCGCACGGGTCTTGGCCTCAAGGCAGAGATTAACCTGCGCTCGGTATTCGACCGGAAGAACTACTTCTATCCTGACCTGCCTCAGGGTTATCAGATCAGTCAGTTCTCTGACCCGATCGTCGGCGAGGGCCGCGTCACGGTGGACAGGGAGGACGGCGACAGCTTCGAAGTGGGGATAGTGCGCATCCACCTGGAGCAGGATGCGGGCAAGTCGATCCATGATCGGCACCCGACCCAGACCTATATCGACCTGAACCGCTCCGGCGTGGCGCTGATGGAGATCGTCTCCAAGCCCGATATCCGCTCGGGCGAGGAGGCGGCAGCTTATCTTGCGAAGCTGCGCTCGATCATGCGCTACCTCGGCACCTGCGACGGTAACATGCAGGAAGGCTCGCTGCGCGCCGACGTGAACGTCTCGGTGCGCCGTCTGGGCGAGGATCTCGGAACCCGCTGCGAGATCAAGAACGTCAATTCCCTTCGCTTTGTTCGCCAGGCCGTCGACTATGAGGCGCGGCGCCAGATCGAGATCCTAGAGGAGGGTGGCGAGATTCAGCAGGAGACTCGCCTTTTCGATGCGGACCGTGGCGAGACCCGGTCTATGCGCTCCAAGGAAGAGGCCCACGACTATCGCTACTTCCCCGACCCGGACCTGCTTCCCGTTGAACTCGACCGTACCTTCGTGGAAGAGATCAGGGAGTGCTTGCCCGAGCTGCCCGATGCCAAAGCCGCTCGGTTCGTCGAAGAGTTTGGCCTGAGCGCCTATGACGCGGGTGTTCTGGTCGCCGAGCGGGAGACGGCGGAATTCTACGAGGTAGTGATCGACCCCGACGGGGTGAAGCGCGACCCTAAGATCGTGGCCAACTGGATCACTGGTGATTTCTTCCGGCGGCTCAACGCCGAGGATCTGGAGATTGCGGATAGCCCGGTGTCGGCATCACAGCTCGGCGGGCTGCTCGACCTGATTGCCGACGGCACGATTTCCGGCAAGATCGCCAAGGAAGTGTTCGATGAGATGTTTGATAGCGGCAAGGATGCGTCGGACATCGTCGATGAAAAGGGCCTGAAGCAAATCTCGGATTCCGGCGAGATTTCCGCTATCGTCGGCCAGATCATCGCCGATAACCCCGAGCAGGCCGCCGAGTATCGCGGCGGTAACACCAAGGTAGTGGGTTGGTTCACTGGCCAAGTAATGAAGGCGACCCAGGGCAAGGCCAACCCGCAGATGGTCAACGAGCTCCTTCGCGAGAAGCTGGGCGGGTAGCGGATAAGCCACTCTCCCATGGCGAGCGGGTTTTGAGGTGGGGGTTAGGATGTTCGTGTGTTCACACCGATAAACCGCAAGCCTGCACTCAGGTTGCTGAGGTTCGCGACCCTCTCCCTTAGGGAGAGGGTTTGTACATGACCACCGTCCTCTCCATCGTCGTGCCCATCTTCGGGGTGATCGCGCTGGGTGTAGTCGGCGGCAGGACACGCTTGTTTCCGCAGAGCGCGGCGCAAGCGCTTTCCAACTTCGTGCTATACGTCGCTGTACCTGCGCTGCTATTCCGTACTATTCAGCGGGTTGGCAGCTTCGATGATCTTAACCCTGATGTGGGGTTTGCCTACTATGGGGCGGCCTTCGCGGTGGCGCTGGGGGCGCTAGCCTTCGGGCGGTTTGCGTTCGGGCTCACGGGTGGCGAGCGGTCCTCCTTCGCGATGGGTGGCATGTTTTCGAACACCGGCCTCGTGGGAATCCCGCTGGTATTCGCCACTTGGGGTGATGCGGGGATGGTGCCGCTTATGGTCATCATCAGTTTCCATTCGCTGGTGTTCGTGACTTTCTACCTGGTCCTGCACGACTTGGCGCAGTCGGGCGCGGTTGGTTGGGCTAACACGGGTCGGGCGGCTTCCCACGCCATCATCACCAATCCTGTTGTTATTTCGGTCATATTTGGTTTCGCGTGGAAGGCCACAGGCTGGGAGTTGCACGAGTATGCCGCGACCGTGATCTCTATGCTGGGCGATTCGGCCATTCCCACCGCGCTGTTTGCGCTTGGGGTTGCGCTGGCCCAGTTCCGCGTCGCGGGCAACTTCGCTCATGCGACTGTCATGTCGTTTGTGAAGTTGGTCGTCCACCCGCTGGCTGCGTTCGCGGCGGCACACTGGCTGTTCGACCTAACGTCGCTAGAGGTGGCGGTGATCACAATCTCTGCGTCCCTGCCAGGCGGGCTGATGGTCTATCTCGTCGCCCAGTCCTACGGCGTTTACGTCGCCCGCGCCGCCTCGTCACTTGTAATCGGCACCGCCGGCGCGCTCGTAACAGTTTCCATCCTGCTCGCTTGGTTGGCTTGACCCCGTGAAAATGTGACGTATCTCACCTAAACCATACGGCTAAGTATGGCGAAGGCTAGACTGTAATCTTAGGTTCAACAGACAGGGTAGAGGAACATGATAGGTTTGATCGGAGCTACGGGCTCCACCGGCCGCGCGCTAGTAGTGGCCCTCAAGCAAAAGGGTACGGACTTCCGCTGCCTAGTGCGTGACAAAGTCGCGGCGGTCGAGAAGCTCGGCGGCGACGTCGAAATGGTAGAGTCCGACCTAGCCGACGCGGCCAGTGTCGAGTCGGGGCTACAGGGCTGCCGCAAGGTCTTTTTGTTGTCTGGTCACAGCCCGGTGATGGTAGAGCAGCAGATGAACGCGGCCAAGGCCGTCGGCGCCAAGCACATGGTCAAGCTATCGGGCGGCAGTTTCATTTGCCAGCAGAACTCGCCGGCTATGATCGGCCGCTGGGCATGGCCGCCGAGGGCAACATGGCGAGCTATGGCAACGACCTGATCGAGGCACTAGCCGGCCACGCGCCGCGTACCCCGGCGGATTTCGCCCGCGATCATGCGGGGGCATTTCAAGGATAGGGCCGACATTAATATACCGTCATACTTGCGCAGGCGGGCATGACGGTATGAGAAGCGGCTAGTCTAACAGTCCCCGTCTACGCGATAACGACCAGACGTTTTCACAAGTGCGGTTCTTGGGATGCGATTTTCTCGTTTTCGGTTAAAAGATTAAATGACTCATTACTTGAGCCATGCGGGGAGGTGGTGCATTGACCGGATGCCCACGATGTGAAATCGGATTTAACGGGTTTCGGCGCCTTCATCACGCTAGGCCACTAGGAGGTAGTCATGAAGACACGCATCACCAAAATGTTCGGTGTTGAACACCCGATCATTCAGGGTGGCATGCATTACGTGGGCTTTGCCGAACTGGCGGCCGCAGTCTCTAACGCGGGCGGGCTCGGAATCATCACTGGCCTGACCCAGCAGACGCCGGAGAGGCTGGCCAACGAGATCGCCCGCTGCCGTGACATGACCGACAAACCCATCGGGGTGAACCTGACATTCCTGCCGATTGTAAACGAACCCGACTATCCAGGCCTTATCCGGGCTGTGATCGACGGCGGTGTGAAGATTGTCGAGACTGCAGGCAACAACCCGGCCAAGTGGCTGCCGGTGCTCAAGGACAACGGGATCACCGTGATCCACAAATGCACCACCGTGCGCCACTCCCTGAAAGCTCAGGAAATCGGCTGCGATGCGGTCTCGGTCGACGGCTTCGAGTGTGGCGGGCATCCCGGCGAGGACGATATCCCCAATATGATTCTGCTCCCCCGGGCGGCGGACGAGCTCGAGATTCCCTTTATCGCGTCGGGCGGCATGGCCGATGCGCGCTCGCTGGTCGCCTCGCTCGCCATGGGTGCGGAGGGGATGAACATGGGCACCCGCTTCATCGCAACGAAGGAAGCGCCGGTGCATGACAATGTAAAGGCCGCGATCGTAGCCGCCAGCGAGCTCGACACGCGGCTGGTCATGCGCCCGCTGCGCAACACCGAGCGGGTGCTGACGAATGCCGCCGTCGATCGCCTGCTTCAGAAGGAGCATGACCTCGGCGCCAATATTCGGTTCGAGGATATCGCGCCGGAGGTCACGGACGTCTATCCGAAGGTCATGTTGGATGGGGACATGGATGTCGGCGCGTGGTCGTGCGGCATGGTCGCGGGCCTGATCGACGATATCCCGACCTGCCGGGAGCTGATCGACCGGATCATGGCCGAGGCCGAAACTCTGGTCCGTCATCGCCTGGAGGGCCTCCTCGCTGCATGAGCGGGTTGTCCTTCTGGTCAATCAGTTTGTCCGCAGAAGCCAAGGCTGATACGAAGTTTCAAAACCCGCTGGGCGCTGTGTGTGCCCGCATCCAAATCGAAATCTTGGGAACCAGACCATGACCGACGCATACCCGAATATAGAACTCCACATCGCCGGCAAGTGGACGCCGGCCCTCGGCGGCGAGACCATCGACGTTCTGAACCCGGCGACCGAGGAGCCGATCGGCAACGTCGCGCACGCCCGGGTCGCCGACCTCGATGTGGCGCTCGAGGCTGCCGAGACCGGGTTCCGCGCTTGGAAAGAGGTCGCTGCGTTTGACCGCTACAAGCTGATGCGCAAGGCGTCCGCTCTGGTGCGCGAGCGAGCGGACTCCATTGCCGCGGTGATGACCATGGAGCAGGGCAAGCCCATCGGCGAGGCAAAGATTGAGACACTTTTCGGCGCCGACATCATCGACTGGTTCGCCGAGGAGGCGCGCCGTACATACGGCAGCGTCATCCCCGCGCGGATGGGTGGCGTCACCCAGCTGATCGTCAAGGAGCCGGTCGGCCCTGTTGCGGCCTTTACGCCGTGGAACTTCCCGATTAATCAGGCGGTCCGCAAACTCTCCGGCGCTGTTGCGGCGGGTTGTTCGATTATCCTCAAGGGCCCGGAGGAAACACCGGCGAGCTGTGCCGAGCTGGTGCGCTGCTTCGTGGAAGCAGGCCTGCCGGACGGTGTCGTCAACCTCGTCTATGGCATTCCGGCCGAGATCTCCGAGTATCTCATTCCCCACCGCACGATCCGCAAGGTCACCTTCACCGGCTCGACTGCGGTCGGCAAGCAGCTAGCGGCCATGGCGGGCGCACATATGAAGCGGGTCACGATGGAACTGGGCGGCCATTCACCGGCTATCGTGTTCGAAGATGCCGACGTAGAAGTGGCGCTCAAGATTCTGACTGCCAACAAGTTTCGGAATGCCGGCCAAGTCTGCGTGTCGCCGACTAGATTCTTGGTCCATGAGAAACACTATGACCGCTTTGTAGAGGGCTTTACCGAGTTCGCCTCCTCCCTACCGGTGGGCGACGGGCTTGACCCGGACAACAAGATGGGCCCGCTGGCTCACGACCGCCGCATCGATGCCATTGAGGGTTTCGTGTCCGAAGCGGTGGGTAAGGGTGCAACGGTTCACGCTGGTGGCAAGCGCAAGGGTAACAAAGGCTACTTCTTCGAGCCGACCGTCTTGACGGATGTGCCGATGGATGCACGGATCATGAAAGAGGAACCGTTCGGCCCCGTTGCCCCGATTGTGCCGTTCAGCGATTTCGATGCCGTGGTGTCCGAGGCCAACAGGCTCGACTACGGACTTGCGGCGTACGCCTATACGAAGTCGGCAAAGACGGCTGAGGCGATTGGCTCTGCCTTCGAGAGCGGCATGGTGTCGATCAACCATCACGGCATCGGCCTGATCGAGACCCATTTCGGCGGGGTCAAGGATTCGGGCTACGGGTCGGAGGGCGGTGCCGATGCTATCGATGCCTATCTGAACACCAAGTTCATCACCCAGACGGGCCTCTAGGCCGCCTCGGTAGCCGGCGCGAAGAAGAGCGGGATAGGTTTATGTTGAACGCAGCGGTAGTCGGACTGGGCTGGTGGGGCAAGCAGATCGTCACGAGCCTCGCCGACAGCACGGAGATAAGCGTCCGGAACGGTGTCGATGTCGATCTTGATAGCGTGCGCGGCTTTGCGGACTTGCATGGGATTGAACTGGGCGACAGCTATGATGAATTGCTGGCGGACGACGCGATCGATGCCGTCATTCTGGTAACGCCGCATGCGGTGCACGAAGAGCAAGTGCTGGCCGCGGCCGCGGCGGGCAAGCAGATCTTCTGCGAAAAGCCATTCGCGCTCTCGATCGAGTCCGCCTTGCGGATGCTCGAGGCGTGCGACAAGGCGGGCCTCGGCATAGTGGGGATCGGACATGAGCGCCGCTTCGAGCCAGCCCTCGAGGCGATGAAGACGCATCTGGACGCGGGGGATTTCGGGACCCTGATCCATATCGAGTGCAACTGGTCGCATAACAACTTCACCAAGGCCTCGACCTCTGCCTCGACTTGGCGAAAGGACTCGAAACAGGCTCCGCTAGGCACGCTGACAGCGCTGGGAGTGCATATCACCGACTATTTCCAGTCTATGGCGGGTCCGGTCGCGAGCTTGCGCGCTACCACGACCCAACGCTCGGACCTGTTCCCGGGTAACGACGTGGTCGTGGTGCAGTTCGGTTTCGAGAGTGGCGTCACGGGCTTCATGTGCAATATCGCTACCACCCCTTTCCACAGTACTATCAAGGTTTTCGGCGACAACGGCTGGGGCGAGGCACGGGAGAACTCTAACGTCGATATTTCCGAGCCCGCTACCCTGACGACGCGCTGGCTCGATGAGGAGCTCACCATCCAGACCTACCAGCCGCAGAACGTGGTGCGTGCCAATCTTGACCAGTGGGCGGCGGCGGCGCAGGGGCGCGGAGACTATCGTTTCACGCGTGACCAGTTGCTACACAATGTCGAAATCCTGCAGGCGATCGTCGCCTCGGCCGAGAGCGGCGATGAGGTTTCGGTCCGCTAGGTGTCGACCGGTTAGCGCGCCCGGCTTTTAGTGCTTGCCTTCTTTATTATTCCGATACGGCTGCCGGCACTGATGGTGATTGGCACCTTCTTTGCTCAGGACTTGCTCTGGGGCCTGACCGACGCACCTGCAGCGCTGGGCACCGCCGTTTGGGCCCATATCGGCGGGTTTGTCGCCGGCGCGATGCTCATTATCTTCATGTGAAACTCTGGCGTGGCGTTGTGGCACAAGCCCCCCAGCCCCTGGTGAACGTAGCGGGGCCACGGGCTAAAGCCCCTCGGTGATGACGATATTCGAGTCCGAGGCTGCGATGCGGATCGGCTTGATGTCGGAGTAGTCCGTGCCGTCATAGAATGCGCGGCATGCGGCCATATCCTCGAAGGCAACGATCACCATGCGGTCGAGTTCCATCCCGCCTTCCACGGATCGCGTAGCACCGCCGCGGGCTAGATATGTTCCGCCGGTAGCCGCCAGAATGTCTGGTGCCCGATCTGCATAGGGCTTATAGCCGTCCGGGTCGGTCATACGAATGCTGCCGATGATAAAAGCCTTTTGGCCGCGGGCGTTGGCGCCGTCCGGTGGACCCTCGACAATCCAGATATGTGACTGCGCGGTGGCGTGCCGGATCGCTGCCACCGGCTCGTAGGAGGGGTCATCGGCAAAGGCGTTGGCGTGTGCGAGATCCGGGAACTCCACGACCACGATCCGGCCCGCTGGCCATGTCCCCTCGACCGTGTCGCGCGAGCCACCGCGCACAACATAGCGCCCGCCGTGGTGCTTGATCAGCGCTGAGGCGGCCAATTTGTAGGCTTCATAACCGTCGGTGTCGTGTACATCTATGGTGGCGATCAGGTATGCGGTCATTGTTTGTCCTCGCTGTTCGGCCCGGGCGGCAGTTAATCTATGATACTGGCCTGCGTCGATTGAGACAGGCCCACAAATAGGATGCCTACATGCGATTGCGTCCATGGAGAGGAGATCGAGAATGAACAATATTTCGCCGGAGTTTCCCGTTGACGAGAACGCAGTGCGCATTCCCTACGATCGGTTGCGGACATTCATGACATCGGTGTTCCTTGAAGTCGGACTGCCCGCCTCTGACGCAGACGGCGTCGCGACGGCGATGGCGGACGGCGATCTTTTAGGCAAGGACAGCCATGGTTGTATCCGGGTTCCGATGTATGTAAACCGGATCAATGGCGGCGCCATTAATAAGACCCCGAACGTCCGGACCGTGAAGCGGACCCCGGCGATGGCACTCGTGGACGGCGATAATGCCATGGGACACCTCGTGGCACGCTATTCCATGGACCTCGCAATGGACATGGCGGCCGAGAGCGGGCTTGCCTGGATCGGACTGCAGCATTCCAATCATGCCGGCGCGGCGGCAGTCTATGCGTCGATGGCGCTCGCGCGCGACCAGATCGGCATCATAGCTTGTGTCGGTAGCGCCAACCACGCCGCGCCCTATGGCGGCACCGATATTCTCGTCGGTACAAACCCGATCGCAGTGGCGATTCCCGCGCAGGACGAGCCGCCGGTGGTAATCGATATGGCAACCACCAACTCCTCGCTGGGCAAGATCATGGTCAAAGCGATGCATGGTGAACCCATGCCCGAGGGCTGGGTAATCGATGCGCTGGGTCAGGCGATGACGGACTCGGCGCAGGCCGATGATGGAATCCTGACCCATATCGGCGGTGCGAAGGGATTCGGGCTTTCGATGGTGATCGGCTTTCTGGCCGGGACCCTCAATGGTGCGGCCTTCGGTTCCGACGTGGTTCATATTGGCGAAGATCCGCACAGCGTGACCAATACCGGCCAGTTCATAATGGCGATCGATGTGTCGCATTTCCTAGACCCCGACGTGTTCAAGGCCAATGTCGACCGCATCTCGCGCGAGATGACCGGCTCGGCGACCCTGCCGGGAGTCGACGAGATCCGCATGCCTGGCACCAACAGCTGGCGCATCTTCCAGGATCGCAAGGCGAACGGCATCCCGATTACCGCGCCGCTGCTCGAGAAGCTCAACGCGGTTGCGGATGAACTTGGCGTCGCGGGACTTTGAGGACTTGCTCCACTTGTGTGCGGCGATGATTGTTTCAAATCACAGACGATTGGCGTAAAACCCGGCCGCCATGACAAACCACGTCGATAAATCGCGGAAGCCGTCCACGCTAGCGGCGCAGGCGCTCGGCTGGCTCGATCCGTCCACTAACGCGGTCGTGCCGCCGATCCATACCTCCACCAACTATGCCCGCGATGAGAATTACGAGAAGGTCGGCGACCGCGGGTATACCCGCGACGAGAATCCGACCTACGAGCAGGTCGAGGCGCTGCTGGCTGCGCTCGAGGACGGCTCGGACGCAATGGTTTTCAGCTCGGGCATGGCGGCGGCGACGACGGTCATGCTTTCGCTGGCGCCTGGTGACCATGTGATCGCGCCGTCGATCATGTATTTCGGTCTTCGCAACTGGCTGGTACATGTAGGTCGGCACTGGGGCCTCGAGGTCGATTTTGTGCCACCCGGCGAAACGGCGGCGATCGCGGCGGCAGTGCGGCCTGGAAAAACGAAGCTGGTCTGGGTCGAGAGCCCTTGCAACCCGACCTGGGATATCACGGATATCGAGGCGGCGGCCCGGGTCGCGCATGATGCGGGCGCCATGCTCGGTGTGGACTCGACCGCGGCGACGCCGGTCCTGTCGCGCCCGCTCACGCTGGGTGCGGACATCGTGATGCATTCGGGAACCAAGTATCTCAACGGCCATGGCGACGTCCTAGCAGGCGTGCTCGTTACGGCACGCGACGACGAGAGCTGGGCACGCATGAAGTATCTGCGCTTCGAGAATGGGGGGATGCTCGGCGCTTTCGAGGCGTGGCTGCTGCTGCGCGGCCTGCGGACGCTTTACCTGCGGGTGGAGAAATCATGCGCGTCGACCATGCGGATAGCCAGGCACTTCACGGGACATGACGGTGTGGCGGAAGTACTCTATCCTGGCCTCCCGTCCCATACAGGGCATGCGGTCGCGGCGCGTCAGATGCACGACGGGTTCGGGGGGATGATGTCGATCCGTGTGAAGGGAGGGGCCGGCGCAGCGCTGAACGTCGCCAAGGAGCTAAAGCTGTTTGCCCGGGCGACATCGCTGGGAGGCGTCGAGAGCCTGGTTGAGCATCGTGCGACCGTCGAGGGTGAGGACAGCCCGTTTCCCGATGATTTGTTACGCCTATCGATCGGCATCGAGGATGCCGATGACCTGATTGCCGACTTGGAGCAGGCGCTGGCGGCGACCGCCTAATCGGCATACTTCGGACGTGATTTAGCCGGCTGCGCGCTGCGCCGCTAGCGAGATTGAGATTGCCTAGCACATGCACGAGGTGCTTGCGCGGCAAGACAGGAACCGGGCGGGGCTGAGGGGCAGCACCATGGCGGCTCCACTGCGATCTGCCAAGCCCATCTCTGGGTCGAGTTTGTCGAGGTGCGGAATGATTATCCGGTCGTCTGCCACGAGCCCAGCAAGGAATCCGCAGCCGTTGAGACCACGCTGGCGGCGATGAAGGAGCTGGAGCGTAGCCTGGTCCGTTTCGCGGCCTGGCTGCTCGATTTCACGGCATGTCTCAGCCGGATTGACAGGTGCGAAACGGCTTGGCACAACCGCATCTGCATACGTCGTGACGACCCACTCTCGTGCGGAGGGGTGGCCGAGTGGCTGAAGGCGACGGTTTGCTAAATCGTTATACGGGTAACCCCGTATCGAGGGT
>MDTE01061689.1_pt1 | contig 109953 bp, 102 predicted proteins | sample 811231 | NCBI WGS metagenome assembly MDTE01 (sample SAMN05326651, study PRJNA326480) | marine metagenome | isolation source: seawater | place: Indian Ocean: Red Sea | collected 2010 | reverse complement strand
TATCGCCGTAGTATGTATACTTTTATCAGAAGGACAACTCCTCATCCTGCGATGACAGTTTTCGATGCTCCGCCTCGTTCGGTATGTGTAGTAAAGAGAGAAATAACGAATACACCTTTACAGGCTCTGGTTTTACTGAATGATCCTCAGTTTGTGGAGGCGGCAAGAGTATTAGCAGAGAGAATCCAAAAAGAAGGTGGCGACAACGTTAAAGATCAAACCATTTATGCATTTAGGTTGTTAACGGGGAGAAAACCGACCATAAATGAGATTAATGTATTAATGAGTCAATATGACACAGAATTTTCTAGGTTTGCAAAGAATCCTGATATGGCTTTAGAATTATTAGGAGTTGGGGAATCCCCGTTTGATAATAAACTGGATACCACTCGCACCGCTGCTTTGGCTATGGTTGCAAGTACAATGATTAATCATGATGAAGCATATATGAAAAGATGAATAAGGTAATTTTTTATAAAAAGAGGACTATAATAAATGAGTGAATGTAATAACTATGATTGCGTAGTAAATCGAAGATCATTTTTATCAAAGACCGCATATGGATTAGGAGCTGTAAGTCTAGCATCATTTTTTAATCCTGCACTTTTAGGAAATGTAATTTCAAATTCTAAAAGGAAATTGGGTAAAGGTATTTTAGGGTCTCCCCATTTTGCACCAAAAGCAAAACGAGTTATTTATATGTTTCAAAGCGGGGCACCTTCTCAACTTGATTTATTCGATTACAAACCTTTATTAAATAAGATGAATGGAGATGAATTACCAGAGTCCATCAGGCAGGGTCAGAGGTTAACTGGAATGACGGCGGGACAAACCTCTTTCCCTTTAGCCGGATCACAATTTTCTTTCCAAAAATGGGGAGAATCTGGTGCATGGATGAGTGAACTTTTGCCACATCAGTCAAAAATTGCTGATGAATTATGTTTTGTAAAATCAATGTACACAGACGCAATTAATCATGATCCAGCAGCAACATTTATTCAAACTGGATCGCAATTTCCAGGTAGACCTGCGATAGGGTCTTGGTTGGATTATGGTTTAGGATCGGACAATGAAAACTTACCCTCTTTTGTCGTTTTGCTTACAAAGAATATGGGAGGTCAACCATTATATTCCCGTTTATGGGGAAATGGTTTCTTGCCGTCTCAGCATCAAGGGGTTCAATTTAGAGCTGGTAAAGATGCTGTGCTATATTTGAATAACCCACCAGGGGTTAAATCAGACGCAAGACGAGAACAAATAGAATACACGAAAAAATTACAACAGGAACAATATGAAAAATTTCATGATCCTGAAATAGAAGCTCGAATAGCTCAATATGAGATGGCTTTTCGCATGCAAACATCTGTTCCTGAAGTAACAGATATGTCAGATGAGCCAGAGCACGTTTTTGATCTCTATGGTCCTGACTCAAAAATTCCAGGAACCTATGCTGCTAATTGTCTTATGGCGAGACGACTTGCGGAAAAAGGTGTGAAATTTATCCAACTTTATCATCGTGGATGGGACCATCATGACAACCTCCCAGATAATATTAAAGATAAATGCAAACAAACTGATCAGGCTTCTGCTGCGTTATTGCTTGATTTAAAACAGAGAGGAATGCTTGAAGATACTCTATTGATATGGGGTGGTGAGTTTGGTCGTACTAACTATTCCCAAGGAAAATTAACTATGGATAATTATGGAAGAGATCATCATCCAAGATGTTTTTCTATTTGGATGGCAGGTGCAAATGTAAAAAAAGGCTATACTCATGGAGCTACAGATGAATTTGGTTATAATATTATTGAGAAACCTGTTCACGTTCATGATTTTCAAGCAACCTTATTACATATTCTTGGAATTGATCATGAAAAACTTACTTATAAGTTTCAAGGTAGGCGTTATCGGCTTACCGATGTTCATGGGAATATTGTGAAGGAATTATTAGCCTAGTTGAATTTTTTTATGATTATAGAATACAAATCAATAAAAGAATCATTCTTTTTTATCATCTTTCTTTTTTCTATCACCTCTCTAATCTATTCCTCAGGGAAAATTGGAGACATAGATTCAAAGAAGGGAATAAAGACCGAAACAAAATTAGAGTATAGATATACTGAGGAAAAAAGTCAGTTAAAACATTATCTATATATGAAAATGGTGACAAACTACAATGAAAATGGTAAAAAGATTAAACATGAAAGATATGATTCTGATGGTTCTCTAATAGAGACATATTTTTTCAAGTATGATTTTGAAAAGAATATAATTGAACAAACTAGATTTGATTCGAAAGGTGATTATAAAGGAAAAGACATTTTTAATAATGAATCACAATTGGAATTAAATGAAGATCAATTTGATGATGTGCTGGATTGGAAATACTCATATAAATATGACTCAAATAATAAGCTTGTAGAGCAATTAACATATGACATCAACGATAATTTAAAGCAAAGGGATGTATACAAATATGATGCGAAAGGGAATTTAGTAGAAGAATTGTGGCTGGGAGGGTTACAAGGGTATGTGGACTTAGATCCTAACTCTGAACTTATGGATAGATATGTATATAAATATGATTTAAAAGGAAATAATATTGAGAAATCAAGAAAAAGCCCCAAGCAACATTTTAATTGGAGATATACATATAAATACAATAACCAAAACAATATTATTGAAATAATTATTTATGAATATGAATTAAGGCTTGGAGAACTTGAAGAAGTTCCTACCAGCAAAACTACCTTCGATTATATTTATTACTAGTTTTTTAGATATTAATAGCACTGAACTTGTTTAAAATAAAATTTATTCTTTTTCTAATTCTTTTCTTATCATGCAGTAAAAAAGAATATTCTGAAAATCCTCCTAATTTTATTGTCATTTTTACAGATGACCAAGGTTATGGTGATTTAAGTTGTTTTGGAGCTAAACATGTAAAAACTCCTTTCATTGATCAATTGGCTGAAGAAGGAGTAAAACTTACTAGTTTTTATGTTGCAGCTTCTGTGTGCACACCTTCTAGAGCTGCTCTTCTAACTGGATCTTATCCTAAGAGGGTAGATATGAGTTCTGGTGGTATATACAATGAAGAGAACAATAAACCATTTGTTGTTACTCTTGCGGCGGATCCAAAGGGATTAAATCCTAATGAAATAACTATTGCTGAAGTATTAAAAAGAAAAAATTATGTTACTGGAATTTTTGGGAAATGGCATCTTGGAGATCAGTTAAATTTTCTGCCAACACGTCAAGGTTTTGATGAATTTTTTGGGATTCCTTATAGCCATGATATTCATACTTTCCATCCAAATAGAGGTAATTCAGAAATGTGGAATTTTCCTCCTTTGCCCCTTTTAGATGGGGAGAAAGTTATTGAACTTGATCCTGATGCTGATAATCTAACCAAAAGAATTACAGAAAAGGCTTTAGATTTCATCCAAAGAAATAGAGAAAGACCTTTTTTCTTGTATATACCCCATCCTTTGCCACATAATCCATTACATGTATCTTCTAAGTACATGGAAAATGTTTCAGATTCTTTGAAGACTATATTAGGTAAAGAAGAAAATAGTATTAATTATACTGCCAGGAATGAATTATATCCCCAAGCAATTAGTGAAATTGATGATTCTGTTGGTGAAATTATTAATCTGCTTAAAGATCTTGATCTGGAACGGAAAACTTTGATTGTCTTTACTACAGATAATGGTCCTGGTACTCGTTTGGCATCGGCTGGACCACTTAGAGGTAGAAAAGGAAGTACATTTGAAGGGGGTATGAGGGTGCCTGCAATTGCCTGGTGGCCTGGTACTATTCCAGCGGGTAAGACTTCAGACGCATTATTAACTACTATGGATTTATTACCAACTTTAGCGGGACTAGCAAAGGCTGATATTCCAAATGATAGGGTTATAGATGGTAAGGATATTTGGAATATTTTATCTGGAAAGGAAGATGAAAAAAGTCCACATAAAAACTTTTTCTATTTTTTTAATGGAAGACTAGAGGCGGTTCGTTCTGGACCTTGGAAGTATCGAGAAATAAACAATAAGGCTCAACTATTTAATTTGGACAAAGACATAGGTGAGAGAAATAATGTTTTGTTAGAAAATCCGATAATAGTCAAAAAAATGAAAAAATATATGGTAGAGATGGAAGATGAACTAGGTAAAGGATCTATTCTTGGAAAAGGGGTTAGGAAAGCTGGTTGGATTACCAATCCAACACCTTTGAATTTTGAGTTAAACAATTAAGGAAAGGTTAAAACTCTAAAATGAAATCGAAAAATATAGTAGCGTTATTATCATCATTTTTTTTCATATTTAACACAGGGTTAGCACAACAAAAATTAACCTATCCTGATCTGATTAAACGATTATACGATTTTGAATATTTGGCCAAACCACCTCATGTGGGTGAAGCCTCTGGGAATTTTTCAAGTTATGATAGGAATTCAAAATATAACCCAGATCTAGATAAATATGAGAATTGGAATGCTAATAGAGATGGAACCGGATTTATTCGAAAAGAGGGTAACAATCAGGTAATTTTTGAAAAAGAAGGTCCGGGAGTAATATGGAGAATATGGAGTGCTCTCGCATTAGCAGGTGGTAATATAAAAATATATGTTGATCATGGAACAGAACCAATAATTGATATGACTTACTCGAATTTTTTTGATCAAATAAACGAGGATGGTATTGAGACGCCAAAAAGTTGGGGTTCGCTTTCTGCATATCCTTCAGTTAATTTACCAAATTTGATGCCTACTCTTTCTAGAGGCAGGAATAGATTTATACCTATACCATATAAAAAGCACTGTAAGATTGTCCTTGAAGAAGGTTGGGGTTATTATTATCATATTACCTACAGCACCTTTTCTGATAAGCAGGTTCAATTGCCTGAATTCGATGGCTACCATAGAAAAGATGATACAATAGCTTTGGCTGAGGCTGATAGAGTTTTAGGCAATAGAGGGTTTAAAAATAAGGAATATTTAACATCAATTATTGATAGAAAAAATATAAGACTAAGAGGAAAAAAGAATTTTAGGGTAGCTCAATATAAAGGTAACTCTGCTATAACCCATTTTAATATTAGGTATGATATCCATGATTACAATAATGAGAAAAAAAGAGAAGAATTATTAAAAAATATATGGATAAGGATTACTTGGGATGATGATCAAAAAGAATCGGTTATGGTTCCCATAGGTATGTTTTTTGGGACTTATCCAGATATTTATCCCAACCGGACTCTTCCAGTTGGAGCTTTGCCGGGATATTTTTATTCTAATTGGTATATGCCTTTTTCAAAGGGTGCAAAAATAGAATTAATTAATCAGGGAGAAAAATCTCATACGTTAGAAATGGAAATAAATCATGTTGCCTTAGAAAAAAATGCTGATGAATTACTGAGGTTTCATGCAAAATGGCATAATGGAAAGTTCAGGAACAAAATTAATAATAAAGGTAGAGACATAGATTGGCCGTTACTACTTACAAAAGGAAAAGGTAGATATTGCGGGGTTACGCTTCATATCCATAATGAATGGGAAGAGCCTGAGGAAGAAGCAACTAATTGGTGGTATGGTAAGTATGGGAACAGAACAATCTGGTGGTGGTGGGGAGAAGGAGATGAAAAATTCTATGTTGACAATGAAAAGTTTCCTTCAACATATGGGACAGGTAGTGAGGATTATATTGGATACGCCTGGTCAGCTGAACCAGCTTTCCCTCTTTTTGATAGCGGGTTTGCAAGTCAGCCATTTACAGCTATAGATGGTAATGGTCATACCATCATCAGTCGGTTTCATTTAGCTGATAATATTCCATTTCAAAAATCATTTACCGGTGTCATTGAAAAATATAAAGATGATAAATGGGGTGATAAGGAACGGGGATGTACAGATTGTCCTAATTTTTGTCGTTATCAAGCTGTAGCCTATTGGTATTTATCTCCAGGTCAATCTGATGATTATTAATAATATTTAACATGTTAAAGATTAGAGGATTATTATGAAGAACATTAAGATTCTATGGTTATTCCTTTTTATTTCTGGATTTCATTTAAATGCTGAGGATAATACTAAAAGTGAAATAATATTCGAGGATTTCGAAGGTAATAATTATGGACAATGGAAAGCTACAGGAAATGCTTTTAATCACGGTCCATATTCAACTGACACAGACAAATTCTATGTCGGAGCCAACCCAAGATGGAATGTAAAAAATAAAGGAAAACAATTTTTAACAAGCTATGTAAATATTAAAAAAGAAGGCAATAATGAAAATAATTTAAGTGATGGGAATGATGGTACTGGTACTCTTACTTCACCATCGTTTAAGATCTCAAAAAAATATATTTCTTTCCAAGTAAGTGGGGGTAATCATCCTGGTAGAACTTATATTAATTTAATTGTTGATAATAAAATTTTTAAATCCGCGACAGGTAGAACGAATAGAATGATGACATGGCGGACATGGGATGTATCTAATTTGATTAATCGAGAAGCCCATATTGAAATAGGCGATCAAATGATTGATGATGATGAATTCATCTTAGGCCATATAAATATTGATCACATAGTTTTTAGTGATGAACCAGTTATGAAAAATGTAGATAAGTGGTTTATTATAAATAAAAAATATCTTATTTGGCCAATAAAAAGACAGTCCATGAGAATGAGTCCAGAAAGTCGAGTTTATTTAAATGTAGAAGATGGTTTAGAAACATTTATGGATGTTGAATTATCACAGAAGCCTGATTTTTGGGCTTTTACAGATTTATCAAATTATCAGGGTAAAGAGCTACATCTTAAAGGGGTGTTATATAAAGACCAGGCAAAAGCCTTCGATGATATTATTTTATCTGATGAATATCCAGGGATGGAAAACCTCTATAAGGAGGAACTTAGACCTCAGTTTCATTTTACATCAAAAAGAGGTTGGCTAAATGATGCTAATGGAATGCAGTATTATGATGGAGAATGGCACATGTTTTATCAGCACAATCCATATAATTGGTTTTGGTGGAATGTTTCTTGGGGACATGCTATAAGCAAAGATCTAATTCATTGGGAGGAATTGCCTACGGCGATACCACCAGGTCCAGAAGGGGTTATTTTCTCTGGCTCTGGGGCTGTGGATATCGGTAATACAGCTGGCTTTCAAAATGGGAATGAAGAGACTATGGTTTTAGTTTATACAGCAGTTAAAGATCACTCGACAAGTATTTCTAAAGGTCCCACTCAAGCTTTGAGTTATAGCACAGATAGGGGACGAAATTGGACAAAATACTCAAACAATCCAATTTTACCATATCAATATCCTAGTAATAGAGACCCTAAGGTTTTTTGGTATGAACCTACGAAAAAATGGGTGATGAGTTTATACAATGGTCGGGATGATAATTACATCCTTTATAACTCAAGTAATTTAAAGGACTGGAATGAAACTGGTAGTTATAGTGCTGCCGGCTCAGAATGTCCAGACATGTTTCAATTGCCTGTTAATGGTGATAGGTCAAATAAGAAATGGATTATATGGACAGGTAATGGCAATTACAGAGTTGGAGAATTCGATGGGGAGAATTTTACTCCTGAGACCGAAAGTATGTATAGTTATTACGGTGATTCCTATGCTGGTCAATCATTTAGTAATGCTCCAGATGGCCGAAGAGTTAATATAGGATGGATACGTGATCATAGACCTGGTTTTGAATCTGGTCATAAAAATATGCCCTTCAATCAACAGATGTCATTGCCTCTTGAAATGACCCTTAGAGAATCTGAGGCAGGATATAGAATGTACATTAATCCTATAGAGGAGCTAAAAACTCTACGGGGAAAGAAAAAGTCCTGGGAAAATTTATCTTTAGGGGCTGGGGACAACCCATTAAAACGTATAAAAGGTGATTATTTTGAGTTAGTGGGCGATTTTGACGTTTCTGAAGCTGAAGAATTTGGATTCAACCTAAGGGGAAAAAAAGTTTTATATAAAGTCAGTGCCAATACATTGATCTGTAATGATGAAAAAGTTAATGTTTATCCACAAAAAGGAAGACTGAAACTCCACATTTTTCTAGATCAAACTTCAATTGAAACAATTGTTAATGATGGTTGGATGTATGTGAGCTCATTCCAGGTTTTTGAAAAAAATAATCACAATATTGATTTTTTTGTTGAGGAAGGGACTGTAAAGATTAATTCATTAGATATTTACAAAATGAATTCTATTTGGGATTAAGATAAAATACCGATCATCTATTTTTCAATAACTTTAAATGAGTCATAATTAAATGAAATTTTTTTATTTTATAATTTTATTCCAAAGTTTCATTTTTAGCCAAACCTATACTGTAAAAGAACCAAGTTTTGATGGGATTGGAAAATTTTATTTTCAAAGAGAAATAAGTAAGGTGATGGGTCATCAAGGTGCCAGCTGGCTTGAGAGAAGTTCGAGGGAATTAGAGGAACATCCTAGTATGGTAGTAAATAGTTTAAACCTTAAGCTAACTGATATTGTTGCTGATTTTGGTTCAGGATCTGGTTTTTTTACTAGAAAAATTGCACCATTATGCAGTCTAGTTTATGCTGTTGATATTCAGGAAAAAATGCACGCTATAAACAAAGATTTATTATCGAAAAATGATATAGACAATGTAGTATTCATTACTGGAGGCAATAAAAAAACAAATCTTCCATTGAATAAAATTGATCTTTTATTAATGGTTGATGTTTATCACGAGCTTGAATTCCCACATGAAATAATGAAAGACATATATGATAAATTAAAAACTTCAGGGATTTTAGTTTTGGTAGAGTATAGAGGTGAAGATAAAAAACTGATGATTAAACCTCTTCACAAAATGACAGAAAAACAAATAGTCCTTGAAATGAAGAGCGCAGGTTTTTTTCTTGAAAGAAATCTTGATATTTTACCAAGACAACATATGTTATTTTTTAAAAAAAATCATTCATCTGCCCAAGGGGTGCATTGAAAAATTTTTTCTGTGGGTAAATATTTAGCTATATAAGACCTACAAAATTGTATCATTTCTTGCTCAATATTTTTATGATAAGAAACCATGCCCTTTGTTGATTCTAATGCATTAGCTAATAATTTACTGTCAGGATACAGTCGCTCAATTTTATTATAAATAGATTTAGGAAATCGCATTGCACCTACAGATACTGAATGAAAGGACTCATTTTCAATATTATAAAAAATTTTACTGATAAGCTTTTTATAATTTCTTTTATAGTTATCATGATAGATTAAAGGATCTAATCTCAATCCTATCTTCCAGCCAGCTTTACTAAGTTTTTCCATCATTGCAATTCGATTAGATACAGAAGGAACTCCAATTTCTGTTACTTTTGATACTTCTTCTGGGGTAAAACTAAATGCAATTATACAATTATTAAATGATTCAGATTGTAGCAGAACTTGAGTATTAAGACTTTTAGTACGAAGTTCTAAAAGTGCTCTTGGCCGTTTTCTGAAAAAAGGTAGGAAGTATTTGGCAAACTCTGTTACAGATTCTAGTGCAAGTGAATCGCAATCATAACCAGAAAAGAATGTGGCTGTTTCTTCGTTTTTCAACTTATTTATTGTTTTGTCTATATCTTTCATAAAGTCTTCATAATTCACAAAAAGTACATAGTTTGCTGATTGAAACATCCCTTGTAGAAAACAGTACCGACAATCATAAAGACAATTCAACATATGTGAAAAATAAAAATTTTTATTCCCTCCTATACCAAAACCTTCAGGTGCCGGAAGTAAAAAATTCTTGAATTTTTCTGCAATAATTAAAGCTGGATTCTGTTTTTGTATTCTGAAATTTTGACGTCTTGGATTAAAGACTTCTCCATACCGATCACAAGAAATTCTCCGAGCATCGGGAAACCTTTTTAGGATTTTATTTGTTCGTTCATGGTTACGAACTGCTTTCTCAATGTAGATAGTATTTATCAAAGTGAAGTAGGATCCATAGGAGTTTTTTTCAATTCATTATGAAGAGCAAGAATCACATCCTTACTTATTCTCTTATTATTAACAATTTTTAATGGATCTTTATTTGGTAGAACTGCTGACCATCTTCGTAGGATCTTTTCCAATTCATATTTTTGAGTTACAGAAAAATGCCAGCTAATTAGGAATTCATTTAGTTTATGAGAAGGGACTTCTAATTCTTGAAGTCGACTTGATAGTTGAAGTAATTGATTAACTACTGATTGAATATTTTCACATTGTTTTTCAATCATCCTTTTAACTGATTTTCCATCAAAATTTTTCTCCAAATTATTATCGGAAATTATTTTCAGGGAATGTATTAATTCATGAGTTGAAAACACCTCTGAAGCTGAATAAAAACCTGATGCCTCCATTTCTACTAATTCTTCCTCAGGGTAATCATGTATCTCTTTATCTACAGTTAACATGGATACTGTTTCAAAAGGGAAGTTAAGGTTCATCGGTGGGTACCAAGATCTAGTTGATATTTTATCAGTAATTTTGTGTGCGGCCAATATGCTTCCAATTGGCCTGTTAATATGTCCACCTATACCAATATTTAACCAGGCTTGGAATTTTTTTTGCACAAATTTTCCCCCCATCATTGAAACAGCCTTGTGGGAACAAATTTTTCCTACGCCTGAAATAATTAGCCGTATAGAATGATCTTTACTAGCATATATTTTATAAGGTTCAGAAACAATAGGTCGTAGCTTAAAAAATTTGATAATTGGATTAGCTTCAGCTGGTAAAGCTACAATTATATTTAAAACTCCTATCATTAATTACCCATTTTAATCAACATTTTTTCCTCTTTTATATGCTCCTTCTGAAAAAATATGTATCTTTTCTTTAAGCATTTTTTCTGCCGCTTTGCGATCACTTTTATTTAAGGAACTATCTTTTAATATTTTTTTTAATGCTTTTATCCTAAATCGATCCATTCCCCAATATTTTTTTGAAAGTTGATCATTATGCCCTCCATATTTAGTAAGCAATTGTTCATCTATGTAAAGGAATGGATAGTGTATTGAGATCCTCAGCCATAGGTCATAATCTTCACATGCTGGAAGTGATTCATCAAATAATCCTACATGATCAAATATAGTTTTTTTTAATAGAACGCTTGATGGTGAAACGCAGCATAAGGGAAGACACTTTTGAAAAATCCACCCTCCTGATTTTGCATGTTTTTTCATTGGATTAACTCTTATACCGTTTCTTATCCAAATTTCGTCTGTATGACAAATTTTCATTTTCTTGTTATTATTTAAACTAGTCATTTGTTTTTCAAGTTTTCTGGGAAGCCATTCGTCATCAGAGTCTAAAAATGCGATCCATTCAGCATCTATAGAATTAATTCCAGTATTTCTTGCAGCACTAACCCCTTGATTATCTTGTCTGATAAAAATGATTTGAGGATAATATTTATTTATCATATCGGATGTTCCATCCGTAGAACCATCGTCAATTACAACTATTGAATGTGCTTTGTATGTTTGGGAAATAACAGAATCTAATGCTCTCCTAAGTGTGTCAACACGGTTTAAGGTAGGAATTATAACAGAGACTTGGCTAATAGCCACGTAATTTACAAAATTTTATTTCGGAAATAAGATTGAAGTTGATCTATTGAGATACGTTCCTGTTTCATGGAATCTCTATCTCGTACTGTGACAGTTTGATCCTCAAGTGTTTCCGAGTCGATAGTTATTCCATATGGGGTGCCAGCTTCATCTTGTCTTCGATATCTTCGACCAATTGACCCTCCTGCATCAAAAAAAGTAGCAAACTCACCACGAAGATTTTCAACTATTTTTTCAGCAATTTCTGGCATTCCATCTCTATTTACTAGAGGAAAAACCGCCATGGTTATAGGTGCCAATTTTGGGTTTAGTTTCAAAACAACTCTATTGTCTCCCTTGACTTCTTCCTCATGGTATGCATCAACAAGAATAGTTAGAACTGTACGGTCAACTCCAGCCGAGACTTCTACAACAGCCGGAGTAGTGTGTTTATTTTCAATCGAATCAAACCAGGTAAGTTTTTTCCCGCTATGTTTTGCATGTTGCTCTAAATCATAGGTTCCCCGATCTGCAATTCCTTCCAATTCTGACCAACCAAATGGGAATTGATATTCCACATCAAAACAAGCTGCTGCATAATGAGCTAATTCATCATCATCATGAGGTCTTAGTTTTAATCTGTCTTCACGGATACCTAAACTTTTATACCACTGCAATCTTTCTTTTTTCCAAAATTCCAACCATTGGGTAGTTTGATCAGGTTTAACAAAAAATTCCATTTCCATTTGTTCGAATTCTCTGGATCTAAAAAGAAAGTTTCCAGTAGTCACTTCATTTCTAAATGATTTTCCAATTTGGGCAATACCAAAGGGAAGTTTCGCTCTGGATGTAGTTACAACATTAGAAAAGTTCACAAAAATTCCTTGAGCTGTTTCTGGTCTTAAATAGATTTCTGAAGAAGAATCTTCAGATGGTCCATAATATGTTTTTAACATAAGATTAAACTGTCTTGCTTCGGTCCAGTCTTTTATACCACAAGAAGGGCAATTTTTTTCTAAATCTATATGGTCAGCTCTATATCTTGCTTTACAATTTTTGCAATCTACCATAGGATCATGAAATTCTGAGAGGTGTCCTGAAGCTTTCCATACTTCAGGATTCATTAGTATAGCGGCATCCATTCCTACAACATCTGATCGGGATTTAACAATATCTCGCCACCATAGTTGTTTTACATTGTTTTTTAACTCAGCACCAAGAGGGCCGTAATCATACGTTGCTTCTAGGCCTCCATAAATTTCTGAACTTTGAAAAATAAAACCTCGTCGTTTGCATAAAGAGACTAATTTGTCCATCACTTTGTTATCAGAGAGATTTGATTTTTCTTCTGCAATCATTCTAAAGCCTTTAGTTCTTTTTCTATTAGGTCATTATATGGGATATCTTCATCTATGTTTTTCAATATTTGTTTTGGTTTATTTTGTATTTTTAAGTAATTGATTAATACAAAAGTTCCAATTCCAAGCACAAAAATTGGTGCTATCCAAGCCATAAGATTAAAGCCTCTAGCAACAGGGATTGCTAGAATTTTTTCACCATAAATACCTATAAAATAATCAAAGATTTCTTCTCTTGATTTTCCTTCATGTACTAAAGAGGAGATTTTTTCTTCCATTTCTGGATTGCCATGATCATTAACTGTCCCACTCCAGCAACAAGGAGCCATTAGACTATTTTCAAGTTCGGAGATTAAGCCTTCTTTAGTAATATTGCTCTGGCTAAATACTAACTGAAAAAGTAAAAAAACAATTAAACTAATCTTCAACTTCTTCAATTTGTTCTGACTCGGTTTTGCATTTCGGACATAGATAGAATGTCCCTTTAGTTTTATTAAAACGCTCTTCAATATAGTGATTATTGCACTCTTTGCAAGGCTGAAGAATGGGTCTATTCCAAGTCGCTTCATCACAATCTGGATATCTGTTACACCCAAAAAATATTTTCCCTCGTCTACTTGTTTTCTCCACAAATTCTCCTTTGCAATTTTCGCGAGGGCAGGAGATTCCAGTCCCAATTGATTCTGTGTGGCGACATTCAGGGTATTTATCACAACCGATGTATCTACCGAACCGGCCACGTTTTATTTGAAGTTGTCCTCCACAATCAGGGCAAGGTTTTTCTATCACTTGGGGCTCTGAATCATTATCAAGAGATTTTGCGTTCCTACAATTAGGAAAGCCTGAACATGCGATAAACTTTTCTCCTCTGCGATTCCATTTGATTATCATTGGTTCACCACATTTTTCACAATTTTCATCAGTTTTTTCCGTAAGAGATTCTTTAATATCTTTTCTTTTTTCTTCTACTGATGTCATGGACAAATGAAAAGGTTTATAGAAATCATTTAATACATGAATATAGTTTTGATCTCCTGATTCTATTTCATCAAGTTCTTTTTCCATTCTTGCGGTAAAATCTACATTGAAAATTTCAGGTAAATTCTGTGTTAACACTAGGTTTACAGTTAATCCAGCTTCTGAAGGAATAAGCTTTTGTTTTTCTTTTGACACATATTTTCTTTTGTTTAATCGAGACAGTGTTTCAGCAAATGTACTTGGCCTTCCAATTCCTAGCTTGTCAAGCTCTTTAATAAGGGAACTTTCATTGAAGTAAGGAGGAGGTTTTGTAAAATGTTGCTCTGGAAGAAATGTATCTTTTTCAAGTTCATCCTTTTCAACTATTTGTGATGGAAGTGTAGGATTTTCCTTTGTTTCCATAGCTGGATATACTTTTCTAAAGCCATCAAACTTTACAATTGATCCACTAACTCTAAATTCAGCATTGTCTGCTTTAACGCTAATGGTAGTTCTATCTTGGACGGAAGGCTTCATTTGAGATGCTATAAAACGACACCATATAAGATTATAAAGTTTAAATTCTAAAGGTTCTAAAAATTTTTTTATTGTATCTGGGGTTTTATTTGGATTTGTGGGTCTAATTGCCTCATGACCATCTTGAACATTCTTTTTTTTCTGACTATAATTTATTGGTTTATCTGGTAGATATTGATTCCCATAATGGGATTCAATAAATGAACGAGCACTTTCTATAGAAGAAGGTGCAAGGCGTGTTGAGTCAGTTCTCATGTAAGTAATGAGTCCAGTTGGTTCACCATCACCTAGTTCTACTCCTTCATAAAGTTTCTGAGCTAAACGCATTGTATTTGCTGGAGATAGTTTCAGTCTAGTTGCTGCATCTTGTTGAAGCGTACTTGTAATAAATGGAGCATATGGTTTTCTCCGGACTTCTTTTTTTCCTATGGAATCAATAAAGAATGAGGAATTCTCAAGTTTTCTGAGAAGTTCATTAACTGAAGATTTGTTTTTTAGGGTTATATCATTGCCATCAAATTTTCTGAGTTTAGCAACAAATTTTTCACCATTTTTTGTTTTCAATTCTACTTCTACAACCCAATATTCTTCTGGTTTGAATTTTATGATTTCTTCATGTCTTTCACATACCAGGCGTAGGGCTACTGATTGGACTCGACCAGCACTAAGTCCACTATAGAGAACCTTCCATAGGAACTCTGACACTTTAAATCCTACAATTCGATCAATTATACGTCGAGCTTGTTGAGCATTAACCAAATTTAGGTCAACCTTTCTAGGATCTTCCATCCCTTCTTTGACGCCATCTGAAGTTATCTCATTAAATAGGACACGAGATATTTTTCCTGAATTTCCATTTAATTCTGAGGCCACGTGCCAAGCAATAGCTTCTCCTTCTCTATCAGGGTCTGTAGCTATGAAAATAGAAGAAGCTTTTGAAGCTGACTTCTTAAGTGTATTTACAACTTTCTTTTTATCAGGTAAAACTTCATATTGAACTGCAAAGTCATTTTCAATATCTATACCTAGTTTTGAACCGGGGAGATCTTTGACATGTCCATTACATGCAAGAACTTTGAATTCCTTACCGAGATAACGTTCAATAGTTCTTGCCTTAGAAGGAGATTCGACAATAATTAGTTGAGAGTTTGCCATATTTAATTTATCAACATAATAATTACAAAAACCTGATTAAAAGTTAATAACCATTACGATAGTTAAAATATAAGAAGTCATTTAGGTTTGAAATGAGATAAAATGTCTTTTAAAAGTATACTTACTTGTTCTCCAGAATCAAGATCTTTAACATTAGCTGATTCTTTGGGCAATTCTTCATCTCCTAAAAAAATAGCATGAGTAGAAAATAGACGATTCGCTTCACGTAATTGTGCTTTTACGCTTCTTCTTAATGTATCAAAGTGTGTAGACAATCCATTTTTTCGAAATTTATCAGCAAGGTTAATGACTGTATTGCGTGTATTGTTCGTAGTACAAACAATATAAATTATGGGCTTATTGTGGTTTATTTTATTTTCTTTTCCAATTGAAAGCAGTATCCTTTCTATACCTGCAGCAAAACCAACGGCTGGTGTTGATTTTCCTCCAATCTTCTCAACAAGTTTATCATAGCGTCCACCACCACATAGAGCATTTTGACCTCCTAAATTATTATTAATTATTTCAAATGTTGTCTTAGTGTAGTAATCTAGCCCCCTAACAAGGTTTTTATCTCTTTTATAACTAACCCCAAGTTGGGAGAGAATTTTTTTTAGATCCTCAAAATGTTTTAAATCTTCACCGTTTAGGAAGTCCATAATATCAGGTGCACTACTAAGTATACTTATTTCTTTTTCATCTTTAGTGTCTAAAATGCGAAGAGGATTTTCTGACAGTCTTTTTTTACTAATATTTGAAAGATCATTTTTGAAAGGTGATAAGAAGTTGATAAGTGCTGTGCGATATAATTTCCTTGAACTAGCAGATCCAATACTATTAATAACAAGTTCATAATTTTTCACATTTAATTTATCTAGCAAATTGCATAATAATGAAATTACTTCAGCATCTTGTTCTGCATTAGGAGAGCCTATAGCTTCAGCTCCAAATTGATTAAATTGTCGAAGACGTCCGGCCTGAGGCCGTTCTTGACGAAATAATGAATCTATATAATATAGTTTCGTCATAGCGCCCTCCCTTTCCATATTATGTTGAACATAAGCTCTCATTACGGGAGCTGTTAGTTCGGGCCTAAGTGTCAGACTAGTTTTACTTTGATCCATGAATGTATACATCTGTTTTGAAACTATATCACTATCTGTACCTACACTTCTTTCAAAAAGTCCAGTGGATTCAAAAATAGGTGTACGTATTTCCCCATATCCCCAGTTTTTCATAATATTATGTATATTATTTTCCAACTCTCTCCACTGTTGAGATTCAATAGGAAGAATGTCTTTTGTTCCTTTTATTGTTTTAAATGAATTTTTCATGTTAACCTAATTAAAAATCTTCAATAATTAATTTGGCTTTCTTTAATTCCTTTGCAGCAACATACAGTATGTTTTTACCTCCAGGTGAGTTCCATCCTTTAGCCCCATATGCTGTTGAAAGAAAATCACCTTTCACAAATGCAGGAATATTATTTTCTAATAGGGTATTTTTTGCCATTTCAGCAGGAAGATAGCCTGAGAATTCTTTTACAACTTTCCATTTTATAGGATCTAAATCAGGAAGATTATTTACTAATAATAAGTTGCAATCTTCACATTTTGTAACATTGTTATGAAATTCGGATTCACATTTAGGGCAAAACATTGTACTTATGGTTTTCTTTCTCTTCTAATATTCAAAATATATTAGGCTATCTCAAACAAAATTCAAATTTTTGTCTTAATAATTTAAAAAACTGCATCCCTAAAATAGTTAATCAAATTACTAAATCATTATTATTAATCTAGGGTTATTAATAATTGTTTTATGGAATACCTGGACCACTCCACCGACCACCACGAGATTCAAATTTTAAATCACGGAGTGTAGGGGATTTCACATTGACTCTAAGGTAAAACCCTCTACCAAAACCAGAAGGTGTCCATGTGAAGTTCATTTCCCAACAATGGAGATCTCGGTGAATATTTATATCATGGCTTACAAGATCTTTTTTCATTAAGTCAAAGCGAGCATTATATTGCATTCTCCATGATTTCGTCAATTGTAAAGACAATCTAGAATTCATCCAAAATGTATTTCTAGGGTTAACGGGATTTTGGCGATTTGCTGCATATCTTACGGAAATATTTAAGTTCCAAAGATCCCCTTGATTGATACCTCTTCTAGAAATACCAGGTCTATTAATTCCACCTGTCATTAAATCAGGGAAGGCCGAAGAGTCAGTTTCAGTGCTGTCATTTGAAATAGTAGATCCAGGAAGTCCTAAGCGTTTACCTGAAATGTTAAAACCTGTCGCTGCATTTACATTAATAATTCTTGGTAAGGGTAATCCTAAATCACTCTTTCGGATTGTTTCCAATCTTCTGGCATTGCCATTAATGACTTCAGTTTCGTAAAAATCATGAGTCATTGAAAAATCAAGATTTAACTTTTTCATCCATCCTGAACGAAAAGTAGATCGTAGTTTCGCTAAATTATAACGATCAGCTGCAAAATTATAACTCGTGCTCATGTTCCAGGTAAGTAGATTATCTATTTTTCTTTCGTTCTCTCCCTTCCCTATTTTAGCCTGAAAAAGGTTCCTAATAGATAGACTCATACTTTTTTGTTCACCTCTAGGGGTTGCACCGATTAGTGTTCCACTAAATGGGTCGAAAGGATAAAAATTTCCATTTTCATCTTCTAGTTTTTTGATGTATCCAAAACTTTCTTCAGTAAAGTCCGGTCTATAACTAAAGCCTATTGAAGGAGTAACGGTATGTCGGATTGTTGATAAATTTCCTATTTTAACGGGAAGTATTCCATAAAGTTTAGTGTTAGCACTTAAAGAAAGATTTCCTATATGTCGGGCTTTGAATCCATCTACAAGTTCTTTATTAAGAGGTTTTCCAAGAGTGTCTGAACCTGATGCATTAAAAGATCTACTTATCCATTCTTCGCGAAAATTTATACTTGGCCGGATAGCAATATATTTAAGTAGACGAGTGGATCCAGAAAGAGACATATTGTGAACCCAACTATTATCAAATTTTGTTTTTCGATTTCCCCAAATAAAAGTTGAATCATTTAAAGCTTCAGATTCGTGAAATCTTTGCCCTCTGTTCTTAAGTGAACTTCCATAGGAAAAATATACCCCACGACCTAAAAGCTGTGATTGACCTTTTCTGAAATTAAGTGTGGGGAAAACACTAGTGCTTTCAACAATTTTACTTCCTAAGGAATTAGGCTTCTGATAATAAATTGATTCCGGATTAATTTTATTTTTTGCCATGAGATTTTTTGTTTCTGAAATATTTGCTGAAATACTAGCATTCCATGTTTTCCACCTTTTTGAATAAGTTGCATTAGATACAGCACTTTGATTTAATCTTGTATCTCTGTGAATTCCAAGCTTCTGATTAAAAGAACTATCCGAATAGTACCGGCCATTAATATTGAGTGATTGATTTCTCCTCAATTTCTGAGAATGGCTCCATGATCCTGACCAACGAACAGCTCCAGGGTTAGAAAAAAATTCAGATATATCATCAGAAGCAACAGTTCTATTATAACGAAAATTAAAACTTCCGCTATATTTATATCGACGGAAATAACTATTAGAGTTTTGAAATACGACACCTTCTTTATCATAAAAATCTAATGAAAATCGACTATTTAGAAATTCATTGACCGCCCAGAAATATCCTAACCCTCTTAGATAACGTCCTTGACTAATATTTTGTCCATAAGATGGCATAATCCATCCGGAGTGGCGTTTTCCGCTTTGATCTGGAAAAACTGCAAATGGAAGACCCATAAGTGGTATTCCACCAAGATAAAGAATGAGGGGCTTCGCGATAATTAGATTATTTAATATCATCTTCATTCTTCGACTGGCAAAATGAAAATGGGGATCATCAATAAGATTGCAAGTAGTGTAAATTCCCTTGTCAACAAAAAGAATTTTTTTATCCTGATTACGAATTTCTGTTCCTCGGTAATATCCATCATCCATCCTTGTTGTCCCTAGCTTAACTTTTCCTCTACCAGTAGAGAGGTTATACGTTATTGTTTCTCCACGCATAGGTTCTCTTCCAGATTCAGAAAAGATAGGTCTTTGACTTGTATCTGGTTCTGCTAAATCTGGAGGTCCAGCGGATGCTTTCATTAGATTCTCTTGCCATAAAACATTTACAAACCCGGATTTTAGTTCTGTATCTTGGTAATCAATCTCAACATCTTTCCTCAGCCAGGTTTGTTGATCTGGAATGCTGTAATGGATAGTATCAGCCTGATAAACTATAGAATCATCAATTTTTTCAGCTGTTGAGTCTGGTTGGTACTCACCTCTTGCTCCTCCAACAACATGAATAGAATTAATATTTCTATTATCTGTTGAATCTGATTTGAAAAGAAGTGTAATAGTATCTCCACTAGAAATATTCTTTCCCTGATATATTGAATCCTCAAATAAATGGTAAAGAGTTGTGGCCATTCCTTCAAGTCGCACAGAATCTAGTAGCCCATCTTCTAAAAACGCTTCTAATCGTTCACCTGTCATATCATCGGAAAATTGGAAAAGAGAGTCTGTAGATAATTTCCCTTCTCTATTATATGTAATATGAGCTTTTTCAGGTATGGTAAGTAGCGAAAGTTTGTCTTGACTATATTGTAAGTGGATTTCACCGCCACTAATTTGTTGACCTTCTTGAACTACTAAAGGATTCTCAAGTAGTTTAGACTGATCGGAAATTGCATTATATATAGAAATACCGCATGTAGCAATTCTATCTTCTTCAACAATAGTTACATTTTTTTCTGCTCTATAACTAGCGGCATTGTTTGCCTCTTTCTTATAAATGATTTGATCGGCATTTATCGTCTGACCTTTTTGGATAAATTCTACATCTCCTTTTGCGATACCACTATCAGTTTCAGTATAGAAAATTAGAAGTTTAGTTTTTAAGCTATATTCAGTATCCTTGATATTGACTGAACCACGAGCTGTGACAATATTATTTTTAGAATCAATTTTAAGTGAATCCGATGTTAAAACCTGATCTTCTTCTTGCATTTGAACATTGCCTGTGAATGAACCGATTCCCTCTCCATTTAAATATATTGCATTTTCAGAGGTAATTGTTGAAGCTCCTTTTTGAAATTTTACGTCTCCTGTAAGATATTGTACTGCTTTACCATTTTCATCTGTTATATTTTCAAGAAGATCAGCGTGAATCAATCTCAATCTGTTACTTTCTTGAGCAGGCAGGGCTGATATCAATACTCCAATAATTAGAAATTTTATCATAATAAATCGTGAATCATTGTCGACGCTTAGGCCATAGTTTTTTTAGACTTTTTGATATAAAATCCTCATAACCTCTATTCGTAGGTTTGTAGAATATTTTAGGGTCAGTTTTATCTGGGAAATAATTCTCTTCTAAAAAAGCATCATTTTCATCATGTGGGTATAAATAATTTTTTCCGTAATCGAACAATTTCATTAGTTTTGTTGTTGCGTTTCTTAAATGAAGTGGCACAGGAGATGTTCCCTTTTTCTTAATTTCATTTTGAGCGTCTTTAATAGCCAAGTAGCTAGCATTAGATTTTACTGAAGATGCAAGATAAACTGTAACTTGTGCAAGAATGATTGCAGCTTCAGGTATACCAATAGCATGAACAGCTTGAAAACCAGCATTAGCAATAACAAGGGCTTGTGGGTCAGCATTGCCTATATCTTCAGAGGCAAGAATTATTAGTCTTCTTGCAATGAACTCAGGATTCTCACCTCCCTCCAACATAGTTGCAAGCCAGTAAATGGCAGCGTCGGGATCACTGCCACGAACGGATTTAATAAAAGCTGAAATAGTATCGTAATGATAATCCCCATCTTTATCATACAATTGGGTTTTTGATTGCAATACCTCTGATAATATACTTTCATTAATGTTCAAAGCTTCACCTTCCTCTCCCGCGATAACTACCGCAGCCTCAAGAGCATTCAACATCTTTCGTGCATCTCCTCCTGAAACCTGAATGAGATATTCTTTAAGACCCTCTTCGAAATTAATTGACTTTTTTGATAGAATAATATCATTGTCCATAGCATTTTGAAGAATAGAAGATAAATCTTCCTTATGAAGGCTATTTAATTTCAGAACTTTACATCTAGATAAAAGAGGTGAAATTATTTCAAATGAAGGATTTTCAGTTGTTGCTCCAATTAAAATAATGGTGCCATCTTCAATAGCATGTAAAAGTCCATCTTGCTGGGCTTTGTTAAAACGGTGAACTTCATCAATAAATAGTAAAGTTTTTTTCATTAATAAATTATTTTCTTTTGCTGAGTCTATGATTTTTCTAAGATCTTTTACTCCAGCTGACACGGCTGATATCTGAAAAAAATTACAATTAGAATTTTTTGCTATAAGTCTAGCTAGAGTTGTTTTTCCAGAACCAGGTGGTCCCCATAGAACACAACTGAACAGGTTTCCATTCAATAAGGACTTTTTTAATAAACTATTCTTTCCAATTATACTCTCTTGTCCGATAAATTCATCAAGAACCTTTGGTCTAACACGTTCAGCAAGAGGTGGCATTAATGTACTTTCCAAACTAATCATGATTTAATTTAGAATAACAGTTATCTAAAACCAACTATATGAAATAGAAGGTGCATTTAAAAAAAAAATACTGTACACTTGTCATTCAGTTACAGTAGATAGGGAAGAGGTTCATGAAAAAAATTATAATACCGCTTATGATATTTATTATAGCTTGCGGAAGTAAAACAGGAGATCTTGTGGAAACAGAATCAGGATTAAAGTATGTTGATGTGAAAGAAGGGAAAGGTATTTCACCACAATCAGGACAACGTGTTTCAGTTCATTATACAGGTTGGTTATACGATAATAACCAACCAGATAGTAAAGGAATGAAATTTGATAGTTCAGTAGATAAAGGAAGCCCATTTGGTTTTGTAATTGGTGTGGGATCTGTTATTCAAGGTTGGGATGAAGGTGTACTATCAATGAGAGTTGGAGGTAAGAGAGAGCTAATTATTCCACCAGACCTTGGTTATGGTTCACAGGGAGTAGGGCCAATTCCACCTAATGCAACGCTTCTTTTTGAAGTGGAACTACTTGATATATTTTGATCAATAGTGTCTGATTCTGATAGCAATTCAATCTACAACCTTTTCTATCAGCGTATTATTGGTTCAAAGGTTTTACTTGGGCAGAATTTTTTTACTTATAAAAGTCGAGAAATACAATTTATTGTTGAAGCCATTAAAGGAAAAGGTAATAGTGGTTTAATCCTAGATTTAGGATGTAGTACAGGTCATTACACCCGAAAATTAGCAGCAGTATTTGGTGGAGAGCATGTACAAGGTGCGGATATTTCAAAGAAGTCTATTGATAGATGCCGTCGGAATAATCCAAACTTAAATTTTCATCATATCGGAGATGACTTCTATGAAAATCGAAAGGGAAAATATCAATATGTTCTTTTTTCCCATGTCCTGGAGCATCGTGATGATCCAATTGATATTTTGACTAGTATATGTGGTCTTTTAAAGAAAAATGGTATTTTAATTATCTGTGTTCCACAGGAACGTATTCGGGGTGATTCAGCTTTGCCGGAAAATATTTATAACCTTATCCGATTAAAATTTGAAAATGTTCATAAAAAAAAACATTCATTAGAAACTCTGGAAAAACTTTTAACAACAGTTGGTCTTAAAAAATATAGATACCGATATATACATGCTTTCAAAGCTAAGAAGGATTGTAAAAGTCTTTTGAATCACAGTCTTGTAGTTTGTGCTGAAACTATATTAAACTGAGACTTTTTATATTCTTGAGCCACCGGAGGGAATTGAACCCCCGACCCACGCATTACGAATGCGTTGCTCTACCAACTGAGCTACGGTGGCAAACTCACCAAAATTACTGAAGGAAGCCCCTCTTTTCTGAGGGGTTTCTCGTATATACTTGAAAATAGTTCCCTGTATTGTTAGCTTGTACTCTTATGGACTCTTGGATACATAGATTCACAGAATGTGCATACGGAATGTGTGCATACGCTCATAAGGGGGGGGCGAGTCGACCGATAGGGTCGTTTACCTTATTACTCCCAGCACACTTTTTTTGGCTTTAGAAGGAGATGATTAGATGAAAACGATACTTACTATAACTCTGTTTATTTCAGCTCTTTTATCACAGGATGTTTTAACAACACGGTTTTAATGGGTTCTGATAAAATGACTTACAACAGTTCTGTAGCCGAACTGGTTAAAGTACGAATTCCCAGGCAGTATCGTTGTGCAGTAGCTCTGACCTACGATACTGATATGGCCAACGGTTATTCTCCGTTGGACAATCCGGGTTGCCATGGGAGAACCGCCCCATTCGTCGCTGATTACATGCGTCAAATGATGGATCACGCTGAGAGATTTGACATTCGACTGCATTTTTTCAAGATCGTTAATGGTTTGGAGAAAGGGTGTGATTACTCGGTTTATCGGGAGGCACTTGCGCGAGGCCATGACGTAGATTGTCATACGTATAGTCATCTTAATTTGGCATATACGAATCCTGAGAAATTGGATATCGATCTCAGACGGGCAAACTTACTGATGCAAGACAAACTGGAAGTGGAACCGTTCATATTACGAGGTCCTGGTGGATATCCGCCGGGAGCGCTTGGGCCCGATAGCCGTTCGGTTATTCTTAAGAATGGATTTCGTTATGTATCAGGACAGGGTACTGGTGGCATGGAATACAAGGATAACCCTGGAGAATCAGTAAGAGATAGCGGTGCTCACCCTCCTTTTCGCTTCATCGATGGTCTTATCGAAATCCCTTTCCATGGACTTACTGACCGAGCGTTCTTAGATAATATCGTAGCTGATGATGACGCCCTTACAGAATTTCGCAAGTTTTACGCCCATAAACCTGTACCGGTTGACTGGAAATGCACTTGGACGGTTCCCAATGCCTTGGATCGCTTAATCGAAATTCAGAAGAGTAGTGTGGATTACGCATATAAACACCGGTTGCTTTTAAACTTGGTCCAACATCCTTACAGTCACTACCTACATGATCCGGAGCACCGACATCTTTGCGAACTAATTGATCATATCCAATCCAAGGAAGATCCTATTTGGGTTGGGACGCTTAGAGGTGTGATTCGTGAGATAATTGAGTCCTAAAATACAGAACAACATCATTTCACTCTTAATCCGTTGTTTTCTTTGTACATTGTTTAGGTCATTTAATTAAGTCCTACAACTTAGAATAGATTAAAAGGAAAAAAATTGAATAATGTATTAGCACCTAAAGTTGTTCTTAATGAAGCAAATTTCATTGGAGAGGGCATCCTTTGGCACTCAGATTATGAATGTTTGTATTGGACAGATATACCAAATTGTAAAATTTTTAAATATACGCCTTCTACTAGGACTACTTCAGTTTGGGAAACTGACTCAAGTGTTGGTGGTTTTACTATTCATGAAGATGGTAGACTTTTATTATTTATGGATGAAGGAGCAATAAAACTATGGATGGATGGTAAATCTGAAACTGTAATTGAATCCATAGAAGGTATGGAAGGGAATAGATTTAATGATGTAATCGCTGATCCAAATGGACGAGTTTTCTGTGGTGTTATGTCTACGAGCAAAAGTCAAGGCTGGGTTTATCGCTTAGATACCAATAAATCCTTACGAAAAGTCATATATAATACAGGTACGGCAAATGGAATGGGGTTTAGTAATAATGAAGAGAAATTATTCTTTTCTGATTCTAAAAAAAGCAATGTAAGTATCTTTGACTATGAAAAGGAAACTGGTGAGCTCTCAAATAAAAAGATTATCTTCCAAACCCTTAGATCAGAATATGGGAGCCCAGATGGTTTATGTTTGGATAATAATGATAATCTTTGGATTGGTCTTTGGGATGGTTCAGCAATAATTCAAATAGACCAAAAGGGAGATTTAATTAAAAAAATAAAATTGCCTGCAAAAAAAATAACAACACTATGTTTTGGTGGAAGGGAGTTAAATGATATATATATAAATTCAGCTGGTGCTGACAACCTCGATCTAAATGGAAAGTTAGCTGGTGCTTTATTTCATATAAATATTGGGATACGAGGTAAAAAAGAATATAGATCTCGTTTTGAGTAATAGAATTTCTGTGAACACTATAAGGATGAACTGTTTCTGGTTAACTCTGAATAGGAGCTGGCTAATCACTATATATTTGGTTTCGGTTACATGCAAGCTATGATTCAAGCGGTTAATTCTAAATTTTGAAAAAGGATGGACGTAACTTCGGATCATCTAAGAAAATTATTTTTTGGCAAAAAACTCGGTTATATTTGACCTTGATTGATTTAATGAAAGTGAAATAACTTATTAAAATGAACAGTTTACAAAATCGGATTATTCGTGCTGCCATGCTAGATGTTAATTTGTATGAAGAAGTTGAGGCTGATAAAAAGACAATGGTACAAGCCATGACTGTTGTTGCCCTTTCTAGTGTAGCAGCTGGAGTGGGATTTGTTGAACAAGGAGGACTCAATGGGATTTTATCGGGCACTATAGCATCCCTCTTTGGGTGGTATGTTTGGGCGTATCTTACTTACTTTATTGGCACGAAATTCCTACCAGAGCCACAAACCAAGGCTGACCATGGAGAATTGCTACGTACTATTGGTTTTTCTAGCTCTCCCGGATTAATTCGAGTATTAGGCATTATTCCAGGGCTAAGAGAAATGGTATTTATTACGGCCTCAATATGGATGTTAGTTGCAATGGTGATTGCAGTTAGACAAGCCCTTGATTATACTAGTACATTGCGAGCTATAGGAGTTTGTATAATAGGTTGGGTCACTCAAATAATAATTTTTACGCTATTATTGTCTATTTTTGGGAATGTTGAAGTTCCCTCATAGAGTTGTTGTATTTACTGCCTTATTTTACAGATTCTAAATCAATACTAATTCGGCACTTTTTAACTTGAAATGGATAAAATAGGAAAACTCATGAAACAAAATATTTTGATAACCTTGATGTTTTTCATAGCTACATTTTCTTTCTCCCAAGTAAAAAACCTTTCCTTTATTGCTAGAGAAGGTACATGGATAAGTGTGGATGTTTCTCCTGATGGAAAAAGTGTTGCCTTTGATTTATTAGGTCATATCTATCTCATGTCAAGTCAAGGAGGAAAAGCAAAGCCAATCACTCAGGGTACTTCATGGAATATGTTTCCCCGTTTCAGTCCAGATGGTAAAAAGATTCTTTTGACCTCAGATCGTAATGGTAGCGATGATTTATGGATATATACTTTAGATGATAAAAAAATGGAAAATATATCTAATATGGAATTGCCAGTGCATCAGGGAACTTGGTCACAAGATGGTCGACATATTTTTGGAACAGCTTTGAATTTGAAAGTTCGTCATCCAGTATTCATGTTTAATATGTATGGAGATAAACAGGAGATTATACCACCAGGAACTCGGGCACCTGTTGTCCATTTTGAAATGCATCCTTCTAATGGTCTAATCTACTTTGAACATGGAGATGGTAGTCTTTATAAAAGTGGTGATCGGATAAAAACATACCATGCCCAAACTGGAAAGGTGGAAGTTTATATTGATAGGCCAGGTGGAGCTACTAATCCATCTATATCTCCAAGTGGGAAAAAACTGGCTTATATACATCGTGATGATCGTCAAACTGTTTTAGTCATTCATGATTTACAGACAAGAGAAGAAAAAATAGTTAGTCGAAAACTAGATTTTGATCGTCAAGATAGTGGTAGCTTCTATGGATCATATCCAAATATGAGTTGGCATCCCAATGACCGTGAAATTTTCCTTTCATATAATGGAGAGATTCATGCTATTGATATTCATTCAGGTGGAGACCGGAAGATTAAATTTGAAGCACGAGTAGATCGTGAAATTAAGGAGACTATCCGTTACAAATTGGACGTACCTCAGAATACAGCTGTAACTCGATCTCATCGTTGGTCACAGCCGACACCTTCAGGGATTCTATTTGAAGCATTAGGAGATTTATACTTAAAAAATGGTTCGGAGTTTTTTAATCTAACTGAATCTAAAGATCATGAGACCAATCCAGTCTATGATTCTAAATCAAAATTAATCTATTATGCCTCATGGAATGATAAAGACATGGGGAGCGTTTATCAAATGGACTTGAAAGGTAAGAAAAGGGAAAAAATAAGTTCGGTAAAAAGTCAGTATGGTTCAATTGTTGTTTCAAATCAAGGGAATGTTGCTTTTGTTCGTGGAGGAGGTTCTTTAATTGATGGAAATCATTTAGAAAATCAGACAGACTATATCCTTGTATTGATGGAAGCTGAAAAAAAAGAGACAATTTTGACTGAAATAGAATGGAGTGGAAATCGCTATTCTAAGCGTCCTCCAACAGTTTTCTTCGGAAAAGATGATCGTATCTATTTTTCAGAATATGTGGATGATGCATTAACGATTAAATCCATTAATATGGATGGTCTTGATGAGAAAGAGATTTTCAAGTTTCCAAATGCTACGCGTGCAGTGATATCACCAGATATGCGGTGGATTGCATTTAGAGAATATCACCGGAGTTTTATAACTCCTTTCGATTATATTGGTAAAGTTGCAACTATTAGTGCTGCTGATGGAGTTGGATTTACACAAAGAGTAGATAGGAATGAAGACGGTGATTTCATGGAATGGTCAAAGGATAGTCAAACCTTGTATTGGACTCGAGGTAAATACCACATTAATAAGAAATTACAATCTATCCTTGACCAAAAGAATCAGGCAGTAAAAACAGATATTTCATTTGATTACAACATTAACCGACCAAGCAGTACAATTGCCCTAAAAAATGTTCGAGTTTTAACTATGAATAAAAAAAAGGAAATTCTCGAAAATGTAACGATACTCATTACAACTGATGAGATTGTAGCTATAGGAAATAATATAAATATTCCCAAAGATGCTAAGATTTTTGAGCTTGATGGAAGAACAGTCATGCCTGGAATGTTTGATGCACATGGTCATTATGGCAGTCCTATTTCGACTCTCAACGTTATTGAGCAAAACCTTTATGGATTGCAAGCAAATTTAGCCTATGGTGTTACAACTATGTATGATGTTTATGGTACCACCCAGAAGGATTTTTGGGTTTCAGACATGCTTCAGCGTGGAGATATTGTTGGACCAAGGCTCTATTCTGTAGGGGATCCAATTTTTGTTACCAAGTATAGGACTAAAATGCATCGTCCAATTAAAGACCTTGAAGATGCTCTAGAACATGTTCAGTTCAACAAAGATCATGGTGCTTTTGCAGTTAAGGATTATTCGAATCACACACGTTCAGGAAGGCAACATCTAATAGAAGCCAGTCGCCAACTTGGCATTAACATAATCAGTGAATCTTTTGCAAACCCCCAAATGAATCTAACACAGATTGTTGATGGCTTTACGGGGTTAGAGCATACCTTGGGTGTCGAGCCTCTTTATGAGGATGTGATTAAACTTTTAACTAATACTAAAATTGGTATTACGCCAACGTTAGTAGTGGTATATAATGGACCTTCAGGAGAAACTTATTTTCATCAGACAGAAAGGTTATGGGAAGATGAAAAATTATTAAATTTTTTCCGGAAGGATGAACTAATTCGGCTTCGTCGCCCTGGTTTTTTCTGGTACGATGATCACTATACAATCCAAATGGGAGAAACATTGAAAAAACTTTATGACCGTGGAGTCCAAATGCATATGGGTGCACATGGTCAAATGATGGGAATCGGTGCACACTGGGAAATGGAATTATTTACCCATGGAGGGTTTTCAAATTATGATGCAATTGAAATTGCTACCATTAATGGATTCAAGCATCACGGTCTAGATCATAGGCTTGGTTCTATTGAGGTTGGCAAACTGGCTGATATGGTTATTATGAGAAAAAATCCAATTGAAAATATACGAAATAGCAGATCAATTGAGTATGTTGTAAAGAATGGTGTTATTTATAGTGGTAAGAATGCTTCTCAAGTCTATCCATCAAAAACCTTGGTTCAGAAGCTTTATTTTAAGGAAAGTGAATAACAAGATTTAGTTTCAAATTTTTTATCAAATAAAACTTTGAAAAAAAATTAATTATTTTATGACTCTCTATTTAATTTGAGAGTTTATGTAGTAATCTGACCATCCTTTTGCAATTCTTTTAAACATTTGTTGAATACTTTTTTAGCTGGTTTCGGATCTATTTCCAGCGCATCTAATAATTTTTTTGAACACCTAAATTTCACGTCTAGTTTTTTTCCGTCTTGAAAATCTACAACCTTATATTTTTTTTGATCGTGAATTAATGAGTCACCAGTACCAAACTTTCCATCTGAATATTTTTTCTCAAGATGAAGGATCTCATAAATAAAAAAATCGTATTTTTTCCCATTGGTTATGGTTTCTCTTTTTTTCAGATGAATATTGTCATTATACATCAAAATTTCTCCAAATTTATCTAAGAGATTATCTAATTAACCTACTCATAAGTGATGAAATGTACACTTTAACATATATAAATTATATAAAAGAAAAAAGAAGAGGTAAAAGAAAAAAGAAGGGGCTAGTTTTTTTTAATATATTATCAAAAAGACTGGTTGTAAGGATGACTTAATTCACATTTACTAAATTTAATTGAAATAAATTAACTCTATTTTAATCTTTTTTTACACTGGTTCATTATCAATGGAGATAGGCTTTGAAAAAATATTATGTATATGTTATTGAGTTAGATAACAAAGTAGTGAAATATAGAAAATTTCAAAAGAAAAACCCTAACTATTGTGCTGGGAATCAATGTTTTTATGTGGGGCAATCATCCAGAGAACCATCCTTAAGATTTGAACAGCACAAAGAAGGTTATAAATCAAATAAATACGCTAGAGAATTTGGTGTGCGATTAAGACCAGAATTTTATGAAAAATATAATCCAATCCCTACAAGGAAAGATGCTGAAGAGATTGAAGAAATGATAGCTAAACATTTAAGACATAAGGGAATTGGAGTGTGGTTCAATTGAATAATAGGTTTTCTTGTCAATCGTTTGGTCAAGTTTTAATATTGTATGTGTTGCAGGGCAAAAATCTAAAAAAATCATTAAGGGATACAAATGAGTAATAAGCAGATTGTTTACTTTTCTTCAATTTTATGTTCATACTTATTTATGACAAATTGTGAAACTACTAAGGCAATCAGAAATTCACATTATATTACAAATCAAGCTCCTCTTTCAGTCAGACCTTACACTGAGCTTCCATTAGGAGTAATTGAACCTGAAGGTTGGTTGAAAAACCAATTAGAGGTTATGGCTTCTGGCATGACTGGGCATCTTGATAGTATTTATGAAAAAGTAATTGGCTCTAGAAATGGTTGGCTTGGAGGTGATGGTGATGGGTGGGAGAGAGGTCCATATTGGTTAGATGGCCTTCTACCTTTAGCTTATATATTAAATAATCAAGAATTAATTGAGAAGACTAGACCTTGGATAGAATGGAGTCTCAATAATCAAACTGAAGAAGGTTACTTTGGACCCGTACCATTTGAAAAAGAGCCTGAGGAAGAATTAGGATTACAAAAGACTAGAAGACGAGATTGGTGGCCTAAGATGGTAATGCTTAAGGTTCTCCAGCAGCATTATATGGCAACAAACGATGAAAGAGTCGTTGAATTAATGACTAGATATTTTAAATATCAATTAAATGAATTGCCTAAAACTCCATTAGATCATTGGTCATATTGGGGTAATAGAAGAGGAGGTGACAACCTTCTTATGGTTTACTGGTTATATAATATTACTAAGGATGATTTTTTGTTAGAACTTGCTGAGATATTATATAAGCAAACACATCCATGGACAGATCATTTTGAAAAAGGGTCACTTATAGATCAAAATAGTTTTCATTGTGTAAATCTTGCACAGGGAATTAAGCAACCGATCATCTATTATCAACAACATTCAGAAAGAAAATATTTACATGCGGTAAAAAAAGCGTTTAATGATATAAAAAAATATCATGGGCAACCACAAGGTATGTATGGTGCAGATGAGCACCTACATGGGAATGACCCTACAAAGGGTATAGAATTTTGTTCAGTGGCAGAATTAATGTACTCTTTAGAAAATATGGTTGCAATCACAGGAGACGTTCAATTTGCTGACCATTTAGAACGTGTTGCATTTAATGCACTTCCTACTCAAGCAAGTGATGACTTTAATACAAGACAATATTTTCAAACCGCAAATCAAGTTATGATTACCAGAAGTAATCGAAATTTTGAATGGAATCATGGTCATAAAGCTACTGATGTAGTGTATGGAGTATTAACAGGATATCCTTGTTGTACATCTAATATGCATCAGGCATGGCCTAAATTCACTCAAAATTTATGGTATGCTACGCCAGATAATGGATTGGCAGCAATGATATATGCTCCTAGTTCTGTTAAAGCAAAAGTAAATAATGGTGTCGAAGTTATGTTCAAAGAGAAAACTAATTATCCATTTGATGATACTATTATTTTCCAATTTGAATCAGAAAAAAATGTAACATTTCCATTACATCTAAGAATTCCTAGTTGGTGTGATAGTGCGACAATTAATATCAACGGTAAACAATTTTCGTTTGATACCAGTAACAATATTGTAATTATTAATCGGGAATGGGAATCGAGTGACATTGTTGAATTAAAGCTTCCAATGAAAGTAGTTACTACCAGATGGCATGAAAACTCTATAGCCGTTGAAAGAGGACCTTTAGTCTACGCCTTAAAAATAGGAGAAGATTGGAAAAAAGTTTTTAACAATAAGGATCCAGAAGTATATGGTTCATATTATTACGAAGTTTTTCCTAAATCAGAATGGAATTTTGGATTACTATATAATTATGAAACAAAGGGGTTAAAAAACTTTAAAATTATAAAAAAAGATTATAATAAGGATGAACCATGGAATATTCAAAATGCTCCTATTGAAATTAAAGTTTCAGCAAAGAAAATCGTTGAATGGACTTTATATAATAAAACTGCTGGCCCATTACCATATAGTCATCCATTTTTAGAAGTAAATTATCCAAGTGAAGAACCTGTAGAAATGATTACACTGATACCATATGGATGCACTACCTTAAGAATAGCTGAATTTCCATTGGTCCAATAACCGAGTTTATAATTTATTATATGAAAGCGTTGTTTGGTAAGCACCAAACAATTCTCCAAGGTAGAATGTCATGGTTAAGCTACCAAAAAACAAACGTCCAGCGTCATTGTTTTTTAAATGATAACTATACGTTAGGTTAGTCAAGGAAAACACAGTTAAAAAACCGAATAGGCCGTCCCAAGTTCGTCCGGCATAAATGCGACCAGCTCCAGGTAATATAGATGAAAGTCCAGATGCAAAAATTGCTGATTTTCTGCCTTGAGATTTGATTAATAGCTTCTTAGGAACATGGTTTAACATTCTTCCATCAATATGAAAAAAAGGTTGGTTTAATCGGATATGATAACCATGTGCAAAAGGATTACACCTTATTAAGCGATCAGCTGTAATTGCAAAGCCTGGGATTAAGCCGAAACGTGCAATTGCTAATGCACTATAGTTGCTACAACTAGGGAAGAATTGACAATTAAATGACTGATCAGAATAACTAATATTTTGCCAAAGTGAGATTGGTATTATTACCATTTTTTTTAATGTAGAAATATTTGAGAAGTTTAATAAGGAGTCAGCGTAAGATCTTTTTTGTGAAAAAAGGTTCAGACTTGCTAGGACAACCAAAAACAATATAATCTTAATAGTTTTCATCCTTAAAAATTACACTTGATATAAAGCGGATTTCCACAGATATTCAAAGATGATGAAAACATCCCTTCGATCATTCTTTTTCCCTATACTTTTCTTATTTCTAATCCAAACTAACTTAATGGCTGAGAGCGAGATAACAATTCTTTATACTAATAATACAAATGGTGCTTTGGAAAATTGCCTTTGTCCGGGTAAAGCTTACGGATCTTTGGAAAAACGTGTTCATTATATTCGTGATTGGTATAGGAAAAACCCTAATACAATTCTAGTTGATGCAGGAGATTTTCTTTCTCCTACTCAAAATGCTTTAAAAGATAGTGTTGCATTTAGAGTTTATGAGATGATGCCATATGATGCTATTGGTTTAGGTGATCAGGAATTTTTTAAGGGAGCCACATTTATAAGTAATTTGATGGATGAATCAAGTTTACCATTTGTTTCTTCGAATATAGAAAAGCCAGAGTTAAAAAAAATAAATGAACAAATTATAATTCAACGAAATAATATCAAGTTTGGAATTTTATCCATTATCGATCCAGGGGTTTTCCTTTTTTATCCTAAACGTGTAAAAGATGAGGTCTTATTTTCTGATTTTAGAACCACTTTACAATCTAAAATAGATGCTTTAAAGGAAAAAAGTGATGTGTTAATACTTCTGTCTCATAGTGGTATTGATATTGATAGAGATATTGCTAAGAAGTTTTCAGGTATTGATATAATTATAGGAAGTCATACCCAAACGGTACTTGATAATCCAGAAAAGGTGGGTAAAACAATAATCGTTCAAAGTGGAAAAGATGGATACTATATTGGTCATCTAAGACTGATGTTTGATAATAAAAAGCATTTAATTGGTCATGAGGGAGAGTTAGTGGCTATGGATTTTGATTTTCCGAATGATTCTACTGTTGTAAATATGATTATAAATTATAATAGGATAAATAAAACTAGGTCAGGGTCTGTAGTAGAAAGAATTGTTCCAGTTCCAAGACACTATATTATCGCTTCATCTGAATCATGTATTTCTTGTCACTCTAGTGAATATGATCATTGGAATTCATCTCGACATGCTATATCATTAAATACATTAAAGGATGCTCATAAAGAAAAATCTCCTGATTGTCTTTCTTGTCATACTTCAGGTTTTGGTCGAGATGATGGATATTTAAACTATAATATAACAAGAGATCTAAGTAATGTAAACTGCACCGAGTGTCATTTTACGCCCGCTGGTCATTTTGATAAACCTGCATTATTTACTACAAAAGGTTTAACAGAGGAAAATTGTATTCGATGCCATGACAAACAAAATAGCCCTGATTTTTCTTTTAATGATTATATGGAAAAAAGTCGACATTCAATTCCTCAAATTCTTTCATCTGATAAAGTTAATTCACAACCCGAACTTGAAGCAACAATAGTAGAAAGTTCTAAGAATGACATTTGGACTTCTTATACTGTGAAGATTGGTGATACGCTCTGGTCTATTTCAACAGAATATTTAGGTAGTGGTTTTAGATGGGAAGAAATTTATAAAATAAACAGGGAATTTCTTTCAGATCCAAATATACTAATAGTAGGAAGTAATATAAAAATCCCGATAAACTAGGTATTTAATACTTGGAATTACTTTTTGAAAAATTGATTACGAATCCTGTGCTACTTTCAGTTGCTATTGTTTTAGCTATTTTAATTCTTTTCTCAATTATCAAAAAATTATTAAAGATTACACTTATCACCATTTCTCTATTAGCGCTTTATCTTGGCTACCTTCTTTACACAGGAAAAGAAGTACCTAAAACCGCTGATGAACTTAAAGACTCTTTACAAGAAAAATCCGGAGAAGTAAAAGAAGTTTTAGATAAGACGGTCCAAGAAATGAATCGATCATTAAAGGAAAAAACTTCCGAGATAATGGAAGATAAATTAGATAAGCTTTTTAATGATTCTACAGAGGTTGATTTAAATGAATGATATTATATAATCAGGCGATGGCTGATCTCAGCCTTTGTGTTAGAATTTTTACAATTCCTTGCATTATTTCCATGCGGCTAGCCATTAGATCGTAAAAATCTTCACGATTGATTTGTAAAAGTATTGTATCATCCGTAGCTGTAACTGAAGCCGATCTAGGTTCTTGATCTAATAAAGCCATCTCTCCAATAAACTTACCTTTTGATAAGGTTGCAATTTTCTTTTCTCCCTTATGGATTTTTACAGTACCATCAACAATTATAAACATAGAATCACCAACATCACCTTCTTCAAAAATAATTTTACCCTTTAAAAATTGTATTTCATCAGCAATTTGGGCAACATGTGAAACCTCTTCTCCAGATATATCTCGAAAAAGATCAACACCTTTCAAAAAAATAGTTTTTTCTAAAGTTGAATACATTGATATATCTTGAAGTTTAAACTCTTTTAATGGAAAATCAGTTAATATTTTTAATGGCAAATCATTTTTTCCTAAAGTAGAAGAACATAACTCCTGTACTTCACGGCCTTTTGAGACCTTTTTCCAATTAATATCCCAAGCGTCATTAAGGTTATGGAATATATAATCAAGGGCGATCGCTGTTAACCAATCCTCTTGTGAATATAACCATTTTTTAACTACCTTTTTATTAGAAGTAATATTATCAACAAAATGAGCTCCCTTCTCAATTTTTTCTTTAATATCTAATTCATCAAAAAGAGGTATCACGATTTCACGTGTTTCATTAGAAAGTAGGTTGTCAAGTATTTCAAGGGCATTTGATCTAGCAGATAGGTCACCAGCTAATAAGGCGTGTTGATATGTTTCTAAAGGACTATCAGGGAAAGACATCAATGATAATTTTAGAATTAATTCTTTTTTCTTATTTATAAAATTAGAAAGATAGTCATTTATCAAAATAGCTTTATCATTACCAGTAAATAAATTTATTTGCCCTAAGGCTATATAAGTTTGTTTTGATATTTCATTTAATAATGATTTTGTATCATTTAATATTGAATCAGGTAGAGGATCTTGACGTGCTAATTTAAATAAGCTTTCGATAGCTTCTTTTGCTAAATCACCGTCATTACTTTTTGCCAAGTTTATAATTGTTTTAAGATTTGAAAATTTTCTGTAATCGCGAACTGTTCGGATTGCTCCGATTAGAACATTTTTATCTGAATTTATATTTTCTAATACATCATTTATTCTTTTTGAAACATTAGCCTCATCAAAAGATCTGAGTGCTCTCCTAGATGCAGGATAAGTTAATGGATCATCCAGATTCATTATAAGTGGGGGAATGAGTATTTTATCAGATCTGGCACTTGCTAATTGTGCCGCCATTCTTCGAACATCAGGGGAATCATCATCTAGAAGAGTTACAAGACCTATATCCGGCAATATTCCTTGTATATGTCCAACGGAGTTTAGAGCTGCTAGTTGAGTATCATTATTTTGATCAAAAAGCATTTGTTTAATGGTGTCATTAGCCTGAACTGTTGCTTCATCTCTCATTAATATTAAACTTGCTGCTGCAGCTGCTTTGCGAGTATCATTTTTCCCATTTAACCAAGGCATCAGTTTTGATGCTGAGTCTTTATTCTGGCGAATTCCAATACTGATCATTGCTCTTGCGGATAGCAGGTCATCTTTATGATCAATTAAAGGAGTAATAAGTTCATCAGAAATAATTTCTGGAGCTTTACTGGTCATAATCAAAATTTTACCCTTCATAATTGGAGAGCCATTATTGAAGAGATTAAGAATATCTTCTTTCCATGGCATAAGAGGAAGATCAGACATAGAATCAAGAGCAAACATTTTTTGATATTCATCGCCAGTTGAAAGAGTTTTTTTGATTGTTTCAACAATTTCAGGATCAGTCACATCAATTTCAAGTTCTTCAAAATCAAGACGTCGTTTTTCAATAGCTTTTCTTAATTCCATGACATAACCATTTTTTAGTTTGAAGTTTGCAAAGAACCAAATTGCTAGCATTATTATAGAAGGAATAGAAAGTAATCTTATATCATCAGTAAAATAAAATAACACCAAAATCAAAATCCCAGCAATCCCAGCTGCTGCATTTTTTATAGTACCGTCTATAAATGGCTTGGCTCTATTTTTTTCTTGAGGAGATACAGGCAACCAAAGTAACTGGCTGGATAAGTCATGGATTGTGAAACGAAAAACTTGATCACCTGTTTTAGCAATGATGCCAAACATGACAATGGGAAGAATGAAAATCATAGAACTTCCTACAAATAAGGCGACTGGTAATAGCATTAGTGCCCAAAGGATACCAAAACGAGATATTAATCTCCCAGATACAAAGAATTGCATAAAGATTGAAATTACTCCAATAAATCCATAAAGGGTTCCGAATAGACTAGCCATCTCAGTTTCAGTCAAATTATCACTAATAATAATTTTCATCTGATAATCAACTAATGCTCCTACAATTGCCGATAAGCCTATGGTCAAAGTCATTATTTTCAAATATGGTGATGCGACTAGGCCGACTTTTTCACCGTCATTTTTTTTGTTTGTTGTTGTTGTAGAGACAGCAGTTGATTCTTGAACATGCTTTGCTGAAAAAATAATTGCAATCAATGAAATGCCAATACAAATAGAAGTAGCCGGTAATAAAAAATTAGTACTAAACACATTTATTATTTCACTTAAGGAAAATCCAAGAATTGTATTGGAAATAGCGGCTCCACTAGCTATTAGACCAAAAAGCCTTTTAGCTTCTCGTGTTGTAAATGCCATGCTGGTATATAACCAAAACTGAATCATCATGATGGTCCCAAAAATTTCAAACCAAAGGTATAGAACCGGATAAATCCAATCCGAAAGTAAAAGTTGGATGACTATAAATGACAGAGCACCAATCGTGTATGTCCCTACTATTTGAGGAAAAATCGGTATTTTTTTTGATATTTTTGTCATAAAAGCAACTGTTATACCAACGGTGAATGCCATCAGTATCATCATATGTGGTAGGTAGATGGGATCAAACCTACTTAAGAAGAAGGTGTCTCTAGCTGTTCTTCCAAATACAAAAGAACCCATTGCAAAAAAGAAGGAAAGGAAAAAAGGTAGGACCTTCTTTCCTTCTCCAGTTCTGAGTTGAAATAGTTTATTTAGGAGATTCATTTTTTTTCTTTAGTTCTTTTTTTATTTCTTTTTTCCACCACATAAGTTCTTGAGAATTAAGTCCCCGAATTTTATTAGAATTTTGTATTTCAGAGCTTTTGTTATGATAGTGTGGATAAATTAATTGGCAGAATTTTTTGGGTGAAAGATATTTGCATCCAGAGAAAACGGTATTTTTTTTGATTCCCTTGTCGTTTGTAACAAGAATTGTATTTTTCGCAAGATCAATATTATTTGAGATAATAGTGTCTGCATCTTTCTTTTTCCCACTGAAAATAATAGTCATACCATTTTCATCCTTTGACCAATCAAAAGGTGGATTCCCATCAAAGACCAGAATTAATTTAATCTTTTTCTTGTCGCAATAGTTTGAACAATCGTTGATAAAACTCTTTAAACATAAGGTATAGTTTTGATCAAGAAGATTAAGGTAATAAGAAAATGAATGAATGGTATTATGTGCATCAATCACATATCGCATAAAATTTTTCATAATATGAAAATCCAAATAATGCAAATTAATATAAATATAATAATCAATCTAGACATCCAGCGAGTTTGGTTCCGGAAATAAGACGGTAAGTTATCGTCTAATTCGTCTAAATGATGCTGAGTTTTCCAACTTATGAGAAATTTTGTCCCGGTTGTTAATAGACCAAAAAGGAATAAAAAAAGACCGAATAATATTAAAGGATCCATTAGATTTTCTCGAACTCTTTTGAAGTTAATGTACTCATAGAAAAAGCATGAATACTACTTTTCATTAGATCCTCTAATGCATTGTATACTAATCTATGCCGGTCAATAAGTGGAAGACCGATAAAATCATCGGAAACAATTATAGCAGAAAAATGTCCTCCGCCAGATAAATTACCTTGATGCCCAATATGCTTGCTAGAGTTATCATCAATTTCAATATGAGTGATAGAAAGTTTCTCTCGCAAACATTTATGTATTTTCTCTATCATAAACAGATAAGTCTAATCTAGAAAAAAGAAGTTTCCAACTCGTCAAATAATGAAATAGTTGGTGACAGTAAAATTCTCTCTTATTTTATATTGTCGAAGATTAGGGTTTTAAACCAAAAACTATAGTAATTGTAAAAATGATTTTAAATTTGAACAATATCCAAATATTAATATGAGAAGAGGTACACATCAATATTTAGAAGATTCTCGCAATGAGAATGTAATGATTTATATCAATGGAGAAATAATTTCTAGACCAGAAGCCAAGATTTCAGTTTTTGATAGCGGATTCCTCTTAGGTGATGGTGTATGGGAAGGAATTAGACTTCATAATGGGAAAATGGTTTTTTTAGATAAACATTTAAATCGTTTATATAAAGGTGCTGAAGAACTTGCTATAACAATTGGCAAAACCAAAGATGAGCTAAAAAATCTGTTGAATGAAACAATCCTAGCTAACAGTATGAACGATAATGTTCATATCAGATTAATAGTATCAAGAGGGTTAAAAAAAACACCTTATCAACATCCTAATGCAAATGTAGGAGGGGCAACTATTGTAATTATCCCTGAATATAAGATTGTTAATAAAGAAGTTTTAAAGCATGGAATTAGACTAGGTACAGTTTCTATTCAAAGAGGAACTAAGTTTAATCAAAATCCTCAATTAAACACTCTTAGCAAATTGAATTGCATAGCAGCCTGTATAGAAGCTGACCAGCTTGGATTTGATGAAGGTTTGATGTTAGATATTAAAGGAAATGTCGCAACTTGTAACTCCACAAATTTCTTTATTGTAAAAGGGGAAGAGGTTTGGACTTCCACAGGCGAATATTGCTTGCCTGGAGTGACTAGGGATAACATCATTTCTTTATGTAAAGAAAATTCAATTGATATTTATGAGAAAGAATTCCTTGTAGAATCAGTTCATAATTCTGATGAAGCTTTTGTTACGGGAACATTTGCTGGTGTTATTCCAGTTATTGAAGTAGATGGTCATAAAATTTCTGGAGGTAAGAAAGGTAAAATAACTAATTGTCTTCAAAATCTTTATTCAGATCTAATCAGTACAGAGTGTGGAAATGAATAAAAGTATGCTTCGCATAGCAATGTGGTCAGGTCCAAGGAATATTTCGACCTCATTAATGCGTTCATGGGAAAGTAGAGGTGATACTATAGTTACTGATGAGCCATTATATGGTTATTATCTTCTAAAAACTGGTGCAAATCATCCTATGAAAGAAGAGGTTATTCAATCTCAAGAAACGGACTGGCGTAAGGTTGCTAAATGGTTAAATGGTCCTGTGGAAAATGGAAAAGTCATTTGGTATCAAAAACATATGGCCCAACATGTTCTTCCTGGAATGGATATCAACTGGATTTCTGGCTTTAATAATTGTTTTCTAATTCGGGAACCAAAAGAGGTTCTTGCTTCTTATTTCGCTAAGCGACAAATAGCTTCGCTAGATGAAGTTGGCTATCGTCAACAGGTAGAGCTTCTAGAATTTGAAAAAGTAAGAACTGATAATATTCCACCAGTACTGGATTGTAAAGATATTCTTGAAAATCCAGAAAAGTTAATTACTCTTCTTTGTCAACGATTGGGAATTACTTTTACAAAAAAAATGTTATCTTGGTCCAAAGGGAGTAGAATTACGGATGGCATTTGGGGCAAACACTGGTATGACCAAGTTGAAAAATCCACTCAGTTTTTACCTTATAGAAGAAAAAAAATCGAGCTACCTCAAGAGTTAAGAGAAGTTTATAAGGAAGCAAAAGAATATTATGACTTTTTGAAATTTTACTGTATTAAAAGTAAATGATATCTACGGGTTAAATAACTTAATTGAATGCCATCTATCAATCTAGGTAAGAAATAATTTAGATTAAGAGATTTTGTCTTTAAAAGTTACGGTTAGTTCATTTCCAATATTAATATTTGATGTTATTGGAACATTCAATGTAAGAATTAATTTATTTGATTTTAGTTTAATCTCTTTGTGGTTTCCTTTAGCATGTGAAGAAATAATTTTTCCAGATAAGGTTGGATAATTAATATTAGAATTTTTTTCTACAATTATTATCTGGTGAGGTCGCATAGGAATAACTTCAGAATTGGTATCTTGATCTACAAAATAATGCTGACCATTTGGTATTAGATCCCTTGGTATAAAATTAGTTTTTCCAAATAGAAGTGCAACATAGCGGTTGACTGGAAAAGAGTAAATTTCCATTGGATTTCCAATTTGATCTATCTTACCATTATTTAACACTATAATTTCATCTGCCATTGCTAAAGCGTCTTCTGTATCGTGTGATACAAAGAGGGAAGTCATCGCTTTTTGTTTTAAAAGAGCACTAAGCTCAACACGAACACTATCCTTTAGTTCTTGATCCAAATGGCTTAAAGGTTCGTCAAGTAAAAGTAAAGAAGGGTTTGTAATTAAAGCTCTTACTAGTGCAACACGTTGTTGTTGTCCTCCTGATATTTCATGAGGATAACGATTTTCAAGGCCGTTGATTTTAGCTAAGTCTAGAAGTTCATGAATTTTTTTTACATTATTTTTTGCTGTTTTTCCAAAGGAAATATTTTCAAATACTGTCATGTTTGGGAAAAGGGCGTAATCTTGAAAAACTAAAGTACAGTCACGTTTTTCTGGAGGGACAAATATTGATTGACTATTAATTATTTTACCATCGAGTATAATTTGGCCTCCATCAGGAATTTCCAAGCCAGCAATTAAACGAAGTAAAGTAGTTTTACCACTTCCACTGCTTCCTATAATGGCCATCATTTTACCTGAAGAACAATTAAAACTCACTTTATTAATTGCTGACCTTTCATTCAGGTTATATGTTTTGTGAATGTTAATTAAGGAAAGCAGATTTTTCATTGCTTATATTCGATTTTTTGATTTAACCATAAGATAGGAAGGATTGTCACCAATATTATACACAATGCAGGTATAGATGATTTATAGATCTGAGCTTGATTAGTTAAATCAAATGCAAGTGTTGCTAAAGTTTCAAAATTAAAAGGACGTAAAATAAGAGTAAGAGGAAGCTCTTTAATAGTATCAATAAATACTAATAATCCTGCAACTACAAGCGTATTCTTTATCAAGGGTATATTTATTTTAACTAGCGAACGTAGTGCAGAAGAGCCAAGAGAACGTGATACACTGTTTAGTTGGTCGCACGTTTTTTCCATTGCTGAATCTATTGAATGCCAAGATATAGCAAGGAACCGAATAACATAGGCTGAGATTAAAATAGTTATTGATCCTGTTAGGATATAACCTGTTAAATTGTTGATCTGACCTGCTAAGATGAGCATGCCCATTGCAATAATGGAGCCTGGGACAGAATAACCAAGTATTGCAAGTCGATTTGAAGCTTGAACGAAAGCACTTTGAAAATAGCGAGCTGTAAAAACTATAAAAATTGATAATATCACAGCTATACAGCTAGAGGTGAATGCTAAAACAAAACTGTTAAAAATTGCTTTCAATAAATATAGTTCAAGACTTTCCCCTAACCATAAGCTAGCCCAAAAACCTAATCTTATTACAGGAATTATGAATCCAAAAATCATTGGAATTAAACAGCATTGGATTGCTAATTTAGCTTTCATTTTTTTTAGTTTATAACGTTGGAAGGATTGGGCTTGACCAGCATACTCATGAAATTTGGCATTTCCTCTTAGTACTTTTTCAACTAATAAAAGTAATAATATAAATAACATCAAAAAAGATGCTAATCTTAATGCACTAGGCATATCACCCATTCCAAGCCAACTACGAAAGATTCCAGTTGTGAAAGTAGGAATGCCAAAATGTTTTACAGCACCATAATCATTAAGGGTTTCCATAATAACCAAGCTAGTACCAGCTACAATTGCAGGTCGAGCCATTGGAAGGGCAATTTTCCAAAAAATAGATTTAGGATGATGACCAAGTGTTTGTGCTGCTTGAATCAATTGATTGCTTTGTCGAGAGAATGAAGCTCTAGCTAACAGATAAACATAGGGGTAAAGCACTGAACCTATAATCATTATTGTTACTGTATACACTAATATCTCATTTATGTTGTTCATGGTTTTGGATCCAAATATTAATCGAATCCATATCAAAAATGGATTAAGTAGATCTATAAGATCAAAATAAGCATAGGCTGCAATATAAGTTGGAATAGCTAGAGGTAGAATTAAAGCCCATTCGAAGAATCGACGACCAGGGAATTCGCAACAGGATATTAACCATGCTGATGAGACTCCTACTATTATTGAAAAAAATGCTGTTCCAGAAACTAAAATAAATGAACCTAAAATATATCTTTCAAGAATAGTTTGTTTAATATGTCCCCAGTTTTCCGAGTTATTATTAAAATTCCATAGTATTTCTGCCATAGGTATAAAAATTAAAAGTCCGATGCAAAAGGACAATACAGTCCATTTGTTAGACTTGAAGAATAACTCTTTTTTTATGAAATGGAAGATCCGATTATGATGGGTTTTTATGATGAATCCAAAATGATCCTACTCCCAATCAGCAAGATCAAATAATTTAACTGCTTCCGAGTTTTTTTCCCCAAGTTCTGAAAGGTTTAAACTATCAAGTTTAAAAGGACCCCAGCTTTTGAGTAAAGATGATTGATTGTTTTTCATCCTAAGTGGATATTCATAATTTACATTTCCAAAAACTTCCTGGGATTTGTTTCTAGTCATGAACTCTAAAAATTTTAGAGCATCCTTTTTATTTTTAGAGCTAGTTGTAATACCTGCTCCGCTTACATTGATATGAGTTCCTCTACCCTTTTGATTAGGAAAAAAAACTCCAACATTTTTGGCGACTTCTCTATCAGAAGGGTTAGAAGAATTAGCCAAAATTCCAATATAGTATGTATTCATAATTGCAATGTCGGCTAGACCATCAGAAACAGCACGGGCCTGATCTCGATCACTTCCTCTAGGGGAACGAGCCATATTTTGTCTTACTTCCTTGGCCCACTTAAGAGCTTTATTTCTACCATTTGCAGCAATAATAGACGCGAGAAGAGATTGATTATAAATATTATTTGAAGATCTTGCTACAATTCGCCCCTTCCATTTTGGATGTGATAAATCTTCATAAGTTGAAAGTTCGCTTGGTTTAACACGATTCTTTGAATAAACAATTACTCTTGCCCTAACAGTTAAACCATACCAATAACCCTCAGGATCACGCATTTCAATTGGGACATTCTTGTCTAAAATTTTTGAACTTGCTGATTGAAGAATACCCGATGCTTTGGCCCGTTCTAAACGACCAGCATCAACAGTAATTAGAATATCAGCTGGCGAGTCTTTACCTTCACTGATGATTCGTTCTATTAATTGATCAGCGCCTCCTTTTATAACATTAATTTTTATTCCAGTTTCTTTAGTAAATGATTTATATAGAATTTTATCTGCGTCATAATGACGATGAGAATAAATATTGATTTCAGCATTTGAATTAGAATGAGGAATCACAATAAAAAAAATAAAAATAATAATATTAAAAATTTTTTTCATAATTAATTAACCTTCTAAAAAGAACTAGTTGAGATTCAATCTCATAAAATAATATAAAATTGGTGATTCCATCACACAAGTTTTTTATAGGACTAATTTAGTCTTATTAAATCTATAAATAAATCAGAAAAAATATCTATCAATTAACGTGGCTCGGGCCGGAATCGAACCAGCGACACAAGGATTTTCAGTCCTCTGCTCTACCGACTGAGCTACCGAGCCAGCTAAGCTCCAAAATTACTTATCTCTGATATCGAAAAGCAACCGCATAATGGTTGTTGTACTTATTTAATAAACTGTATAGATTCGCGATCAATTAGATCTAATGAAGATAGTTATTGCAACAAGAAACCGTCACAAGGCAATGGAAATTGAATTACTTTTTTCAAATTTAGGTATTGATATTGTATGTCTTGATAGTTTAGACCCAGTTGGAAAAATTCCTGAGATTGAGGAGACTGGTAAAACTCTTAAAGAGAATGCTCTAATAAAATCTAGAACTATCTTTGAGTTGACAGGTTTTCCTTCAATTTCTGATGATACTGGACTTGAAGTTAAATCGCTTGATGGTGAACCAGGAGTATACTCTGCAAGATATGCAGGGGAGGGATGTAGTTACGATGATAACATTAAAAAATTATTGAAAAATATGGAGTTAATGGAAAATGATCAACGTAATGCAAATTTTAGAACTGTTACATCATTTTTTGATGGGACAGTAGAATTATATGCTGAAGGAGTCGTAAAAGGAAAAATTACTAAAGCACCAAAAGGTCTTGGTGGTTTCGGTTATGATCCCGTATTTTTACCTAAGAATATGGAAAAAACTTATGCAGAGCTTTCAAAAGAGGAGAAAAACAAACTCAGTCATCGAGGAAAGGCCTTCTCCAATCTTATCAAAAAGCTTAAAAAAAATAATATTATTTCGAATAACCTATCCAATATTTAGGAAACCCCCTTATAGTAATAATGCTACCTGTTTAAATCCTGATTGATAAATAATTATTGTTTCAGGATAATTATCGGAGAAGAAATGAAACAAACTCTCCGGCTTATTGTCGGAAAAGCAGGTATAGTTTATTCCATCCTATGCGTAATTGGGTTTAGTTCCCTGTACGCACAGCCGGCGGACTCCATCTATTTTGAAAGACAAATTTATCCAGTTGTGAGATCAAAATGGATGGTAAATGCTTTTGACTATTTACCTTATTATTCAGTTTTTTCTATGGATTCAGTAAGAACTCTGCGAGGAATAATTAAAGGAGATTATGAAGAAGTTGAAAAATGGACAGAATTTGAGGACAATGGTAAAATAATTGTAATCTATGAGTCTGGATATAATAGATTGTTCCTGTTACCATTCCAAGCTTCTCTTGAATGGTATGTTGGAATGATGATTTATAGAAATCGGATTAAGAATTTAATGACTCAACGATCTGGTCTTGCTGAAGATTCTAGAGGGATAGCTACTGGTGAAGGTTTTGAACTGGTAGCTGTTGAGACACAATTTGGTACAGCATCTCTAACAGTAAATGGTAATGTAAATCTAACAGGGAAATTGGTTTTTCAAGATCAAGAATTAACTAGGTCCAATTTTCGTGAGTCTCAAACTACACATTTTGAATTTGATGAAACCCAACAAATTGTGGTCCAGGGGAAAGTAGGAGACCGTGTTAATGTTGATTTAAACTATAATAGTGAAAGAGATTTTGATTTTGAAAATAATATTAAAATCAATTATACAGGAACAGAAGACGAAATTGTCCAAAAGATCGAGGCTGGGAATATTTCACTATCGCTTCCTTCTACCCAGTTTGTAACATTCTCTGGACAAAGTAAAGGACTTTTTGGGATTAAATCTCTTATGAAACTTGGTCCAGTTAATGTTACGTCGATAGCATCCATTGAGCGCACAAAAAAAGAAAAACAAAAGTTTGAAGAAGGTGCCGAGGCTCAGGAGCAAGCTATTCCTGATTATCAATTCCGAAAGAATCAATATTTCTTTGTAGATAAATTATTTAGGAATGGTGGTTTAATTTTGGATGAAGCGGGTTCTCCAATTATTGGGCAAACGGGAATACTAAGTCTACCAAGTTTTTATCCTTTACAAAAGGGAAAGCATTTAATAGGTAATGTAGTAATAGATGAAATTGAGATATACAAATCCGTTGGTGCCGCAGTTGGTTCAGGAACAATATATGGTCTTGCTTATGTAGATCCGACACAAAATAAAGTGACAGGAAAATGGGATGAAGTTAATCTAGAAAATAGAGGGGATACGGAAGGAAGTTTTTTTACCAGACTCATTCGCAATCAAGATTACATTGTAAGTGAAGATCTTGGGTATATACGATTAACAGCGCCGATACAAAATGAAATCTTAGCTGTTTCCTATTCTCTGGTAGAGCGAGGAGGATCAGAAATTATAAGTAAAAAAGGTGAACTTAGTGGATCTGTTGCTGAAGGCGATACAATACATTTAAAATTAGTAAAACCACTAACCCCTAATCCAGGACATCCAACTTGGCCCTTAGCTTTCAAAAATGTTTACTATCTTGGCGCAACGAATATTACACCTGAAGGATTTGAAATACAGGTTACTTACAAGAACGGAAGTCTTGGGAATAATGAAAGAGATGAGCAGAGTGGAAAAACATTTATAAACTTATTCGGTCTTGATAGCCTAGATGCAAATGCTAATTTCGCGCCTGATGATTTTATTGATAAAATGAATCCCAATATAGTTAATCTTACTACAGGTGAACTTTTTTTCCCTTTGCTTCATCCCTTTGAAAAAGATGAATTAAACGAAAATGAAGATTTTTTTCGCGAAGGAAATGCTAGTGAAGAGTTAGGTAAAATTCTTCCTGATTCAGCTGCTCTATACAGAAGCTTAAGTGATCAACTAATTAGACAGGAATCACAGTTTGATATTAGGGTGAAATATCAAAATAAGAGTGCCACAATTAATCTTGGTGGATTTATGCTTGTAGAAGGAAGTGAAGAAGTCTACCTCAATAGTGTTTTACTACAAAAAGATAAAGATTACATAATTGATTATTTTAGCGGGACTCTAACTTTTCTTACAGAAGCATATAATGAACCGGGTGCTTCTCTTGAGGTCATGTTTGACAAGCATGATTTGGTGGCATTTGACAAGAAGAGCATAGTAGGAGCAAGGGCACAAATGGATTTTGGTGAAAGATCATTTCTGGGTGCAACAGCTCTATACTACGATCAATCAGTTATCAATGAGAAAATTGAAGTAGGCTATGAACCAACAAGGAACTTTATTTGGGACGTTAATGGTCGCCATTCAATGGAATTAGATGGTTTGACTCGAACTTTAAATAAACTACCCTTAATTGATGCCGAAAAGCCATCAACTTTAGATTTTGAAGGAGAATTTGCACAAGTTCTTCCTAATCCAAATCCAGTCAATAATCCCTCTACTGGAGATAAGCAAGGCATAGCATTTATTGATGATTTTGAAGGTGCTAAGCGAACAACTAATCTAGGTATAAGACGTAGGTTTTGGTCTTTATCATCAACTCCAATTGGTAGGAATCGTAAATATAGATCTGATATGTATTGGTACAATCCTTGGACACAAGTTCTTACCCAAGATATCTGGCCGAATCAACAGACTAGTATCCGAGCCCAAAATCAACTTACGGATATTTTAGTTCTTAATTATGAGCGACGAGATGGAGATATTCAAACAGTAGATCCAGATTCAAATTGGGCAAGTATTACAACTACTCTTTTTTCAAGTGATTTTAATCAATCCCAATCCAAGTTTTTTGAAATCTGGCTTTTAACTTCAGATAATACAGATGCCACAATGACGGTTGACTTGGGTTTTATAAGTGAGGATCAAAATGGTAATAATATAATGGATACTGAGGATAAACCAGAAGCAGGTCTTTTGACTGGGAATACCCTTCTTGAAGAAGATGAGGATATAGGACTAGATGGTTGTCGGGATCTTTTTGAAGATGGCTATGGGGGTTGTTTACCAGATAGTATAACATATACTCAAGCTTTGAACGATCCAATATTATCGGAAATGATTTATATTGGTTCTGATATTGATACACTTGATCCTAATGGTGACAATTGGGATTTTAGTGAAGATGTCTCAGAGGGGCCAGAGAAATATCGATATATAAATGGTACTGAAGGTAACGGAACAGCTGATCGCCCTATGGAAGGTGCTCGTTATCCTGATACAGAAGATATTAATCGAGATGGAAATTTTGATGCTAAAGATGATTATTTTTCTGCTTCTTTTGATCTTAGTCCAATGAGTGAGGATTGGAACCGTTATCAGGGAGGTTATAATGAGACGAAAATGGGTAAATGGCGTCTTTATAGAATCCCTCTTAATGAATTCCGGATGAAGCGACAGAATGGAAATATAACTTGGGATACAATAAAATTTCTTCGATTATCGCTTTCTGGAATCAGTGATAGAGATCTAATTAAAATAGCTAAAACTGAGATTGTAGGAAATGAATGGCAGGAGCTTGGTATTAAAGGTCCCAATTTAGCATCTTATATAGAAGATGACAGTGCTTTTGCTGTAACAGTTATTAATACTGAAGACAATGCTGATTATGCCCAAAGCGTCAGAGAAATAGGTGTTCAAGGAGAATATGATCGTTTGAATCAAATTCGTTTGAAAGAGCAGTCGCTTGTTTTGAAATTTAATGAACTTGCTCCCGGATATGAAGGTGCAGCACAAAAAAATATTTTAGAATTAAAAGGATCAAGAGCTCAAAGTTATTTAATGTATAGAAAAATGAGAATGTTCATTTATGGAAATAGCGATAATATAGGTTCCTCTGAAACAGATGTTGATTTTTTCTTGAGATTTGGGCGAGGAGATGATTACTATGAAGTAAGTTATCCTGTTTATAAAGGTTGGGATAAAACTGAAAAAAGAAATTATCTAGAACTTGATTTAGATTTTCTTACGGGGTTAAAAAGAAAAAAAGAAGGATATCAAAAATTTGATGAAAATGATCATTTTACTATAACAGATTCATCAAAAGTATATGTAGCCACGTCGAATTCTGGGAAAGATACACTGCGTCAATATTCTATTATTGGAGAACCTGCTTTATCCAGAATTCAATATTTTGTTGTAGGGGTTAGAAACAAAAATAATTTAAAGCCAATAACAGGGGAAGTATGGATTGATGAACTCAGACTTTCTGGCGTTAAAAAAGATGTTGGAAGTGCAATTAGATTCCAGGGTAAGTTAGGTTTAGCTGATTTGGGTAATGCTACAATTTCATATAATAGAAGGAATGCGGATTTCCATGTTCTACAAGAGAGACTTGGATCAGGTAATACTACAGAAAGATTTCGAGCTGATACTCGATTGCAATTTAATAAATTTCTACCTCAATCTTGGGGCTTTAAGATTCCATTTAACATAAGTTTTACAGAAAATTTAACTACTCCAAAATATTTACCTGGTACTGATATTATTCTCAGCCGAGATATTGCACCTGACAGTATTCTTACAAAAGGAAGACAATTATCCTATAATACTTCGTTTGCAAAAACCACCAAATCAGATAACTGGTTAACACGTTATACATTAGATAATATGAAATTAAATTATTCTTCAGGAAGAAGTTTCAATTCAGATGTTCAAACTTCTCAGCGAATCAATAGAAATAATACAGGTGGTGCTAGTTATTCGTTAAATTTTGGAAGGAACAATTACATTATGCCCTTACGTCGTTTAGAAGGACTGCCTTTTTTTGGGAAAAAAATTGCTGAAACTCGACTATATTTTACTCCATCTTCCTTTGATGTGAATGCAAAGGTAAGTGAAACACTTAATCAATCAAATCCACGTATTGGTGAATCAAAAACGCAATATAATCTCGGATTGGATAGAAATTTTAGGTTAGGGTATAAAATACTAGAAAATCTTACAACTAATTATACAAAAGTAGTAAAAAGTGACATGGATAACTTCCGAAATAAATATTTAGAAGCTATTAGAACAATGAATCCTGGTAAAATAACTGATATTACTGAAAGTACTACAACAAGTTTTTCACCAACAATATCAGAATGGCTTAGACCTAATGTGAATTATACATCAAATTATAGATGGGCTAAACCTCTTGAAAGTACTCAAGAAGGAGCAAGTATAAGTGCTCAGTCCCGCATGTCTACATCAATTAGTTTGACTCCAAAGACTTTGGTAGAGATTTTTTATAAACCCAAATTTTCTTCCTCTAGTAATAATACAAAAAGGCGTCGAAGAGGTAGAGGAAGGCAACAACAGGATATTGAGCAAGAGGGAAAAAAACAAAAACAAAAGAAACCACTTAACCCTGAAGTGGAAAAACTATTGAAACTTCTCCACACAGGTGCCAGTAAAATTAATCCCATTAGTATAACATTTAGTCAAAACCGGTCTGAAAATGCATTAGGCGTACTTGGAGCTGCAAAAATTCCTTATCGTTTAGGTATTGAAAAAGAACATGGACTTGAACATAGTGAAGAAGTAGGTGTTAATACGGGCTCACAGCAGTGGCAGAAAGATATTGCAATTAGATCTGGTTTAGCAATTACTAGGCAAATAAATACATCATTTAATTTTGCACGGAATAAAGTTTGGGGTTTGGATGGTAATCAAGTGCGAACTGAAACTCAAACGCGGGATTTTTTTCCAAAAGGTATTATGGGAAATAAAGGTCTTCCAATGGCAGGATGGAGTATTAGATTTACTGGAGTAGAAAAATGGCCTTTGGTTAAAAAGATTGCTCGTTCAGCCTCCATAGAACATGGTTTTAATGGTAAAGAAACTAGGGCATGGCAAAATCGTTCACTACAAACTTCAAAATATACTTCTTCATTTTCACCATTATTGGGTATTTCTATGTCATCAAAGAAAGGTACGACAATTTCCAGTCGTTATGCTCTAGTTACAACAGTTGACAATAGATTTGGTGGCATAAATAGTACCAGAGTGCGTACAGATAATACATGGACAGCCAGTACAAATTATTCTCATAGGGGTGGTTTTAATATTCCCTTGCCTTTTTTTAGAGATTTTAAATTTGAGAATAATATAAACTTTACTCTCACATTTGATTATTCTAAATCTATAACTCAGGAACGAAATGATGTTGGATATGATCTGTCAATAACCGATGAACGTGACTCTTGGAAATTATCCCCCCGCATATCTTACACATTTGGCAAAAATGTTACAGGAGGGATATGGTATGAGTATAGAGAAAGTCACTCAAAAATCATTGGAAGAAAAGTAGATAGAGATTTTGGTTTCGATGTAAATGTGCCTATAAAAGGATGATTAAAAGAATGAATAAAATTATTATCTCCATATTGATTTTCGGTCTTTTTTCTAACATGGAAGGTCAGGAATTAGCTTTATTTGATGAAAATAGAGCTTTTGGTTATCTACAAGTTCAATGTTCATTTGGTCCAAGAGTCCCAGGTACATCTGGTCACAAGAAAGGTTTAAAGCATATTATTGAAACTGTTGAGCCTTTGGCTGACTCAACAATTAGACAGTCTTTTTCTTATTCAGATCCCTATACCGGTAAATTATATAACCTTACTAATGTTATAGCACGATTTAAACCTTTTTTGAAGGAAAGGATTTGGTTGGCAGCACATTGGGATTCACGTCCATGGGCTGACCGAGATAGTAATCCTAATAATAGATTAAAGCCTATTTTGGGTGCTAATGATGGAGCGAGTGGAGTTGCTGTTCTCTTGGAAATTGCTAATCAATTGTCATTGAAAGCGCCTCCTATTGGAGTGGATCTTGTATTTTTGGATGGTGAGGATATGGGTAAATCAGGGGATATACGTCGATTTTTTAACGGTTCACGCTATCTTGCAAAAAATATTCCACCGCCATTACCCCAGTATTGTATACTTATTGATATGATTGGTGATAAAGATTTACAATTGCCTATTGAAGGGAATTCCATGAATCAAGCTCCTGATTTGGTAGAACAATTATGGAATGAAGCTGAAGAGCTTGGTTTAGATGAATTTAAAGATGAAATAGCCTATTTTGTAGAAGATGACCATGTTGTGCTTTTTCAAATAGGAGGAATACCTTCTATAGATATTATTGATTTTGATTATGGTCCTAAACCTATTAATTATTGGCACACTTTAGAAGATACTCCAGATAAATGTAGCCCGAGAAGTCTTGGAGTAGTTGGAAATCTTCTGCTTTATCATATTAGCAATAGGAATTAATTGATAGACTGTATACTCACATCTATATTTAAATACTAATGATAATAAAACGTAATAACATATTTCTTTTTTTCTTTGTTTATTGGCTTTCATGTACTACTCCTTTACAAGTAGCAGATCAGACTGATCCAATTGAAAGAATTGACTTTAGTTTTTTACAGGAAGAAGGAAATATATATATTGGTGCCTTGGTAAAAAATCCATTTAATGGAAATGATTTAAGATATGTATCTACAGCTTGGTTTGGTCTAAATAATATTAATGCAGTGGCTGCGGACTCAATTATACTTGGTGATGTAGGAGCTAAAGGTGATATACTAATTAATGATAATCTTCATGCTATTAAGGTTAAGCCAGGCTCTTTGGGTCCTCTTTCAAATAAATTGGCTTATACTGATACGGGGATTGTTCATTTGAAAATTGTCGCACATTATGAGGAAGGTGAGACATTTGAATTAGCAGACTCATTTAGTCTTGGAAATATTTATCCACGTTTTCTATCATTCGATATCCCTGACACCCTTACTCTGCCAGATAGTGGTTTGGCTAAACTTATTACTATTCATACCAAAGTGGAAGATGCCAATGGTTTGGATGATATACAATGGGTTGGCTTTAGATCCAAACTTTTAGATGAAAACAGGATGCTTAATAATGGTGAATATATTTATATGGATGATACAGGAGATACTATTTCCGGAGATTTGACAAAAGGAGATGGTATCTTCAGCAGGATTATAGCATTTCCATATGATGCAGTAAAAGGCAAAATAGAATGGCGTTTCAGAGTTCAAGATTGGAAAGGAGGATTTGATGATTCTACAAAAGTTGTAATTGTCAAAGAATGAACCGCTTTTTTCAAATAGCGTGCATTGTTTTTACTACATTATTGCAAGCACAAGTTCCTCAGTCTTTTTTGACACGTTCTGAAGGTGACACTCTTTTACCGGGTTTTCAAAGTAATGTAATTGTAGAAATTCGTATACAAGGTGATAGTACTGTATGGTTTGGAACTGGTAAAGGTCTATCTGTAATGCGTGATTCAATATCTATAAACACTTTTGAAAGCTCTGAAAACTTCCAATCCGGTCAACAAGGAAAAATTATTCCAATAGGTGGAGTTTCAGCTATTGGAGTGTCGGGGAAAGATACTCTTCTTGTTGCTACGGCCAAAACGGTTAAAGGAGAAACTGCTGGAGGAGGGCTTGCTCTTTCTTACAACGCAAGCAACCCTAATAATCAAGTTATATGGAATTATTTTAATCAACCGATAGATAGTATCGGTGATAGCACGATTTCATGGGGAGATGTTTCTTTAAAGGCTCTTCCAGTAACTGTTATCCAAAACAATGTTACTTATGATATAGCAATAGGAAAAAGGTATTATTGGATAGCAACTTGGGCTGGAGGGCTACGTCGTCTAAATAAAAATGATATTTCAAAGGGTTGGAAGAGAGTACCACTACCTGAAGATAATCAGACCCAGCTATTATGCAGAGAACCATTAGATAATTATCAACTAAATCCTCGAGATCCACCGGAAGGAAATCACAATCATAAAGTGTTTTCAGTAATGACTTATGGAGATACAGTTTGGGTAGGAACTGCAAATGGTATTAATCGAGGGATCATTGATGATTCTGGATGTGTAGATTGGGTGCACTATTCATTTCCATTAGAATCTATTAGTGGTAACTGGGTTGTAAGTTTATCTGCACAACAATGGAGTGATCAAAGGATTGTATGGGCTGTTACTCGAGCTGCTGATGAAACTGGTGAAAAAAATGGACTAAGCTATACTAATGATGAAGGTGAAACATGGCAAACCATACCTGTTTTAAATAGCCAATATGGTTACAATGTTTTTTCAGTTGATAGTTTGGTTTATTTTTCTTCAAGCAGTGGCTTATGGCGAACGGAAGATGGACAAAATTTTGCTCATTATAGTCCAGCTATAGATAGAGTGCGTAATGATCAAGTCATTGATAACGATGTATATACTTCAGTGCATGATCGTCGCCCTTACTATAATGATGTGTTATGGATTGGCACAGGCGATGGGATGGCTCGATCAAGTATACCTTCTTCTGATGACTCTATTTGGCGAATTTTTAGGTCAAATGTTTCTTCAAATAATGTGTACGCTTATCCCAATCCTTTTTCACCAACCATACATAATCTACTTGATGGCGATGGGTATGTTCGGTTTTACTTTAAGGCAAAAAAGTCAAAACTTGTCAGGTTAACAATCCTAAGCTTTGCGATGGAAACAGTACGCACAATAGACTTTAATCGAGGTTCAGGTGAAGGTACACTTAAATGGGATGGAAGAGATGATTCAGGTAGGCTAGTTTCTAATGGAACATATTTTTGCAATGTATTTTACGATGGCGCTTCACATTGGGTAAAACTGGTAGTAGTAAAGTGAAGGAAAAAATAAAAATTTTTCTCACAATTATTTTTCTTTTTAACATTTTATCAGCTGAAGGGATTGCTGGATTTGCTGGTAGTTTCCTACGTTTTGGTACAACGGCGTATTCTATGTCTATGGGTGGTGGTTTTACAGCAGCATTTGATCAAGGTTTTCCTGGCTATCAGAACCCAGCTTCTGTTGGTTTTCTTAATGATCGAAACGTGACTGTTCTTCATCATTTTTTACCTTTAGATAGATATCTAATTTCAGGTTCTTTTTCGACTAAACTTCCTCCTAGTGCGGGACTCGGTATTGGAATAATAAATGCGGGTGTTGATAAAATTGATGGTAGAGATGCTTCGGGTAAACAGACAGGACTATTTTCAACGGAAGAATATGCAATCTATTTGAGTTTTGCAAATAAGCTGGTGAAAAAAATCTCACTAGGTGTTAATGTTAAAATCTTCTACCAGGTTTTACCTATTGAAGGCAGAATAAATTCAAAAGGCACAGGTGTAGATGCAGGATTCATATATCGTCATTCGAAAAACTTGGAATTGGGTTTTGTTATTCAAGATTGGAATGCTTCCTATGCATGGAATACTGGAGAGATTTTTAATGAAAAAGGAAGCACCTATGAGGATGAATTCCCAATGCAGATTAGAGCTGGGTTCGTATACCGTCCAGGTTCCTTTGATATTATTGGAGATTATACATATTTCCAAATGGGAAATCATGTTTCTTCAAATCGTATACGTTTAGGTGGAGAATATATACCTATGGAACGTATTTTTGTTAGAGCTGGTATAAATAATTTTTTGCCATCCGTTGGGATGGGTTTACAATATTCATTGTTGAAGCCTGATGATGCTCAGTTGGATTATGCTCTAGTTCTTGGTAGGCGTGGCGAAGGTTTATCTCATGTATTTACATATGTCCTGAAATTTTAATGAGGAAAAAATTAACTTAGTTAAAATATTGATATTTATTTTTCTAACGTCACCAATATATAGTATTGGTACAACTTTTCTTAATGTCCCTTTTGCTCCAAAACATTTAGCTTTATCTGGAGCAGGAACTGCTTTATTAGGAGATCCATCTCTTTTTCGATTAAATCCTGCTTTAGTTGTAAAAGATAATCCAGTATCAGAAGTGTATTTTGCGTATAATTCCTGGTTAGCTGGAATAGTTGGCCATTCTGTATTAGCTGTTCAGCCGTTTCGAGGTGGATCAATTGCTTTAGGATTCCGATCACTTTCTATAAATGATTTAGAACTTAGAACATCAAAGCCAACAGATAATCCTATAGCTAATTTTGCTTCTTCAGGGATTTCTTTAGAAGCGGGTTGGGGGAAAAAACTGGGTCTTGTTCAATTTGGCGGGACTTTTCGCTTAATAAGAATGGAGTCATTTATTTATTCTTCTTCTGGTTTAGGGTTAGATGGAGGTATAACATATTCATTTAATAGAAATAAGATTGTTACAGGTATAGCTTTTAGAAATGTTGGGATAATGAAAAAGTTTAATAAAGTAGTACCTAAAATGCCTACAATCCTATCACTGGGAATAGTTATTAGTTCATTTCCAAAAATCAAATCAATAGATTTTCTTTCAACTATTAGTATAGATAATTCGGAATTATATGGTACAGTTTTTAGACTTGGGGGAGAATTCACTTGGGAGGATTTAATTATTTGGACAGGTACACATTCATCTAAAGAATTACAGTCCTTTTCTGGGGGAGTTGGTTTTAGGTCAAGAATATTAACTATAAGTTATGGTTTTCAGTTAGCATCAAATAATTTAGGTATTCCCCATATTTTGCAAATTGATTTTGACTTGCCTTAATTATTAATAAGTCTCCAACTTTTTCTTTGATGATCCTATGTTAAAAAAAGAATTATTTTTTTATTTTAGTTTTTTTTTGTTTCTTTCACCGAATCAAGCAATTCAAAATGTTTATAATCAGAAAGTTACCACGTATAATCTTTGGAATTATAATGGTACGAGTGATATTGATAATGATCGAGAGATTGAATTAAGATTGGTTTTAAATGAAATATCTCCAGATCTATTAATGGTTCAAGAAATAAACAATGAGGCTGGATATAACCATTTCTTAACTGATGTTTTAAACTATAATGGAATAGAGTATGAAGGAGCTCCCTTCATTAACCAATTAAACACGAATCAAGATATTGCACTTTTCTATAGAAAAGAAGAGTACGAACTAATTTCTAATAGCATGGTACATATTACTTCAATAATGGGCCATCGTAATGTACCCGAATTTTTTGTAAAACATATCAAATCAGGACAAGAGATATATCTCTATGGTGTGCACTTTAAAGCTGGAAAAGATAAAAGTTCTTTTGACTCAAGATTGTCGGAAGCCATTAATCTAAGGACATATCTTAACAATCAAAACTCCGGCAATCATTTTCTCGTTATGGGTGATTTCAATATTTATGATGGAAACGGGAGCGTTTTTAACGAGCTTATTGAATTAAAAGGAAATAATAAAGGTAGACTTTTTGATCCAATTAATAAAATAGGATTATGGCATAATAACCCTTTATATGCTGATATCCATACACAGGCAACGCGAGTAAATTACAATGGTTGGAATTTCGGAGGAATGGATGACAGATTTGATCTAATTCTTGTATCTGAGACTATTTTGAATAATTCTAACATTAATTATATTAAAGAAAGCTATATAGCTTATGGAAATGATGGAAATCATTGTTGCAATGATCCAATTAATAGTGATACTAATTCTTTAGTTTCAAAAGAATTAGCTGATGCATTATTTTACTCTTCAGATCACCTTCCTGTAATATTAGATTTAGAATTCAGCAATGAAAATGTTTCAGTTGATTCGGATGCTCAACCTTTACTTCCCCTTAAAGTAATTTTAGGCCAGAATTATCCTAACCCTTTTAATCTATCGACAGTTATACCCTTCTCCATTAGTAAAGAGAGCCAAGTTTCTCTGATTATTTTTGATCTTTCAGGGAATGTCAAAGAGAAATTGTTAAGTGGAAAAAGGCCTCCAGGAGTTTATGAAATCAACTGGTTAGCAGAAAATTTAGAATCAGGGATATATATTTGTAACCTTCAAATTGGTAATGAGTCATTTTCAAAAAAGATGCTATTCATAAAATAAGTTTTAGTTATTTTGTAATGGTGAAATCTTACTGGGATAAAGTATTAATCGTTTTGCTACTCTTCAATTTGTTGGTAGGGCAAGAGGTATCATATATACGCTATTTTAAAACTGATTCTGATTTCTTAGCTAATCTTGAAATTTCCCCAGAAGAAGTTAGAGGTGTTGAACACATTCAAGGACTGTATGATAGATCTGATCAACTTATTATAAAGATGATCGTTGACGAACGAAACAATACTGTTTTACAGGAGATATTTGAATATAATCAAAATGGAACGCTTAGGCGGAAGGCTATAGCTGGTGGAAATGGAAAAGTAAATCGTATGATTATTTATGGAGATGAGCCTATGTCGGAGAAATTTATTTCGCTCGTTTTCCCTCATAGAAATATGTCTGATTTTGCTGAACGAACAAATATTTATTATTATAACAAAGATGGTAGTATCCATAAATATGAATTTTTTAGTTTGAATCATACTCCATTTGGGGAAATCAACTATGATTATTTTGAAGAAGGGCTTATAAAATTAGAACAGTGGAGAGACCTTATAAATGGAAAAATTGTTCGTCAATTTAACTATAATTACAACCCCATTAGTCGAGAGTACATTATGGTTGAAATTGATGCTAGAGGTAATGAGGTCAGCAAAATAGGTATAACCTTGCCTAAAAATTTTTTTTCTTCTGATTTTATAGAGTCTAATGGATCAAAGGTAAAGAGTAAAGGTAATATTTTAGAGGAAAGTTCTGAAATCATTGAGAATATTCTTATGAGGAAAGCTGACGGTTGGGATCCAAAAGAATCTATTGGTTACCTTGCTGATCCTAACGTATTTTTTTCTCCAGATTTGATATATTTGAAAACAGGAGATACTCTTAAAGTCGACCTTCTCAATTTGACCGAAGATTATGTTCGTTTCTTTATGTTTCTTGATAGAGATGTTTTAACAATTCCTCTTTCACAAATAGATGAAATAGAACGTAATGATGGTACAATAATTTATCCATTGATTTATCGTTAGAGTCTTGCATTGAGAGGTAACGTTTGTTTATATTTCCTAGCATGCATCGAATATCGATTGTCATCTTATCTTTTTCAATCTTAATAGTAGCTCAAGACTATCCTACACCAACTAATATAGTAACATCACCAACAGCTGGAGGTTTAGTTAGAGGGGCTTTTTCAGCTCATATGCATATGCAGAGAGATGGTGGCTTGGCAACCGCTCTTGCAGTTGGTTTGTCAGATCGATTCATGTTTGGGTTATCATATGGTGCAAGTAAACTAATCGGTGATGGAGAACCGATTCCTTATCCTAGGCCAGAAGTAATTATTAAGTATCGTATTGTAGATGAATCAATGGTTTTTCCTGGTATTGCATTTGGGATTAACACTCAGGGATTTGGGAATTATAATAAAGCAGACTCACTGAAAAGGTATGATATCAAGGGATATGGGACATATCTTGTTGCGAGTAAAAATTGGAGAACTCTATTTGGGAATATGGGTATTCACTTTGGATCAAATATTAACTTTACTGAAACTACGGATGGAGATGAAGATATTAATTTCTTTACTGGTTTGGATCTTGAGTTTAATCCCGAATTATCTTTGCTTGCAGAATATAATGCTGCTCTTAATCAGAATTCTATGACAGCTAAAACAATTTCTCTTAGTCGTGGTGGATATCTTAATGTTGGTTTACGGTGGTCTTTGTTTCAAAATTTTCATATTGAGATTCATTTTAACAATCTATTGTTCGATGAAGAAAAAGTGAGGTATTTTAACAGAGAATTGAAAGTTAATTATATCGAATATTTCTAGTTTTGAAAATACTCTATTTGTTATTTATATATAATTATGAAAGATCTAACTGAGTCTAAAATTTCTTCTGAGAAGGTTTTTTCTGGTAACTTTATTAATGTAAGGAAAGACACAGTTTCTCTTCCCAATGGTTTAACTTCCACAAGAGAATATATACTACATCCTGGAGCTGTAGTAATTTTACCTTTATTAAAAAATAGGGAAATTCTACTTATAAAGCAGTACCGTTATTCTATTGGTTGTTTAGAGATAGAAATACCTGCTGGAAAAATTGATCCAGGAGAAAAACCCATTGATGCTGCAAATCGTGAATTAGAAGAAGAGACAGGTTATTGTTCATCAAAAATAACATTATTACAGGAGATACATCCTTGCATAGGTTATAGTGATGAACGAATGTGGCTTTACCTAGCTGAAGATTTAGTTAAAGGAAAAATTGGAGGTGATGAGGATGAGTTTATTGAATCTATCCCCACTCCGCTTGATGAAGCTTTGGGAATGATACAAATGGGTAAAATTACAGATGTAAAAGCTATAATAGGTCTTTTTTGGGCTGATAAACTTAGGAGAGGAGATTGGCAACTACCTTAGAAACAAAAGAATTAACAGCTAAAATCCGATCCTATGCACTGGACTTAGGTTTTCAAAAGGTTGGTTTTGCTTCAGCTAAATCTTCTCAAGAAGATGCTTCTCATCTTGAACAATGGCTCGATTTAGGTTATCATGCTACGATGAAATGGATGTTAAAAAGGAGAGAGGAAAGAGCTGATATTCAAAAATATTTTCCAGGATCCAAAACGGTAGTTTCTCTAGCTATGAATTACTATCACGGTAATTCTTCAGGCAACTTGAAAATATCAAATTATGCTTGGGGGGATGATTATCATAGTGTGCTTAAAGGAAAATTAATAAAATTAAAAAAATACATTCAAGAATTATGCAAGGATGCAAAAATACTTTCCTCAGTAGATACTTCTCCATTAATGGAAAAGGCTTGGGCTCAACGTGCTGGTCTAGGTTGGATTGGGAAGCATACTAACCTTATATCTAGAGATTTTGGATCATGGTTGTTTTTAGGTGAACTAATTCTTGATTGTGAATTGACTCCTGATAAACCCTTTGAAGATGATTTGTGTGGTTCTTGTACTGCTTGTATAGATGCTTGTCCTACAAATGCTATAGTTGAAGACTATTTGTTAGATGCTAATAAGTGTATATCATATCTAACAATAGAACATAGAGGTGATATTCCTGAAGAATATGAAACAGAACTTAATGGATGGATTTATGGTTGTGATATTTGTCAAAATGTTTGTCCATGGAATGAAAAATTTTCCAAAAAAAGTGAAGAAAAAAGTTTTTTTCCAAGGGAAAAAATTATGGAACAAAGCGAAAAATTTTGGTTTGAACTTGATAAGGATGAATACAACAATCTATTTAAAGGGAGCGCAATTAAGCGAACAAAGTTTGCTGGTTTAACACGAAACATTGCTTGTAGTAAATGAGTAACTGGTATAAAATATCTGATGCTTCTGACCTCACTCCTGGAAACAGTAAAATTCTAATGTTTAAAGAAAAAACTATTGCTCTTTTTAATATTGGTGGAAATTTTGTTGCGATAGATAATCAATGTCCTCATCGTGGAGGTTCACTTGGTGATGGTAAGATTGAAGGGTCAATAGTTACATGTCCTTGGCACAGTTGGAAATTTGATTGTTTGAAAGGAACCGCTGTTGAAAATAAGAATTTCTGTCTTAAAATATATCCTTTGAAGAAATTATCTGATGGATTATTTGTAAAATTATTCTAAAATGGACCTTTTCAATAATAAACTTAAAAACTTCTCAGGCTTGGCACCAATTTTCCCTCTTCCAAACCTCGTTTTTTTCCCTAGAACATTTTTGCCATTGCATATATTTGAACCTAGGTATCGAAAAATGATAATGGATGCTGATTCAAATGAAAAAATGATTTGCATGACATTGCTTAAGGAAGGTTTTGAAGATAATTACCAAGGGAAACCATCAATCCACAATGTGGGATGTTTAGGTTACATGGAATTAAATAATGGTAGTGGTGATGGAACTTCAAATATTTTATTGTCTGGATTAGCAAAGGTTTCAATCAATGAGGTTCCTACAAATAAAGATTATAGACTAGCTGAATTAAATATCATTTCAGAATCTGAAGGAGATGAGGATACGAATATTCTTAAAAATAAAGTATTTCGTGGTTTTGAAAGATTGTCAAACCAAAGAGGTTTTCCTCAAATTCCTAAAGAATTTCAGAAAGCTATAGATTTTGAGATGGCAGTAAATTTTCTTGCTTCACATCTACCAATTGATGTTGAAGAAAAGCAAAAAATGTTGGAGCTAGATGATATTTCTCTTAGGGCAAAAATTCTTGTTCAGTTTATGGAAAGTAGCATAGGGGTTGAGCCCATAGGAGGTTTAGGACCAATTATTCCTGGTGACCCTAGGTTGAATTAATTAGTTTTTGTGGCATTTCCTTCTAGGCCTAATTCTTGAGCCTTTTCTTTAAGTGCATTGATTACAAACTGGATATGCTCATCTAAAGTTAAATTTAATTCTTCAACAGCCTCTTGTATATCCTGTCGATTAATTGATGCCGCAAAGTTTTTTTGTTTTAGTTTTTTTTTCACTGATTTTATTTTTACATCATTTACTGATTTAGAAGGTCTGACATAAGTAACTGCAAATATAAAGCCAGTTATTTCATCAGATGCATAAAGTGCTTTTGCTAAGAGAGTTTTTCTTTCTACTCCAGTATAATTTGCATGTCCCATTATTGCTGTTGTTAAGATTTCTGGATAACCTTTTTTTATTAGGATTTTATTGCCAACATAAGGATGTTGATCTGCATTAGGGTACTTTTCATAATCAAAATCGTGAAGAAGGCCTGTCATTCCCCATAATTCTTCATCTTCATTATATTTTTGTGCAAAATATTTCATAACTTGTTCAACTCCAAGCGCATGACGACGTAAAGAGTCATTCTTAGTAAATTCACATAGAAGTTTCCAAGCATCTTTTCGTTTTGGCATTTTAACTTTTGTTATTATTTATAATAGATAGTTTATTAAGAGCATTATGCCATGCCAACAATTTTTTTTCCCTTTTCCAGTCTTTCATTTTTGGCATAAAATTTTCTTCTATTTTGACCTTTTCAACAAGTGGGCGTCCAAAAGCTTTATTTGTGACTAATCGAGCTACTCCTAAAGCGGTCATATCTTTACCCGAACTGGTTGCGATATCATTATCAAGTATGTCGGCTATAAATTGAATAAGTGGTCCTCTTGATGAGCCTCCAGATGCAATTATATCTCGCAAATTTATTTTTGTTTTGTTATTAATAGTATTACAAATATCGTAGACTAGGAAACCAATGGATTCCATACCAGCTCTAACAAAGTCATTTGAGCTTGCATTACTTTCAAGGCCAAAAATTTTTGTATTAAATTCTCCTGTCCAATATGGAGATGAAATTCCACTGAGACCAGGTACTAGTACTCCATTTGTTTCACTTGCGCAACGTTCATGCCACAGCATATTTTCATGGTTAATACCAAGCTTTTCCTCTAACCATTTAAATAATGATCCAACGCTATTAATTGTTCCTTCTAACAGAAAATGGACTTCTTTTTCTGAAGAAAAAAGAACATTGCTAAGTAATGATGGAACAATAACAACGCTTTTTCCACTATTAACCAATACTGAGCCAGAAGTTCCAAAGTTAAGGGCAACATCTCCTTTTCTCCATCGTCCTTGGCCAACTAATGAGGCTTGTTGATCTCCAATTATACATAGCAGAGGGATGCTATTTCCAAATATTGAGATATCACCAAATTTAGAACAAGTTGGAGTGATTCTTGGTAAGGACTGTGGACTTACCTGAAAAAGTTCTAAAAGACTTTTCTCCCATGAAAGTGTAGAAAGATTCATCAAAAGAGATCGTCCACAAATGGAATGATCAATAATGTGTTTACCTGTTAAACAATAGACCACATATGAACTAATAGATCCAAAGATTAGTTTTTCTGAATGGACACCCTTTTCTATTTGCCTATTGTTAGTAATAGCATGAAGATACTTAGGGCCACCGAAATGTCCACTTAAAGGTATTCCTGTTAAATTTTGGATCATTTTTTCTTTTCCAGACATATCTTTTGCCAATTTATCAGCACGAGAGTCTTGCCAACTCATTGCTGAAGCTATTGGTTCATTAGTTAATTTGTCCCAAAAAAGGAATGTAGATCGTTGAAAAGCCATACCAATAGCGACTACTGATAAAAACTCTGAATGAGCAAAATCATTTAGTTTAAACAAAATTTTTTCACATGAATTAACAATCTCTTTTGCATCACATTCGACCCAACCAGGTTTCGGTCTTTTAACTTTATGTGGAATTTTTTCAATTTGGTGTACATTGAGGTTTTCATCAAAAAGGAAACCTTTAGTAGATGAAGTTCCTTGATCTATGACAATAATTGCTGGTTGACCCACGTTAAAGATAAAATAAGGATATTATGATTGGTTAGATAGTAAGTATATAGATTAGTTTGTTCCTTCGAATGAGCATGTATCGCCAGAACTTATACGACCACCTTTTAGGACTCGAGCGTACCAACCTCTTCGCCCTAACATTGTTTTTACAAATTCAACCCCATGTTTTTTCCCAACATAAGGTAAAGAATGGAGTTTATAGCAAGGATCACATTTATAAGAAAGCTGAATTTTAACGGTGCCAATATCTATCATTAAGTTTGGAATAAAGTTATCAATTGGTACCCCTTCTGTGACAAGATTCTCACCAAGATCACCAATGTTTATTGGCCAGCCTTCTTCATTTAATTTATGAATAATTTCTATTGGTAATATCAAAAGAGCCATATCAGGATTGTTCCCTCTCTTTGTAGCTCGGAAGTGATTATAGTCACCTTCAATTCCATTACGGCTTAACAATGCTTGTTTTACTTCAGGCTTCATTAGACCAAACTTATTGGATATTTTTAATTTACTGTATATATGTAAAATTTTTCCCGTCAAATTTTCTTAAATAGTAAATTAAGAAATTGTAATTCCAAAAGTTTCTTCAAATTCTTCTGTAGGAATCATTCTTATAGCATCCCAAGTTAATTTAGTGCAGACGCGAGCACAAATTTGGCATCCAATACATTCATTAAAACGAACTTGGACTGGTGGTATAGGAATATTGTATTTTCCAGAAGATACTGATTCTATACAATCAACAGGACAAAAGGGGACACAAACTTGACATCCAGTGCAATTGTCTTCATCAACCACTGCCATAAGTTTTGGTTTTTTCTTTTTTTTCCCAGGGTCTTCAGCTAGTTCTGGTACAGGTTTGTAATGATCGTAGCGTTTTTTCATTTTAAGCTCAAAGGGAAATTATACCAGTATTTTGCCAGATTCAAATAGAAACTAGACTATTTATTCCAAAATATTCGCGAAAAAGATTTTTCTTCTTATTCTATCAGGACTAAATTTTAATAACATCATAGTGTTTTTAGTTATGTTTTTAATTCAAATTGAGAGCAGGAGGAAAAAATGACCTACATAATCGCTGAACCATGTGTTGGTGTGTGCGATACTGCATGTGTTGAAGTATGTCCTGTCGATTGCATTCATGGGCCAGATGATACTAAAGGTGCTGGAGCTGAAGCAAAAGCTGAAGGTTTTGATCCAGATGGAAAGCAACTTTATATTGATCCTGAAGAATGTATTGATTGTGGTGCTTGTGAACCTGAGTGTCCCGTAGAGGCCATTTTTGAAGAAAGCGAAGTTCCTGAAGAATGGTCAAAATATATTCCTATCAATTACCAATTCTTTGGCCAGGAACCTTAAGTTAATATCTCAATAGTCTAATTGCGGCCGCCCATTAATGGGCGGCTATTTTTATGTGAAGTATAATTCCAAAGGTTATATCTAATGACGAATGAAGAAGTAATGGAACGCCTAAAGAGCATCAAATATCCTGGTTTTAGCAGAGATATTGTCTCTTTTGGCATCGTTAAAACTGTAGAAGTTACAGGTGATACGGTTAGAGTGACGCTATTGATGTCCTCAGCAAGTGAAGAAAGCCAACAAAATATTCGTCAAAATGTAATGTCGGAACTTGAAAGTAGTTTTTCAAAAGTTGACGTATTTTTAGAACAAAAAAACCCAACGCAAACTCCAGTTCAAACGCTAGAGATGATACCGGAAGTAAAACATACCATTGCTATAGCCAGTGGTAAAGGAGGTGTAGGGAAATCAAGTGTAGCCATTAATATTGCCGCAGAATTAATGCAGCGAGGTTATAGTGTTGGTCTCCTTGATTTAGATATTTATGGCCCAAGCCTCCCCATTCTTGCTGGAGTAAATGAAAGACCATCAATGACTTCTGATAAAAAATTGATTCCTATAGAAAAATTTGGTATTAAGTTAATGTCTTTTGGATTCCTTTCGGGTAATGATTCACCTGTAATTTGGAGAGGACCAATGGTTGCACGTATGACTGAACAGTTTTTTGGAGATGTGATTTGGGGGAATCTTGATTATTTGATTCTTGATCTTCCTCCCGGTACTGGTGATATTCAATTAACTCTCGTTCAAAAACTAAAACTATCTGGAGCAATTATTGTAACAACTCCGCAGGATTTAGCTGTTTCTGATGTCCGAAAAGGAGCTGATATGTTTAGTAAAGTACATACACCAGTTTTAGGTGTTGTTGAAAATATGGCGGGCTATGTTTTATCTGGTGTTGTTCACTCTGATGATGGTAAACCATTAAAAAATGGAATTATTTCCTTTGTTGAGGAAAATACTTTAAAAGAGTTTCCGTTAGGGATTCATGGTAATTTTAATTTAGAAATAAACCTTTTTAAGCGAGGGGGAGGGAAAAATGAGAGTGAGAGACTCAAAGTACCACTTTTGGGAGAAGTTCCTATATCCCAAGACTTAATGGAAGCTTGTGATGAAGGAATACCTATCGTAATAAAAGATAGAGAATCAAAAATAAGTAAGATATTTTCGTTGATAATAGATAAGATTGAAAAAATACTAGTCTAAGGGTTATTTTCCTCTAGTTAGGCTCAATTTTATGCTTACACTTTTATTAATATTCTTTCTTTCTCTTTTTGGAACCACTTGCCCCTTATATTTATGGTTAATTGATGGACATAAAGAAAAAATAAAGCTTCATCGTTTTATTTTGGGTCTTTCTTTAGCCTCATCAGTTGTAACAACCTTATTTTATTACTCATTAAACATTTCTAATTCTTCGAAAATAGTTATTTATATTTGGGTGTTTTTACTTTCGGTAGTTACCCTTTATTATTGGAGGAAGTCTAGTTATAGCAATGTTCTTATAAGTATACCTTCAATTGCTGGAATGTTATTAATATATAGTCTTATTTCAGAAATTATATCACCTAGTATTTTAAGCTTTCTGATTATTTTAGTTGGAGCTTTTATCCTTTCAGGATCTATGTTTGCAATGATACTAGGACATTGGTATTTAAATGTTGTTAATATCCCTATCTCTCTTTTACGAAATACTACTAAAGTACTAATGTTCTTCATCATTTTCCGTTTAGTTTGGAATATCATATTAATTTTGAATGAATCAATAGTCTATAATGGTTATTTTCTATCTATACTTGAATTTATAGGTACAATTGACGGGGTTTTTTTATGTATTGCCATTTTATTTGGAACAATCCTACCATTATTTCTTTCGTACCTTACTCTTAGGACTATTTATATTCATTCAACTCAATCAGCAACGGGCTTGCTTTATGTAATGGTAATTTCTGTAATTATGGGTGACCTCTTTTTTAAATATTATATAATTCGCTATGGTTTGGTTATTTGAAGGCATCAATAACTAAAGAGTGCGATCAATGTGGGGATTATTATTTTGGGTATATTGAAGGTCAAAAAGAGATTGCATGCTCATTTTGTAATGAAGAAAGAATTATTGTTAACTCAAATGATTGGCCATTTAAAGTTTGTCCATTTTGTGATTGTGCTCAGTTCTATAAGAGAAAAGATTTCAACCAGTTAATAGGTTGCTTCATTATTATTATAGGGGCTATTTTTGTTCCTTTTACATTTGGATTGAGTCTTGTGATCTTATTAATTCTTGATTATTTATTATATAAAAAAGTTTCAGAAATACTAGTTTGTTATAAATGTCAAACTGAATTCAGAAATTTCGGCTTAATTGAAAAAAACATTGATCAGTTTAATCATCATATTGCTGAGCTTTATGAGCATTAATAACCATTCTTGAATTATGATTAAAGAAAAGAGTAATTTATCAGTATAATTAATGAAATTAGAAGATCAAATTGAACAAGATATAAAAAAAGGAGGGAACATTCCTAACCATATTGCAATTATTATGGATGGGAATGGTCGATGGGCAAAAAACAAAGGTTTACCGAGAATTGCTGGTCACAAGGAGGGTATTAATTCAGTTAGAGAGATAACCCGAGTTTGTGGAGAGTTAGATGTTAATTTTTTGACACTCTATACTTTTTCTAAGGAAAACTGGCTTCGTCCTAGAGTTGAAGTATCAGCTCTTATGAATCTTCTAGTAGATACAATTCGACATGAAATTAATGAATTGATGCAAAACAATGTACGGTTACGTGTAATTGGAAAAATGGAGGAACTTCCGGAAAAACCGAGAGTAGAGATGGAAGAAGGAATTAGGCGGACAGCATCAAATAGCGGTCTTACTTTGATTTTAGCGCTTAATTACAGTGGAAGAGTGGAAATCTTAGAAGCTGTGAGTAAGTTAATAGCTTTAAAAAATGGGAATGAGAAAATTAATTTGACACAAGAATTTTTTGAGAAACAGCTATACACAAATGGAATTCCTGATCCAGACCTTGTTGTTAGGACGAGCGGAGAATCACGCTTAAGCAACTTTCTTTTATGGCAGATTGCATATTCTGAAATTGTAATTACTTCAACATTATGGCCAGCTTTTCGTAGAATAGATTTATATAAAGCGATATTAGAATATCAATCAAGAGAGAGGCGTTATGGTAAAATATCTCGCCAAGTAAAAGGAATGAAAAAATAATGAGAATTATTAATTCGTTTTTATTAAACCTAGTTTTTACTGTTATAGTTTTTTCACAAGGTTTAAATCCCATGAAAATTGCTGGAGTTAAAGTTGAAGGCAATCTGATAACAACTGCCACAGTAGTTAAATTCACATCTGGAATCGTTGAGGGAAAAGAAATAATGCCTGGAGATTTTGGAAAATCTGTTAAAAAACTTTGGTCAACTGGATTTTTTTCTGATATTCAAATAATGCTTGATAGAGAATCTACGGAAGGACTCTATGTAACAATTATTGTTGAGGAAACACCTATACTAGGTGAGATTACTTTTCTTGGAGATAAAAAGAAAAGAAGAGAGATCAAGGAAGAACTTGATCTTAAGAAAGGTCAGCGAATACGTCCTCATATTATCAAGGAATCTATAGAGACAATTAATAGGTTATTTGCTGAAGATGGATATTTGAGAAGTCATGTTGAAGCCACTATTTCTGATGGTTCAATGGATAATGTCAGAGACTTAACCTTCAATGTAAAAACTGGGAAAAAAGTAAAAATAGGAGAAGTTCGCTTCCATGGTAATAATTCATTTAATCCTAGAAAACTGAGAAAACAATTAAAAGATACAAAAATTCAGAAATGGTACCTCTTTTGGCGTTCTAATTTTGATAAAGAAAAATTCAAAGATGACAAATTACTTTTAACCAAATTTTACCAAAACAATGGATTTAAAGATTTTAGAATATTAAAAGATTCACTTTCTTTTTCAGATGACGGGAGGAAAATATTATTAGATTTATGGTTAAATGAGGGAAGCAAATATTATTTTAGAAACTTTACATGGGAAGGTAATGACCTATATGAAACTAATGAATTGCTTTACGCGCTCAATGTAAAAAAAGGTGATATGTATAATGGTGAAGAATTCGATAAATCAGTTAATGAAAGAGTACATGCTTTATATATGGATCGAGGATATATATATAGTACGATAAATCCATTATTTACTCCAGTTGGTGAAGATTCCTTAGATGTTCATTTTTCTATTACAGAGAACCATCAGGTTTCTATTAGGAGACTTGATATAACAGGAAATCAAAGAACTAGAGAGAATGTAATTCGGAGAGAGTTGAAAGTAATACCTGGTGAAGTTTTTAATCGTGAATTATTAATGAGGAGTGCTCGCGAGGTATTCATTCTCAATTATTTTGCTGATGTACAACCAGATATAATTCCTGTTGATGATGATGAAATTGATATCCTAGTAAGTGTTGAGGAAAAATCTTCTGATCAAGCAAACGCTAATATAGGGTATTCAGCTGAGTTTGGTCTGATGGGTGGTGCTGGCGTTTCATTAAATAATTTTCGTGGAAAGGGTCAACAATTTGCACTTAATATAAGTCAGGGTGTTCAGGGTAACATGAGAAGTTTTGGTTATGGTGGATTTGGAGGATATCAAGCGGCTCAATATAAAAGTATATCATTAAGCTTTACTGATCCTATGGTTAATGATAGACCAATATTACTTGGTTTTTCAGTTTTCTATTACCTTAGAGGACAGAATCGATATTATTTTAGTATACCATTTGATAGAGAAATGCAAGGAGCAAGCTTCAGAATAGGCAAGAGGCTTAAATGGCCTGACAATTATTTTAGAGCATTCTGGTCAATTAGTACTTCAAAGAAAAATTATAAAGGTAGTGAAGAGGATTTGAGTGAATATGGTCTTTTAGGAGTAAGTAATAGTGTTGGTTTAAGTGTCTCCCAAACTGTTACGAGAGATAGCCGTAATCATCCAGAATTTCCTTCCCAAGGTTCTAGTTTCAATTGGACATCAACCCTTTCTGGTGGTCCTTTTAGTTCAAAAATATTTCCAGTACACGAAAATTTTCATAAGCACACGGTGAAATTAGATTGGTTCACTAACCCATTTTGGAAGTCTGCATTAGTTTCATCTTGGCAATTTGGTGCAATTAAGGATCTTAGACCAAGACATACGGCTAATACAATTATACCAATTGATGAGAAGTTTATTATGGGTGGAAGTGGTATTCCATATGGTACTTTATTAAGGGGATATCAAGATAATACAGTTGGACCTTACAGTCGTTATCCTTTAGGTGGAAGAGTAATGATGAAGTTTTTCACTGAACTAAGATTTCCATTCTCAGAGAATCCTACTGTTTATGGTCTTGTTTTTGGAGAAATGGGTAATAACTGGTTAAGTTTCAGCGATACAGACCCTTTTGACCTTAAACGTTCAGCTGGTTTAGGAGTTCGGATGTTTATGCCAATGCTTGGAATGTTGGGTTTTGATCTAGGCTACGGTTTTGATGATGTTGAGTTTACAGATAAAAATCCTGAGGGATGGAGATTCCATGTTCTGTTTGGCATGCCGATTTAGCTTTAGATTTTATAAATTAAGTGGTTTATTTCAGAGTCAGAAATCAAAGATTATAGATCATGGAGGTTAATGTGAAACCTTTGAGAAATTTTTTTATTGTCATATTTGTCCTTTTAATTCCTCTGGCCGTTATGGCTCAAATCCAAGTGGGCTTTGTTCAATCTGATCGGATAAGGGCAGAGTATGAAGAATTTAAAGAGGCTGAAAGTGAGCTTCAATTGGAGTTTAGAAAAGTTCAATTTGAATTCCAAACAATGGCTGAAAGATTAGATAGTTTAAAACAAGCTTTTGAAACTCAGCGACTAATGAGCTCACCTGATAGACGCCGAGAAAAAGAAAATGAAATAGCTTTACTTGAACAACAGGTAAAAGACTTTCAAGCCCAAAAGGTAGGGCCTGAAGGAGAATTATATCGAAAACAACTTCAATTAGAGACCCAAATAATACAAAAGGTCCAACGATCTGTTAATAAAGTTGCTATTGATAAGGGATATGATTATATCCTTGATTCAGTTAGTCTGTTGTACGGAAAGCCAACACATAACCTCACAGATGATGTGCTTTATGAATTGAGGCAAATCACTGATGAAAGTTCTGATACTAATTAATTGTTAGTGAAACTAAGGGACTTGGCTTCACTTGTTCAAGGTGAACTGGTAGGTGATCCCGAAATTGAAATTAAAGGTGTCTCGGAAATTCAAAAGGGAATTCCAGGAACAATCACTTTTCTTCACATGTCTAAATACAAAAAGTACATAGATAGAACGAAAGCTTCAGCTGTTTTAATAGGCAAAGATCATTCTTTAGACGATATAAGTTTGAGCAGAATTATTACTGACAATCCTACTATTGCTCTTTCAAAAATTCTTGATTATTTCGTACCTAGTGAAAAACATACCATCGAAATTCATAAGACAGCAATAATTCATGAATCTGTCAAAATTGATGATAATGTATCAATAGGTCCCTATACAGTTATAGAAAAAGACGTAATTGTTGGAAAAAATGTGAAAATCGGATCCAATTGTATGATTGGAAAGAATTGTTTAATTAGAGATGAAAGCGAATTGAACTCTTTGGTCACATTATATCCAAACTGTAAAATTGGCATGGATGTTATTATTCATAGTGGATCAGTATTAGGGTCTGATGGATTTGGTTTTGCTACTGAAAAAGGAACACATAAAAAAATACCACAAATTGGTGGAGTAGAAATTGGTGATAATGTAGAAATTGGTGCAAATTGTACTATTGATAGAGGTACTATTGGTAACACAGTAATTGATAAAGGAACAAAACTGGACAATCTTGTTCATATTGCACATAACGTTAAAATAGGAAAGAATTGTTTATTAACAGCTCAAACTGCTGTTGCGGGCAGTTCAGTTATTGGAGATTATGTAGCTTTTGGTGGGAAGGCTTCAGTAGCCGGACATTTAATTGTTGGAAATAAGACTCAATTAGCAGCAAAAAGTGGAGTTACAAAGTCATTGGAAGGCGGAGAAACTTATGCTGGAATGCCAGCAAGAAAAATTCTCGATAAGAATAAACAAGATGCTTTAATTGGTAGGCTTCCTGAAATAGTTCATTTATTGAAGGATATAGAAAAAAGATTGATTGATTTAGAAAAAAATGAGTAAACAACAGACTATAAAAGAATCGGTTTCTTGTTCAGGAATTGGCCTGCATACTGGTGTAGATAGCACTATAACGTTTAAGCCGGCTGAAGATAATTCTGGAATTAAGTTTATTAGAACGGATATAAAAGGTTCTCAAGAGATACAAGCTGATATTGATCATGTTGTTGACATCTCTCGAGGAACTACTATAGCACAAAATGGTACTAGGATACATACTGTTGAACATGTGTTAGCAGCATTGGTTGGTTTAGAGATAGATAACATTCTTATAGAGTTAACAAATAAAGAACCTCCGGTTATGGATGGAAGTTCAAGAGATTTTGTTGAAGTACTGCAAAAAGCCACTATTATCGAACAACATCATGAACGAGAGTATCTTGAAATAGATGAAGCAATTTCTTATAATGATCCTGTCAAAAAAACTGATATTTCTGTACTCCCGTCTGATAGATATCGTCTTACTTGCATTATTGATTATCAATATCCTTGGCTTGGTACTCAATATTTTACTATCCACTCTATAACTGATTTTGCCAAAGAAATTTCACCTGCTAGAACTTTTAGTTTTCTAAGTGAGGTAGAAGATTTGCGGGAGGCGGGGTTAGTACAAGGTGGTAGGCTTGATAATGCTATAGTGATTATGGACAAAGATGTAGATGAAGATGAGATTAATCGCCTTAGATCTCTTTTTAACATAGAAGAAGATATTGATATTGGTTCTAATGGTATTCTACATGGTGTTAAGTTACGTTTTGAGAACGAGCCAGTTAGGCATAAGGCATTAGACGTTATTGGTGATTTGGCTTTGCTTGGTATGCCAATTAAGGGTCATATAATTGCTGCTCGACCAGGGCATGCTGCCAATGTAGAAATAGTAAAAAAAATAAAAAAACATTATCAGAAGAAAATACTTCAAAAAAAGTACCAAGCAGAGATTTCTTCTGAATATTTATTTGATATTAATGCTATAAAGAAAATTCTCCCTCATCGTTATCCCTTTCTTTTAATTGATAGGATACTTGATATGAAACCAGGAGAATCATTGCATGCGATCAAAAATGTTTCAGTTAGTGAGCCTTTTTTTCAAGGACATTTCCCAAATCAGCCTGTTATGCCTGGAGTATTAATTGTAGAAGCTATGGCTCAAGCTGGGAGTTTCCTTCTATTACATACCACACCTGAACCAGAGAAAAAAATAATGTATTTCAGTGGTATAGAAAAATCAAGATTTCGTAAGCAGGTATTACCTGGAGATCAAATTATTTTTAAGATTAATTTATTAAAACTTAGAATGGGAACTTGTAAGCTTCAAGGTATAGCTTATGTTGATGATAAAATTGTTGCTGAAGCTACCTTCATCACTACTCTTGGTGATAGAAAGGGGTAACTATTTCTCATATTCATCCAACGGCTGTTGTTGACACTTCTGTTTCTATTGGAAAAAATGTTGAAGTAGGAGCGTATACAGTCATTGAAGAAAACGTTCAAATAGGTGATTATACATGGATTGGTAACCATGTAAATTTACGAAAAGGAACAATAATTGGAGATCGTTGTAAAGTATTTCATTCATCTGTTATTGGAGAAATTCCTCAAGATTTAAAGTTTGAAAATGAAGAAACTACTGCTCACATTGGGCATGATGTTGTTATTCGTGAATTTGTCACGGTGAATCGAGGGACAAAAGCTTTGGGCCGAACAGAAATTGGCGATAATAGCTACCTAATGGCTTATGTGCATATAGCTCATGATTGTGTCATTGGAAAAAATGTAATACTAGCAAATTCTATTCACCTAGGGGGACATGTAGAGATTGGTGATTGGGCAATACTAGGAGGTGGGGTACTTATTCATCAATTTGTAAAGATTGGAAGTCATGTGATGATTGGTGGTGGTTTTAGAGCTGTTCAGGATGTTCCACCATTCATAATGGCTGCTGGTGAACCCTTACGATTTTCAGGGATTAATTCAATAGGCCTTCGACGTAGAGGTTTTAAATCGAATATTAGAAAAGAAATAAAAGATGCTTATCGCATCTTGTTTCGATCAAATGTACAAAAACATAATGCTATTCAATTAATGACTGAGACTTATCCCAATAGATCTGAAGTTCAGGAAATAATTTCTTTTGTTGAAAAAAGCGAGCGCGGACTTATCTAAATATTTCATACTTTTCCTTGTTTTTTCCTTATTCAATAGAGTTGAGACACAGAATCTCAATTATAGTCTTGATTGGGAATCAGGGAATTTTATAGTTGATGCAAAAAACTTGATGAGGAATTTAACTCTACAGAATGGCCATCATTTATTATCTGGAGAAGGTTTTGAAGGAAATATTTTGTTAAGTGGTGCTACTAGCATTAGTCTAACAGAAAGTCTTCCTTCTATGCCTTTATTTTCAACTCTTTATCATGTGTCAGACAATTTATGGATGGGCGGTCTATTTTCAGGTTATATGGCTGGAGACAATGTAATTATCCTTTCAGGATATGTGATGGAGTTAATGCCTGGTGATATATCTCAAGGAAAAGTTCCTTTGTGTTTAGAATTAAGTCGACGATCATTAGATGGAGCAAATGATTTTAGTCTTAAAACTATTGGCATATCGCTTACAAAAAGGACAAATTTTAATTCTATCTTATTGCATTATGGTATAAGTAGTTCTTTTTTTGATGTGATATTCCACTCTAAACCTTATGATTTTCAGGAATCATTGCCAAATCGCCTTAAAGGGCAAGTTAATTCAATCATTGGGACAGCAGAATTGTCATATGGAAAATTTATTAGCGGATTAAAACTAAATTTGACAAATAAGGGTGTATCTTTTATGATAAGTATAAGTGCGTTATTAAAATCATGAAGAGAACTATTGGAATATTAGGGTCAACTGGTTCAATTGGAATTAATACTATTGATGTAATAAGACATTTTAAAAATCAATTTTCTGTAAAATATCTTTCAGCATATAGTAATAATCATCTATTACTCCAACAAATAAAAGAATTCAACCCTGATGCAATTGCAATTGTTGATCAAGAAGCAGCTAAATCTCTCCGTAAAGATCTAAATGATGGTTCTGTGGAGGTATTAGAAGGCCGAGATGGTTTATTAGAATTATCAGCTTGGGATAATGTAGATATTTGCCTAAATGCAATTGTCGGCGGTTCTGGTATGGAACCTACAATTAAAGCATTACAAGCTGGAGTAAATGTAGCTTTGAGTAATAAAGAAAGTCTTGTAATGGCTGGTTCACTTATAAAAGAAGTTTTGAAAAAGAACGGAACTAAAATTTTCCCTGTTGATAGTGAACATAGTGCTATATGGCAATGCTTAATGGGAGAAGAAAATTCCTCAATTAAGAGAATAATTCTTACAGGATCTGGGGGTCCATTTAGATCTACACCAAAAGTTGATCTCATTAAAGCTACAATTGAAGAAGCATTAGCGCATCCTAATTGGAATATGGGTAGCAAGATATCTATAGATTCAGCAACAATGATGAATAAGGGTTTTGAAGTAATCGAAGCTTATTGGCTTTTTGGACTTTCTTATAAGCAAATAGAAATTGTTATACATCCTCAATCAATAATACATAGCATGGTAGAATTTATTGATGGATCCGTAAAAGCTCAATTAGGTTTACCAGATATGAAGGTTCCGATTCAAATGGCTCTAACCTTCCCAAATAGGTTTGACTCTAATTGGAAAGAATTCAACCCTACAGAATTAACTGATCTAACCTTTGAAAAACCAAATTTTGATAAATTCCCTTGCCTCAACTTAGCTTATGAGTCACTCAAAATGGGTGGCTCAGCCGCAGCAGCTTTAAATATTGCAAATGATAAAAGTGTACAACTTTTCTTGGATGGAAGGATTGGTTTCACACAAATTGCTGAAATCAACGAAGCAGTTTTACGAGAGCATAAATGGATTTCGATTCCTAGTCTTTCATATTTAATCGAACTTGAGGAATGGGGAAAAACTTTTATAGAAAAATTAATTAAGGAGTAAATGACATTATGATAACGATTCTAGCCATGATTTTTGTTCTCGGTATATTGGTTTTTGTCCATGAACTTGGGCATTTTCTTGCCGCTAGATCTATTGGAGTAAGAGTAGAACGTTTTTCATTAGGATATCCTCCAAGATTTATTTCATTTACTCCTACCTCTAAGGGCCTTCTATTTAGATTATTTTTCTATAAGATTGGAAAATCTGGTAAACTTCAATGGGAGCCTATTCTAGAAAAAATTATAACTTCTCCACGTTCGAAATATTCTGAAACAGAATATTGTTTGGCATTAGTTCCATTGGGTGGTTATGTAAAAGTAGCTGGATACGTAGATGAAAGTCTTGAAGCTGAAATTACAGGTGCTCCTGATGAATTAAATTCTAAAAATAGAATTCAGCAAATTTGGTTTATGTCGGCAGGTGTCATAATGAATATATTATTATCTATCATTTTCTTTACTGGAATAACAATGTACTCAGGAATTGCCGAAAACACTGGAGAACCAGTTGTACAAGAAATTACCCAAGGCTTTCCAGCCGAAAATGCTGGTATTCAGGAAGGAGATAGGATCATATCAATTAATGCTACTACTATAAACGAATGGGCAGACTTAACGGAGATTATTCATAATAGTCCTAATAAGAAGATTACCATAGTTTGGGAGCGTAAGAATAAAATTCTTTCAGCAGAATTAATACCAAAGGAGGGGACTATTCCTGATGATGAGGGCATAAAAAATGTAGGTCTTATTGGAATTGCTGGTGGATATGATGTAAGAAAAGCCACTTTTTTTGAATCAATTAGTTCTGGTTTTAATCGTACAGTTTATTGGTTTAAAATGATTGTTAAATCTCTTTCAATGATTGGATCTGGAGAAGCTTCAATGAAAGATATTGGTGGCCCAATAATGATTGCTCAACTTGCTGGTGAATCAGCACGTGCTGGGATGATTGCACTTTTATCTTTTACTGCCATTATTAGTATTAATCTTGCTTTTATAAATATTCTTCCAATTCCAGGTCTTGATGGGGGGCATATTTTACTAGTTTCCCTTGAAGGAATTGCTCGAAGAAATTTTTCTTTGAAGGTTAGAATGGCAATCCAGCAAACGGGTATGGCTCTTCTTCTTCTTCTAATTATAATTGTACTATATAATGATTTGAGTCGTTTGTTCACTAATTAATTGAGTATTCTACTAATTTCAAAACTAGTGAGCCAAATGAGGCTTTTGACACAATCATTACAGGCAATCGGTTTTTATCGTCGCTTATCCAAACTTTCATATCACCTTTATTTTTGAAAAGCTTACGTCCTTCTTTAAATGGTTCTACTACAAAACAGTTAAACTTTCCTGCTATTACGTTAATGTCTTCTTTACGATGCACAATCATGTTAAAACTGTTTAATTTGTAGTTATCAAAAATTGTAAACTCAAATAATTCTCCAATTCTTAAGGGTAAAGTTCTAATGTAATAGAATAATGAATAAGGATCTCGCGTTCCTTTTCTGATTGGAACGGAATTCTTATTTGTAATTATTATTTCACTAGAATAGTCAAAATTAGCAAGAAGATCCTGAGAGTATTGCCGTTCCCTTATCGTTTTTCTCAATTTTTGAGTAAATAGGTGTTGTTTATCGATCCAACTTTCTACTGTATCTCGTATAGGGAAAATAGTATCCCATATCTTATTTGTTGCCATATTAAATATAATATGGTAAGAATTAAATCCATTTGATTCGAAACCATCCTTTATTTCAAGGCTAGCTCGCCCCACTGAAATTATATTTAGGTTTACTTCATATACAAGCAATTCTCCACTTTTGAAAGGATAGTTTTGAGCGCTAAGAATTGACAATTTTAAAAAAATAGCTAAAATGAGTTTTTTCATCTTATTTTTTTTATTTCATCTGATGAAAGATTATATATAGAAGAACCTAAAGAGGTTGGAAGTATTCCGGCGTCTAAAATCAAATCAACTTCATTGAAAAAAGTTTTGATAATTTTATTGGGATCATTTAGAGGAAATTTTCCAGTTCTATTAACACTTGTAGAAGTAATTGGTCTCCCTAATCTTTTTATTAACTTTTGAGTTAAAAGATGATCTGGGATTCGAACACCAACACTTTTATTTGGACCTAATAATGCAGGAGCAAGATTTTGTGATTTACCCGGTAAAATTATTGTAATAGGACCTGGTAGTTTTTCTTTAACAAACTCTGAATGTGATTTTGGAATCACACAAAATTTATTGAGCATTGTAAAATCACTTGTTGCAATGCTCCAAGGACCTAACCTTCCTTTAATTTGAGATATTTTTTCCACAGCCCGAGAATTTTTTGCATCCGCTCCTAATCCATATAATGTATCTGTTGGATAAATTACAAGTTGACCTGATTCTAAGAATTTAACAGCTTTACTAATAGCATTTGGTGAATAGATATTTAATCTTTTCATTTATTTTTTTGTTTTGATTTCCATCTTTTGTGAAACCAGAAATATTGAAATGGTCGACTTCGTATTTCTTTTTCTAATTGGGAGGTAAAGCGACCCATAATGGAAATTTCATTATTATCGGGAAGTTTCTCAAATTTTAAAGTATAATTTCCATTTGTTTCTCTAGAACAAAATGCTGTAATTATAGTTGCATTAGTTTTTTTGTGCAATACATCAGCGCCTCTTGGAGTCGATGCAGGGCAACCAAAGAAATTAATAAATTCACCCTTTTTCCCGGCATTTTGATCACTCGCAAGAATTAATATTTTTCCTTTTCTAAGATATCTGATTAATTCAGATACGGATGTAGATTGGTAAACTGGTGAGGTTCCAAGTTTTTTACGGAATTCTTTGAAAAATAAATCTGATCCACGGTTAGTTAGTTTTTTAAATACAGTTATAATCTCAAAATGATTTATTGCTAACCAAATTGGAATTAACTCCCAATTTCCATAATGGCCTGTAATTAGGATTATACCTTTTTCTTTTTTGTAGGCTGATTCTAATTTATTTCTTCCTTTAATATTGATTTTTCCATCTTTGATTATTTTTGCTCCGCACAAAGCATCAACTAGCATAATACCAAAGTGACGATGGAGTTTTATTAAAGTTTTCTGATAAAAATTGGTTGAAGCTTTTGGAAAAGCAAATCGGATATTTTCTCTAGCTACTTTTTGTCTAACTTGTATTATACTAAATACTAAATAGCCTAACTTCTTTCCTAAACGGATTCTTTGACTTGAAGACAAAGAATTTATCCATCTATGAAAGAGTTTTAGTCCTCTATAGTTGATTTGATCAAAAATTAACATAGGTAAAATTTAATTAATTTATTGAGTCATTGTGGATGGAATCAAATTCTTTCAGTCAAATATAAAGATTATGTAAAACCTTTGGGTATTGCTGAATGTAAAAGGTAATTTTCAACGATGCTTTTCCGTTATTTTTTCATACTAATAACATTTGTTATTTCTGAAAGTTTTTCAGCTGAAATTGTCTATAGGGTTCCTATTGAAAACACTATTGATCTTGGTTTACCTCCATTTATTGAGAGGGCTATTCAAGAAGCAGAGGATGAAGGAGCTTCAGCCATTATATTTGATATAGATACCTTTGGGGGAAGAGTAGATGGTGCTACTCAGATAAAGGATGCAATTTTAGATTCAAAAATATTAACTGTTGCTTTTATTAACCGTCGGGCTATTTCGGCTGGTGCACTTATTTCTCTTTCATGCAATAAAATATTTATGACGGAAGGTGGTACTATTGGAGCCGCTACAGCTGTTGATATGTCAGGAAATAAAGGTAGCGAAAAAGTTATTTCTTATATGCGAGAGGAGATGGCTTCTACAGCAGAAAGTCATGGAAGAAGTAAAGAAATAGCAAGAGGCATGGTTGATGAAGAACTTAATTTTACTCATCTTGTTGTTAATGGTGATTCAATGGAGGTTACTGACATTGAAGGTCGAAAAGAAGGGAAATTGATTTCACTTACGACCTCTTTAGCATTGAAATACAATATCGCTGATGGTAGTTTTGAGACTTTTAATGAAGTTTTGAATGCTATAGGTTTTCCTAATGCTAAGATTATTGATCTTCGAATAAATTGGTCAGAAAGGTTAGTAAGATTTTTAACTGATCCTACAGTAAGTTCATTACTTATGACACTAGGTTTTCTAGGTTTATTATTTGAGATACAATCACCTGGATGGGGATTTCCAGGTAGTTTAGGTATTATTTTTTTAAGTCTCTTTTTTGGCTCAACAATACTTACTGAATTAGCAACGATGACTGAATTGTTGATCATTGGCGCTGGAATAGCATTTATTTTGTTGGAGGTTTTGGTTATCCCAGGGTTTGGATTTGTAGGGATTATAGGAGGCGTTACGGTAATGGGTGGTCTTTTTATGATGTTATTACCAGTTCATCCATTACCAGCAGATCTGTCTGCTGCATCTTGGGGTTTTACCATAGCAATAATTGGTGGAATTATTGCATTATATCTTATGGTTAAAGCTTTGATTAAAACGAAGTTTTGGAAAAAAATGACCCTTCCTCTTAGTGAGAAAAGCTCAGAAGGATACAGTACTTCTTTGGGCTTAGAAGGATTGGTGAACAAAATTGGAATTGCAAGTTCAGATTTACGTCCTTCTGGCTGGGCTTTAGTAAATAGAAAAAAGATTTTTGTTGTTTCTGAAGGAGAATTTATAGAAAATGGAGATAAAATAAGAATTCTAACTGTTGATGGTAACCGTATTGTAGTAAGGAAAGAAATTAATAAAGATTAGGAGATAATATGTTAACACCATTCGTACTTCTTGGGGTGATAGTTTTTGCGCTGGCCATTATATTTTATTTTGTTCCTATAGGCCTTTGGATTCAAGGAATAGTTTCGGTAGGTATTGGAAAAATTACAATTGTAGATCTAATTCGGATGAGATTGAGAAAAATCCCGCCACGTGTAATTGTTGATTCAATAATCAATTTGCATAAAGCTGGTTTAGAAGTAATCTCTACAGGAATGATGGAAACTCATTTTCTTGCAGGAGGTAATGTTCCAAATGTAGCAATATCATTAATTGCAGCAGATAAAGCTCAAATACCTCTAGACTTTACTACCTGTACAGCAATTGATCTTGCTGGTAGAGATGTGAAAGGTGCTGTAGAAACATCAGTTTATCCTAAGGTAATTGATGCTCCAATAAATGGGACTTTAGCTGCTGTTGCAAAAGATGGTATTGAAGTAAAAGCTCGTGCTAGAGTTACGGTTAGAACCAATATACCAGGATTAGTAGGTGGTGCTACTGATGAAACAATAATCGCAAGAGTAGGTGAGGGAATAGTTAGTGCGATAGGTTCCTCGGATTCATATAAAAAAGTACTTGAAAACCCTGATTATATTTCAAAATTTGTTCTTGAGAAAGGACTAGATGCTGGAACAGCATTTGAAATTTTAAGTATTGATATCGCTGATGTTGATGTTGGAAAGAATGTGGGTGCACATCTCCAGGCTGATCAGGCTGAGGCGGACTTAAGAGTTGCTCAAGCCAGAGCTGAGACAAGACGTGCCATGGCTGTAGCTGAAGAGCAGGAAATGACAGCCAAAGTTGCTGACATGCGAGCTAAAGTTGTTGAAGCTGAAGCAGAAGTACCTAAAGCAATGTCGCAGGCTTTTCGTGAAGGTAATCTTGGAATCATGGATTATTATTCTATGAAGAATATTCAGGCAGATACAGGTATGAGAGACTCTATTTCTGGCTCAAAGGATGAAGGTCCAGAAGCTCCTCCTAGCAATAAAGAAGAATAATTGTGGATGTAAGTTATTGGATATTTTTTCTCATTGCTTATCTTGTATCGCAATGGTTAAAAAAGAGATCCCAAAATTTTGAAGAAACGACTGCTGAAGAAGAAAATTCATCAACTACTTCAAAAAATGAGAAAAACCAAATACCTGAATTTATTAGGAATTTTGGCTTAGAAGATCTTATTGATGAAATAAAACCAAAAGTCATTTCTAAAGAGGAATCTTACACAGAATTTTCAGAAGATGATTTTGATTCAGAAATTCTTGAGGACGGCCACGTACTTGAGTCTAGGGTTCCTCGAGAAGATGATTCGGAAGAAAAGGAAATTAATGAACAAATAATGCCGAAATCTATAGATTTAGAAAAGTTGACTTCTTCACATCCAATAGAAGTTTATCTCAATCACTCTAAAAATTTAAAAAATGCTATACTTATTAGCGAAATACTAGGCCCCCCACGTGCTATAAAAAGGTATGTCTTTCGGCATAATTAACTTTTTAAGCCAGTATACTCTCTTTTTCAGAATCTCTAATTAAGAGATAGTTTCTTCCTACTATAGATGAAATATTATGCATAGTTTTTATATTTATATTGTTTCAGATTTCGAAAATATTGATGTCAGCTGGTTGGGTATATTCTAGTCCTTTAGGAAATGGTCTAGAAAAAATGTTTTTTTCCCAATCGATTGGCAGACGTCCTCGTCTTATAATAGCCTGAAGACCTACCCTCTCTTTATTTGTTTTAGCTTCATAAGCTATAAGTCGAAATTCCTACTAATATCGTGAGTATAGTTCGTGTGAAGACACCTTCGAAAGTGGTGAATTTTCTTGAAGATATCATTAAAATGAAAGGTTTATAGAAGAGTTTATAATATTATAGCTTTATAGATTTCATCTACTTGTTTGATTAGTTCTTTTTCACCATGGTTGTTATTTATTACAAAATCAGCCATTTTGATCTTGGGTTTTTCAGATAATTGCAGATCCATTCGGCGTTTAATTTCTTGATATGAAAGGGATCTTCTCTTAATGGTTCGGCTCATTCTTAAATCAAATTTTGCAGAAACTAGTACCACATAATCAAGTTGCTTATTAAGACCTGTTTCAAATATTAATGCAGCATCTATTACAAATATTGATATATTCTTTTTATTTTTCATTTTATCATATCTTTTATTAATTAAATGAAAAACATAAGGATGTACAATGGAATTTAGAGCCATTTGATTGTTTTTATTGGCAAAAGCAATATTCGCTAGTTTCTTTTGATTAATTGTATCGTCGGTATTAATTATGTCGGAACTAAATTGATCTATTAATTGGTGATAAACTCTTTTGTTTTCTAAAAGTATATTTTTTGATTCTTTATCTGCATCAAAAACATATGCACCTAAATCAGCCATTCTGTTGCTAGCAGTACTTTTACCGGATCCAATACCTCCAGTTATTCCAATTTTCAACATTATTTTTCTTTAATTAGGTCGTATAATTTATTCTCAATACGTTTTGTTACACTATCTACACTTCCTAAGCCACTAATTTTTAACAACAAACTTTCATGATAATAATAGTCCAATAATGGTTCGGTTTGCATTTTGTATATTTCGAGCCTTTTAATTATTACATTTTCTTTATCATCATCACGCTGAAATAAATCCCCTGAGCATTTATCACATTTTCCAGATACTTTTGGTGGTGAAAAAAGTAGATTTGTAATTCTTTCACATTTAATACAAGTTCGACGGCTTGATAATCTTTTTAATAAAGTTGAATTATCGCCATTAATGGCTAAAACTTTATCAAGATTTAACCTCATTTCATTAACAAGTTCTTTAAATCCTGTTGCTTGAGGGACAGTTCTAGGGAAACCATCAAAAATAAATCCTCTAGTATTGTTAATAGTGTCTAATTTTTCTTCTACCATATTTAGGACTAAATCATCTGGAACAAGTTTGCCAATATTAATATAAGATTCAGCTGTTCTTCCTAGTTCATTCTTTTCCTCAATTGCTGATCTTAACATATCACCAGTTGAAAGATGAATTAAAGAATGGCGTTTGCATAAAAGTTTCGCTTGTGTTCCTTTTCCAATTCCAGGGGGGCCTAAAAATATTAGTCTCATATAGTTATATTTTTTTCTTAATCTAAATTAATATTCCTGCTAAAGTAGCGGTTAGCCATGATGCAAGTGCTCCAGCAATCATTGCTTTTAGAGAAATTTTAGCTATATCTTTTCTTCTTTTTGGTGCTATACCACTGATTCCTCCAATTTGAATACCAATAGAAGCAAAATTGGCAAATCCACAAAGAGCATAACTTGCTATAATTGCAGTTCGTTCAGAAATGTCACCATTTCTTATTATTTGACTTAAATCTGTATAAGCGATTAATTCAGTTAGGACTAATTTTTCTCCCATTAATTGTCCTAATATATCAGCTTCTGACCAAGGGACACCCATTGTCCAGGCTAGCGGTTGGAAAATTATACCAAGTAAATCTTGGAGAGTAAGATTAAATAGCCCAAAAATTCCATTAATTAAAGCAGTAAATGCGACAAAAGCTATAAGCATTGCGCCAATATTTGCAGCAAGTTTCATACCATCAGTGGCACCGCGTGCTAAAGCTTCCATTACATTATCATCTGGTTTAGTTAAGGTTAAATCAAGATCTATATTTGTAGGGGATATTTGAGTTTCAGGGAAAATAATTTTAGCTATTACAAGAGCTGCTGGCGCACTCATGATAGATGCAGCCATAAGATGTCCAGCTATTCCAGGGATATCGCTAAGCAATGAGATGTATATTGCCATTACACCACCAGCTACTGTAGCAAAACCGCCAGTCATTACGGCTGTTAGTTCCGACATAGTCATTTTAGCGATAAAAGGTCTTATCATAAGCGGTGATTCAGTTTGACCAACAAATATATTAGCTGCAACGCTCAATGTTTCGGATCCACTGGTACCCATGGTTTTTTGCATGGCTTTGGCAATCCATAATATAATTTTTTGCATAATACCTAGATGATACATAAGAGCCATTAAGGATGAAAAAAAAATGATAGTTGGCAATATTCGAAAAGCAATATTCATCAAAGGTTTTTCAACAACTCCTGAAAAATATGATTTGAACAAGAAATCACTGCCAGCATCTGAAAAGCTTAAAAGTATTTTAAAGACATTATTTATTGCTGAAAAAAAGGGTTCTCCAAGAGGTGTTTTGAGTATAAATATTGCAAATATTAGTTGCAAGCCAAGCCCCCAGAGAACAATTCTTTTTGAAACAGCTTTCCGGTTGTTTGACATCCCGTAAGCTATACTAAGTAAAACAAGGATACCGATTATTCCAAAAAATCTATCCATTAGTCTTTTGGTGGAAAAAAGCATTTTCTACAACGAGCTTCATAATTATCTTTATCGCCAATCAATATTTGGTTTTTATCATTACTTAGACGATGAGAAAAACCTGCTGGGTTCCCACATTTTACACATATTGCAAGTGTTTTTGTAATGTATTCCGCTTCTGCAAGAAGATTGGGAATAGGATCAAAAGGTTTACCCCGAAAATCTTTATCAAGTCCTGAGACAATAACTCTTTTATTTTGATTTGCTAAATCTCGACAAATTTTAACTAAAGAATTTCCAAAAAATTGAACTTCATCAATTCCAATGACTTCTTTTCCTTTAGATTTCTCAATTATTTCTTCTGTGCTCTGTAGAATTTCTGAGGCTATACTAAGTTGGGAATGAGATACAATGTGATTAGGAGAGAACCGAGAATCAATCCTGAGTTTAAATATCCCAACTGATTGTTTAGCTATTTTAGCTCGTCTTAATCTTCTAATAAGTTCTTCCGTTTTCCCACTAAACATGCTTCCACATATTACTTCAATCCATCCTGAATTCTTTTGAATGTGATGATTCATAATCCTAAGGATTATAAGTTTTCACTAAACATAAAATTAGCATTACTACTTATCTATAACCTTCATCTCAAATGATTTTATTCTTTTTTTAATAAGATTCAAAGCAGCTTTATTTTTTATGCCTTCAGGCAATATAATGTCAGCATATTTCTTTGTTAATTCCACAAATTGGTCATGCATGGGTTTTACTGTTATTTTATATTGTTGAATAATATCTCCTAATGTTCTAGCTCTTTTTAGCAGGTCTCTTTCTAAGCGTCGGATAAATCTTATATCGGGATCACCATCAACAAATATTCGCATATCCATAATATCTCTTAATCTTGGATCATGTAGTACCAAAGTACCTTCAACTATAATAGTATGATGTGGGCGTATATGCTTTGTTTTTTTTCGACGAGTGTGAGTTGAGAAATCGTATATTGGGATATTAATTGATTGATTATTTATTAAATTAATTAAATCATCATGTAATTGATTGAAATCAATGGAACTTGGATGGTCAAAGTTTGTTTTAACACGCTTATCAAAAGATAGATGACTGAGATCTTTATAGTACGAATCTTGTTCAAGAATAATAATGGCTTCTTTTTTAAACTCTTTTTGCAAATACAAAGCTAGAGAAGTTTTTCCAGAGCCTGTACCTCCTCCTATACCAATTACAAAATTGTTCAATAGATCATTTCCTTAACATATTAAATATTACTTTATTGGTTACAAATTAGTTCTGACCTTTTTCAATAATAAAATTAATATTAAACCAGTAACAAATCCTCCAATATGAGCAAACCATGCGACACCACCAGTAGTGTCAACCCCAAGAACAGATAAGCCATTGCTGATTTGCATGATCAGCCAAAAACCTAATAAAAATAAGGCTGGAATGCGAACAGTGGTAAAGTAAAAGAAAATAAATATTAAAGTATGAACTTTTGCATTGGGGAAAAAGATCATATAAGCTGCTAGCACGCCAGCGATAGCACCACTGGCTCCTACAATTGGAATTGTGGAAGTTAGATCTACAAGTGATTGTATAATTCCAGCTGAGAGTCCAGCAGATACATAAAATATAGCAAATTTCCAATGCCCTAGAACTCCTTCTACATTATCAGCAAAAATCCAAAGGTATAGCATATTTCCTATTAAGTGGATTAAGCTGCCATGAAGAAACATCGATGTAAATAAAGATAAAACAAAATGACTAAAGTCAAGACTTGACATTTTGGGAATAATTGCAAACACCATAGTAAGCTCTTTGGGTGATAAGGTTTGAATGAGAAAAAAACTACAATTGATAAATAGTAGTAAATAGGTAATATAAGGTACTAAAACTCTAGGATTATCATCTCTATAGGGGAAAAACATTTTTTCCTCTTTATGCCTTAATTTATTGAAAACTCAATAGTTTTTTCTATTTTGTTCCCAATTTGATCTCTTGCAGATATTTTCAATGAATAACTTCCAGAATCTAAAGTCCCATTAATTTTGTAGCGCACCTCGTTTTTTATTGGTTGATAATCAAATAATAATTTTTCTCCATTTAAGCTAATATCAATTCCTCTATTTCCAGAGATACCTGAAAGGTCATCTTTTATTTTCCCCGTGATCATTAACAGATCTTCAGCCATATAATTTCCTTGAGATCCAGGTGTAAAATCATAAATTTTCGGTGGAATTGTATCTTCAATAATGGCTACTGCCTCAAGACTATAAATTGAAGAAGAAAGTGTCTGGTTCAATAATGAAAAGCTTGTTACGAGATAAGTCCACCCCTTTTTTTGATCGTAATAAAATAGTCCTTTATTATTGAAGGATTCAGAGTCCTTTAATTTAATGCTGACTCTTGCTGTGTCTTGAAGGGCTCTATCAAAGGGTTGGAGTTGATATACAGAACTGACTAGTCTACCATTTTTTACTTTTATAGGATGTTTCACATGTTCAATCCAAAATGAGGTAGTATCAAAAAAAGTATTTTCAGTTACTTGTAGTTCACATTTCTTATCTTTAGATAAAGTTTTGACATTATTAATACCATCAGCAATACCTGGATTGAAACTAAAATGAATTTCTCGTTCTGCAGACCCTGACATTAAGAAAACAGCTTTTTCTATTCCTTTTAAAGTCTCAATATTCATTGGAGGTGTATGAAAGACACCAGGTCTCACTTGATTTAAGGTAAAAGTTTTTTCAATTGTTCCTTTTAAACTTAGTTTTGGTATTTGGTGAAAAAATCCTCGAGATGATGTCTCTAGCACTATAGATTTTTCAAGGTGAGAAGCTCGAAATTCAAAAGGGATAGTTAAATGATCGGAGATTTTACTGCCATATTGGAAATGGAATGCTTGACTGACTCCACCCAATCTATTGATTCCAATAAATTGTAGGACTCTGCCTTCCGCTGAATTACGTGGAAGTTCTACAATTAAGTTACGTCCATCTTGTCGACTAGAAATTGCTTCAAGTTTTCTTTCAGGAAATCCTTTGCCATTAAAAGCATAGCAAACGGAATTGATAATAGGAAAAGGATTGCCCTCAGGTGAGATTAATACGGAAATAGATGACTCTGATTCGTCAACTACTTTAGCAATTATCTTAGTAGATGGAGCATAGTAGAATACTCCATTGATTGTGGTAACATTTTGTGAATGGTCAAACAATCTGATTGAGATAGAATGATATCCAGGTTTCATGCTAAGTATACCATTATTATTCCCTTTTACGAAATCAGACCTGTTTTTATTAGAAAGGAATAATCGTAAAAAGTCTCCATCATTTAATCTACGAAGAGAATTGTCAAATGTTATTTCCATAAGATGATTTTGAGAAAAGTTATATTGATCAAATTCGATCCGAAACTTTTCTGAATTGTCTATAGAAAGTGATGCTCCAGTAATTACATATTTTATTGCAAAACCTGTTATTTCATCGATCGCAGATAGTGCAATTCCTAGTTTGCCAAATACATGGATTGTATCTGGGAGCTCATATACTGATTGAGAAATTCTTCTGACAGGAAAAATTTGTGGTAGAACACTACCATTGATAACAGCGTCAATACTCATTGGTAAAATAGCTATTCGATTAGGTTTTGGCCTATGTCGATCATCAAGGTCAAAACCATTAAGTAAAGGGTTAATTGGTCTATTTAATGAATCTCTTATTTCGAAATGTAGATGTGGGCCAAATGCACTTCCAGTATCTCCAGAAAGGCCTAAACGATCCCCTTTGTTTAGAATTAATTCATTTGGCCTAAAGTATTTATCCACATCATAGGTATTATTTTGACTTTGTTCTACACGAATAATTTCTTCTAACAAGTCAGTAAATGAATCTAAGTGAGCATAAACGGCAGTTTTTCCATCTGAAAGTTTCTGATATAAAACTTTGCCATAACCATTAGAGGAAACTCTAATCCTTTCAACATATCCAGCATCTACAGCGATTACTTCATGACCTATTTTACCATTAGTTGAGATGTCTAATCCGGCATGAAAACGTCGTGGGCGGGGATCAGCAAAATTAGAGGATACTACTTTCCCTAATTTTACTGGCCAGATAAAATTTGTATCCTGTGACTTTAAAGGAAATATGAAAAGCATAGGATAAATTATTATGCAAGTTTTCCAGGAAATCATCTTACAATTATCAATTTATTTAAATATGTAGTGTGTCTGTTTTAATATAATATACTTAACTCAAACAATTCTTTCGAAAATCTAATCATCATTTTAATTATTTTATTGAAGATTTAGTAATAAATATACTTAGTTTTATACCTTATTTCTTAAGTTTAGATGACAAATTGAAAATTTCAAAATAAACCATTTTTTATTTCTATGAATTATTCTCTGTATGGTTAAATTGAATCAATTGGTATTAGGTAAGAAACATTCAAATTCGGAGGTACAGTCATGAATAGACTGGTAGCACCACTAATCGCAATTATTCTTTTAATTCCTGTAAATCGTGCTGAGGCACTTTTTGGAATTGGTTTGAAAGGTGTTTCCGATTCTTTTTCTGTTGGAAAATGGACAGATGGAGACGGGTTATTTTCACTTGAAGGCTCAGGCTTTGAAGGTGCAGCATTAGGTGGGCTTTTTGTTTATATAGATGCTCTTCCCTTTATCGATCTCGAAGCGAGTTTTGAAACGACAGTTGCTCCTTATGATTTAAGTTTCAGTAATACTTATTTTAAAGATGCTTTTGAATCTGAATTTGGTTGGGCAAGACTTTCACAATATTATACAGCCAGAAAGAAGATACTTGGACTTGGACTTCCTATACTTGGTGGTGGCGCAATTCATGTAGGAGCAGGAATAAATAAGCATCAGTCTTCTAAACTTGCTGATAAAGAATTAATGACTTCTATATTAGGTGATCTAGGTTCTGGTGGTTCAGGCGTGGATCTTGAATCACAGATTGAAGATTTTGTAACTAATCAAGATAATTGGGTCGAAGGATCAGGTGTACATTTGCAAGCTGGTTTACAGCTGAAAGTTGTCACTTTTAGTGCTTTCGTAAATTACAGAATTACATTAGCTGAAGATGTTGTTCCAGGTGCCAAAAGTTTTTCATCAGTATGGGCAGGTCTAGCTTTTGGTTTATAATTGAATATTAGAGTAATTCTTTTGTTCAAATAAGGGGCGAAAAGCCCCTTATTTTATTTCGATAGTGGTGTGATGGATTGATATACCCAATTTTCAAGATTCTTTGAAATATAATGCCTTCCATTTTTAGTCATGGCCAGGTAAAAAGGTTGTGCACCTTCTTCTCCTGAAAGTAAAGCTATTGAAACAAAATCTTCTCTTTTATCGATCCTAACACTACGATGGAAAGTTTCTCCAGCAGTATAAATATTTTTGTTTTCCATTTTATATATAAATCCATGATTAGTCATTGCAGCAAAGCCCATTATGGGAGGAGCTATACCAAATTGATAGGGTACTATTGATACAATCTTTTCAATTTTAGTTTCAGCTTCTAAAATTCTTAAGGAATTAGCTTTTTCAATAATTTTATCAATTCTAGATAAAACATCTGGAGGTATCGATTTTCCTGGTAAACCAGGAGGTCCTTGATCTCCTTTAGCTCCAGGTGCACCTTTCTCTCCTTTAGGACCCATTTCACCAGAAGATCCTTGATCTCCTTTCGGGCCAGGAGGACCAGCTTCTCCTTGTTGGATCGGAGTCGTGCATCCTAATAAGATTAGGGAAGTAGAAAATAAAAAAATTAATTTATTCAAATAGAAGAAGTGAGTATAGGTTCAAGGCTAGGGAATTTTTGAATGAAGAATGGGATGGCTCGTGCCCATGCAAGCGCCATAATGATTAAAAGTTCAGATGAAATTGCAATGATAAATGATGTAATTGCATGCTTTAAATGATTGTATTTATAAGAATTAATCATCCCAAGTGAATAGACTTGGTTCGCAAATAAGTTATATGTTTTTTCTCTATTGCTTGCCACAGTTCGGAGATGTTTAGAATAGCCTGCTGAACTTTTGTACTGACTGATACCGGCAAAGAAAAGGGGATTAGAATCCTCATCTGGATCTTGACCTTTTTTATCAGATCGGACTCTAGGTACTATAACCAATATAAGATTTATTATTGTTGCAAGTGTTGCGGCAAAATAAAGCAAGACAAACACAAAAATGAACCAAGTCATTTGCATTTTTAAAAAATGAACTATGAAAAATACCATAAAAACGCCAATAATTGAAAGTAGAGTAAATGCTTTCTGGTCGGTTCTCTGGAGGATTTGATTTTCATTGCCTAGAATTTGGAAAAGAGTAGCTAATTCACGTTCATAGTCTGGTTTTTTTTTGCTAGTTGCTACTTTAGTGTCTGTTTTTTTTGTCGCCACTCTTGGCATATTGTACCTGCCTTATGTTAGATATGAAATCAATAAACTGGGGAGTTTAACTTGTTTAGGTCAAATATACACTACTGTTTTATAAGTATCCAAATATCATATAATACTAATCCGAAAAATAAAATATTAATTGCTGGCATTATAATAAATTCACAACTAATTAATCGGTCTTTTTTCATTTAGAAACCATTCTATCTTTTCTTGAATTATATTTCTAGCGTTTCTGTATGTAGGAAGGAATTGTTCCTCATCTGACCAATTAATATATGGATCGCTTATTGACCAATGAATTCGTTCTACATTCCCAGGAAAAGTAGGACATAATTTGTTGGCCGAATCGCATACGGTAATCACTATATCAATGCCTTTATCTATGTAGTCATCTATTGGATCTGATGTATGGGTAGAAATGTCAATATTTATTTCATTCATAACTTTAATAGCAGCTGGATGAACACGGGTTGGATGAGTCCCAGCGCTAAAAATTTCATACTCATTTTTGGCCAAATCATTTAAAAAACCGTGAGCCATTTGAGAACGACAAGCGTTTCCAGTACATATAACTAGTATTTTTTTCATTAATATTAATTGCAATTTTCTATTATTAGAGAAACAATGTCAACATAAAATATACTAGGAATAGGAATGATTCCTACTCTTGTTTCTGTCATTTTTTAAATTTAACTTTATCTATGGCACCAATAATTTATAGTAAACAAAGAGAACAAATTCTTGAAACTGTGAAATCAATGGACGTGCATCCTTCCGCTGATGATATCTATAGCCATGTTAGAAAAGAGCTTCCACAAATAAGTCTTGGTACTGTCTATCGAAATCTAAATCAATTAGTAGACATGGGAGAGTTGAGTTGCGTCCAAGATGGAAAAACAGTAAGGTATGATTGGGAAACTGGGAATCACCAACACTTTAAATGTGAAGTTTGTGGTGTACTTCAGAATGTAGAGGTTTCAAACTTAGAAATAATTAATCTTCTATCTAAGAACTCAAGAATGGTAATTAATGACATTGATTTAGCGATAAAGGGAACTTGCGTTCCTTGTAAGAAAGAAAAAAACTAACTATGGAGATATTATTATGAATTATGCCGCTCAAAAGGGACTGGCAGAATTGATTGGGACCTTTTTACTAACTTTTATTGGAGGTGCTGCTATAATTAATGGTGATTCTGGGTTAATTGGTATTGCCCTTGCTCATGGTTTAACAATAGCACTTGTGATTTGTTCTTTAGGGCACATTTCTGGTGCACATATTAACCCTGCTGTAACTATTGGTTTTCTAATCACAGGTAAAATTGAAGCAAAAGATAGTTTAATTTATATCCTATCTCAACTAATTGGTGCTATACTTGCCGCTTATAGTCTAAAAGTATTTGTTCCAGGGGCGATGGAAGTGTCCTTGGGAGGTCAATCAATCTCACCGAATGTATCCATAGTTGCCGCTATTTTTATAGAATTTGTTTTAACATTTTTCCTAGTAACTGCTATCTATGGTACAGCTGTAGATGATAGAGGAACTTTTTCCGCCGTTGCAGGGTTTGGAATAGGTCTAGTTGTGACGGTTGATATTCTTGCTGGTGGGCCTTTTACTGGGGCTTCAATGAATCCCGCTCGTTCATTTGGTCCAGCAATAATGAGTGGGGCTTGGGAAAATCAAATAGTTTATTGGGTTGGACCAATAATTGGTGGTGCAACTGCATCATTATTCTATAATTCATTATTTATGAGAATGAAATAAATGATTGATTGGTTTAAAAATCTGGATCCTTTGGCTCAAGCTTTCTTAGCCACTATGTTTACTTGGGGAATGACCGCTCTTGGTGCTTCCGCGGTTTTCTTTTTTAAAGAGGTTAACAGGAAAGTATTAGATACCATGCTTGGTTTTGCAGGAGGTGTAATGATTGCTGCAAGTTATTGGTCTCTTCTTGCACCGGCTATTGAAATGTCTGAAGAAATGGGAGTCCAACCATGGTTTCCACCTGCTATCGGATTCATGCTCGGAGGTGCTGTACTTTATATTATGGATAAAATTTTGCCCCATCTTCATATAGGGTATCCACAAGAAAAAGCAGAAGGAGTTGAGACCACTTGGCATAGAACTACATTAGTTGTTCTTGCTATTACTCTTCACAATGCACCAGAAGGTTTGGCTGTAGGTGTTGCTTTTGGTGCTTTAGGAGCGGATCTTCCAACAGCGACGCTTGTTGGAGCCATGGCCTTGGCTATAGGAATTGGCATTCAAAATTTTCCAGAGGGTTTTGCAGTTGCTATGCCTCTAAGAAGAATGGGAGTTTCTCGATTTAAGAGCTTTTGGTATGGTCAGCTTTCGGCTATTGTGGAGCCTATAGCAGCGGTAATTGGTGTCTTAATTGTTACTCAGTCTCAGGCAATTCTTCCATATGCTCTAGCTTTTGCTGCTGGTGCTATGATTTTTGTTGTTGTGGAAGAAGTTATTCCGGAATCACAATATGGAGGAAATACGGATCTTGCAACTATAGGTACTATGGCTGGTTTTACAATAATGATGACTCTTGATGTTGGCCTTGGTTGATAGTTTAAATCTTATATGATACAAAAATTTGCTTTAGTTTTTTCATCCTTGTTTTTTCTAATATGTTGTGAGCCTTTTTTCCCTGATGAAATAGACCCAGTTTTTCTACTTGATGGACATGTTGAGGGATTATCAATTTTCCAGAAATCGACATTCGTAGCAGGAGATGAGGCCTTTGGTGAAGTCTTCACAAAAAATTCTGGACTTGGGCCCATTTTTAATATGTCATCCTGCATTAGTTGTCATGCTGGAGATGGGAAAGGTCATCCTTCTACAAATCTAACTAGATTTGGCAAAGACGAGGATGGTCAATTTAATTATATGAAAAATCAAGGTGGGCCTCAACTTCAAAATAGATCTATACCAGGCTATCCTGCTGAAATTTTGCCCTCTAATATTACTGGCTTAAGTGTAAGGAGTGCTCCTATTGTTGCTGGTATTGGTTTCCTTGAGGCAGTTCCTGATTCAACTTTAATTTCTCTATCTGATCCTAATGATGAGGATGGTGATGGAATAAGTGGCAGACCAAATTATGTCTTGCCCCCAAACTTTTTTGCTCCAAGCCCTCAACATGTTTCTAAACAAAATAAATATTATATTGGTCGCTTTGGCAGGAAAGCAACTACGATAAATTTACTTCATCAAACTGCTGTTGCTTACATTGAGGACATGGGTATAACATCCAACTTTTTTATGTCAGATCTACATAACCCCTTGGCTGGGCAGTTTAGTGGGGATGGTGTAGCTGATCCAGAGGTTAGTTCTGCGACAATTTCAAATGTTGTTTTTTACTTAAAAACACTAAAACCTCCTGTTCCTCGAAATGAGGAAGATCCAGATTTTATAGCTGGTAAAGTTGCCTTCAATGATATTGGTTGTAATAGTTGTCATATTCCACAACTCATGACAGGAGAATCTGATATTGAAGCTCTTTCACAAAAGATATTTTATCCTTATACAGATCTTTTGTTACATGATATGGGTAGTGAATTGGCTGATAATTATCCTGAAGGAGAGGCAAATGGTAGTGAATGGCGTACAACACCATTATGGGGATTAGGTCTAATAAAAGATACAATAGGTGGAATTCCATATTATCTTCATGATGGTAGGACATCAGATTTGAGAGAAGTAATTCGATTTCATGGAGGAGAGGCTGATGCCAGCAGAAAGAATTTTATGAATTTGAGTGAAGAATCTCAATCTCAAATTATCAAGTTTTTAGAATCTCTGTGATGGCAAGTCGCAGAAAATTTTTACGCACTGCTTGCGGTTCATTTGCTGCGTCTATATGTGGAGGAATTGCTCTTACAACCGTAGGGTGTTCTAATATACCTACAGTTAAACCTCTAGCAACTGATGGTGGTCTCTTAGTTCCTCTAGATGCGCTGATTGACTCTAAGTCAGTTATAGTAAAGCGAGGATTGAAACCCCCAATTGTAATACATAAAAATCAAAATAGTGATTATAAGGCTCTTCTTTTGCTATGTACTCATAAGGCATGTCAGCCTGTGGTATTTGAATATTCTCTAGATTGTCCTTGTCATGGAAGCCAGTTTAACTTTGAAGGAGAGGTCCTTACTGGACCAGCGAATGCTAATCTCAAATCTTTTCCAATAGATGAAGATGGAGCAGGTAATCTTTTAATAACAATCGATCAATGAAAGTATTTTTAAATTATTTAATACCCTTTTACCTGGTATTTTCACTTTCAGCCCAGAATGATTCTATTTCACATCAGATATATGATCGTCCTTTTCTATTAAATTTAGATTCTATGACAGCATTAGGAGGTTATTTTGAAGCTAATTCCAATTATTTTGTTGAAGATGGGATTAGTGATGGACTTTCTTTCGAAGCAAGAAGATTCAATATTTTCTTATTTTCTTCTATGTCTCAAAATTTGAGGTTTTTTTCTGAGTTGGAATTTGAACATGGAACTGAAGAGATAGCTTTAGAGACAGCCGTATTTGATATGACTTTTTCTACTATATTAAATCTTAGAGTTGGTATTCTTCTTCCACCTTTAGGAAGGTTTAATGTAGAGCATGACAGTCCAAAATATAATATTATTGATAGGCCACTCGTATCAACCTTAATTATTCCTTCTACTTTATCTGATGTTGGTGTTGGTTTCTTTGGACAACGTTATCTAAACAGCATGAATCGCATAGGTTATGAGATATATTTCGTTAATGGTTTGAGAGAAGGGATTGTTTCAAATGAGACAGGTGGAACCCGTATTTCAAAAGGAAAATCATCAAAGATTTTTGAAGAAGATAATAATGGTATACCTTCAGTTACTGGAAGATTTAAAGCTGAAAATCAATGGCTAGGTGAGATAGGTTTTTCATTTTATATAGGTCCGTATAATAGTTTTAGGGTGGAAGGGATTAAAATAGATGAAAAACGGTTCCTAGATATTATTGCTATTGATTATGATCTTAAAATTAATCATTTCCATTGGCGCAATGAATTTGCAGTTGCTAATATAGATGTACCCATTGGATTACAGGAAATTGCAGGAAATAAACAATGGGGTTTTTATTCAGAAATAAATTTTGAAATTTTTCGCGGGGGACTTTTTGGATTTGAGAATTCCCGTTTAATTGCAACATTTCGTGGTGAAAATGTCGATCTGAATGTTGGATCTTTTCAATCAACCGGGGAAAATATTGGTAATGAAATATCAAGAATCAGCCTAGGAATCAGCTATAGACCTATTGAAAATAGTGTGATAAAAATCTCGTATCAATATAATTGGTTACAAGATTTTACAGATAATTCAATTCGGAGAGCTGGAATTCAACTAGGTATTGCAACTTATTTTTAATTTAGGGAATGATTAATCAATGATAATATTAACTATCAAAACTTCTGAACGTATCGATTTTGTAGACATTACGGATAAAGTTGCTAGTAAAGTAGAAGCTAGTGGTATTCTTAATGGTATAGTAAATGTTTTTGTACCTCATACTACTTGTGGTATCACAATTAATGAAAATGCTGATCCAGATGTAGTTAAAGATATGAAAATGCAATTATCCAAAATTGTTCCAAAAGAAAGTAATTTCCGACATTTTGAAGGAAATTCAGATAGTCATATCAAAACAAGCATGTATGGTTCTTCTGAAATCATTTTTATAGACAAAGGAATACCTATCCTAGGCACGTGGCAAGGTCTTTTTCTATGTGAGTTTGACGGCCCTAGAACAAGAAAAGTTTATCTTAAGATAATGGAGAATTAGATTCTAATGCTTTCAAATTAACATGCACTTGTTTTCATAGTATATCTTTTCCTTTTTCCCAGATTTCATTCAATTCATGGAAATCTATATCTTCAAGTTTTTTATTCTTGGCTTTAATTATTTTCTCTACATATTGAAATCGCATTGTGAATTTATTTGTTGATTTTCTGAGTGAATCTTCTGATGAAATGTTAAGGAAACGGCATAAGTTGACTAGAGTAAAAAATAAATCACCCATTTCTTCTTCTACTAAATCTTTATTGTTCTGAGATTCTGCTTCTTTAAGTTCCCTAATTTCTTCAAAAACTTTTTCCCATACTTCATTTTTATTGTCCCAATCAAAACCAGCATGTGAAGCCTTTTCTTGGATACGTTGAGCTCTTAGAAGCGATGGGAGTGTAATACCAATACCATCTAATTTTGATTCTCTTATTTTTTCTTTTTCTTTTATAGCTTCCCAATTTCTCTTTATCTGGGAAAGATCTTTAGTATTTTTTTCCCCAAAAACATGGGGGTGTCGCCGAATTAGTTTTTTATTAATGAGAGAAAGAACTTCATTAAGATTAAATTCATCGGTTTCTTTAGCAATTTCAGCTTGAAAGATTATATGGAATAAAACATCTCCTAATTCCTCGGACAATGCCATTGGATCATTATTGTCAATCGCATCGATTACTTCATAAACTTCTTCTAAGAAATAGGGTAGTAAAGAATTATGAGTTTGCTTTTTATCCCATGGACAACCATTCTCACTTCTTAGTTTTTTTACAATAGCAATGAGTTGTTCAAAATTATTTGATGTTGTCATTTAGAATTTTATCCCTAGTAATTTCAATTTTTAGGATTCTATTTCCTTCCATTGTTCTAACTTGAAATCTGAAATCACTTAACTTTACATTTGTTCCAACCTTAGGTATATCTCCAAATTTGAAGAAAAAAAATCCTCCAAGGGTATCGAACTCTCGATCTTCTTCAAATGAAATAGGAATCTGACTTTCAAAATCATGGATTGAAATTTTTGCGTCTACTAACCAGCGATTTGGACCAATTAAACTTATCATTTGAGTTTCTATGTCAAATTCATCCCTAATATCACCAACTACCTCCTCTACTATATCTTCTACAGTAACTAATCCTGCCGTACCACCATATTCATCAACTACAATCGCTATATTAACTTTACGCCTCTGAAAGTCTTTAAGCAGAGAATCAATCTGTTTTGATTCAGGGACAAAATATGCTTCTCGGCATAGTGAAGAGATATTTTTTTCTTTTATATTACCATTAACAAAAGGAAGTATATCTTTTGCATAAAGTATTCCATGAATTGTATCAAGATTATCATTATATATTGGAAACTTCGAGAATTTCGTTTTCTTAACTAACTCAATTGTCTTACTGATACTACTATTAATATCAATTCCTACAATGTCGATTCTAGGGACCATGATTTCACGAACAGCGGTATCACCATATTCAAAGACTGATTTTATCATTTCACTCTCTTCCTGTTCAATTGAACCACTTTCTGCACCTAAATTTGCTAACGCTACCAACTCATCTTCAGAATCAAACAAGACTTCTCGCTTAAGGGGTAAAAGTTTAGATATGACATTTGTAAGTCTATAAATAGGTATTGCTAAGGGAAAAAGAAGGAACATAAAGATTCTTATAGGTACAGATAACTTTTTCGCGAAAAGAGTTGAATTTCTTATGGCAATGATTTTTGGTGTAATCTCGCTTAGAATAAGGATTGTTAAAGTAACAACTAGAGTTTCTAAAATCATCAAAGCTGTAAGATTGAGGTTTAAAGTATTTGCAATATCAGCTGTGATAAGTGCTGCTAAAATAGCCATGGCACTGTTTACAATTGTATTTCCAGTAATAAGAGTTATAAGCAGACGTTTTGGATTTTGAAGAAGAGACATCACTTCTTTTGCTTCTTTTGATGAAAGCTCTTTTTTATTGATTGAAAAGTATGCCGTTTCTGATCCGGAAAAAATAGATGACAGTAACAAAAGAAAAAGAAATAATAAAATTTCGCTGATAATCACTGATTCAATATTTCCTCAAAAGAAAATTTATTAAGGAAACGATCTTCTTCAGAACGCATATTAAGTTTTTCAGTTTCAGTTTTATCATTATATCCTAATAGATGGAGACATCCATGACAGATCAATCTAGATAATTCATTCGACACAGGCTTTCCAAATTTATTTGCGTTTTCAGTTGCAATTGAAGGTGAAATATAAATTTCACCTTCAAAGGGTTCATTCTTATCGTTTAGCTGAAAAGCAATAACATCAGTATATACATCTTCGTTGAAAAAATTTTTTTTCATTTGTCTCAATAGTTCTTCTTGAGTAAATATTATGGTCAATTTGCCTTCTTGGAGTTCACTCTCTGAAATTACATAATTTGCCAACTTTTTTACTTTATCACTTGATATAGATAAAGAATTGTCCATGATCTCTACGAAAATTGAAATCATTATGATTGCAAATTTTTTGATTCTTCATTTTGATCGGGATACTCAATTCTAAGATGATAAATTCCCCGGAAAACAGGTATCATTCCATATAGACTACGAGAATCACCTTTCATTTTTGAAAGATCTCTCATAGTTAAAGGACAATCATTAAGTTGGCCATTTTTTAATCGCTTTTCAATGATTTTATCAGCCATTGATTCAATTTTTGTTAAAGTGGGATTTTTTAAAGACCTTACAGCTGCTTCCACAGCTTCACAAATCATCAATAATCCTGTTTCCTTAGTGTTTGGTTTAGGTCCAGGATATTTAAAATCATCTTCCTGTATATTACTGGACTCTCCTTTTTCCTGATCTAGAGCTTTTGTATAAAAATAATCAATTCGAGAAGTGCCATGATGCATATGAATAAAATCAGCAACAGCAGGAGGGAGTCTATATTCTTTTGCTAATTTCATCCCATCTTTTACATGACCTATTAAAATTGTTGATGATAGAGATGGTGCAAGATTATCATGGGGATTTTCACCCCCAAATTGGTTCTCAATGAAGTATTCAGGTCTAGTCAGTTTGCCAATATCATGATAGTATGCTCCTACTCTTGCTAATAATGGATTGGCTCCGATTGCATTGGCGCATGATTCAGCAAGGTTACCTACTACTACACAATGATTGAATGTTCCATTTGCTTCTTGTGATAATTTTTTTAAAAGAGGATGATTGAAATCAGTCAATTCAAGCAACGTAAGGTCTGAAGTAACACCAAATATGACTTCAAATAGAGCACTTATTCCATATGTTATGAAGGGTGCTAGTGTACCACTAATAAGCATGTATAATAAATCGTTACCTATATCTATCCAATGTAATCGTTTGATAATCCCTATGGCTATTAAAACTAATGATCCACTTATAACTATAAATAGTATAGCAGTAAATAACTGAGCTCTTGTCCTTAGTTGTCTTACTGAATAAATTGCTGCCATACTAGTAAAAAGACCTACAATTGCGAAGTCGAGTTTTCCTCCAATTATAAATGCAATTAATGCTGCCATTGCAATAGAGGCATTCATTGCTATTCGACTATCGAAAAGAACGGTAATAACCATTGCCCCAACTGTAAAAGGAATTAAATACTCTGAAAATTCAAAGGTTATAACAAACAGATGGGAAACTCCAATTATCAATAAAATTAGTGAACTAAATAGAAGAAGAATAATATTCCTAAAATAAAGTTCAGGACGATAGGTCCTCATGCTAGCAAAGAAAAATGAAAGAATTACTGAGACTAATATAATTCGACCAAACCAAGGGAGAGTAGCAGCTAATCCCTTTTCGGTTCTTTCTTGCTGCTCAATTGCGTGACGGTAAGATTGCAGTTTGAGAAGAGTTTCTTTAGTAATACGTGTATTTCCATCAACAATTCTCTCATTTTCCATAACTATACCTTGATAGCGAGGAACTCTTGAAGTAGCTGTTACCTGCCTATCCTCTGTAATTTCCCTATTGAAAATAATGTTCGGTTTCAGTACTTCTATAATGATCTTATAGCCAATATTTAATATTAATTCATTCTCAGCATAGATTTCTGTAATCTCTTTTTTTGCATTAATCCAAGCCTGTTCCAAATCAAGAAGATTTTCTTTTTCCATAATCTCCATTATATCTCCTGCTGCAACAGCAATTTCATCACTTTCTATTTCTGATCTTGGAATATCAAAAATGCCCACAGCCCATTGATTTTTACTAATATTAAATAATGTAAGGGATAGGGAATCAAGATTTATTTCACGACCATTTTCATTCTTAAGAGTAATGAATTGTTGCCATTCTAAATCTGTGATTTTAAAAGGATAATTTTTTTCAAATTCTTTTTGAATACTTGCTAAAGCGGCACTATCTGTTACAGCTCTAGTTTTAATTTTTTCTTCTTCTTCGCCGTATCTTTTTTCCCATAGTAATTGCAACGTTTCCTGATACGAAAAACTAGCTTTAGAAAGATTAGATATTATTGAAATTAATTTCTCTATTTCATTTAACTGTTGAGCAACAAGGTCATTTCTACGTTCAAATCTAAATGGTTCCTTTTTTACAGCTTCTAAAAGATCATTTTGCAACTGATTATCTTCTTTTAGAATAGGAAAATTAAATTCAGCTACAATTTCATCTCTAGTTATATCTCCAAGTTCATAATTATACTCTAACGCCTTTCCTCCAGGAAAAAGAAATGATATTGCAAAGACTAGACTAGAAAGAATAATCCAACGATTAATTAAAATCTTTTTTTGATTTCTTGAAAGTTTTGCTATTCGACTATGATTTAATGGAGACATAAGAAAAACAATTTAGCAGAGTACTGTTATTGATTAATTTAACATTTGTAGTTGAATTTGTGAATTTTTCAGTTTTTTCAATTCTTTTTGATTTATAAAAATGCAATTTATTATATAAGTTTATTTTCAAGTAATTACCATCTAATAGCTGCAGACGCCCAAGTAAAACCTGCACCAAAGGCAGCAAGGATTATATTATCACCATTACCAAATTTGTTTTCATTAAAAGCTTCTGACATCGCGATCGGAATAGAAGCAGCGGTAGTATTCCCATATTTTTCAATATTACTATAAACCTTTTCCATGCTAATTCCCAAGCGTTTTGCTACGGTCTGACTAATTCGAAGATTTGCCTGATGAGGAATAACTAACGCAATATCTTCAATATTTAGGTTATTGTAGTTCAATGCTTCGTTAATTACTTCTGGGAATCGAATTATAGCATTTTTAAACACTTCTCTACCGTTCATTGAAGGTGTATGTAAACCTTTATCTATCAATTCTTTTGACATAAAAGGTTTGAACTTACTTCCTGGAGCAGGAAGCCAAAGGTCTTTAACATGTTTTCCATCTGAATGAAGGTGAGTAGATAATACGCCACTCCCATCTTCACAAGACTGTAGAATTGCAGCACCTGCACCATCACCAAAAAGTACGGCCATATCTCTATGGTCATTATCATAAACTAATGCAACACTTTGAACCTCAGCTCCAATAAGTAGAATTGTATTATGAGAGCCATTTCGGATAAATTGGTCAGCTACGGAGAGGCCATAAATAAATCCTGAACAAGCTGCTTTTAAATCAAAAGCACCTATATTTTTCATGCCTAATTTTTCTTGTATTTGAACAGCACCTCCAGGAAAGAAATGATCTGAAGAAATTGAGCAAAAGATAATTAATTCAATCTCATTAGGTTTAACTCCGGAGTTTTTACAGGCCATTTTTGTTGCATCAATGGCAAGATCTGAAGCGGCTTGACCTTGGTCTACATGGCGCCTTTCTTTAATACCACTTCGTTCTATTATCCATTCATCTGAAGTGTCCATCAGATTCTCCAGATCAGCATTCGTTACTATTCTATCCGGAACTGCATGTCCAAGCCCTACAATCTTTGTTCTGACCATATCAGTTATTCCTTAAAATTTAATATCTTTGATATTTAATTGGATTGAGGTATTCCCTCTCCAATAATTTTTTTCAACTACATAAGCAATATCAATCGATTTGCTATTAGATATTTTTTCATCATCCTTTCCTTTATTAAATCCAATAGCAGTAATAGTTGAATTATTATGTTTTACAGAGAATTTTATATGTTCCCCTTTTTTCCCAATTAATTTTAGGTTTTTTAAGGGTTGTACATTCCTAGTAATAAATATAGGAGCTTCATTTTCTGGACCAAAAGGTCCAAGTTTATCTAGAAAATTCATAAACCTACTATCACTGCTATGAATAAGATTTAAGTCTAATTCACCTTCAATGTCAAGAGAGTTTACTAGATCTTTGTCTTTTAAAATTGTTGAAGCCAGCTTTAAAAAACTTTTTTTAAAGTACAAAAGTTTATTGTGATTCAAAGTTAATCCAGCAGCCATTGGATGTCCACCAAAGCTCATGAGAGTTTCTTTGCATTTATAAAGATTATTAAAAAGGTTAAAACCAGGAATGCTTCTTGCAGATCCTTTACCAATACCTCCATTCAAGGAGATTAAAATAGTTGGTCGATGATATATTTCTTTAATTTGTGCCGCAACAATACCAACAATGCCTTCATGCCAATTTTTATCCCATAATACTATGGCCTTTTCTTTTTTTAAATCTACTTCCGAATGGATTCTTCTAATTGATTCTTCCAAAATGGAATGTTGCATTTTCCGTCGCTTTCTGTTTTCATTGTCTAGTTCATGGGTAAGTTTTTGGGCTTCTGAATAACTTTCAGTAGAAAAAAGTTTTATTACACGATTAGGATCTCCTAACCTACCTGCTGCGTTAATTATTGGAGCTAATTGAAAGATTATTCCTTCTACAGATAATTCTTTTTCATTGAGCCCACTTATCTCAAGAAGGGCTCTTAAGCCAGGTTTTCGAGTTTCAAATAGTTTACTTAATCCTTGCTTGACAATAATTCTATTTTCATCAATAAGAGGTACTACATCTGAGGAGGTTCCTAATGTAATTAAATCAAGATATTCAAAAATTTCTTGATCATGAAGATTTAATAATTTCGAAACAGCTTGCATTAATTTGAAAATGACTGCTCCACCACAAAGTCCTTTAAATGGATATTGGCAATCAGTTTGATTAGGATTTATAATTGCATCAGCAGCAGGAAGATTTGTATCAGGAGTATGGTGATCAGTTACAATAATATCTAACCCTTTACTTTTTGCATATGCAACCTCTTCAATTGCATTAATCCCACAATCACAACTAATTATTAGGTTAGCACCCCATTCAATAGCATTATTTATACCTTTTACAGATAACCCATATCCCTCACTTATCCTATGAGGAATATAAATTTTTGCATCACAATCAATTGAGTTTAAGAAAAGATATAATGCAGATGATCCTGTAGTTCCATCAACGTCGTAGTCACCAAAAATAAAAATCTTTTTCTTTCCAATTATTTTATTTTTAAGGAGATTTGCAGCTTTTCTCATATTTTTCATCAGAAAAGGATCATGAAGATTTTTGAGAGTTGGGTTAAAAAACGATTTAGAATTTGATAATGACTTTAATCCACGACCTGCCATTACCATAGCAATAATTTTAGGAACTCTGAATTCCTTCATTAATTGCTTAATAATATCAGGGTTAGACTTTTTAATTTTCCAAGTGGCCATATCTATATAATATTCAGAGCCGATCTATAAGCCGAATTCTGTATTCCGAAATATCGGAATTGTGATTATTCATCTGGTCACTTCCTCACGGAAGAGATCACGCAACCTACCCAAGAGTCATAATGAGGCGGACAACCTCATGCTCTTCTACTCGGTCTTGCACCGGATGGGGTTTACCTAGCTCATCAATTCTCATCAATGACTGGTGGTCTTTTAAACCACCGTTTCACCTGTATCCCCAAAATGGGATAGTCTACTCTCTGTTGCACTTTCCGTATCTCAAATAATATTGAGACCCCTCCTGTTAGGAGGCATCCTGTCCTGCGGTGTTCGGACTTTCCTCCCCATTTACAAATAAGTAGATGAGGCAACCACATGATCGGCTCTGATAAATAATTAGGAAAACTTAGGAATAAACCTCAGGATTCTCCCAGTAAAGAATTCTTCTGCAAGTACTACACTGAGTTATTTTTTCAGCGCTTCTAATAATTGATTCTAGTTGCGCTGGAATTCGTGAGTGGCATCCACCACATGCATGGTTAGTGATAGGAACTACAGCAAGACCTTTTTTAGCATCTCGAACTCTGTCATAAATAGAAAGATCTTGGTCATTAATATCCTTAATTAGGTTTTGGCGCTTATTATTTAATTCAGAATGTTCTTCTTCAGTTTCTTTGATTTGCTTATCAAGCTCTTCTTTTTGAGTGGTTAAATTTTGAGACATTTCTTTTTCTTTAGATCGATCAGTATTTAATGTTTCATTTATTTTGTCTTGTTCTTCGCTAAGTTCTAGTTCTCTGATTTCTTCATTGTCTAACTGGCTTTTCAAGTGATCAATCTCAGACATAAATGCATCATATTCTCTATTTGTTTTTGCTAGATATAGCTTATCCTCAAGTGTTGATATTTTTTCTTTATGATCTTGTTCTAATGTTTGGATTTTTCTTATTTCTAACTCAATCTCTAACAATCTCTTTTCTGCTGAAGAAATTGTTTCATTTACATTATTTATAGTAGAAGTTAGTTCTTTAACGTTTTTAGGAAGATCTCCTTGAAGTTCTTGAATTTCCATAATTGCAGTGTCAATTTTTTGAAGCTGCACAAGATTATTTATAACAATCATTTTTTTCTCCTTGAAATAATATGATCACAGAGTGGTGAGATATAAATGTAAATTTGGAAAAAACTTGGATACATGAGTTTGTTCCAAGCCTCTGCATGCTACTTAACCTGCAATCTGAAAGTTCGATAACTTCTAAATGAGGCAAATAAAATTTTGGTGTGGTTTCTTTTATTAATTAACATGAGTTTATACAAGGCTATATTTTAACAATGTGATTAGAATTTTCCTTATCTAAAGTAAATCACTATTTTTTTTTGAAAAAACTAGAATATTTGATTTATATGGCATATGGTTAGTAATTCAAACAATGTCTATTGGATGATAACAAATAATTAACGCAAATTTACCTTAGGCCAATCTTCGAAATTAAGGAGTGAAGGTATGGGTAATTTGGTTATTGATAAATACGAAATTGTAAATGAGTTCCTAATCATAAAATGGGAGGGAGGGAATGAGTCATACCTACCTCTAGTTAAACTTAGAGATGCATGTCCATGTGCAGAATGTTCCGGTGAAACTGATGCATTTGGGAACATATATAAAAGCCAAACTATTCCTAAAACTGATGGAGCATATGTAATCATTAAAGTAAAAACTGTAGGATATTATGCCATTCAAATTTTTTGGGCTGATGGGCATAACTCTGGGATCTATAGATTTGAATTACTTGAAGAACTTGGCAATTTAGACAATTGACTTTTTCGAGGGTCGAGGATACTGTTTCTAAATAAAATAATAATTTTTATTTTTTCAGGATAGAGTGTCCAGTCCTGAGGTTCATAAATTACATGAGCCCATTCTTTATTAGCAAATTTCCAAGAAGCTGTAACATATCTGAAGTTACTTTCTCGATTATCAAGAATAGTTTCCTCTAGCAAATTTTCTTTTCCATATTTTGAGCGAAGAAGATTTATTACTGATTCCATTATGTTTTTATTCTCAGTTAAGTTTTTTTCATCATCTATCTGATGATCCCATTTAAAAAAGATTTGTTCTTCTATAGCAAATAAGCCTCTATCTTTGGATAAAAATACTCTTAATTCATTAAAATTAGGATTTTCCTTAAGACTTATTTTAAGGATTTTATAGGAATCCCTTTCTGTAGTTGAAATTGCAGTCTTGGTCAATTTTTTGATCTGAGAAATTACTTCAGACTCCTTCATGCCAAATTTTAACGAGTGAATGGGCTCTAATTTTTGTAAATCCTGGCTAAACAATAGATGAGAAGTCAGGGATAGAAATATGAATAGGTAAGGCATTATTTTTTTAAAGTTAAAGTCTCTATCAAAGTAAAGTATTCTTATTAATGTTAATAATTAATTTTGACTGATACTACTATTGATAGGAATTGTAATGACGGTATTTGGAGTTGCGTTTAATTTAAATCCAAAATTGGAAAATAAAATCATTATGGGAGAACTTGGTGAAGAGGCTGTGAATCCCGATGCTGCATTAAGGATCATGACGGGAGTCTTTTTCTTAACAATTGTAATAACTTCAATATGTTGTCGAGATTTGCCATATGACTAGGAAAGAACCCTTTTAACTGGTTTAGCTATTGGATTTGTTATTTTAATAGTGGGAATTTTCTCTATAAAAATAAGAGGATTCAACGATGATATTCCTATTCCACCAATTATTATCTTTGCAATTTTGACAATCATTGTAGGAGATGTATCTTGAATTTAATACTTTAGTTAAGTAAGTTGTAAAATCTAACATATTTTAAAGTAAATCAAATAAAGGGATAGTCTCATTATGTCC